>JAABUY010001448.1_pt1 | contig 32023 bp, 37 predicted proteins | sample 5560271 | NCBI WGS metagenome assembly JAABUY01 (sample SAMN10711886, study PRJNA513374) | rock metagenome | isolation source: Antarctica rocks | place: Antarctica: Victoria Land, University Valley | reverse complement strand
TCATTCTTAATAAATTAAACACAAAAGTATTTTATCTCAGTTTATATTATTATGATGATGAGATGTTGAATTGAATGATTTTCATAAGCAATTTCTCTTGTAATTTTGCATTTTATTTAATTTTCTCGTTTGCATACAAATTGTTTTTATAGCATGCACATTAAAATTATTGAAGTTTGCGTGATTGCAAAAACTCTGCATGCAATCAATGCACAGTGCTTTATCATTATGCAGCATCTTAATATCATTCAAACTTTTGATAATCTTTAAACTTTTTTTTTAAATTATTACTCAATTCAACACTCATTATGAATCTATGCAAGATTTTATATACTGTAGCGAGCGTTGTGCTAACACAGCACTTTTTTTGCATCAAAAATCACTTCTTTCTGCGCTCTATACTATAACTGTTCTCAATACAAGAACTTTATGAATCTGTTTCTTCTTTATTTTCTTTATTTTTTATCTGATTCTTTAATGACGTCACAGCTTGAAATTGATTCAATATGTTCATTGAGAATATCGTTTGAATGATCATCATCGCTGCACTCATGATTTCTAAAAGCTTTTTCAAGTTCGTGATGTTCTCTTCTTGTTGCATTGCTTTTTATTCTACTTTTCATCTGAAACATGTTAATAAAATGTGCTTGATCAACATTTGATCTTTGTCACACTCGCACGTCATTATAGTGATATCAAGTACTCATCTCTCATGTAGAAATTGATTAAAGTCAATTTTTCTCATGTGTAGTTGCATCAATAATGCATTGTGAGACTTTACATGATTCTTGTGCAGTCACAAATGTTGATGTGTCATCTTCAATGTCAGATATTGAAAATGAGTTGCATTGAATTTCTCTTTTTAAATTATTCTTCATGTTTATCTGATCTGTTTCTGTATGAGCATCTGTTTTATCATTACTTCAGTGCGTTGATGCTCAGTCAATGATAAAGACAAATTGTGTGCATCATCAATCATTTTGTTCATTGCTTTATTTTCAAGTACTTTTGCATGTTTTGTCACTTAATGTAACTTTAATGTGACTTCTTGAAATTGAATGCTCTTATGCATAATCTGAACTCATTGCAGACGTGTCTGATCTTTTGTTAATATCATAACTTTCACTGTTTTCAAAGAAGTCTGACTATCACTGTATACTTTGTATATCTTTTCATAATACTCTTGATTCTCTGTCATTACATCTGCAAGATGTTTTGCTCTTACGATCAATTCTTTCAGTTCTTCATGATGAGTGATGATTAAAATCAATTCTCTCAGTCTCTTATTTAACTTTCAGTTAATTCTCATTGCAATCATCATAACATTTTCTCTATTATTGTTATCATTTAAGTAAACTTTTTGCTTCAATGCAAATGTGTTGAAATGATGTTGATTCATTAATATTTTCTTGTTTGCAACTATAATTACTCTTGATGACTTTGATCAAAGAATCATCATGTAGAAATAACTTCACTTCATTTTCATTTATTCAAGTGTTTCTTTCATTCACTTTTGTTTCAGCTGCAAAAATGTCTTATACAGCTTTGATTTTCAATCTCTTTTGAGTATCAAGTCATTACAAATTCAACGCATTATTATCTCAATAACTTCATCTGATTTTTGAAAGTTCATGTTCATTATTGACTTTTGTATCAACTTTCATAAATGAATATTTATCAACGCTGTGTTTATTTCTATCTGTAGAGTCTTTGTTGATATCACATGATAAACATTAATGATTTGTTGCAATGCTCTTTCTTGTACTGATCTCAGCTTGATGTTCAAATCTTTTTAATGATTCTTCACTCTTTGTAACATGTATCATATGATGACTTCATGACTAAGCAGAGAGCGCATCATCATGAAGTATATTTGCTTTCTTGTCATCATTGATGAGTCTCAAGTAAACTCAATGATTGTTTGCATGATCTTTTGTTTAATCACTAGTTTTGCTTTGACATGATGCATGTGAGTCACTCATTTTAGCTTGAAGTTCAGTTGAACTTTCAAAACTCTGATATTTGATTTTAAATTAATTTGATGTTTCATCAGCTTTACATTAATGTTCATATTGAATCACTTAAAGATTCTTATAAAGTGAATCAACTTATGCTTTGTCTTTGAAAACTTGATGTCGTGCATTTTTGATCACTGTTCACATTTATCATAAATCTCGTTAAGAACTCTGCAGTTGCATTTCATGAACTTCTCATATATTAAAATATTGATGTCATTTACAAAATTTGTGAAGCTTGTTCTCAATCTGATGTCATCACATGCTTTTAACAAGTTCATGTTGTAAAACAAATATAATATTGATGATAGCAAAGAATCTTGTAATATGTCAATGTTCACACTGCGTTTCATCATCATGTAATCATCGATTGTGATCATGATGCGTCAATTTCTCAGAAAGTTCTTCATAAATTTGAGAAGCAGTCTGAGAACTCTTTTCTTTTTCATATCATGCAAGAGTCTGCTATGTGTTACATTGTCAAATGCATTCTTTTCATTCAGACTCAGCAATGAGACTATTCTTCTTCTTGTGTCACTTCATACAATGTATATCTTTTTTATAATCAGTTGCAAAGTTGTATTTGTTAATCTGTGTTTGCAAGTTCTTATTTAAATGTTCAATATCAAGTTGCATGCTTCTATGATGTTTCACAAATGTTTGAATATGATGAACTTCAATATCTTGCTCAGCATATTGAATAATGTAATTGATTTATATATTTTTGCATTAAAGTAGTTCTTCTTATCTGACTTTTGCATCACTATTATGATCGCGCTCTTAAACTGAGTTGATTGTATTCTCTTCTGCAAACATCTTTCAAAAAAAGAGTGTATTTATTCTGATGCATCATCAATGAGTCTACACATTATTCTATTTATATATTTTGTATGTTTTGAAATCTTGTTAAGCATCATCTTGTAAATGACTCTCTTAATCTTGCAATGTATCAGCGAAGCATCATTTTCAATCAAGAATGAGTACTTGAAGTCTTTTGTGTTCAGCATGAGAATTTCTGAAAATGATGAAAAGTGAGTTTGAAACATCATTTTCATCTTATTTTGCGCTGTCATAGTGATGTTGAAGCACTCTGACTTGATCAGAAAGAAAATTGTTGCTTAAGTCAATGTGTCTGCAACTGCATTTCTTGCTCATTTCATAGTTTTAAACAGTTTTCTTGAGAATTGTTTGACATTCTGCATGATCTTTCAATATTCATTGCATTTCTGTTTTCTGATGATCTTGCTCTTCTTGTTACATGCTTGAATGTACTCTGTTCAATCATTGATGATTTGACAATTTCTTTTCATTCATTGCATGCTCTTGATGATCTTCATACACTTCTTCATTCATTCTGCTTTGATCATTTTGTGTGATCTCGCTCAGAAAGTGAAAATCTTAATGATCTTCTTCAATGCATTCAACAGTTACTTAATGTACTCATTTATACATTGACATCTTGTCTCATGATTCAACAGTGATTTTGACATTTGTTCTTTCAGAGTATTGATGAACTTCTTTTCATTCATTATTTTTCAGTTGCAACGCGATTTTCATGCTGACTCTTTGCAGATTCTGAAATCTATAATTGTCTGTATCAATAAATGATTTGAGAAGTTTTTCATTTTTTTGTTGATTTTGCATTATATTAATTGATTCATAATGTCATCTGTCGTGAAAATCAGATCTATTGTTGTTTGAGATCTTTGATAATCTCTTGTAATTATGTCTCAAAATAGTATCAATGATGCATTGATATTTGTGATCATTTCAATTAAATCATTTGACAATAAATGTTATCTTGAGTAGAATGATTTTTCTCATGTGAGATGATGCAAATTGAAGTTTTCTACAAGAACGCATTCTTTCGACATGTGTAGCATCTTTTCAATGTCTGAAAGACTTTCTTTTTCATGAATAACTTCATGATTTTTGAGTGACAAATTGTATGCTTCATGAATGTGTATAACTTTCTGAATCATCTGTGTATTGTTTGTTAATGTCTGTAACATAATTATGTTTACATTTGTAAAGTATCATGTTGAATATTAGATGTTGCTGTCAATTCTCTTGTTTATGTAGAAATAAATTCTACTTTCATTATTCTTCAGCGTGAAATTGACAGTTGCTGAGCAGTATGCTCTGAAGTTCTCATCAAATCATCAGAGTTCTTGAAGAATCAAAATGTCATAATTCTTTATCTTTTTCTCATGTAGTAATGTTATCATCATCTTTTCTCTGAACTTGTGAACGTTGTACTGTAGTATTCAAAGCTTCTTTTGCTGAGACATTAAAGTTTACATTCAAAGCTGTTTGATGTTCTCTTGAGCATTTGCAATGTGCTTACTTTTCTTGTAAAATCTTCAAAAGAAGATGATACTGAAATAAATTAATCGCGTCGAGTCAAGTACTTGAGTTCAAGTCGAGTACTCGACTTGAAAAGTGTCGAGTTGAGTTGAATTTTTTTTTGAAAAAGTGTCGAGTCAAGTTGAGAAGTTGAACTTAAGAACTTGAGTCGAATTGAAAAGCTTGACTCGACAATTCGACTCGACAACTCGACTTGACTCGACAAGATATTAGATAGACGTAAATAGCTTGATCAAACAGTCTTCATCATAAAGACTTCATGATTTTCATCATGACTTTCTATCGAACACTCTTCACGATAATGCAAAAAGATAATGCACTATAAATTTATAAGATTATGAATTATGATTAGAACTTAGAAAGTAAGATAAGCGCTGTTCGCTAGTTGAACAGCTCTATTATTTTCTTTTCACTTTCATTATTCTCTTTCTTCTCACTATTGATTATCTCATATTCATCATGTTGTAGTTTCTTCTCATTCTTCTTTGCTTCATAGCACATCTCTGCGTCATTGTTTTCTACTATGATAAGATTATTTGAATTAGAATTTATTGCATGTATCGAATTCTGAATTTCTCGTTCTTTGACAATTGAGAGAGTGATGAATTCTGTTGCAAAATTCTGAAAAGCTGTCATAGAATTAGTGTCGTCAGTCTGCTTTAACTTCTTCAGATCATCATGATGAAGAATTCTTTGTTGAATTAAGTGAATTATAAAGATCATAAATTTTGATATCTCTTCGCTCACGTTCAGCTCGTCTGTTGTTTTCTAAAATTGATATTAGTTTCTACAACTGAAAGATAATGCATATAGATAATGCATATCTTTGTTGCTTTTGAAGCAATTTTCTCTGCAGTAGTATTTGCATCTTGTATCGCAGTAGTATTCGCATCTTGTGTTGCAGCAGTTATATTGAAAAGCTTTATTGTCTCAGCGACAATCTCAGCATTCGCTTTGCGTCTGATTTTCAATTCAAAGCATTCAACTATAAACAGATCAGCGCTTTATCTAGTATTGCATTACTGAGATGCATTATCATGAATATCTTTGTTCTTTCGCTCTTGTTCTATTTCATCTTTTACATTGTCTTTCATCGCTGCTTTGTTGATCTCATTCACTTCTTTTCAAACATTGAATTGTCTTAGTTTGTGTAATCATTTGAATATGAGTACATGATTGTTGTTCTGTTGCTTATAATGTTCTTTGATCTCATTGAATCAATTTTCATCACGATTTCAACTTGTGATAGACTTTGAGTTTACAAATAAAGTGAACATTATCTGTTAGAGTCAGCATTGTTCTCTTGATAATGCATTTGAGTAATGCAACAGTATTGATGAAATTTGAGTAGTTTGATAGAATATGAACTTGTAGAGAATTTGAGAAAGTAAGAGATATAACATCAAGTGAGATGAATTTGAGTGCAACGAAAAAAATTTAATTATTATTCTTAACGCTTATTTCTTAACACTTATTCAATATTTTCTTCAATTTCTTTTCTGATTTTTCAATCACTTCTTCTATCATATTTTCTTGAATTGTTTTAGTAATCAACGCTTCAATAAATAATACTTTCGAAGATAATACTTTCAAAAATCAAGTTTACATAAATCAAATCAATCATTCTTGATAAACAATGACATGCAGCAAGCATGTTATCAATAATGCATACTGATAATGCAATATGACTTGTTTATTGCTGACAAGTTCATTTTTAGCATGTGCATCAGCATGTAAGACGTCTAAGAGCTCGATGCATTCAATTGATCATTATGCTATCAAAGAAACTTCAGTCTTTAAATCTACTACTACTACTAAAAAGATAATGCACATGAATAATGCATTATCTATTGACATACTAATGCTTTGCAACAGAAAAGACACTACAAATCAGACACTGTTACGCTGCGCGAAATTCGAAAATATCAGAAAATTGCAGAAAATCTCATTTTCAAAATGATCTTCGAAAGACTGATTAAAAAGATTATGCATGATTATGCTTGAGCGAACATGCTACAATATGATTTTCGCATTCAGCGCTCTGTCTTGAGTGCTCTTCAAGAAGTCACTGAAGACTTTATGTGCTTCTTTATGAAAAGTAAGTGCATTATTCTTTCACATTATCACTCTTGTTGTGGAATTTTCATTGACATTTTGCTCTATGCAAACATCAACTTGATGACAATTCATGTTAAACGCGTCATCATTCAAGATAGAAATATGAGATTTATGAAGAATTTCATGATGAATCTTGATGTCATGTTTTTCAAGACAGACTAGAAAATGTCTGTCTTCATCAATTAGATAGACAGTGTAATTCTTGAAATCACATTTGCATTATTCTTGTGCATTATTCTTGTGCATTGACTCGATTGTACTTCTAATAAGTACTTGCTCTAAATGCAAGACTTTTAATAAATGAGACGATATTGCAGATTTATGAATAAATCTGCGTCAGAACAGTCTTCAAAGATACTCAAAATAAATCAGCAGATTCATTGATCTCTTGATCATCATTCTTCTCTCTGCAATAAATATCTCAGAGCTCAATAATAGTCTCGTCTGAATTCAAATTCATAGTTCGATTGTAATACTTCATCAGCATTATTTATTTCATCGTTTTTGAACTCATCTGTGATTGATTTCATCAACATACTCTTCTAGCAAGATTGAAAGTTCGCTCAATATCTATCAAGAATATCAAGCATGAAAGAACATCTTTAGTCATTTGCATCAATCTACAAAAATTTGAAGCATTGTCTTTTCAAAATTATCATGTTGAACATTTCTTATCTATAACATCAGTGCAAAGATATCAATCATCTTCGTCTTGAAAAGAACGAGCACGCTGAGATTGTCGAAGCAATGATCTTCTAACAGTTGCAACAGACTACAAGATCATTAGTAAATGATCAAATGCATTATCATAATGCATTATTTCATCAGCATCATTTCTTGCTCTTTGTGCTTCTGCTCTTAAATCGACAGCTGAATCTTCATAGTAACGATGAAAATACTCTTTGAACTCTGTCTTGTACTTGATCTCGTAGTGAACAAACTCTTCATCATGATCTGTATCTTCATTGTCTTTGTCATTTCAAGTCTTGTAAAGATCTAGCTTCATTGTAGAATTCAGAATATTTGCAAGATTATATATTGTTTCATCGCTGTCTTCAATCTTGACATAATACTTCGCAAGTTTGATTGAGACTTTTTTGCAAGTCTTTACTATAACAGCACTCGATGAGCAAATACTTCTTCTTATATTCTTTTCAATCTGCTCAAGATGATTGAAAAGTGCATTAAATATTCGAAATTTCAAGTGAATATCTGCATTAGTTGTTCATGACACTACTAAAGTGCATTCGTAGAAGAAATTTAATAAATTGTCAACAAGCAAAATCATGAATCACTCACTTTCATCAAGTTTGATTCTTGCGATCTTGAAATCTTCGCAGTATTTCTCTGTTCAAAGATCAACAAATTCACGTAGTTGATATGCTCGATGAAGCATCAAGTACATAGAGTTTCAATGAATGCGAATATCTTGTATCAGTTTTCTAGATCTTTTATTATTTTGCTCTTAAAAAGCTCTGAAGTGAATCAATCGCTGAGAAAAGTCGTTGACAGCTATCGTCAGAGCACGAATCTAATTTCATGATTAATAAATGCATTACTTTTTTGCATTATCATTCAAAGCAATATCTTTTTGATCACAACAGACAATTCTCTGCTTGTTTCAATATCTTGCACTTGCTTATTCTCTAATTGAGCAATAACATTATCAGCTATTGTCTTTGATTCAAGAGCTTGAATAAAATCTTGAGTCACAAGATTGATGATGTGAGTCAAGCAATTAATGAAATTCTGTGTTCTGTTTCATTGAAACTCACGATGACTCATGATCTTTTTAAGTTTCTCTTTCAAGATACTATTATTGCTTGCATTATTGATAACAATCTTGAAAAGCTTATTCTTAATAGCATAGTTCTTCAGAATTTTCATTAGCTTCATCATCAATTGACGCTCAGTATGCTCAATATCAAGAGACGTAAATTCAATAAAATGTTCACGAAACTGAAATTTGACATTGACTCAGTATATCAACACTCTCAAGTACGTTACTCTTTGAGAACTAGATCATGCGTTCAAAGCAATAAAGACACGTCGTGACTCTGTAAGATTCAATCTGATCTTATCACAAATCTTCTTATAGTGTGAGAGAATCATGATTGTCATCTTTGTGCAATGTGCAATCTACAGATCTGAACGAAGCATTTGTAGCAGCTTTCGAAATTGCTCATTATCAACGATTCGAAAGAATAGATTCAAGTCAACAAAGATCTTGCATAATTGATCTTTTCAATTCTCTTGATTGAAGACAAAGATTAACTCAATATGACTTTTCTTCTAATAGTTTGTCAATTTTGCATTATCAATTTGCATTATCAGATATGACTTACTCGTTCGAAAGTCAGTTCAATCTGTGATTGCGAGTGTTCGCGTTTTCGCTCTGTCGCTGTGCAAAAGTCTGATTTAAGATGCTTTTTCATAACAGACGTGCTAAAGCTATCAAAAGCTGTTGAATGATTCATAATCTTATGACAGATTGTGCATGAGATTTTAAACAATTCTTCAACAATTGAAGTCAATTGTATAAAGTGATCTCATATATCAAATTGCTTATTGTCTTTGACTTTTTTGAATTAAAGCGAATTAACTATCTTTTTTTAAGTCTTGTTTTGAATATTCTCGACAACAGAGATTTGAGATCATCATCGTAGAAAAGAGTCATCTGTATTCAAAGTTCATTGAACATAATCACTATTCTCTCTTATCTTGAGCTGTGAGAAATTCTGATGAATTTTGTTCATTGCTTCTTGTCTAATTTTCTTCTTTTCAAAATGATGTGAAGAATTTATAAATCATTGAACTTGACTTGTGAAGTTTTCAGAATGAAGACTATCTGAAAATGAACTATGTGAAATGCTTTCGTCAGACAGATTGAAAATTGTCAACGAACTAAACATTTTATAGAATAGTTTGTATTAACAACAATAGTTGTTAATAGCTTGAAGATAGTATATAGACGATGTAATGAGTAATGCGAAAAGATAATACAATATATAGATGATGCAATGAGTAATGCAAAAAGATAATGCAAAGAACAAGCAAACATGTTGTTCTATGTTTCTATTCTTAATGCTCTTGATGTCAAGTTTGAGTTCTTGACGAGTCGAGTTAAATTGACTCGATTTCTAGTCGAGTCGAGTCGCGTCAAGTTGAAAATATGAGCAACTCGACTCGAATTAAGTTGAAAATGTGAGCAACTCGACTCGATATCAATTCAAGTTCAAAATGTCAACTTGAAACTCGACTTGACGATCAGTCTATACTGAAATTGATGTGATTAATGTTGATTTTAACTCATTTGTTTTTGACTTCTTGACTAGATGATTCAATATAGTGTTTTCGAATGTGATGATCATGTTGAACAGATGACTTTCATTTGTTAAGCATTTCTGTTTTCTCTTCAAGTCATTGTTTATCAATGATTTCAGACTGATAAATGTCTTTGTGAACATCTTTAACATCATTGCTTTGAGTTCTTTCTGCTCTCATACGACGTGATATAAAGATCTGTATTTCATGATTCTCTTTATTCTTTCTTTTTCAATCTGTCATTTATGACATTGAGAGTTAAAGATCTGTATGTATCTTGACATGTTTTACATTTTCATATGTTTCAAGTCTGTTTATGAAAACAGTGCTTTAAACGATGATTTAATGTACAGTAAACACATCTTTACTTGTTTTTGCATTCATATGTTTTATGATTGTAGTCTTGATACTTTAAACATTGATGTGTTTTACAACTTGAATTATAAAACTGCGTGGTTTTTATGTTGATTTCATGATATACTTTCTCATCAATTAGCTTGTTCATCATCTCAGCGCTGACTATGCATATTATCAGCAAGATGTATCTCTTCTGTTCATTATTCTTTGTGAGTCACTCGACTTTTTCAATCATCATCTTCAAATGTATGTCTTTATTGATCTTGATGAGTGCTTTCGTTCTTTTCTTCTTTATGTTTTTAAACATTTCTTCAATTTTAATTTCATGTATCACTATCTTGAAACTAACTTCATGCAGACTTGCATTCAATGAAATCTCTTTAATTCAAAAATCGTTTTTCTTCAATATTTTCTTACTGTCTTTCATCTTGATTCAAAATATCAGTAGATTTGATCATCTCTTCATAATCTTTATGTTCTTGCGCGTTGATAACATCTTGTCGATGTCAATTTCTCTCACTCATCTCACTATGTTCTTTGTTGTTGTTATCATGATTTTCTTGATCTTCTCTTTCTTTTTAATGAAGATCTTAATCTTGAATTTCTTGCAATGATTTTGCATTGATGATGCAATATTGATGCTGAGAACAAGACGATTCTGAAATGACGTTGTTGACTTTTCGTTCACTCTCTTCGCTCAGTTGTCAATGCATTTTTTCTTTTTCGCGAACTTCTTTTTGAGTTTGCTCATTATCTTTTTCAATCTCTTCAGCTGATTCTTGATGCATTGATTGATAGTCAACGCAGTGACATGTTAACACGTCAGCTTTTCTATCATCTTTGTTAATTTTCTCATTTCTTTTCAGAGCATCAGTTCGTTATTTCTACGTTTGTTGAGTTCATAAAGTACTTGCAGCTTGTTCAATTTCTTGTGTATATTCTTCATCTTGATTGAATTTTTCTGCAAGATAATGATACTCATCTCTTGCTCACTCACTAACATCACATTAATAATGCTCATCATTTGTTTCTGATGATCAGAATGAAGCATAAGCATCATGTTGATGAATGATGATGTTTTATTGTCAAAAGAGATTGATTAATTAGTAAATGTTTATTCTTTGTTGAGATCATGTCTAGAAACTAATTAGAGTGCATACGTGACTAGAATGTTTGATCTATAAAGATAGCTATAACTAAGACTTTAAGAATACAGAAGAAAGAAGATACAAAAAGCAAGAAGAACATGCTCTATATAGTAGTTACTCAGATCGACGCTAGTCTCAAAGAGAACGTGTTGAAACACAAGAAAGATGTTGATTCAAAAGATGTTTGTGACACAAAGAAATGTGTTTGTCATAGACATCTGTTAACTACTCGTAACACAAAGAAGTGTGTTTATCTAGAAGACAATAGAAGCTGATTAGAAAATGCTAGAAAAGAAAAAAGATGCTGAGTCATATCTGAGTCAAATCTGAGTCAAATTTAGATCAGATCTTGACTAAATCTTAATTAGTTCTAATCAATTCTGATGCATTCGTAACATTCTTTTAACTTATTGATAATGAATTGATTAATTTTTGTCATTCATTTCAGCTTTGTTCAATCTTTAAACTTTACTGTAGTTAAACAGTAGATTTGTAATCAACATTGTATATAAATAAGTTTCATCACTGATTTTATTATATTATAAATAAGCATAAAATAAATCATATAAATATAAAATGTATTGAGAATTATATATTAATAATAATAATAATAATAATAATAAATTCATACATTCTTGTGACATCGATTAAATTAACTCATAAAAGACTTTATGCTATTTGTATTAAGTGAACAAAACTCTCTGAGATAGAAAATCACTCACAGTTTATACAACTGCTTCATGCAGTTGAAACAGTAAGTTTTGAAACTATGTATTAAATTTATTCACGTTGATTGCACGTTAAAGAATGAGTATTCTAGTCACTTTAAATTGCTTTAAGAGCTTCGTTTTCATCATAATTTTCACTATTGTTCTGAAACTCTTCATGATGATGATGATTATTCAATAGTTTGAAAAGTCAGCATTTTGTAACATTCTTGATTGCAGATGCAATCAGTTTGAGCAATGCATGAGTACATGCTTCGTCGTCTGATGACTTCATTCGTAATCACATTGCAAGCTATTCATGTTTGAAACATTTTTAAAGTGCAAATAAACATTCAGATTTATGCGTTCAATTCTGATGTACATTACAAGAATGCTTTCTGCTTTCTGAAGATCATCATGCATCTTTATCATCTTATTGCTCAGATGCAATCTTTGTGCTAAGATTATGTTAACATTTGCAACACATTCTTTGTACTTTTCTCATTATTGATTTCATTGATCTTTGTAATACTGCGTTATTGCAATGTTATCGCTTGTTGAAATCATTGTAAAGAAAAAAGTGCATCATTTGCATCTTAACTGTATCTTTGCATCTTTTTGAATGAAAACATTCAGAAGTACTATTTTCTTAATGATGAGTAAGCGAGAAATGACATGATTAACTCTCATTAAATGAGTATGTATTAGTTTGCATGATTGTCTGATCTCTTGTGTTCAATCATTGATTCAACTGTGTAACGTGATTTTGTTCTGTAACATGTTTAAATAAACATGTAGCAAACTCATGTATGTTTCTGTCTTTAAAGTTTCAATGTTTACTCTTTTGAATGTTTCTGCTACATGATGCAAAGTTTGATTCTGAAGTGTTTCTAGTCTGCATTTTTTGCTCAACAGTTCATTTTTCTTGTCACGCTGATGTCAGACTGATGCTTTAAATGCAATTTCTGATCTCATCACTGCTGAGTATACTTGTCTCACTTTTGTGAAGATAGCTCTTCATATGAAGACTTCAAGATGACTAAGTATCAGCATTCTTGTAACGTGATTCGTCTTTATTTGTTGAAGATACGCATTTTATTGCAGTTTCGTGTTCAGTTACACTTCTAGAACTCATACGTCTGATTTTAATTTAATAACTAAGTTTTTTATTTGTATGCTAGTCATCATGTTGAATCTTTTCGATTTTCTAGTGAAATGTGTAAGCTCATACTTTTCTGATGCGAACGTTGCGTCATGAGTGTAAGTTCATTTCGCGCAGACGTTATGTACTTTGCTCAGTGTTTTGCAAATTTCTTCAGTGAATCTGTCGTAGACTAGAATGTTAATATCATTTATGAAGTCAAGCACTTTAATTTTAATTCTCAATGCTTTGCATTTTTTAATTAAACTTGCGTTGAAGAATAGAAAAAGAATCAATGAAATGAAGAATCTTTGCGATATATCTGCATTTATTTCACGCATGTCGCTCATTTATTCATTGAATATTAGCGACATCTTTTGATTCTTTAGAAAGCTGCGTGTTCATTTGATTATGTAGCTTAATGTTCTTTTCATTTTCAGCATATGCAGAAGTCTGATGTGTGAGACTTGATTAAACGCTTCAATGACGTTTAAGCTTAGCATAAAGATCACATATTTGATTTCACAGTCTCACATTGTGTGAACTTGATTTATTAGTAGATTTAATGTCAAGATCATAAATCACTTGCATCTTACTTTCATTTGAGCATTTGATAGCATGCAATGAATCTCAACTATGTCACTCAGTCTTTTGATCATGATCAACTTCAGCGCTTTGCTCATGATATTGAACAAAGCAATAAGTCGATACATCTTTGAATCAATATAATCACTTTTCTTTGATTTGCATAATACTATTGTTTGAGTCTTTTTGAACTGCTTCAAATGATACTTATGTATTATGCATGCATTGAATAAACTCGTCAGTACTGAGATTAATTCTGTGAGACTTGCTTGAAGTACTTTGTTTGAAATATCTGAAGCGCTTGATGCTTTGTCTGCTTTTATTCATTTAATTGTTTGCTTCACTTCATCTTTTGTAATATGTGAATTGAATGAGACTGTCAGAAATATGAATGATTTTGTGATGTTGTTGACATTTGCTTGAGAAGATGAGAAAAAGAACTTTTCTCGTGTCATGATGTCAGATCATCAACTCGATTTAAAACATAAATCGTCGATATTTTAAATAATCTCGATTCATTGAATCTGTTTTGCAGTTCAATAAATCAAGTCATTAATTTAGTCATCATCATTTTAATCTAGTCTCAGAAATTCTGTTTTGATCATTTCAGTCATGTGCACGAACTTCTGCAATCTTAAGTCAATAAAACTATTGTCTAGTCTTGATTCTGCTCGATTCATGTATATAAAAGTTGAGCTTTCGTTCTTTTCTTTTGCTCTTTGTCTTTCATCTTGTACATTATCTGATGTATTATCTTGTATTTAGATTCTATCAAAGTAATAATAATAATATCAGTCTTTTATATTGATAGTATCTCTAGTTTAGCTCAGTCTTTGACATCTTGCAGTATCTCGATTTTTTTCTTGAACATCGTTGTCATATGATCAATGTTGCTTCACTTCAGTGACATAAACTGAGAAAGCTTTTTAAATAACTGACTTTCAATTCTAACTCATTTTGCAAAGCATCATATCGATTTAAATGCTTTACTCAGCTCATACATTTGTGATCTGAAGTTTTTTTTTAAGTTTTTTTTTTCAAGTTTTACATGCTTATGCAGTCTAAGACTATGAAACACGATGCTATTTATCTAAATAGTAGCACTGAAGCGCTGTGTATATGCTAAATTACATGTAATCTAGTCAAAGTCGATGCAGTATATCTTCTCATTGAGCAGTCAGATCATTAAAATGCGTATATGAGCATGTGAGCTGTTTATATAATCAAGTGATCATATAAACAACTCAGAATTGTGAAAGCTGATCACTTTGACATAAGCTTTCAACTTGTCTGTATGATCATCAAGCTAAGCGAACTTGATGAGCTTTGATTTATGTAGATGAAAGCTAGTCACTTCAACGTGAGCTTTCAAGTTCGCTGTATAATCACTCAGCTGAATGAACTAGATGAGTTTTGATTTATGTATTTGCGACGCATGTAAATCGATCAGAAAATCGAAAAATCAATCAATTTACTGCGTCACACAGACGTGTATGTGCGCAAAAGCTGAGTTGTGTCTTCGTAATGACTGTGTGAATGTCGTATATTAGTTGCAGCGCGTGCGCAAAGACGTTGCTGTCGTTCTGTGTATATGAGCAAAAACTGTGTTGTGTCTTTGCAATGTATGTGATTGCGATGCATGTAAATCAATCTGATAAAGCAAAAAATCGATCGATTTACTGCATCATGCAGACGTGTAAATGTGCAAAAGCTGAGTCGTGTCTTTGCAGTGTATATGTGAATGTTGTATACAAGCTCAATGCTGATTCAAGCGCTGTTACTGCTCTGTGTGTGATTGCAATGTGTGTAAATCGGTCTGAAAATGGGAAAAATCAATCAATTTGCTGCATCACGCAAGTCTGTAGATGTGCAAAATCTGAGTCGTGTCTTTGCAATGTATGTATGTGTGATGTATATGAGTTGCAGCATATGTGCAAAGACGTTGCTGTCGTTTTGTGTATATGAGCAAAAACTGTGTTGTGTCTTTGCAATGTATGTGATTACGATGCATGTAAATTGATCTGATAAAGCAAAAAACCGATCGATTTACTGCATCATGCAGACGTGTAGATGTGCAAAAGCTGAATCGTATCTTCACAATATATATGTGTATGTTGTATATGAGTTCAACGTGTGAATAAAGCGCTGTTACTGCTCTATGTGTGATTACGCTGCGTGTAAATCGGTCTGAAAATGCGAAAAATCGATCGATTTACTGCATCACGTCTGTTTGTATGTGCGCAAAAGCTGAGTCGTGTCTTCGCAATATATATGTATATGTCATATATGAATTGCAGCATGTATGCAAAGACGTTGCTGTCATTCTGTGTATGTGCAAGCTTCAACGTGCTGATGATCGCGTTGTTATTGCTTTGCTTTTCAACTGTGTATGAGCTCAACATGTGAGTAAAGCGCTGTTACTGCTCTGTCGATGTTGATGAGATTGTTCAACTCTTTTGACAAGCATAACTTGCAGAAGATTCGTAGTCAGCATCTTGTACAAATAAATCTCGTTGTTGATCTGTGATCTGAAGTGTATGTTATGAGCGTATCAAGATTGATAAGACTGAACAAGACTGAAGCTTTAATCAATTCGCAGTGAACGCTAGCAAGTTCTTTGCGTAATGATTAGAACTAATCAGCGAGCTAGTCAGGTTTGACTCAGGTTTGACTCAGATATGACTCAATCTCTTTTTTCTTTCTCAACACTCTTTTCTTTCATCAACATCTTGTTCATTTACATCATGTTCTTTTCATGTCACAAACACATTTCTTTCGAGTCTAATGCAGTTTCTGAACATTACATAAATAGAAGCTTTTGTATCAATCTTCTTCTGTATTCTTAATATTCAGTTATAACTATCTTTAAAGATTAAGCACTATCAACTCTGATCTTCATTAATTGTATCATCTAGACATGATTCTGACATTATATTAAGAATTCGTTAATCACACGATACTGATCTCATTACTCATTCAACATACTTGTCTAGACAGAACAAGTCTAAAGAAATTCATTTACCTGATGATCAATGATAATTGAAAGATAGAACAACACTAGAGAATTGAATAGAATCAACGATAAGACTGTTTGAATTGCTAGACTACTTATCGCTCATTAAGTACGTAAAGTTTATTCGATTATGAGAATCACGATAAAGAATCTTCGTGAATTGCTCAAGAATCAAATCGATCGATAGATTCAATGATAAAGAATCTTCGTTGTTTGCTAGAGAATCAATCAAATCAACAAACAAATCTCATCTTCTTTGTTGAAGATTAAACATCACTCTATACGTCTTTCTTCTTCAATCGTCAAGCATCATCATTTATTTAATTCTTTTTCAAACAAATCTTATCATGTTTAGTCGTTCATCTACTGAAGAGCGTTTCGAAGAATTTCAAAGTCGTTTCTCTCAAATCTCTGATGCTGATTCATCGAAATCACGAACGAAATCATCAAGTGTTGCATCATTCATTCATGAAGATGACGAATCATTCGCTGAAACGATAATACTTCTCATGTTCTACGAAATCTGAAAGACTTGAAGCCTAGTTCTCGATGAAGAAACAGATCAACTCTATGAGTTAAATAAACAACAAGAAGACGAAATCAAAGAGTTGAAGACTAGACTTCAAGCTAAAGAAAACACTTCTTCTGATTTCATCTATTCTGAGCGTTCTAGATCTCAAAAAATACCTGATTCTTCGCTGTTTACTGATGAAAAGAACTCTACTTGAAAGAATTGATACGGAAAAATTCAGAATAAACTAGAGATTAACGTCGATCTCTTTTCTAATGAACGAGTCAAATTGAACTATATACATTCTAGATTATTCAATGACGCAGCTGAGATCACTCAAGCTAGACGTGAACGTGACTATGTCAATCTCTATAAAATCATCGACGATCTTTTAAAAGAGCTAGCTCAGTTGTTCAATGATTCAAATAAGAAAGTCAACTTTCGTAGAGAATACTACAACTTGATTCAAGAATTCAAGAAATTCAGTGAATTTTATACTCAGTTTCAACGTCTATCTTTCTATCTAGACTATCATGAGAAGCAACTGATCGCTGATCTGAAAGATAAAATACACTCTCGTCTTCAATTCATTTGAGTAGATCAACTAGTTCAATCTGATTTTCTAAAAGAAATCATTTCTATCTGATTCATTTGAATAATGATCAGCGAGTCATTCGAGAGATCAAGAACAAGATCAAACGCGTCGATGATCTTTCTAAGACTATCTTTCATAGAGCGACTGTTGTCACTCAGTCAGTCAATCATTCGAAGTCTGACCAGCTAAAGTCGCGCGACGCGATTTTAACTAGCGTCAAAGAGACGAATATTCTAGTCGAAAGCTGTTTCATATATCATAAATCAGATCATAGCTCTAAAGAGTGCTTCGATCGATCTACTAAAATCAATGCAGTGAACAATGAATATGATCGCTTCGATTTCGATTCGAATTTCGATTCAAAAAACTAGTCATCTTTTCAAAAGTCATCAAAGAGATAAAGATTATATCTTTGTGCAAACTAGACGAAATTCTATTGAAAGAAAATTACTTTGAAAAGTCGTTTCTAATTGACGTTCATCTCATCTCTCAGAATCGATCTTTCGGTCTTTGTTTTCTAATAGACAGTGATTCAGTCATTTACATGATCATACATTCTAATCTAGTCGATAAAGTATGCGAGAAACTGAAAATTCAATTTATATCACTGGCAAAAGAGAAGCTAATAAGAGATTATGATGAGAAAATATCTAAGAAGATCATCACTCATAAATTTCTACTCAATCTCATCATCGAAAGTCATAAGAAATTGACTGTATCAATGCTGATAGCTGATATTGATCATCATGAAGTCATATTGAGTAAGCTCTGAATGAACAAAAACGAAATATTATTGAATATGCGAAACGACGTCATTGTTTTTTCGAATCAATTGAATACTTCTATTTCGATTTTTTCGATTTCTCTCAATTCAAAGCACTCAAGTTGATCGTGATCAACTTCGTCTTCTTCAATCACTCAGACTAAGATCTTTATGATGCTCAAATGACTCGTTCGAGAAGAGTCATTCTCGATTCGAAGCATAGATGCAGCTTCGTTCAAAACACTGTTGAATCATTTAAAGAAGAACAAGATCAAAGTCTTTGCTCTATTCATGATGAACATTAATAGAAAAATCGCGTATAATACTCAGTGCGATTTGAACGCTTTAAACGTCTCTTCAATCGATGAAACGACTCAGAATTGGGAAAATATTAAACGAAGCTGTCATCAAAATATCATGAGTTTCTAGATGTTTTTGATCGAGCTCAATCAAATAAACTATCTTCTCATCGCTTCTATGATCATAAAATCAAACTCATCAGTGATTCAACGCTTTCTCGCTGTCGAGTTTATTGAATGTTCTCTGTCAAACTTCTGAAAGTAAAGAAGTACTTAAACGAGAATCTGTCGAAGAAATTCATCACTTCTAGTCAGACTCTCTATTTCTTCTTCGTTCTATTCGCTCTCAAAGCAAATGAAGATCTTCGATTCTGCGTGAACTATCAAAAGCTAAATGTTATTTTCAAAAGAAATAAATACTCTCTATCGTTAATAGATGAGATCATTGATAAAATAGTGAGTTGCAAGCATCTGACTAGATTGAACATCATATCAGCGTTCAACAAACTTTGAATGCATCTCGATAGTGAGAATTACATCACTTTTATCATTGCTTTAGAAGCATATAAATACAAGATGTTATCATTCAAACTGACTAATGAATCGATCTTCTTTCAGCAATATATGAATGATGTTCTATGAAATCTTCTGAATGACTTTTGTCAAGTCTATCTAAATGACAATCTCATCTATAGCAAAATGAGAAAGAAACATAGAGATCACATTAAACTAGTATTGAGTCGACTACGCGAAGCTGAACTGCAAATGAATATTCGAAAGTGCAAATTCAATGTAGAAGAGACTGTCTTTCTAGAAGTCATCATATCAGAACTAGATCTTTGTATGAATTTCAGCAAAGTGACAGTCATAGTCAGCTGAATCACTTCGATCAATCTAAAAGAAATTCAGAGCTTCGTGAAATTCATTAACTTCTATCGTCGTTTCATTAAGAACTTCTCGAAGCTAGTTAAATCATTCACTCAGCTGAATAGAAAGAACATGTCTTTTGTTTGAAATGAGATCTGTGTTCAAGTCTTTGACAATTTAAAGAAACAAGTCAGCTCAATCTCAGTACTTCGTCACTTCGATCTCAAACGACAAGCTATTCTGAAGATTGATGCTTCAAACTATGTAAAAGATGAAATACTATCTCAGTATGATGACGAGAAAGTTCTTCATTCAATGATCTTCTACAGCAAAAGCATGATCTTCGCTGAAATCAATTATCACATCTATGACAAGAAATTACTAATGGTTATTTGATGCTTCAAACACTGACGACTCGAGCTGAAATGCACTGAACTACTCATTCAGATGTTTATCAATCATCAGACTTTGAAGATCTTCATGAAAAACAAACAGTTGAGTCAATGACAAGTCAACTATCTGAACATTCTATCAAAGTTCAACTTTCAAATCATCTTTAGATCAGGCAAAATGAACACTAAAGTTGATGCTCTAATCAGAATGCTTCTAGCGAACGTCTCTGAATCAGCTCAGCGTCTTGAAGATTGTTTTCAGACTATTCTGACTTTTGATAGAATTGATGTTCTATTTATTGAATCGAAAGCAAATTTCTATCAATGAGTATGAATGATCAATCAAACAAATGAGTTCTGCAGCGAATATAGACAAGCTATGAACGAAAACAAGCTCAAATTTCATATCACTAAACTGAAGAACTGCGAAATCATTGACAACGTTCTATTTAGAAAAGATTTACTGTGAATCTCTGAGAACATGCACATGAAATTACTACAAGAAGTGCATAATTAATCTTCAATCTTTCACTTCGACAATAGACGAATCATCAATCTAGTTCAGCGTTTCTACTATTGATCAAATCATTGAGCTACTATTTGATGATACATTCGAAACTGTCATGCTTGTCAGCGAAGCAAAGTCTCTAAAGATAGCATCAATGAACTTCATCATTCTTTTTCAATTTCACAGAAACGCTGAAAAGATATAGCTATGAACTTCATCACTGAACTACTTCTGTCAGAAAGCTATAACGTCATTTGCACAATCATATATCATCTCATCAAAGAACATCACTATGTTCTCTGTCATTGAGAAGACAATGACATCTCAGTCGAAGAAACGATTTGAATCATGCTATGAAATGTCTATCGACTGCATGATCTACTCAGTTCTATTGTTTTGAACAAAGACTCTCAATTCATATCAACTATGTGAAAAAGTCTTTGCAAGCGACTGAGAATCACAGCTAGTCTATTCACAGTCTATCATTTTTTGAAATCAACGATCAATCGAAACAAGTCAATCAAGACGTTGAACGCGAACTTAGAATCTACTGCAATTACATGCAGAACGACTGAGTCAAATGAATATCTATGATAAAATTCAGCGACAATTTCAATATCTTCTCAATCACTTCAATGATCTTCTTCTACTTCAATAAAGAATTTCACTCTTGAATAAGTTTCAATTCAGATACGACTGACTATGAAACAACTTGTGAACGACTTGAAGCTAGAAAAGCAGATGATATTGTTATTCAAATGAAAGAGTTACTGAACTTTGATCATCAACAATTGAAAAAGACGAAGCTGATCATTGAAGTTCAGATCAATAAACATAGACGAAACGTCATCTATGAAGTAGATGACTGAATTTGACTATCTTTCAGAAACATCAAGACAACGAGACTCTGCAAAGATTTGAAAGACAAACAGCTAGATTTCTATCAAATCACTGTCAAAGTGAGTATCTTCTATCATCTTCGTCTATCAGTCAGCATGAAGCATCTGCATTCAATGTTCAACTCGAAGCTACTGCGATCATATTCAGAAGACTCTCTATCAGAACAGCATTTAGAATCACTCAGATTAATCACTATTGAAGATGATGAACATTGAGAGATAGATGATATATTGAACTTCAGACGCTATCGAGATCGAATACAGTACAAAGTCAAATGAACAGATCTAGATAGAAACGACGAATGATACTATGTTGATAAAGAGAAATTCAATGACTCAGAGAAAGTTTTGAACGAATTTCATAAGCTATATTCAAACAAATCGCGCTAAATATCGGAATAATTATTAACAAAAGTGAGCAAATGAACTACATTTATGCAAACATGAATTTTCAAAGAAGAGAGTAATGTTACGAGTGTATCAAGACTGATAAGACTGAACAAGACTGAAGCTCTAATCAATTCGCAGTGAACGCTAGCGAGTTCTCTGCGTAATGATTAGAGCTAATCAGCAAGCTAGTCAGATTTGACTCAGATTTGACTCAGATATGACTCAATCTCTTTTTTCTTTCTCAACACTCTTTTCTTTCATCAACATCTTGTTCATCTACATCACATTCTTCTCGTGTCACAAACACATTTCTTTCGAGCCTAGCACAGTCTCTGAATATTACATAAATAAAAGCTTTTGTATCAATCTTCTTCTGTATTCTTAATATTCAGTTATAGCTATCTTTAAAGATCAAGCACTATTCACTCTGATCTTCATTGATTGTATCATCTAAACATGATTCTGACAGTGTATGCATTTCATTTGTTGAATGATCTTGTTTTTATAATCATTGTGCTTCAGATATTTATTTCACGCTTCTAATGTATCTTGTGTTTTTCATATGGTTTGCAATCATCTTGATTTTATTACTACTTTGAAGCAGCTTTGATTTCAAAAGTCTCTTACTCAATTTGATGACTTTGTTAAGAAAATAAATTTCTTGATGATCTTCTGTAATACTCTAATAATCTTGCACACTTTGTCATTTATCATAGTCTTGTCGTTTAAAGAGTGTTTCAAAGATAGATGTATTTGCAGATAAGTACTTAATGCTTCTGTATTCATTTTCTTTCAAAGTCATCAAGTTAAAAGTTGCACTGAGATTGTTTGTAAACATAGCTTTGTGACAATCAAAAGATGATTCAATCTCTAATGCAGATTGATTTGTATCTTGCACTTGCATGTCATGAACTGTATTTTCTCGCTGTTAAAGACTAAATCAATCATCATAAATTGATTGTGAGCTTTGCAAGTAATAATGTCTAATTTCAGCAATAATTTCAATCTTGCATTTGTAATGATGTTTAGTAAAGTATCAATCATCATATGATGAGTGAAGCATCTTTATTTCTCTCAATGAAAATGATGTAAATTGAAATCTTCTACAATTAGTTGTTCACAGTCATTCTTAAGTAGTTCATTCAAATGAGAAATGATTGAAGATCTTTCTGTGAATGTAGTAAACAGTGAGCATGAGTTGTAGATGTTTAGAAGTCTTAACGTCTGCATTTCGTTATCTGCATTACAAGTTAATATTTTGATTGAGCAAATGTCTGACTCAGCTGTTTTTACTATTCATTGATTGAATTTTAAATGTTTGTTAATGTATATGCATGTTCTTGATTAAGATGACGAGTTTTTCACTAGATAAAAGAAGTTGTGTGCTGAACTAAATAATTGTGAATCATTGTTGTTGTGATCTTACTTCTGTATAATTACTATGTCAAATTCGTAAACTTCTTTATTAATTAGAAATGATTCTTGAATTCTTAATAACTTTCTGATGTTGTATTGTAGAATTTGTAGAAAAGATTGTTTCATTATAAAGTTATTCATAACTGTTGTTGACTCTGTAATGAGAAGACTCTTTGTATGCTTTTGATCATCAAGAGTCTTTCTTGCTTTCTGATTAAACGTTTCTGAATCTGCTCAGATATCATCTTATCTGAGTCATTACTTACACAAGAGAAAAGATTAACTCATCTCTTCTTGATCTTTACTATCTGTCAAGCTGATTCATCAGCGATTCAACTGCATGTTTTCAACATGACTGTTGCTGAGCTTGAGAAATTCATTGAATCAAAAGAATTTATTAAATCTGAAGAGTTCATTGAATCTAAAGAGTTTAGAAACAACGAGAAGAATGTGAAATTGTATTTAGATGTTTCAGAATATCAGAATGATCTGTTTATATAAATTTTGAACGTTTGTTTCATCTGCTGTTGTCACTTGAGACAGATGCATCTTCAGAGTTCGTGATTTTCGTTGCAGTTGATGCAACATTTTCTATTTAAAGACATCACGCACTTCTCAATGTGATGCTTGTCTGCGCACTTTTCACAGCGTTGATTCTTTCTGCAGAACTTAGTCATATGATCAAATTCATGACATCTGAAGCATTGTATGATGCAACAATTCTTTTCAAATAGCTTGCATGCACATTCTTGATACAAGTTCAATATGCTTATGTTCATTAATTGATTCATCATCACTTCAATCGTGATCTTTACAATGAGTGATGAATGAGTCTTTTCACTATCTATTATTTTCTTGAGTCAGACTATTTTTAGAACTTTCAAATCTTCATTAAGTCTTGCATTATCTTTTATCAGTCTTTCAATGACTTTTTTCTGATTGTTCATGTTTATTATAATGTGTACTTCATGTGTCAGCATTACGAAGATTCAACGTGTTACATATGTTGAACTCATGATTTCTTTTGCTCATGTTTAAGTCTTTTTCAGATTTGCTTAAGCATCTGAACTAACTGCGTGAAGAAAAATGTCATCGCTACTCAACTTGCGAAGTGACATGATTAGATTTCTTTGATCTATCGACATGTTTGCGATTTTCTGTAGAATCTGTTCAATCAACTTCTTCTGTATTTCTTTTATTTTTCTTCTGTTTATTATCTTAATCATGACTTTTCATCTCTTGCAAAGCAACGACAGATCATCTTTGAATCATTACTTTCTTGTCGCTATTTCTTCTCTTATCATGTTCACTCATGACGTGATTTTCGTTAAAAGATGCATACTTCTCTATGTATGCAACTGCTTGTTGAGCAGTTGAACTGATATCTTCAGTTTCTGTATACTCTTTGCAATGAACGCGTTCTAATTTGCATGATGTTTTTCTTCTGAGTCGAGTTGAAGACATTGAATCAGATTTAATGCTATCTTTTTTCATGAATGATCTTTGTTCTTTTCTTTCTTTAACGTTGATATTTTTATTAATAAATCAATAATGTTAGTAATGTTCTTTTCATTGTTGCATAAGCATTTCAACTTTGCATCTTTGTTTCTTTGCAATGAATCAACGTTGCTTGCAATCATCTTTGAATCAGCATTACTGCAATTCGTGCAATTTATCATCATTTAATCATCTTCTAAATTCACTCTGTCTTGTTTGTAATGCTTTTTTTCAAAATTTGTGATGCATGCGTTGTGATTGTTTTTTTGAATTATATATTATTAAAACATGTTAAATTTTCATTTAAATAAAATTAAACTGAGATTTAATAAATCTTAATTTATAAAAAATTTAATAATTTAATAAATATTAGTAAAAAGTATGAAAAGTAATTATTAATTTAATTGTTTCTTTAATTTAAATTATTACTAAATGTACATCTTTTTTTATTACATTGATGTTTCTTTTTACTACAATTATGTTTTCTTTTACTATATATATATATATATATATTTTTTTTTATTCTTACTTGATTCAACACTCATTATAAATCTATGCAAGATTTTATATACTGTAGCGAGCGCTGCGCTAGCGCAGCGCTCTTTTCGCATCAAAATCACTTCTTTCTGCGCTTTATAGTATAATTGTTTTCAATGCAAGAACTCTATGAGTCTGTTTCTTCTTTATTCTTTCTCTCTTTTATCTGACTTTTTGATGATGTCACAGCTTGAAATTGATTCAGTATGCTCATTGAGAGTATCATTCAAATGATCATCATTGCTGCGCTCATGATTTTTAAGAGCTTTCTCAAGTTCATGATGTTCTCTTCTCATTGCATTGCTTTTCATTCTACTTTTCATCTGAAACATGTTAATAAAACATGCTTGATCAACATTTGATCTCTGTCACACTCACACATCATCATAATGATATCAAATACTCGTCTTTCATGTAGAAATTAATTAAAGTCAATTTTTCTCATGCATAGCTGCGTCAATAATGCATTGTGAGACTTTGCATGATTCTTGTGCAGTCACAGATATCGATGTGTCATCTTTGATGTCAAATATCAAAAATAAGCTGCATTGAATTTCTCTTTTCAGACTACTCTTCATGTTTGTCTGATTTATTTCTGTATGAGCATCAATCTCATCATCACTTCAGTGCGTTGATGCTCAGTCAATGATAGAGACAAATCATGTGCGTCATTAATCATCTTGTTCATCACTTCATTTTTGAGTACTTCTGCATGTTTCATCACTCAATGTAGCTTCAGCGTGACTTACTATATATATATTCTTTCAGATAAATTTAACAATTATTCAACTAAATTTAATGATTCAATAATTAAAATAATGCAAGAGAATAATTATAATGCACGCATCACAAATTTTGAAAAAAAGCATTATAAATAAGACAGAGTGAATCTAAAAAAGAATTAAACAATAATGAATTGCATAAATTGCAGCAATGTTGATTTGAAGATGATTATAAGTGATGTTGATTCATTGCAAGAAAACAGAAACATAAAATTAAAATATTCACATAATGATGAAGAGAATGTTGTTAACATTATTGATTTACTAATAAAAATATCAATGTTAAAGAAAGAGAAGAGTAAAGATCATTCATGAAAAGAGATAGCATTGAAGTTGATTCAACATTTTCAACTTGACTCAGAAGAAAAACATCATATGAATCAGAATGCATTCATTGCGAAGAATGTACAGAAACTGAAGACATCAGTTCAACTGCTTAACAAGCAGTTGCATATACAGAAAAGTATGCATCTTTCAATGAAAATCATGTCATGAGTGAACATGACAAGAGAAGAAATAATGATAAGAAAGTAACATTTCAAAGATGATCTGTTATCACTTCATAAGAAATTAGAAATCATGATTAAAATAATGAACAGAAGAGAAATAAAAAAGATACAGAAGAAGTTGATTGAACAGATTCTACAGAAAATCGCAGACGTGTCAACAGATCAAAGAAATTTAATCATGTCACTTTGTCAGCTGAGTAGCAATGACATTGTCGAGAGATAGAATACAGATGCAATATAGAGAGCTTTGAAATCAACAGAGCAAGCATGAACATATGCAATGATCAATCTAGTAGATAGATAGATCTAGAAGATAGACTAGATACAGATGACTAGATAAATAAATAGATAGATAGATATGTCTTTATGTAGATGCTCTCGTCTAGAAAGAAGATGAAAAGATGAGTAAAAAGATGAAGAAGAAAAACTTCGCTCGAAAAACCTCTATAAATGATAGTCAATATTCTCATGAATTCTGAAGATGTAACTGAGTCATGCTCGAGAAATCTCTATCAATAGTAGTCAATGTCTTCATGAACTCTGAAGATGCAACTCAATAGCTCTGCTTAAGAAATCTCTATGAATGATAGTCAATGTTCTCATGAACTCTGAAGATGCAACTCAATAGCTCTGCTCAAAAAATCTTTATAAATGATAGTCTATATTCTCATGAATTCTGAAGATGCAATTGAATCAATGCTGTTTCATGAGTCATTGAGAAGTGAGACTTCGTCTCACGACATTCTTTCTTCACTCATTTAATGCTCATTTCTTGAGCATCAATGTGACTCTTCTATGATATTAATGAGACGAAGACGAAGATGAAATCGAAATCGAAAGCAAAAGCGAAAGACGAAGGTCGAAGATATAGAATAAACTCAAGCAAAGTGATGATTAAAACAATGACTAGTCAGTAAATCAATGACTAGAGAATCAGATTTTCAAGAGAAAAGATGAGATATATGATTAAATGACTAGCTAGTAAATCGATAGTTAGAGAGCGATATTTTCTGATGCAAGAGCGAAGCTTTGAACATGACTAGCTAGTAAATCAATAGCTAAAGAACGATGATTTCTAGAGCGAAGCTTTGAACATGATAAAAATGAATAGAATCATCAAGATCTAACTTTAATCATTACACAGTGAATGTTAGTGAGTTTATTGCATAATGATTAAAGCAAGCTTTGATCAGATGAGATAGTAATCACTAAATCGATGATAAATTGAGAACGACGAGATATATGAGAACAACGAGATGTAAAGATGATTGCATGATTTACAAGATAGTAGATGAGTTACTCTGTCATTGATTCTTACTGAGATGAGAACGACAAGATGTTTAAATGATTACATGATCTTACGAAGTAGTAGAATCTACTCTGTCACTGAATATTCAACTGTACAGTTTCTCATTTTCTTATTTCTTTCTTATTTTCTTATTTCTCTTACGAAACTATTTTGTTTCTTATGAAATCATTTTCTTTCTTCTTTCTTATTTCTTATTTCTTATATATCAAAAATGAAAATAAAATCAAGTAATGCTAGAATTCAAATACATGATCTTTGCATTTGACAAATCTGAGTCTGTGAAATTCTGATTAACTGAATTTATTGAACTCAAAAAGATAGTTTCATTTAGATCTGTCATCAAGTTAGAGTTGAGTTGAGTTGAGAAGAATCAACTCAACTCAATTCTGAGTTCAAGTTGAGATTAAGTTAATTCTTCTCAATTCAAGCTCAACTCAAAATCAAGTTGAGTTGCTTGAACTTGATTTTTGTTACTAAATATAGTATACTATGTACTAAAAATAGTATACTTTTTCTCTTTTTTTCAAATTTTTTTTTGCAATCAATTTTGCAATCAATTTGATAGAAAATTTGATAGAGAGATTGGTGAGAAATATGATAGAGAATATAGTGAGAAATATGATAAAAATATGATGGGAAATATGATAGAAAGTGTAGTAGAGAATATGATAAAGAATATAATGAGAAACATAGTGAGAAATATGATGAAAATATGATAGAGAATATAGTGAGAAATATGGTAGAAAATGTAGTAGAGAATATGATAGAAAACATGATAAAGAATATGATGAAAAATATGATAGAGAACATAATAGAGAGTTTGATCACTTTGATAGAGAATTTGATAGAAAATTTGATAGAAAGTAAATCTGCAATTGAGTTCAAGTCAACTCATTAAGTTGACTGAGTTGAGTCGAGAGTCTGACTTAACTCGATTAAGTTGAGTTGATCTCTCTCAACTCAACTCAACACTGAAACTCAATCTGAGTTGAGTTGAGCAACTCAAACTCAACAACAGACCTAGTTTCATCTTTGATCTTTGAAGAAATTTCTTTAGAAAACGCGATGATGAGACAAAGATAAAGAGCGAAATTGAGTATTTAAGTTCAAAGAAGACGCGTTGTCTTTGACTCTGTGATACATGTTCTTTCTCACTGAGTCTATGAAACATGTGATATAAATTCTTCACCAATAAACACGACTTAATAGATGAGTCACGAGAAGAGCTTCAAGATGAGTCACTAGAAAGAGTTTCTGCAGATGAGTCACAAGATGAGAGAATAGAGAATGAGAGAATAAAGAATGAAAGAATAGATGAATCATAAAAGAGAATTTAAGCAAATGATTTAAACGATGATACAGAGACATTTCTGATGAGCGTTCAATGAGAATCTTAAGCAGATGAGTAGCGAGATGAGCTACGAGATGAGTCATGAGATGACGAGAAACGTAACAAGAAAACAGAGAGTCTTTGCATGAGTTTTCAATGTAAATCTCTAGCATCTCGAGTAGATGATTGAGTAGGTGAGATAGTCGAGAAAATCGAAAAGACTGAGAAAAGAGAAGCGATTTGAGTGAAGAATCGCTGCAAATCTCAAGCAGATGACGAGTGAAGAGACGAGCTTACAAATGATGAAGTTGAGAATTTAGATGAAGAACAAGAGAGAGAAACAGTGAGCTTTTGAACTGATAACTGAACGAATTCTCGAGTTTCTTGAACAAACGAAGCAGACGAAGAAGATGATCGAGCTGAGAAAATGATAGACTTTCAAGCTGACAACGAAATGAATTTTCAAGAAACAGTCGAAGCAGATGAAGTTGAATTAAATCATTCAGATCAAACAAGCTTTATGACTTGTTGACGAGTCATTTTTCGCTTACACATTCAATGTATCTTGTTTAAATCATCATCGTCATTGAGTAACTTTGAATGCTTCGTTTCTTCTTGAGCTATCTTTTTAGTCTGAGTTTTCTTTTGAGTCTGAACTTTCTCTTGAGTCTGAGCTTTCTCTTGAGCTTGAGCTTTCTCTTGAGCTTAAGCTTTCTTTAGATTCAGCTCTTCAAACATGATCTATTAATGTTCATGCAATTCAATCTTTTGCTTCTTTGATAACTTCTCAAGCTGATTGAGCTGAGACTTCAATGTCTGAGTGATTTATCAATCATTTAAATGCAAAGTCTGAAGAATCTGTCTGCGAGCTCTTGAAGACAAGATCATCATTTGATCAAAGATCATTAATGCGTTCATGTTCAGCTCGCTCAAGCTGTTCATCAATGCGTTCATGTTCAAGCTGCTCATCAATGCGTTCATTGTTGCAGAAATGAACATGTCGCTTTCTGTTGTTTTGTCACTGCTCTACTCAATATCATGAAAATGATATTCTTACGTTGAGCTTTAATGTCGAGAAATAAAGTACAGATGTGATATAGAGAGCTTCAAAATCAACAAAGTGAGCATGAATACATGCAATGATTGATCTAGTAGATAAATAGATCTAGAAGATAAACTAGATACAGATGACTAGATAAATAAATAGATAAATAGATATGTTTTTAGGTAGATGTTCTCATCTAGAAAAAAGGTGGAAAGATGAGTAAAAAGATGAAGAAGAAAAACTTCGCTCGAAAAACCTCTATAAATGATAGTCAATATTCTCATAAATTCTGAAGATGCAACTGAGTCATGCTCGAAAAATCTCTATCAATAGTAGTCAATGTTCTCATGAACTCTGAAGATGCAACTCAATAGCTCTGCTTGAGAAATCTTTATGAATGATAGTTAATGTTCTCATGAATTCTGAAGATGCAATTCAATAACTCTGCTCGAAAAATCTCTATGAATAATAGTTTATATCTTCATGAATTCTGAAGATGCAATTGAATCAATGCTGTTTCATGAATCATTGAGAAGTGAGACTTCGTCTTACGACAACATTTCTCTTCACGCAGTTAATTCAGATGCTCAAGCAAATCTGAAAAAAACTTAAACATGAGTAAAAGAAATTACGAGTTCAACACATGTAACACATTGAATCTTTGCAATGTTGATACATGAAGTACACACTACAATAAACATGAATAATCAGAAAAAAATCATTAAAAGACTGATAAAAGATAATATAAAACTTCATGAAAATCTGAAAATTCTAAGAATAGTCTGACTCAAGAAAATAGTAAAAAGTAAGAAGATTCATTCATTGCTCATTGTAAAGATCGCGATTAAAGCGATGATGAATCAATTAATAAACGTGAGCATGCTGAACTTGTATCAAGAATGTGCATATGAACTATTTGAAAAGAACTGTTGCATCACACAGTGCTTTAAATGTCACGAATTTAATCATATGATTAAATTCTGCAGAAAGAATCAGCGCTGTGAAAAGTGCGCAGACAAATATTACATCAAGAAGTGCACAATGTCTTTGAACAAAAGATGTTGCATCAACTGCAACAAAAATCATGAACTCTGAAGATACATTTGTCTCAAGTGATGACAGCAGATGAAACAAGCGTTTGAAATTTATAGAAATAAATCATTCAAATACTTTGAAATATTTAAATACAATTATGCACTCTTTTCACTGTTTCTGAACTCTTTAGATTCAATAAACTCTTTAAATTCAATGAACTCTTTAAATTCAATACACTCTTCAGATTCAATGAATTCTTTTGATTTAATAAATTTCTCAAGCTCAGCAACAGTTATGTTGAAAACATGCAGTTGAATCGCTGATTAATCAGCTTGACAGATAGTAGAAATTAAGAAAAGATGAGTCAATCTTTTCTCTTACGTGAATAATGACTCAGATGAGACAACATCTGAACAGATTCAGAAATGTTCAATCAGAAAGTGAGAAAGATTCTTGATGATTGAAAGCATACAAAGAGTTTTCTCATTGCAGAGTCAACAACAGTTATGAATAACTTTATGATAAAACAATCTTTTTATGAATTCTACAGTATAACATCAGAAA
>JAABUY010001443.1_pt1 | contig 32087 bp, 39 predicted proteins | sample 5560271 | NCBI WGS metagenome assembly JAABUY01 (sample SAMN10711886, study PRJNA513374) | rock metagenome | isolation source: Antarctica rocks | place: Antarctica: Victoria Land, University Valley | reverse complement strand
TAAGATGACGATGGCTAGGTTGGTGGCTTGGTTCATTGAACTGCGGAACAGGTTCAATGAACCGAGGTTACCTAAGGTATCGACGATCTATGTTCTAAACCGGGTTGGTGACCTGGCACCATGACAAAGGGGAGCTATAGAGGGGAGCCATGACGGGGAACCATGAAGGCTGTTTGGTAGGGAGGTTTGGTAGGGAGCCATGACGGGGAACCATGAAGGGAAACATGAAGGGGAACATGAAGGGGAACATGGCGGGGAACATGGAGGGGAACATGGAGGGAAACATGAAGGGGAACATGGAGGCCGTTTGACTTTGGTAGGGAGTCATGACGGGAAAACATGATAGGAAGCCATGAAGAGGAACCATGTAGGCTGTTCGACCAAGCTATTTACACCTACCTAATATCTTGTCGGGTCGGGTCGGGTTTTCGGGTCGGGTTGTCGGGTCAAGCTTCTCAACCCGACCCGAGTTCTCGGGTCCAACTTCTCAACCCGACCCGACACTTTTCCAAAAAAATTCCAACCCGACCCGACGCGGTCAGTCTAGTTCAAATGACATGATTAGGCCTGTCGTCGAGTCAGGGTTGGGTTGCTCGAACCCGATTGCTAGATACTAAATATAGTATACTATGTACCAAAAATAGTATAACTCTCTCAATTTTTTTCCAAATTTTTTTGCAATCAATTTTGATAGAGTGATGAGCATGTAACTAAGTGACGAGCAGATAGAGTGACGAATTGAATGATGAGCATGTTAATGAGTAGAATAGTGAGTATGTAGAATGACAAGTAGGTAGAAAGTCATGTAGAAAGCACTGTTTGAAGAACTGTTCTATGCGCTCGACCGACGCGTATTTTGAAGCATGAAGGGTGTTTGGTAGAAAGTCATGAAGGGAGCCATGAAGGGAGCCATGGAGGGAGCCATGAAGGGTGTTCGGTAGGAAGCCATGGAGGGAGCCATGGAGGGAGCCATGAAGGGTGTTCGGTAGGAAGCCATGGAGGGAGCCATGGAGAAAGCCATGAAGAGTGTTCGGTAGGAAGCCATGGAGAAAGCCATGAAGGGAGTCATGGAGGAAGCCATGGAGGGTGTTAGGTAGGGAGTTTGATAGGGAATTTGGTATCGAGTTTGGTAGGCGAGTAAGTAGCTGAGTTGATAGCTGAACATGTAGGTAGGCGAGTAGGTAGGGTGGTAGGTAGGTAGGGTGATGAGTAGGGTGGTGAGTTGACATCTAAACATGTTGGTATGCTCGGAAAGCCCCCTAACCCCTTTTCCTCTCAACCCATCGGATTGACCGGGTTGGGTTGACCCCTCTCAACCCAGCCCGAACCCGGAACCCGACTTGGGTTGGGTTGGGCAACCCGGACCCGACGGCAGGCCTAGACATGATTAATAAAGCATAGTGTGGTAAATTCAATATCAAGAGAGCATCAAGCTAATCAAGTGACACAATAGCGCTGTCGATCATGCTTAATGAAAAGAAGAAGAAAATTCAAAGAATTGCGTTGATGAGATGATTAACCAGGTCAACATGATGGCGCTTTAGGAAGCGCCAAACCCATTCTTTTCCTATGTCTTTACCGCAGATCTCGCTGACAAAATTTCGGATCATTTGCCTGCTAGATGGTAGGGCACGTGTACATAAGCGATCTATGTATTCCACTAGAAATTTTTCTTGCTGATCGTTGAGGTTTCGTTGGTTCTGGTACTGAGTTTCGCGAGGTGCGGTAACGCCGCGATATCGTCTGGAAAGGGTCGAACGGTCACATTCAAATTTCCTAGCTGTTTTGATGATATTGACTTGATCGCCTGATTGTAGCGAAGCCAGGGAGGCCAAAGCTGCATCAATTGAGCTTATATTGAGGAAGATATAGGTGGTGGAAGTTTGGTCCTTGCAGCAGATGACGTAGGCCGGTAAGGCACTAAGTTGTTGCCTTAGGCAACGAATTGCAGGATACGGCCGTGAGCCTCCATTTCCTCCTCCTCCAGCACCTCTCCCAGACAGTGTTGACTATCGTCGCTGGAATGCCTTACTAGACCTTGAGAAGACCAAGTTGCCGATCATAGCTATGTCGGAGCCTTTGATCCTGGCAATTTCTCAGGCTCTCAACTCGTCCCAGGTCCCTTGCGTCCTCTGGGGTCATTTCCTGCTGAATGTCCATGGAGTACCTTCAATGATTAGTGTAAGATCTCTTCTGAGTATGGTATGGAATGGTACTAGAACCTAGCTAATATATCACAAGTCCATCGACTTCATCATTCGAGATGACTGTCTTCATGTCAGTGAGAAGGTTCTCAGGCAGATCGAGAACCTGGTGCCGTGTCCCAACCAAAACTCCTGCGAAACAATCAGCCTAGACAGGCCTACGCCGCCCCCAGCTTTGCACATGCATATCAAGGATATAGAAGACGTTACAGTGGGGTTATATTTACAATCCGACACGATCTGGTTCTTACCAGCGCTGGAGAGCTCGCTGCTCTCCGCCCGTAACGTGGAACTTCCTTCGCCTTACGTTCTGGCGTCTGATCAGACCGTTCTCCCACCATGGCGTCCGGCGCGCGGATCTGGTTTCTTCAAGTCGAATCGATATCCTGTCATCGTTCTTAAATCTCACATGTTACTGGAGGCTTTCATGCGTCTATATGTGCGTGATTTGAATAAGCGTATTGGTTTATTTGCACTTGCTATGGTTGGCTATATGATGATGTATGTTGAAGAAGATGGATTCTTGGATGCACAACTGCTTCCAGAGCCGTTGAGAACGTCTTATGAAAACTTGAAGAAGGGAAGGAAGCCAGTTCGTCAGTGGTCAAAGGAGTTAGTAGAGGCTCTTGGCACATCGGGGCAGGGCTTCTGAGGATTGTAAATCGCCTGGAAGGCACTTCACCTCGAAGCTCGCCGCAGATTAGGCGAGTCCGACGGTTTTGTTTTTATTTGCAAGGTGTTCTCATTAGGCACTATAGCTCAGTTGCTGAAGCACACACAAGGCCTCCACAGTCCGGCGTCCGCTGTGCGGCGCACATAGGACTTCAATATCACTTCCCCAAAGTCTACATCTCCTTGGGAAGTATTTTGACCTCATGCTCATACATCCACGGTCTTTGCTCCATCGAATCCCTCTGCCTGAGCAAAATAGTAGCCCCTTTGGTTCGCCAACAGTCTGATGTTACTGACGCCCTCATTACGAGGCACGGTAAAATCACAATTGAAGTGCGTATGCCCGAAAGCCCAGAGCCTGACGCTGGGACTTTTGAAGCAGATTTCCTCCGATAAATCACTGGAGAAGGCGCTGGAGATCGGACTTTTAGCATGCTTTGCATCAAGCGAGCGGGAATCTGTTGTCGGGTTCCAGTGTGAAAGTATCACAATCTTGATTCCAGGGGTGTGCTTAAGCTCCGAGACCTGTACATTGAGCCAAGCCAGATCCCTCTCGTGTGCCCTGTTGTGAGCCTCAACATCCCAATCGTCGGTACAAAAAAAATCATTTAGCCCAACACTGACATCCTTATTACGCTCAGGTGGAATCGCCGAGAAGAGACTACAGCCTAAGATCACGATGTTTGTCTCCGGGATTTGGTACCTTCTGCGCTCGAGCAGGACAAACTCTCCAAGCCCCGCCTTTCCACGCATATGTTCCTCAAAAGCACGGAGAAAGCCAAGAGTTTCAGTCCAATTGGAATGGTACGCTTCGTGGTTGCCAGGCACGAAGAAAACAGCCTGAAACTGCCGGAGCTGTTGCGTAAGAAAAGCAAGACATTCATCCTTGTGCGAGACGATGTTACCTATGTCGCCAAGCAGAGCAAGGTAGGGTGCCTTAGCCTCGATTTCGAAGATGTCGTAGGCTTTGGGGGATTCGAGATGAAGGTCAGAGAGTATTTGGATCTTCATGATCGTAGAATTGGTAAGGTATGGCGGAAGGAATCAGAACCGCGATCTCGATCTTCCGATATTCAGGTATCCAGAGAACTAATCGATATTGCAATTGGACTTGGTATCCTTTCTGATGCCCGACTCTCAGTAGATTTCTGAGAAGTTATGTCTTTCTAGGTTCAATACTTCGATTCTAGGTGGCTTTCTAGGTTCAGTCCTTCGATTCTAGGCTTATCAAGTAACTCTTTGAGCGTTTGATTCTTCTAGCAAAAGAATCGATCGCGGCATGGTCGCCAACTGAAAATCCTAGGTACTATTGGTTCCTACAATTTAGGTTGCAAAAGGATAATGAATTCTCTGAGCTACAGCCGAGTATTTGACCCCTTCTCCGCTGACTAATACGGTTCGGCTATTTCCGCCTCCATCACCCCGCGGATAGCGGCGCGCTACCCAAGCCCATTCTCCAAGCAACGATTAATATCACTCATCCATGCACAAATAACATGGACAAGCCAAGAGGCCAAGGCATGACCCCAAATCCCGACCTTCAAACGGACTCCGCTGAGGTTGGACCAATCCAGATGTCCTCAAAACCCTAACCGACAACGACTCAATCTCCCGCGGTACCGTCTTCAGCCATAGCGGCAACATACTCGCTGAGACAGTTGATAACTCTGTACGTTTCCCCCAGAACTACCAAATGCTTTTGCTTCATAATCAGTAAAGGGTCCCTAAGAACTTAGCCGTCACCGTATCTGCAAGAATCTTTTCAAAAATCTCCTATATATCAATTCTTTCTCTAACAAGTTCTGGTATCTCGCTCTACAGATCACAAAACAAGAAGCCGACCGCATAATCCGCTTTCTCGTCAGCAGAGAGCTAGCCGAGTCAAAACGCATGCGAGTGTTTGGCGGCGAATTTGCTGTGCAATGGTTTGACTACCCGCGGAGTTTGAGATGTCAGACCGTGCGTTCCCTCATTTTGTTCCGTTCCTCGTATCTCTGAATGAAGGAACTTTCCGAAATTGCCCTAGAGGTGGGGAAGGGGACCTAATGGTGGATGCTGATATGTGGCAGATAGAACACAGGAGAGGACGGCTTCATAGTATGGGGAGCAGATGAGTATATCTTTGTCGGATGGTATGAGATCGATGTGCATGAGGATGATGCGTATGCGGCTATTGAGACTGCGGCTGAGACGTTGAATTGAAAATCCGACTTTTAGCGGGAGGAATCGTTAAAGTGGCCAATTTGGTCTCAATGGTTTTGCTTTAAAGTGTTCGGAAAGGCTGGGTCTATTGACATGTTTCAATATCCGGGGTATCTTGGTCAATTCTATAACGCTGATTTCCGCTCCGTTCATAAGAACCTTGGAAACCATGGTCCTGTCTCCCCTTCAACGCCAGCTGATCCCATATACCACCAGTCAATACCGATCACATTATATCTATTACTAACCATGGTAGCGAAGGCACAATAACCGAGGTGAAAGAGAGGCATACAATCGACGCAACTGCTCCTCTCCACCCTCATCTGCTTCCTCATACGCCTTCACTATCCCCTTATATTCACCGTCTGCGCCACCCAAAGTCTCCTCATCGTTCACATTGCTGATTTCAGGTGCCCAGGAGTGATCCGCTTTATGCACCAGCCACCCTGCATTGGAGATGAACCACTGATCGATCTATTCGAGACTTTTACCAGCGGTCTCGACGATAAGATAGTACACTATTGGCATGAAGGCTGCGTTGAGAGTTGCGTAGGCTAGGTACTGGCCCCAGTGGAGGTAGTGAATGCCAATTGGAGTTGTCCGCGCGACAATTTAGTTGAACAGCCAGTCCATCGCGGTCGCGAGAGCGGCGCCTTTGGTCCGCATACTGAGAGAGTTGACTTCGGCGGGGAAGAGCCAGGGAATCGATACCCAGCCGAATTTGAAGGCGAGGGGGTATAGCGATATGCAGACAGTGGCCAATAGACCAGGGATAAGCGCCATCGTCGCCTCCAATTTCCGTACTGATGGCGACGCCGAGGAAAGCGACTGCTTGGGCAGCGGCCATGACATGCGAAGGGGTCTTCGGCCTAATTTCTCGATGAAGAATAAAGAGGCTGCGGTTGCGAGCATGTAGCACACAGCATTGCCGGTAGCTAATAGACGTGAGACAATTTTGGATAAGCCTACACTTTTGTGTAGTGTTAGTGGAAGATAATAGCACAGAACGCTAATATTTGTGAGTTGCTGGCTAATGAAGGGTCAGTCGGCACTTCGAAACGGCAAAGGTAGTTGCAACTGGTCGCTTGACCACCTCTGAGGATCTGGGACCATGAAGCCTGCACGGCCATCTATTGACGTACAGAAGAACGCAGCATCACTCGCTTTTCCATCGAGACTAGCCTGCACATTCTTTACTTCTACTTCTCTTCCTCTAGCAAGTAGCTATCGTGGCGACTCAGGCAACATAGGTTACATGGCAAGGGTAATAAAAACGAAAATAAGTTGAATGCCGAGGAGAAACCGCCACGGAGCCCTTGGTAGTGAGGCCGCTGAAGGCTAGAGTGATGATATTCGACACGACAAAGCCTAGCACATTGACCACCATCTCCTTGGCCGCAGCCTTGCCTTTGGCGCTTTGATGCGAAGTCTCCACATGCCATACTGGAGCCGTAGCGGTGTTGCCGCCGTTACCAATACCGGCTATGAACCGACCCCATAAAAAATGATTTATCGAAGACGCGGAAGTCTGAATCAAGATAACAATCGCCATGATAAAAGTAAAATCAATGAGCATGCGCTTTTGGCCCAGCCATTCGCCAACAAGCAGCGCAGCCAAGGCACCAGCAAAACATCCCAAATCGTAGATACTCGTTACGAAACCAGTAGGTGATAGCGAGGGACGACGAAAGTACTCTTGGAATTCATGGCCAACGATGATGCCGCCAAAGACGCCTTGCTCAAAGCCAAATAAGCATATTACCGTTCCAGCGGCAGCCGAAATAGCCATATACAGTCTTTCCCCTTCAAAGACGTGATATAGTCTACGACTGCCATACTTGGCCTCTATGTATCTAGATTAGGAGATCAGGAGGGAAGAGCCGGGGGAAGCTTCGTCTTCGATTTCGAGAGGTTGATATGACATTTCGAGGATCTATCGCAAGTGGTGACTCGCAAAGGCGGAGTATTATTGTCCTGGAACTCTTCATTCCCGTTTCATGAAATGGTGAGTTTACCGTGTGTGTGACCCTAAACTATGATGAATGAGTGATGATGAGTTTTAATGCTGGAAGGAAATGAAGAGCAAGAAGGCCGAAAGGTTAAGGGAAAGGCCGCAGACTTGAAACCTCTCGGTAGAAACCGAAAAACCCCACTTTTATTCCCGATTCAGCCAGTTCTGTATCGCGTCTCTGCTTCTCCAGTCGCGCGTCTGACGGTGTTATGGGGAGATGTTCTCATAAACAGGTGAGAGACCTTCACGCTATCGTGAAGCAGCTGCGTGGTATACTGCAAAGTGTTGAGCCCCACGTGCCCGTTGATTGAAGATCTTTGTTGCTGTTGTTCAGTAAAGACTACGGAGGCTTTGAATCTACGCATCTCAATCGTCTCAATGTTGTTGAGCTGTCAGAACCGGGCAGTAAGTACAGGAAGCTGTGGGTAGTGCTGGCGAAACTCGCAAAGGCTCAAAGTTACGAAGTCATTGAGAACGGTTCGCTAAGCTCTATTCCAGTCTACAGAGTATTGTCGACACCGCCCGTAACATTCGTCAACCCTCCGGGAACCGACAATGTCGGCACCCAAGTCTGATTACTGGCTGACGTAGTACTTTGACTCGCTGTTGATATCCCACTGGCAGCCATCGCCTGGCCAATATCCATGGTCCCATTGGCCGCCAGCGCCTTAGCTATAGCATCCACCTGGGCAGGCGTTGGTGCATGACGAGTAAGATCCATAAGCTCCAGGAGCTCCTGCAGCGCGATCGACCTCGCTACTGGGTCGGGAGAATTGCGGAGGATGTGGGTCTTTGCATAGATTGAGTTTTCTGCGTAGACGACGATCTCGAGCTTGTCTTCTAGGCCTATGTGCGAGCTGTCAGATACAGGTTTTAGACAACGTGAAGGGATGGGATCGCAGACCATTCTTGATGACAATCCCGCCGTAGCCTTGTTGTTGAACGCATATGCGATTGATGTTCCGCACAGGTCCCCAGATCTGACTCCAGTATGCCTTGTCGTGAGGTATATCTGAGAACGATGTTGCTAATATCACTTGAACTGTGCAGCCACCTGTAGGTATCCAAGAATCAATAGATAAATCTCCAAATCGAACAAAACTTGGCACAATGTGTAGAGTACTAACCGACTGTTCTTTCGTACGGCAGCTTCACATTTTCCATTGAAACGTTACGATCACTCTCCCGGACATAAAAATTCCGCAAAATCGGACTTTGCCGAGGGTCTCTAGGTATCAAGGCGGCCGCAGCAAGGCAATCGCTGACAGGAGGCTTCCCAAGAGTAGGTGGACATACCGGGTCCACCGGAACTGGTACGGGTGGAACCGGATTCGGCGGCGCGACGGGCTTCGGTGGACCAAGTAAGGAATATGGGATAGGCGCCGGCGATGATTGAGTCAACGTTATTGAGCTGGCCACTTGCAGCGGAGAGGCAAGAACACCGGCAAGCAAGGAAAGAAGCAGTGTCAGCCTTGGTGTTTCAGCAAATATCATAACATATTGACAACGCATCTTCAAGAAGTCGATGAGGCAGACTTGAGAATATACAAAAACAATTCTCCTTCGCTGCCCCATGCGGCGCCATATGTACTCTTCGGCTCAACGATGACGGACTCCAATTCTAGCACAAGACTGATCTCCCACGCGCAGCGTATTATTCGAGCGCTCAGGCATTTCGTAGCCTAAATATCGCCTAATTGGTGCACGACCAAGCGCTCTATGCGCATACAATACCCTTTAACCGCAGAAGAGAACCGGGCGACTTCTGATGTGCCAACCTCAATCTTGGCTGTCATGCCTTCAGAGGTTACTACACTTGCCAAAGTGCCATGATAATCGCCAATCTAGACATTTATTAAGCTTGATACAAACAGTACAGGCAATGGAATGCCTGGGACAGGTGACGGGCGGGAGGTTACTGTCTTTCGTATATTCGCACTCGCTAGAACATACATAGCTCGGCGCATAGCCGCTTGTAGTGATACCGTAATCCTTGATCAGACAAGGTCCGAAAGTAAACAGCGTTGGTTATTATGAAACCATTCGCGCAGTCTGATAACCACCCGGTCATTTTCGCTAAAATGTCAACACACTCGACGTTGGCCTATTCACGTAGGTATGGCATGTTCCAACAGACAGGTGCGACACTGCACCACCAGCCTTCCTAGCAAAGAAGTGGAAACCCAAGTCTAGAGGATGCTCCCCGGCTATGATCCAGCGATATGTTTCCCCCAAGATTCGTATCTAGAGATTTCATCTACCAAAGGGAGAAAGCTGAACAAGGCACATGTACTTCATGCCTTGGCTATTTGCCCTTGCTCGTACTGGGTATTTCCAAATACACCGAAGGAAAGTGCACGCCTGACATGGATTACCGGGGCAAGGCCAACTGCAACTGTCATATTTTGCCTTGGGTGATCGTCACGGATAGATTTGGCTCACAAACCCAACTAAGAGAAATTAGCAGCGCACTTTGAAGGAGCATCTATATATGGAAGCGATGACTTAACCCTAGCCCAACACCGAGATATTTACTTTGGCAATGGCTGGCGCAGCTCTATCATGCCAGACACAATAATATTCGACCCCACGTCAAGCGCATTGTTCAAGACGTTTCCGCTGAAGCAACCTATGTCAGCCAGGGACGGACGGAACCTCGAGTCCTCAGGAAGCTGAGATGTCCGATTTTTGATGTCATGGAATCACTTCTTGGAACTGCATGATCTGAAATATCGCGTAGAGGAAAGCTTTCTCCCGCGTACCATGAACACAAGCGACGATCCCGAACAAGCGCTGATGACCCGCATTCGACATGAGAATAGACGTGCGGTCGAAGATAGATCAGTCGCTCGAAATTCTTCCCTCTAAATCATTGAAAGGTAGACCTGATAGCTAGCCGCTGCTAGATTCTACACTTGTTGGGCTTCGTAGAGGATATCTTGAAATCGACATATCACAGATGCTTTGTATCACTAGCCAAGGATTCGGGTATTCTCGCCACGCATTGTGAATATTTTCTGTCTACAAGCGGGTTGACAGCTTTTTTCTTGTGAGTCTGTACGCGGCGTCGGATGATCAACCACCGCACTTGCACAGTACAGGCGGCAGGAACGTAACATATATAACAGATGGCCCTCAAAGGTCGCTTTATAGTCTTCCATCAAGCTTGACACCCCGCTTGGGAAACATTGATTATGGTCCTTGCGTCTTGCCGTCTCATAGTAATCTTCCTGTGGATTATTGGTGTCGTGGCAGGAAACACAATCTCGGGTACGGCGGTCAATGATATTGTCTGGTGTGGACTATGGGCTGGACGACCTGCTGCACAGGATAAACCTGTCCCTCCTCATCAAATACCCACAGCAGACACGATTACGCGGCTTTTTGTTCAGCCTGAACTACAAGCCCCACCCTTTGCACCACTGTCAAACCTAGCTCCGATAGTACAGCTACCAAAGATTTTTGGCCACGGTGCGCCCGCAGGTTTTCGAAAGTGAGGGCACTGTGATTATGCTGATTTAATGCCAGGTCAATTCCGACTTGCTTTGTTAAGCTATACTACCCATTCCGGTGCAGTCCCTTTCACTTTCCCCCTCGGTTACTCCACATGGTTCGATGTCGTAGCAGCTTTTGAGTCTCTCATGACTTTTTGCGTGCGACGAGGTACCGGTGGTGCAATTATCGTGCCTCGTAAGTAGCCAGCCTATGCCACGATTCCGACTTCCAAGCTTTGGGCTCTTAGAGAAATCCTAACAATCTCGTAGCGCTTCCCGGATTCACCCAGCCAAGTCTCGTTCTTTATGCATATACTCCAGGCTCTAGGTTTGATAGCACTCTCATCACAACCAATGTCCGGCCTTGCGGAATCGATCCCAGGCTATTCCAGTTTCCATCCTTGATTTCAACCAACGATAGCGCTACTGCTTTTGTATCAGCACCATTGGAAACACCCGCCGGACATCCAAATGCTGTAGTCACATCTTGAATGTTAAGGAGCTACGGCGCTTGGTGGATGGTTCATCCAAAGCTGAATACTCACTCAACCAAACATTGTTATATGTACCTTCACATTATGTATAATCAGTACAGTTGATTTCAATGTGCAATAACGACGGAAAGGTTGAGATTTCGCATTTCAGGACGATTTGATGCGAGAATATGCTGTGAATGTCGTTGGACTAGATCTGTCCAGCCTCACTCATTGTTTTGTGTTGCTTCACCGTCATATAAGACGGGCATGGCCAGAGTCAGAATAGACAAGAAGCAAGAGAAAGAAACATGACAAGATGTCTACTCCACATAGGACGTCAAGAGAATAGAAGGGTTTGTTCGCTTTTGGTGGTTTCATACCCGAGAGGATTGCCAAAGCGTTTCTAAGAACCCAGAAGCCAATACGAGAAATGCAACTGCAAAGAGACCAACTCATCGGTGGTGACGTGTCATCTTTACAATTTGAAACGTCCCCTTTGGAATTAGCGCTTGAAGATCGCTTTCGCAACAAATCTGTAAATATCATGAGTCCGAGAAGAGGTCGGCCGGGACGCGATAGACTCTTGGCCCATCTGTATCCCCCCACCCATCTTCGGCTTCCCCAGGCCTCCACTCGCTATATTTGCGGTCCTACTTGTCGTCTTTGGTCCTTGCTCTTATCACAAGTGCTGTATTAAGTCCATCGCGCGTATATCTAGCATGAGCGGGTTGTTGTAATGATAATATTCGGATTGGGCATCTGCATGGTGAGTGTAAAAGCACTCTTGCCACAGCCTCTAGCTTCCATAGAGTGCTTGCCCGCTCATCAAGGCCGTTTCGCCTTGTGCTACCTGTTATCCTCTGGAATAGAGGCTTGCATCGGAGACGATGGGTTTCGACGAAATTTTTTTTTCTGCGCTACACGATGGAGGTGGTAGACGTTAGTCTCGTAGGGGCTATTATTGGAAGGTTAGCTGTAGGTAATGAAGAAGAAGAAGAGAAGAAGAGGAAGAAGAGGAAGAACAAGAAGCGAAAGGGTACCAACCATTACTAGTTGCCGTTCGCGGAAATACTCCCGCGTTGAACCCTAACCCTAGATTGAGGCATGATTTTGACGCGAGCGTTGAGGGGTTGAAGGTAAACCATGTTCTGCAACTGTGAACAACATATGGTAAAGTTGCCTGATTAGTTCTTTTCTACGACAGGATGTTTGAAGAATTCAAGCCCTTCGATATCGCTGTACAGCCAGGCCTTAACATCCATGGAATTCGAGGCGGTTCAGGACCACCGCTTCTGCTTCTCCACGGCTTTCCCCAAAGCCACCACATCTGGCACCTAATTGCCCCAAAGCTCACCAATGATTTCACTGTCATGGCAATTGATTTACGGGGCTATGGGGCCTCCTCTAAACCGATTGGTGATGAGCACCACAAGCTCTATGCCAAAAGCGCCATGGCCAAAGACTGCATCGATGTAATGGCGGACCTCGGATTCGATCAGTTCTACGTAGGCGCTCATGACCGTGGCGCTCGAGTCGCACATAAACTGTGTGTCGACTACCCTCAAGCTGTGCGCAAAGTCATCCTTGTAGACATCTGTCCTACCCTGGCCATGTACAACAAAACCGACCAAGAATTTGCCACGGCCTATTTTCACTGGTTTCTCCTCATTCAAGCCGCCCCATTCCCAGAAACAATTATCACTCACAGCCCCATGGCTTTTGCCGAAAGGTTCTTTGGGAGAGCTGGTATGTGTGTTTTCGACCACGAGTGTTTAGCTTATTATATCTCGATGCTTGCGAATCCCGAGGCTGTGCATGGCATGTGTGAAGATTATAGGGCAGGTGCCAGTATTGATATGGAGGAAGCAAGAAAAGATATCGAGGCTAACAGACTCGTAAAGTGTCCAGTTCGGGTGCTATGGGGGAAGAAGGGGGTTATCGAAAAGAGTTATGATGCCATCAGTGAGTGGAAGGAGGTGCATGCATCGGGAGAAGTTGATGGAAGGAGTGTTGATTGTGGACATTATATTCCGGAGGAGGCTCCTGATGTAGTTGTGGAGCACATTAAGGACTTCTTCGTCTAAGGAAAGACACGTTGAAGAACACTAATGCCACCAAGAATCTGATTTCATTTGTTGACGGTGAAATATCAAGTCAAATTTACGGCTACGCCGTTCGCAGCCCTCCAAATCTCACAAGCAAGCGTTACAAGTATAAGCACGGAAAAATAGCTAGACAATCGACCCCTCAATCCCCCTCAGTCACATTCATCTCCGCCAAGTACACTGCCAAACTCTCCGCCACGATAGCATCAACACCCACCTGACACTCGTTGCAAATATAGTTCAACACCCACACCTCCATTTTCTCGGGGGTGCACGACTCGACATCATTGCAAAAGTCAAACTCACGGCGTTGACAATGGCCACAGTCGTATAGTATTTCAGAGTATTGACACATAGTTGCGATCTTTGAGCCAGAATCCGAGGATGATTGGGTCGTGGATAAAGTTCGTGATTTGAGCTGATGAGAAGTTGGGCTCTAGGTCTTGGGAATGTCGAAAACTAAAGATGAGATGAATGGTGAGGTATAACGGTTGGAGTCTTTAAGCTCATGGACGAAAGAAAGAAGGAGACTGTGATGAGACAAAGAAAAAGGAGACGTATCTCTTCTGGCGTAACAATGCTCTTGTTAGTTGCTCTTGTTAGTTTCAGGCGCTTCGGATGCGATTCCTCTTTCCTCTTGTTCAAGCAAAAATAACATTGCATTCCTTGTTCCAGAAGGCATGTCTCTCATAACGACGTCGATTATGCGATTAACATGTTGACTAAAGACTTGAATCTTGAATTCTCGGAGTCTGATTCTGAACACGAGCGCATTCTTAATTTCCTTGTTCCTGCTACCATCTTCTCTTCAGCTATTTACACTTTAGCCACCATTTCACCCTTGGATATTGTCGCATAGATATTGAAGTACATCATGTCGCTAACAAAGTTCATCGGTTTATTTTCTTCAAGGAAGCTCTCTATCGGGCGGCTTGACATGGAAATAATCAAGGAACGTGAAGGGAAGTAGAGCGTGACAGTTCATGCAGGAACACCGTCTTTGCCTGGTTGAAAGTCGACGTCAAACTATCAGGCAATCGAAAAGATCTCATTTTCATCGATAGTCGTTTCAACTCAAAAGCAACTTTTGATCTTAACGAAGAGAGACATGGAACTCACTATCTTAGTCTACAAGGCACTTGTTGGGGGAGGCTTTGTGATCTTTTTCTTTGTCTCGGCATTCTAGAATCCTCTCTTCCACGAGCTGACCTACCAAGTTCCCACCTTCAGCCATTCATCTCATCTTCTGGTTTTCATTATTTCCAACAGTATTCACGTTCTCAAGAACATCAACTTATTCTCAATTCTCAATCACAAAGCTCTATCTGTCACTGCATTTAAGGTTTCTCTCTTTTTATGACGGGATTTCTGGGCAGCTACTATTATCTACAAATTCTGAAATTGTAGCGACTAATCCCAACGTGACCGTCCGAAGGACTATGAGACTCTGCAAGTCTCCCGCTCCAAGTCGCCAGAATGCCGAGATCAGGACGAAAATGGGAAGCGCATACAGAAGCGCTACCACCATCCACCAGAAAGTCCCACGATCCAATCAAAACATTTATGGCCAAAGAGCACCATATAAAGGTGATTGGCCGGCTAGGGTGGATGAGCTATGCGTTGAAGAGCCAGAGCGCTGGGTGCAGAGCACCTGTGTGTTGTGCAGTTACGGCGGATCTAGAATCTTAGGGTGTAAAATGCGCGATAGAATGGCTGATCCTGCGAAACGGTAGTAATGGCTCCGGAATGGACATTGGCGCAAAGATGGAAAAGTAGTAGGCGTTCGAGGGCGTATCCAAGACCGTGTCAACAAAGGCCGACTTGGACCGAAGGGCATGCACGGGTATATAGTCCTTGAATTTTACTATCATGTGGGTGAATGCTCATTCATGAAGATGGGTATCGATTACCTCAAAAGATCGCCTTCATTATCCCCTCATCCTTGAAATAAAAGTGGTAAGAACGGTCAGCTGGAACGCGCTTCGTGGGATGAAGCCATGGACTTGATCGTACAAAAATCCAAAGAGGTACAGAAGCGTCTGACAAATCATGGTATTGGCTTCTATACTTCCGGTCAGCTCTCTCTCGAGGAGTACTATGCACTCCCTGCCATCGGCAAAGGTGGCTTGAACACGTTGCATATGTATTGCCCCCATCAAATCATAGCTTATTGGAAAGCTAATGAGTCCAGGGATGGCAATACACGTTTGTTTACGGCAACTGCAGCTGCATCAATGCGAGAGTCCTTCGGCTCGGATGGTCCTATACTGACATCGATGTTACTGATTGCTTGTTCGTAGTACAACATAATATGGCGGCTACCCAGACTATCTTGTGGTCAAGGGTCTTGAATCGTCTTGAAGGACCTGACCCACCCAGTCTGATAGTAATTGACCCACGGCTTTCAGATACAGCCAAGAAGGCTATTGTACATTTAGCCCCCAGGATAGGGACGAACATGGCCGTACTCAATGGTGTCCAGCATCTCTTGTTTGAGAATTCTTGAATAGATGAAGGGTGAATCTTCAAGCATGTTGTGGGATTGAAAGTCTTGCGGGAAAAGGTCGAGAAGTATAATCCAGAAATGGTCGAGTAGATAACTGGAATCCCTGCAAAGGATCTGAAAAGGGCCGCACACACATCGGTACGACCAATAGTCTCCTGTCCACCGCGCTTCAAGGTGTATACCAGGCAAACCAAGCCATCGCCAGCGCGTGTCAAATCAATAATATCAACCTTCTTCGAGACTTGCTTGGTAAGCCAGGGAGCGGGATTTACCAGATGAACGGTCAAGCAACGGCACAGAATAATCGAGAAAGTGGATGTGATGAAGAATTCCCTGACTTCCGAAACAACCTCAACCCCAAGCGCATGCAGAAAATGGCCGACGTATGTAATATCGAGCTCGAAAAGATCCCACATTGGAATCAGCCAACCCACACTCACAACATGCTCAAGTACATTGCCTCAGGTACGATACAATTTTTTTTGGATAAGCGGTACAAACCCACTACTTAGCCTGTCAAACCTTTCGAGAGTAAGGGAGCTTCTCACGAATTCCAAGTTATTTGTTGTCTGTCAAGACATCTTCATGACAGAGTCGACGGCTATTGCGAATGTTGTATTACCAGCAGCGCAGTGGGCCGAAAAGACTGAATGTTTCACAAATGTTGATCGTACTGTGCATTTGTCTCACAAAGCCGTCAATCCTTCTGCCGAAGCAAAAAGCGATTTCGAAATCTTTCTGAGCTATTTCAGATGTATGAATTTCAGAGACAAAGACGACGAGCCTCTTCTGCCATGAACAAACGAGAGCGAGGCGTTTGAGGCATGGAAAAAGATGTCTGCAGGAAGACCATGTGACTATACTGGAATGACATATGAGAAGCTGACTGGTGGGTCTGAAATTCAATGACCATGCAATAAAGAGAACCCAGAAGGAACGAAGAGACTATTTACCGATTGTGTTTTCTATACGAACATTGAATATTGTGAATCCTACGGCCATGACACGTGGGCGTGCGATCCTCAAAGCGGCAGACTATCTCCCAGTAATCGAGGGACCAGATGACGAGTACCCATTGCAGCTCTCAACTGGCCGTTTGATGTACCATTTCCATACCCGAACAAAGACCGGCAGGTCAAAAGAACTAGAAGATGCCGCCTCCGCACCGAGGGTCGAAATATCGGAAGCCGACGCTAGGGCATTGAACGCCGAGGAAGAAGAACAAGTGACAATCAGGTCAAGACGAGGTGCCGTACAAATGCCTGCGACCATTACAAAAATAGCAAAGGGGCAGATATTCATTCCATTCCATTATGGTTATTTTGATGCTTCAAACAAAATCGCCAGAGCAGCGAACGAATTGACGCAAGGTGAGTAATAGGTTCGCAGATTAAACTACGAAATACTTACGAAATAAATAGAGCTTTGGGATCCCATATCCAAGCAACCATTGCTCAAATCAGGAGCCGTCAAAGTCGAAAAGTGCCGGAACAGTACCAGCGAAGCAATATCGGAGGTGAAAGAACAGCAATTTCGTTCCGTTCAAAACGTAGAGAGCTCCAAGCCTAATGCGAAGGATATCAAGGACCTCTCGCCCCGAAGGCGCTTCCTTGACCATTGGATGACTATAACTTTGGAAGCCATCGATGTACTTGTTGAGATCTGTGATAGATTGATAACGGACCTTGTACATGACCTTGAGGTGAATTACGGTATCAAGATCATGCGGCGGATCTCGGAAGATATACGCAGCGCAATCAAACCATATGCCCTCACAATTTAGGCTGATACAGAGATAAGTTCAAAGGGTACATCTCGTACCTCGTGTGACACTCTCTTTCCAGAACGCCGACAAGGGTGGAATCAGGCGTATGAAGCTTTGGTTGCTTTGCAAGGGTTTCAGATGTATCTGGGGAGGTATCGGAAGTGAAGCTAATTGCAAAGCAAGGATCTAGTCTGATAAGCCCTTTGCTCGAAGCCGATTGCTGGGTGGTTATCCCAAGCTGGTCTGGACATTCGCCGGCAGAACCATTTGTAAAATGTCTTCCATTGCACCCTCCTTCGCTTGGGATATCTCGTCGAGATATTATAGATGCCGGTGGTGGCTTAGTGTAGGGTGTGGTAGCTTCTCGCCGTGGACTGATGATATCCCTTATAGCCCTTAAAATATGGTTCCTCCTAATTAGACAGCAATGCATGAGACAAGACCAGGGTTGGGCTTGGCTCTCGAATAGCTTGCCCATTCCATGTGGCCCCTCACCGTCAACATCTTCGTGGGACCTTCCCTGTATCATCCACCAGTTCTAAGATATCTGCCCATTCCTCCTTGGTATTTGCACCCTTAATCCATAAATCCACGCCCGGCTTGATCAGTTGCCCTTGTAAATCTTTGACCACCATGCTTGGGCCCGTGCATCCTCCTCCAACATTACTCTTGAGCTTCGATAACGCGTAAGGACCCCAAATTCCTAGCAGCAGCTCACACCACCCTTGTGAGTTCACGAAACATGTCACCGGTTCCTCGTAAGCGTCATATAGCTGCTGAAGCGCATCGGGTGTAAGGAGGGGATAATCGCACGCTACCACCAGCCAGTGGGCGTGAGGGTCGTTCTTGTAAGCAGCAAGCAGTCCAGCGGCGGGACAGATCCCTTTATCGTTAGGTTTGGCCTTGGCCGTTATATAGGGAATCGAGTCGTCTTGAGTCTTGACTGGAGGCGTCGTAAAGGAAGGTCACACGATCTTGCCAGCTCTTAGGCAGGTTAAACCTTGCAGCTTCTTCTGGATAATTGACGAAGACGTAGATCTTATCGGCGACACAGCAAAAGGTCCGTAGCAGCTCAAGAGTGTGGAGGTGGACGGTCGTGGAAGGGGAGGAGGTGCTTGGGGGGGGCCCATCCGTGAGGAACGGCCGCCAGTGAGAAGGTGGGCTTCACGTCGACAATAATAGTCAGTATAAAGCTAGGATAATATAGTGCTATTGAAGTAGAGCACCAGAGAGTTAAAAGATATTGCAAGGCGGAGGTGTTTCCGCCCCACCCCAAGCGTGCCAAACAAGGTACGATACTACATACACCACCACTTGCCGTGCTCAACAACAGCGTTTCACTTCAAGCCCCTTTATCTGACATTTCATATCAGTGGACAGTGGTATACTCAACTGAATGTACTCATACCTAGAGACTTCTCAAAGTGGAGTAAATGGACGAGTAGTCGATATGCTGGCCGTCTCTTTTCTTCTTCCTCATCCTTGCACGGTTCACGGCCCAACCTGTTAGTGATTGAACTGGGTGAAAGAAGAGGTCTGCAATCTACAAACTACTCACAAGCCAGACATCGAACGTGAATATTTGTATGATAGTGTTTCGTACATACATGGAACGTGATACATTTCGTTTTCAATTGAGACTTTTCTCTACTATGCATGAAGGCTGAGGGCGAATTTCTAGTAAAAGAAAAGATAGCTATCTGACGAGCCATTGTATCTATCGATACTTCTTTCAAAGAAGTCACTTCACAAATATTTACGTTCATGCAGTCTTGGAAAGACATGCTGTCTACATCAGACCAGCGATCACCCCTCTGTAGTGTTTGCAAGCGACGACCCGTATTGTACATCTATCGTTCTACGCTGATCAAATCTTCCTCCCACCGCTCGAATTCCCGCCATATCAAATGTCGGTCGTTCGCCTATTTTCAATCGTGCTCAATATCCCAATCACATACGAGTCAAGGATGGGTGAGAAGTTGATGGCGCATATTGAGGCTATAGGTGGTGCAATGTCGACTACAGAGATGTTAAGAGGTCGAACCATAGGTAAAGTAGTTTCGACTGTCACTAAGTCACTTAGAGTTGTAAAGAACATACAACCATCGAAGATCCATGCTGAAAATAGCGTACACGGATGCTATTACTTTCACGCTCATCAAGTTCTATATTACGGCAGGTGCCTAATGCATTTATGCCGTGGCTCAAATTTTGGAAGGCAGGCAGTTACTACCGTGTGCCTGTAGTGAGACAGATCCTTGACATCGAGAGTCGATCGAGATGCATTTCATCTTGTATTTGAGTCAACAGCACCAACTCGTAACCTTTCCACACTCGTGGATCGCCCTAGTGAACTTTTTGTAAATATTCTGAGAAGAAATGGTCTGTTTCTGTAAGTGTTCGAACGTTCCACATGATTTTGACATATGAGCCCTTTTGCCTGCTTTGCTCTGCTCGGAAGAGCCGAAAACGGTAAACCTCTGGGACCGTGAAAGCCGTGATGAGACCCCCAAACCACCTATAGCTTCCATTGGTTCCTAATGCTTATCTGAACCTCGCAATATCTATTCTCATGTCATTTCTTCAGATTATCCCTTAAGTCCGTAGACAGTCGGACTTTGTGCTAAGTCCGAACAGGGTTAGCTATAAGATAAACGACATAACTGCGTCTATCATTTATTCTCATTCGAGTAGAGAATTGGGCGTGATTGTAACAGCCCAATTGCGATAGTTGCTGCATCTCAAATGATGGCTACCCATTCTGAATTTGATCATACTACAAGTGCGTTTAAGGTGGCAACCGCCTTCCCCTTGTCCATCAAAGGGCGAGTCTTCCTCATTACCGGTGTCTCTCTAGGCGGTATAGGTGGTGCTACCGCCAAAGCTATTGCATCGCAATCCCCAAAGCTCCTCATTCTGACAGGCCGTACAAATGAGAAAGTGGACGCAGTCATCTCAGAGATTCAATCTGCTTTCCCAAAAGTTGCATGTCGATTTTTGCAGCTTGATCTGTCTTCTCAGTCTTCAGTCCGAAAGGCTGCCAGCGAAGTTCTTGCTTATGAGGAGCTGATTGATGTTCTGATCAACAACGCTGGCGTTGCCACTGTTATAGAGCGTACCCTCTCAGAAGACGGGATTGAAGTACAATTTGCAACCAACCACGTCGGCCACTTCCTATTCACGAATCTGATCATGCCGAAGCTCATCACCGCTGCGAAGGCGTCTTCAACAGATTCTGTTCGGATCATCAACCTTTCCTCGAATGGTCATCGCTACAGCCCAGTCCGTTTCTCCGATATAAACTGGGAGAAGAAAAAGGACGAAATTCCTGCAGATGAGTGGCCAGATTATGAATTCCTGAAGGCTAGAGTCACTGTCCCTACAAGTCAGCCATATATCCCTATGGCAGCATACGGGGCGTCCAAGACAGCGAATATCCTCTTCACCGTCTCTCTAGACCAGAGACTGAAATCGCTCGGCATCCGAAGTTTGGCTGTGCATCCAGGGGTTATCAATACCGAGCTCATGCGTCATATGAGCCGAGAGGATGCAGAGGCTACACTGAAAAGACTGGCAGACTCATGGAAAACGCTGGAGCAAGGAGCTAGCACTACATTGGTTGCTGCGCTGGATCCAGGATTATTGTGCACGGGGGAGAAGGTTTATATGAGCGACTGTCAATTCGCAGACGCGAAAGCCTGGGCGAGTGACCTCAACATGGCAGAAAAGCTCTGGGCTATGAGCGAGGATTTGGTAGGGGAGAAGTTCGGTGTCTCTCTGGAATTTCAGAAAGCGAAGTAGATGGATAGTGGATTGCTTAAGTAGAACAGCAATCATGGCGAGACATAACATTGTCTTCGGGTATGATACTCTAATGTGAAGAAATATGCTAGGAAAGTAAATTCTGGATGAGGCAGAAAGCTTTGTGCTGCTTAAAGCTTTGAACGATGTGATGGAATTCTCAAGTATACTCGTAGATGCTAGCCGAAACTCTTTTGAATTGAGGTTATTATTTTTCAAAGCACCCCAGCTCCCCCAGTGGAACTTTCTGGTTCAACTCACAAAAAAGTGTGGGTAAAGTATCGACCATAATAGTTCCTGTCGCGCAAGTAGAAGTAGCAGCTATACTGCTGTAGGATCATTCGGAAGTCTATACATGTATATTGACACGATGCAACATACTCATACAATTTCATTAAATATGAAAGTCACGGGTATGATCGCCCCTAGGCAGGTTCACCCTCTCTGTGCTCAACAATCCCACGAGCTTGAAGCATACGAGCAATCTCTTGAATTTCACTTGCTCGAGCAACCTGCAGTGCAGTGCGACCATGTTTGTCCAGCGTGTATGGATCGGCGCCATGATCCAGCAACAGAACACAGACATTCAAATATCCTTCCTCAATGGCAGTATGTAGAGGCGGCCAATTGTGGCTAAGGTCGAGGACATCTCTCGCTCTGCCATTTGAAAGATTGTTGACTTCCGCTCCTTGCTGTAAGAGATACCGAACGACATCTAGCCGCCCTTGTCTTGCAGCTACGGACAATGCGCATGATTTCTTTACGTCAGCACCACTTTCGATGAGCATGGCGCAAAGCCCCAGAGAGTTGACCCTTGATCTGGTTGCCAGTGCGAGGCAGTCAACACCGAAGGCGCCCACATTAGGATCAGCCCCTGCGGATAGCAGGAAACCAATGAATTCTGGAGATGTGTCAATATTAAGGGCCACTGTTATGGGAAATTCTCGTCCATCGTAGAAGTCCATATCTATAACGGTTGGATCGTGTGATAGAAGAACCTTGTAGAGCTCGATCGATCCGCTTTGTGCTGCGCGACGAACGCTGCTTTCATAAAGTTCGGTTTTGGGGTATTCGTCCAGGATGAACTGAACTATATTCGTGTGGCTGTTCTGGGCGGCCCTCTCCAACATTTGAGATATTAGCAGGGGATTCGGATGAAATTGGTCATCTGTTCGCGAGGTATGACAATGTGTGTCGAGCTTTGTAGACGCTGAGTCCCTCGGAAACGTGCCATCGCTAAGAAGAAGACCCTTTAAGGTTGACAAATTCCCTGTGGAGCAAGCTTCGAGAGCCTCGTTTTCATGTACTTCCGGCATCTTGACTTAAGCCGCGGACAGACGTTGTGTACAGATGTGAGTACTAGTCTTGAACTAGCTAGACTTGGTAATGGTATTTGAAGTGATACTCTATTCAGAGAACGGCAATGAAGAAGATGAAGTCATGTATTGTGAAGGCAAGAATGTTTGAAAGGGAAGGAGAAATGTGGGAACTCGATCAGTTTATTAGTAGCCGGTTGCTCGAACTCAGACAATTGGACAACAATCATGTTGACAAGTAAGTTCTCTTTTGACTGCGGAATGCAGGATGAGTGCGGAACATATCCGCTGTAGTCCCATTGGGGTTAGCGAGTAGTATAACAGCACCTATTCTCGCTATTCCTATCGCTCCCTTTGCTTCAACAACTAGCTAGCTACGGATGTTTGCTCTTGAATGGTCGCTTTTCGTAGTCTTGAGATTATCTATTTGAGTTACCTCGAGCGTTCGATTCGCTCGACTGACGGGGAGTTGTCTATATTCTGCTGAACTATCTATGCAAGTCTGGAAGTCGCCAACACTGTCAGTAGAAAGACCAGGTACCTTGGGTATTTGGTCGGCACTTGTATCTCCGGTGCTCTGCCGCCCTCGTTCTAGCCTCATCTTCGGTTTCAAGAGCCTTGTTGGCTTTTTTCAGTCTTACTGGGTTGAATAATTCTCAACATTTGCTGCCCCATCTAGATATTGATCTTATGACTCAGTGGCTGGGTTACAGTCAAAACAGAACCAGTCATTTCAATTGAACGCATAAATCATGAAAGGCTGAGTTGGTCAATGCCAGCTTGACACTCTTTGCACTATTGAAGTATAGTACCGCTAATATCCCAGACGAAAACGCACAAAGTATAAATGAACTAGAAGGAGTGAAAGCCTCCCAGCTACCAATACAGTCATTACACAGGCTTTCAAAGTAGCACCGTCATAAGGCAGCCTTAAACGCAGGAATATACAACCGACTTCAGCTTAAATCCTACAGCCGCCTCATCCTGCTCTCTTGTTCCGCCTTCAAGCTTGCAACAGGAAGTGCATGTTAATAATTGTTGGCGATATCGGTAGGATCTGCGTTGAAAATTACCATGCCATTACCAGCATATATTTTGCCCGCATTTGTCACTTGGTTGCTGCCTTGGCAAAGGTCGTTGAATCAATCCATTGCCGCTTGACATAAGCTGGTATTTGGTATTGGGCTTTGACTCAGGAGTTTGACCCCGAAACGAATGTATTCAGCGGCACCGTTGACATCTGGCAGCCCAGGTGAATTCCAAAATCTGAGTGTGTTCACGAGAAGGGGTGGTAGAGAATTGCCGATCAAGCTATCACAAGCTGGACTACTACTCTATGTTTGAACCATTACGAGCCCTGTAGAGCGAAGGTAAGAGCAAAGAATACATCTTCGCAATGATTATACGCCAGTCTGGCTCCTCGAATTCGACTGTACCTGATGATGTTTTGTTCAGCTTGCTGTTCAGACTGAGATAGTGGGATTATAAAGGTTGTAAAGAGCAGTAGGTACTGCGTACAGGGGAAAATCACAGAGTCCTGATTGAAGTCTTTCTTAGCTATGCTTCAAGTATCTGCATCACTAAGTCGTCTGCGTTACCATAATATTGACTTTTGTCTTTTGACTCGCTTTCTTTCCACCAGAGATTGCAAGCACGCACTGAACAACTTGACATGTTGTATTCCGAAAGTTGCCTCTATTTAGATGGACATAGTTGAGAAACTAAATCCAAATGAGTATGCTGTGATATATGCATGTTCGTGAGCGACCCGACGCCTTCAGTGAGTTCGGGCTCTGTACTTCCGAAGGCTGTTCTTCTGCCCCTTTAGCCATCAAGTTGGGACTATAGCATAGTAATGATCGATAAATCTGCTATTGTCTCTCGATCAAGACCTAAGGCTTTTGAAATACGCTGGCTTCCAGAAGAACATGAAATAAATCGATATCAACACAAAAGGCACACTCAACCCTCCCAAGATAGCCCACCTCTTATACCCGGGGTCACTGAGAGATAAAATCGTCGCCAACAACGAGACGGGCAGAAAAAGCGCCGCGAACTTCGAGACCCACCCCACGATCTTCCCCTCCCGAATTGAGGCCTCCCCGACCAAGAACCTCACGTCCTCTTCCAGAGCTCTCTGCATGCCATCCATGTCGCCGGCCAGGAAGCCAAAGTCCTGCTTCTGCTCCGCGATGTCTTCGCCGCCGCGGAGGGACGCGATGCGCAGCGCATAGCGCATGAGCCTCTGTTGTTCGTGGATGCAGCGGTGGAGGGAGCGCGAGATATGTAGGAAGAAGGGGATGCTGTCAGGGAACTGGGCGTCGCAATGAGGCATGAGGACGCGGTTCATGATGTAGCTGGCGTGCGCTAGGAACCTGACGCCGTTACTTTCTACTATCTTCAGGATGGGCCGCAGAGCGAGCTGTTCGTGGTCGTTGAACAGGGCCTTGGCTTCGTCTGGCGTCAGACGTTGGAGCCACGAGATGAGCTCTTGTCGAGATGATACTTGGTGCTGGCGGCCGTCAGTGCCAAGGTTCTCAGCATCATCACCAAGCACTGTGACTGGGTTGGGGATGTGGGATGCGGGAGGGACATCCGAAAGTAGTTGATCGGTAAGAATGATGCCTAGAAGAGGCGTAAATTGTTAGACTTCCGCATTGTACCAATCCGATGCTGATTCTTTGTCAATTCTGGCCTACCGATATTTGAGCCCCTTTTTTTGTATACCGAGATTTTCTCAGAGACAAAAACATCCGGGAGGTCACGATGGATAATTATTGCGCCTCTAGGGGTACTGGTCCGAGTAACCCTTAGCTTAAAAACCTTCTCTTGTCCGTCCTCAATATGATACGGTCGCCGATATTCCGCTGTGTAGAACGAAGCTTTTCTAATATAATCCGGCAGAAGGTTCGGTGTTCTAGCGGGAGCTCGCAAGGTTGCTGATTCCCGACGGCCCATGCGATACAATTCTGTGCCTGCTAAGTGGTTGGCAAAGAATTCTGGCTCAAGCTCAAAGCTTGTGCCCAAGGCTTCAATCATTGCCTGTGAGATGTCCTCAGCGATAACGAGAGTGCCTGTCCGGTCTTTGTCTTCGCTGATTGCCCCTTCGAAATCTTCTGGAGTAGAACATGTGATTACCGAGTCGGGCTTTCCAGATTTTCGAAAATGGATAATTACAATGTCGAAATGCTTCATTCTATGGCCCAAATTAATTGCGAAGCCCTTGGCATAAGGGTCCATGAACTGATGAAGGCTTTCTAGCCACGGCCGAAGCTGCAACTTGGGCTCAACAACTCCGTCGTGATACGCGCTTGAAGGGAAATTCCGGGTCTCATCTTGATGCTGATCATGCTTTTCGTGCGGAGGTGGCCCCTTTTCGAGGTCGTTGGTGCAAATTACAATCTCAGGCCCACCCATGGTGCGATGAGGTTAAGATCGCTGGAGGATTGATGAGTCCCCTATGTAAGGCAAAGCAAAGGATCTAGGGAGGTTACCGGAATGCCCGAGGTCATAAGGTTTAATCGTTTTGGCGAGGCTGGCATGGAGCCGCCTTTTTCAGCTGTGTGTAAATCCTTTATTTGGGCGGTCCAGTCGATAAATGCCGCAGGCGCCACACGTTGGAACTAGGCAGCAATACTTCGCAGCGGCGGGTCTTCGGACCGCCTATGTTCATCAGGGAGGGTTGGGGGCATCGCCCCCACCAAAACATGTATGTGCGCGTCCTGGTAAGGTCAATCTAGTCGGGATTCGTTGACATGGGAAAGAAGACTGACGAATAAAACCTCCTCCACCGCAGGCACTTTGCTTCGTCCTTCGCCCGCCTCGCCCGCCTTGGAACCCCGGGGCCATCTCGTCTACCTCTGCCTCCAACTCGTCCACGACTCTCGTAACCACCACGTTCACCACGGCCTCGGGTGCCTCGATCTCGGCCTGACATGTCGTCGAAAGTTTCGATGCGAATTGTAATGGTAGGCGCCAAAAAAACGTCACAACGTGGTTGGCGAAGGGGTTATTTTCGCGGGGTACTGATTACATAAGATGCAACGAGTCGCATTGCTCCTGTTGCGGGTTCCAGCTGGCGAGGGGTAGAAAAAGTTGACCGGGGTCGGAAACAAGACTTGACTATGGGAAGCATATGCCAAGACCATTAAGCGAGGCCACAAAAAGATTAGGGTGGGATAATGGAAATTCGGGTTATGTATCCCTTAAGCTGTCATTAAAGCTGCCACCCCAGGATTAATGAAGCTAAGCCTATTTAGGCACCCCACCAAAATATTTGTTTACTGCACTGTTTACATTCACCTCAGCTTCCTACATCCACCCCCCACCTACCCAGCTCACCCAGCTCACCTACCCAGCTCACCTACCCAGCTCAATATGCGAGCTAACGAGGAAGAAATTCCTTCCGTACCAGACACTGCACCGAAGGCTGTTCAAAAGCTTCAAAAGGCTAAAAACAAGCCGTCGGTTCAAGAAATACTAGATTCGATTGAACCTCCCTCTTCTACATATCGACCTATCCAGGTGGAGGATCGGCTTTCTCAGCCTAAATTACCCTCAGGGCTTGTGACCCCATTGGATTTTTTCAGCCTGTTCATTACCTCATCCATGCTTGAACAAATTTCCGAGTTCACGAACACGAAGGCACAGAAAGCAGAGAGAACAGCCAAACAACGGCTCTGGGTCCCCACTTCGGGTGCCGAAATTGGCGTCTTCATGGGGATTTTACTATCCATGGGTTTGATTTCCATAAATCGCACGAAGAGCTATTGGGATACACACTCAGATATGCATGGAAATCCCGAAATTCCTCAGGCTATGTCTCTGAATCGATTTGAGCAAATTAAACGATTTCTGAAGCTATCCGATCCAAATACGAACCCTGAACCTAAAAGCTCTGGCTATGAAAAGCTCTGGACAGCGAAATTGAAACCGTTTTCGACCCTGTTTCAGCAGGCCTGCAAGCAATATCTACATTCAGGTCGAAACGTGTCAGTTGACGAGCAATTAATTCTTTTTAAGGGTCGATTCAAACATACCATGAACATACCCAGTAAGGAAGCCGATCGAGGGTTTAAAATCTACTGCCTATGCAGTGAGAATTATCTATATGCCTTCATGTATGCATCGAAAACCACTAAAATCGTTGATTTGCATCAAATTCAGGATTTTAGCCCTTCGACTTCGATGATTGTCCAAATCGTTAAATCGCTACCTCAACCCTACGAATATGTGGTTTATCTGAACAATTTCTTCAGCTCAATTGACCTGTTTATGGCCTTAAAAGCTCTGGGAATGAGAGCTGTGAAAACGGCAAAACAGGGCTCTGAATTTGATGAAAATCTACTAAAATTGAAGGCTGTAGCCACTAAAGAAAAGAATTGGGGTACTACAGCAGTCACAACAGTCAATAATCACGTACTATGTATGGCCTGGCAGAACAACAACACTGTTTTATTAATGACAACGGCTCATTGGCCTGGGGAAGCTCAAAAAATCGTTCCCAGAGATTCTCGATTCAGGCATCATATTTCTGAAGACTTCGTCCAGCTCGATTCAAAAAAACAACCAAATTTTACCCTTTTCACGAGCAGTGGTGGACTACAATTTACACATGAGGGGAGTCGACGAAAATGCTCAACAAAGGGCACATTATTCCCCCGCCAAACATCGATGTCGACGTTATTGGTGATCCCTGTTTCTGTTTCATCTAGAAGCAGCTGTTCTGAATGCCTACATTCTCTACAAGCTCAATTATCCTATGAGCAAAATGACACGCGCTCAATTTCAGAAGGAGGTGACTACTTCGCTGATGCGAAATCCAGCTGAATCGATTCGTAAACGACCCTACGACTTCAACAATTCGAATCCATCGATTTCACCTTCAGCTCAGGAACATCGTTGGAAATACCTTCCTAAAAAGTCCTATTGTACCCCGTGCAAAGCAGTCAAAAGATTCACTTCAGGAGCTGGTAAAGGGGTTAAACGCAAGGCATTGAGCGAGGTGACTGGTAATGGTCAGCCAAAGAAACAACGAAAACGTACTGTTCAAACCTGGTTTGGGTGCACTTCTGAACAGTGTGCGGGGCTAGCAGCCTGCAAAACTGAGGCCTGCTGGGAGGCTCTACATACATAGGAAGGGGAGCGAAGGGGAGTTCCATTGAATTTTGAAGCAATTGGGGATTATTGCGGAGAAACCCCTATTTTCCTCTACCCCGCACTAGGAAATCTAAATATTAATCTCCAGGTCCCCATTGGCCTGGTTAGTCATCTCCCGTGGCTCCCTAGTACCCTAACAGGTAAGGTGGCCGTAATCTTGGGGTGGCAGCTTTAATGACAGCTTAAGGGATAGGGGTTTCCCGAGCAGATTTTTTTTTTAGAGAGTCAAGCATCGAAAGACTTATATTATAATTCTTCTTTTTATAATTTTTGAAAACTTGTTACTAAAGCATAATTAATCATGAAGATTATCATGATTTAATTCTTTTATATTAAATTAAATATAATTACATGATATATTTTATATTTTAACTATATTAATATAAGCGAGATTTATATGTCACGGGAATATGGCTGGCTTGAAAGCGGAGATTTGAGCGTGAAAAGGGTTCAGATGCATTGACGAGGGGAAGAATATTCTCGCCGAGGAGATAGTCTCTTGCATTTTCATCATAAGATCGGTGACATGAGTCTGCGTTCCATCAATTTTACTTAATCAGTCATTAGCAGCGCGGCTTCGTCAGATGTGTCACAAAGCCAAATTTTCGCTATCAAGGCAAGAATCATAGCCTTTCCACCCCATCTCCTCGCATAGCGTCTGTAGTCAATACTTCATAGGACAATCCTGTCAGCGTCGTAGAAACTGGCGTGGACATTGCGTTATGGAACTCTACTCTCACCAACATGAGGAACGGATCGTCCCTGATTAGATTTTCGGCTATGATGCAGGTGCGATGTCTGGCTGAAAAGGAGTCGAGAACGACAAACAATACGCAGTTAAGAGCAGTACCGGGGAATTCGGATTGAACCATTCGATTGATCGTTTGGGGCGTATAGTGCAGGAATGGCGTCGCAGGGAGCTCTTTGTATGGAGTTTCGGTCCGAGAGGATTGGAGAAAGGAGAGATCAAGGCTGTCCATGATGCGGATGAGCGAATGCCCCTTTGCTTCGGGCGGCCATCCCGGAGCGTCGTTGGCGGCTTTGATGAACTCGTTGAGAATCTAGCCGGAGTAGAGCAGGTTAGCTTCTTTACTGGATTCCCGAGGATTTATAGAATTGCGTGTATTACCTCCAAGGGGAGCTCAGCGGTGCAAAAGACAGGAATTATAGGGTCTTGTTGATTTCCACAAACTGGTTTACAGCACGTTTCCCAAGTCTTGTCGGTTGCCGGTTTGTTGAGGAAATGCGGTATAGCTCGATCGCCGCCCATGTGCTTGATCTGCTGTGCAGAATCGGAGTCTCGTAGGATCCCGCCAGCCATCGCCGCCTCATTCCGCAAGCGCTGGATATTGGAAGATTCGTTGAGTATGGCATCCAGCCTTCGCTGGGCGCCTCGAAAGTCCGAACGCACGGCGAAATAGTGAGCTTGCTTCCGACTCACCAAGCGACAAGAACTACCGTCTTTGCGAGTTTGTTCGTCAAGCATAATAAAAACTTCATCCGTAAGCTTTTTGTGAGAAGCGATGGCGTCTCGTAGTTGATGTTCCGCAAATCCCAGGAAGGGAGAGTTGAACACCTTCATAGAAGGCCTTGATGGTTCGAAGCGCGAGTCAGCGTCTTTGGTGGTCACAATGAACAATCTTTGGTGACCGTCTTTAACTCCTGCCCACGCTTCTTCAAGGAACGAACTGAGCACCTTCGAGGCCCATTAGCTCTAAACGCTTGACGACGTAGACAAGCTCGCCAACCTCATGATCCAGTTCGGCTGTCAAAAAGACCGGTAACAAAGTCTGTGGCGCCTTGACGGAAGCCATAGTCAGGTAAACTTCGAGTACTTGGAGATGGGAGCGGAGTATGCAATTGCAAGAAAATATAAGAAAGTATTTTGTTAGGAGGGATTCTTTTCAAGATGAATTTCCAAATGTCATACGGTACGGTAGTACATAGATAAACCAGTCAGCCTTCGAGGTCAAGTGGCAATTACGTACGCATCTGTTTCTATCAAGGGCGCAGCTGAGTGGCACAGACCCACCCGAAACAAAAGCTCCAGGCAACAATACAGCAACACTGTGCGGTGATGCATCGGGTCGGAAGCAACAATTGAGATCCTATCGAATCCTACGGTAGCCTACTTTCGGACAGGTAAGATTGGCGACCCTGGCAGTGAGGCGCCGTAGACGCTTACATTCCGCCGTCCGAGGGTCGGTGAAAAAAGTCGTTGCGCACCAAAATGAATCCTCACCAAAACGGCGATCAATTCATAACTATGAGACTTGGAAATTTCTTCAAACTAGCTAGAAATGTCTCTAAACAAGCAGTTCATAGCATGAAGAGTCTTTCAGTCTAACTAATGAGTATGTATCAAGGCAAATTAAGACTTGTTATCTTTATGAGTACGGGTTTTGGTGGAAATCGCTTAATTTGGTGCGCAACGACTTTTTTCACCGACCCTCGGTCTTGGCCTTGATTTTGGGTTATCGGTTATCAGGGATCGAGTCATAAATATAGCTGCAAAAAGTTCATGTCCGTGTTATTCTATATACCTCCTCGTCATCTCTTGGCCATGTTGAATGGCGATACGATGACCATTGCCTTGCACAATTCACTCTGCTCACCCACTACTGCCTATGTCCTCTGGACACTCTACAAAGTATCTTATGCTCTATATTGCACGCTCCGCCAGGATCCACAGGAATACTGACACACGAAACGCTGCAGAGCGCGATCTACCACAAGCATTCAGATGGGACCAAGGATCTCTACCCTTCCCTGGGATGGCCATGCACGGGCATGGAATCGAAGTGTCCTCCCCAATGACTTGATCCATGGCGTCACATCTCTTTCGCGGGGAGGCGATGGGGTTGAACCCAGACTGCTCAGTGGAGAATCGACAGCTGTCGTTTGGACATAGTTGTTGCCTTGGAGGTTAAACTGTTTCCCATCATTGGAACACCTAGGATTCGGCTCGCACCAGTCGACACCTCTAATATGGTTATTAGCAGGTGCCAGCATTACGAGTATCGAGGAACTTACAGCGTCCCAGCGTCCGCATTTTCCAAAGCGAATACAAATAGGTCGCCATTCTGCATACCTGCCGCTTGTATGCTGCCTCCTTGGGCTAAGCATTCGGTCAGCTCGCCGAATGCGGTGATCAAATTCATCCGAAGAGACTTACCCTGCTGTTCTTTGGTCGAGGCGCAGCGTAGAGAGTAAGTTGCACCAGGGTTATTGGATGCTGCGATAGGAAACTCCTACCTCTTATTCCCGACCGTCATATGGGCATATGACGCTCCCAACCCCCCCGGCGGCGATTCGCCTTGGCGCGGCGATCCGTCATATGCCCCCCGGTCAATCCGTCATATAGGTCGAACTTCTA
>JAABUY010001438.1_pt1 | contig 32126 bp, 54 predicted proteins | sample 5560271 | NCBI WGS metagenome assembly JAABUY01 (sample SAMN10711886, study PRJNA513374) | rock metagenome | isolation source: Antarctica rocks | place: Antarctica: Victoria Land, University Valley | reverse complement strand
GCCGTCTGGTATTACAGGCAAAGCAAGACTCACTCGCCAGCCCACCCAAGCTCCATCGCCATCAGCGTCTGTGCGCCTAGCCATATCGGGTCGACAACATGGACGACATCGGGTTGCTAGCACAAATCATCAGCATCATCTCGCACGCCTAAAGGAGAGCTCACAAAGTCCTTGATAGCGCGAAGGAACTTCGGCCGAAGAAAGTTGAGCTAAACATAATCAGCCAACCGATCACCGAGATGCGGAGCAAGGCGAACCTTCAGACCAGGATAGACGACCAGCGGAACTCCAGCTGTGCCGACCAAGGGATGTCCTGCATAAGAATCCATGCCAGAGCCTGGACCAAGGAGCATGCATTCGTGTCCTTCAAGGCGGAGATGCTCAAGCAGGCGGGCGAGAGTTCGGGTGACACCGTCGACCTTCGGGAGGAAGTTTTCTGCCGATTGGTGAGCAGAGCCTCTCGCGGATGGGGCTCAGGGAGAAAGCTGACCGGTTACGATGACGATTCTCAGACCCATCCTCCCTCTCCCTCCTGCCAACCATCTTTCCCTCCCGTCCCTCTTCTCGGATGACATTCCCGCTGTCCACACATGCTTCTCACTCTTCACCGGTCCATCTCGCTTGCCATTAGCAAAGATATCATACGGCAGACTCGGGTCTGGTAGATCCAGATCGGGCATGTTCATTGGCGGAGGAAGATGAAGCATCTCCGGAGAGCCTGTTGAGGTCGGTAAGGAGCATTGCGACGATCCGGATTGCAAGGAGGACCGAGTGCGAGAACTGAAACCGGTACTGTACGAGGGGTATGTTGCAGGTGGAGGAGTGAAAGGATCCATTTTGACTTTCCGCTCGAATGTGCCGAATCCGACAGGTTCGCAGGCGGTGGGTCGATCGTTTGTGGTAGGTGCTGCGTGTTGAGCTGTCCGAAAATCGCGAGAGATGGATTAGGGTCGAGTGGTTGAGGACTGAGATAATGGTGTTCTACAAGATGAGGCGAATTAAGATTTAAGGAAGATGGATGAGGATTCGGGTATGAACAGGCGAGGGACCACCGGGGTTCGTTCATAGTCAGCCAGCGTCCGAACTCCACGAAACGCGGCATGAGCGTTGTAGACACGTTTGTCTAACTGTTGTTTGGTTCGAAGAGCTTTGAAGAGAACGTGTTCAAATGAAAGAAAGGAACGTGCGCTTTGACTTTTGCCAGAAGATCTCTCGGTAACTATGCCACGATAGCCGTATGTCCGAAATCCAAACTCCGCTGTAACGCCGGGGGCCGAGATTTCCCGCGCTAACCCTTTTTCCCACCCTTTCAATTTCTCTCAATCTTCCTCCCAGCACCACATTCCACCTTGAAGTCTTGCTCCAGCCTCTGGCAGTACCTCTGCCCACCTTCATCCGTGTCTCTTTCTGCACTAAACTATCATTCTACAACTATCCAAGATGTCTTTCATCGTCTAAGCACCCTTCCTCACCAGGAAGACCTTTGTTCACCCAGTGATCAACTACCGATCTACCCAGGACCTACCCAAATTTCCTTCTTTGCCCATCATGGCGTCCATCATCGTACCCAACCCAAACATACCCCAACAACAACCCACATTCAACCCTCCCACACCCCAACAACAGCCCTTCCTCACCGCCCAAATCCCCGTGACCTGCCCTGCGCGGTGTCGACATTTACGTCAATCACTCACATAGCCGAAGAACGGCTGCCTCCGGGCGTAAAAACAACAACAAGGTGAGCTTGAATTATCACTCATCACACTCATGGTAATGCTGATTTCCTCCCTTCCTCCTTTTCCCGTCGCTTCTTCTTGGACGCGCACTTCTTCAATCCGTCATTACGACCCTTCTCGCGTCTTCGATTCTCTTCTTTCCTCTTTACTCCACTATGCAACCGCAGTCAACAAGAAATCACCTTCAACCCAATTCCCCAGACCCTCCCACCTCCTCCGTCCACGCGACGTTCCTCAAGTCAAGCGAGTTTCAAGTCCAACAACAAGGACAGCGCTACAGCGCATCAAAAGACGAGTACAACCCCTCGTGCGAGTCTACCGATTCCACCAACCGCTACTTCAGCGGATATCAAGATACCAACAGCCATCAAGTCGATTTCCGCTGACCAGCAACTTCTCGCCCTCATGTCTTTCGACCACACTTCGGAAATGGGCGTCGAGCCTGTAGACTGGGATCAATTCCTCGTCGACGCCGACCTCGGCGCGAAGGGTAAATGCTTCCTCATGGTACGGAGTGATTGCTGACATTCGGTAGCACGACCTCCAGCCATGTCCCCCCTTCCCTCCGACTCGCACACCTCCAGTCCCAAGTCAACCGAGTCTGAGCAATCGCAAGCTCTCGATCCTTCCGAGCCCAGTCCCGAGCTCGCTTTCACTCATTTCGGTCTCCCCACCGGTATCATGCACCGCTCTGAAGACATGTATGATGCTCTTCCGTCTTACTTCCCTGACGAGCACTGCACGAGCGACCTTACGATGACCGAGACGTTCGGCATGAAGTATGGCGATTTCGGAGACATCACCGGGCTCGGAGACAACGCCGCTAGCCAGCTTGGTCTCACCAACCTCTTCGACAAGCTCTCCGCGCCAGCCGTCGCTCAACATGCTTCTGCCGATGTCGACCTCCAGTCCGTCTACGCCGCTCTTGGATGGACTCTCCCTACTGCTGTAGAGCCGCAACTCATTTCTCCTCCAACTCCTCTCAAGCGCAAGGCCTCCGATTCCAGTGACGAATCTGCCCTAGCCAAGCGTCCTCGAGGCCGTCCTCCCAAGCCTAGACCTGATGCCAAGCGGCCCAGCCGACTGCAGTCCAAGGCGGGCTCGAGTGTTCCAGCTCTGGTAGCCGCAGCTGTCCTCGACACTCCTACATCTCGAACCGTCACTTTCGCCGACATTGACGGCAGCGATCACGAGTCGGTGGTGGCGGTCGGAAAGAAGGCTGGGAAGTCATCAACAGCGCGACCCAAGTCCGTAGTCCCGGAGAAATACCTCAAGGACGGCTCTGCGCAGACCATGCTCGGAATGTCGGTCGACCAGATTCAATCCTTCCCGACGTTCGAGGAGCTGCTCAAAATGGTGTCTTCAAGCTTGCGACCTGGAGCAGCTGAGTTTGGCGAGCGTATCAAGGAGAACCGTGACAAGGCAAAGGATGCTGCGAAGAAGTCTCGCGATGAGCGGCGGGCGAAGATCGACTCCCTCGAGAAGACTGTGGCAGAGCTTGAGGGGACGATTGAAGGGATGCGGGGAGTGTTGGCGACATTGGTGACCAAGGGCCTGCTGGACCAGGGCGAAATGGCGGTGTGGTTATGAGGTGTTGGCGGAGAAGTAATAAGATCAAGTCCTGCTTGTCAGGCATTTCCCAGCACGATGGTTTCTGATCTCGTAGTTTCGTTTATCATACCCTATCCCTTCATTCTCACATCAGCCCTTTTCCAACCATGTCGTCGCTCTACTCCTTGTGTCGTCTCCCGTTTGAGAGTTTTCGTTGTTTCTTCCTGGTCCATGCATGCTGTTCTGTATCACTTTTGAGGCGCAGATCGTAACAGCACTGGAACTACACTAAACCCAAGAAGGGCTGAAGAAGTGTGTCACGTGTGACATCGACCGGCGCTTGCCCATCCCATCGTCACTCGCCATCATTCATCCCTCTTGTTCCCCGCATATAAAGCATTGACCAAGTAGCACGGGGTCTCGACCTCACCTCTGTTCTGGTGAGTACCGAGCGTGAGGGTGTGGTATACTGTCCTCATCATCGTCATCGCGTCTCTGGCAGTCACAGATCTGGACCTGTGAAACAGCCCACGATGCGATTCCCACTCCCCTCAATCCGATGCGACTCCCCAAACTCCCATCCCGCTCTCAACGAACGTATACCCATCCTCATCGATCTTAATGATATCCCCGACTCATGTCCCGCTTTGAGTGGGAGTGGTGATCGTGGTGGGATGCGCTTCAGGAGGTGGAAGGATCGGCCTCGTCGTCATGGTGCGTCTCCCCCTTTCCCCTCACATCATCTTCCTCTTTCAACCTTCATTCACTCGCGATCGAGTGATAAGTGATTGAGTACTGATGTCGGACAGAGCACCGCCACGCCCTCTCCCGCGCTTATCAACAAGGCTACCTCGACTCCCTCCTCGCTTCGCCTCCAATCAAACCCAAGAAATCCTCCGCGATCTCACCCTCACTCAAATCCTTCGCCTCCGACCACCCTTACACCACCCTCGCCTCCATCGGCGCGGCAGGGACCCTGGCGTTTCTCGGTTCGAGCTACCTCGCCCACCGCGCATTCCGGTACATGGTCCCCCTCTCCCGTCTCAGTCCCGGTGCGGAGGGGGACATGGAGAGACGACTGGTCGGGCATATCAGTGCGGCGAATAGGGATCGACGGACGGAGCTGGAGAGGTTTAGGAGGGAGTTGATGGGGACGTTGGAGATGATTGCGATGCCGGGACCGAAGATTATGGGGTCGGGATCGGGTGGGACGGGTACCGTGGGATCGGCTGGGAAAGGGATGGGCAAGACCGTCACTTCGCCAGTCAGCCCGAAGGAAGCGATACTCGGAGCCACGCCGAGGAAGTTTGACGCAGCGAGTCTCAAGGCGGTCGCCCCGATCGCGGCGGGGATGGACGAGGCGCGCCTTGCTCAGGTACTTAGGGGCGCGGTGGAAGATGTGCTCCACGCAAGGGGTACAGTTCAGGAAGAGGTGAGCATGGCGCCCGATCGTGACGGAGAATGAGCTGATGCGAGTAGGACCTAAGGGTGGCTATGAGGAAGGTCCTGGACGAGCGGTTCGGAAGTCGTAACGGGACCGTTCCGCTTGGGAATCAGCAAGGAAATGCAGACGCGTCCGCGTATCAGAATGATAGTGTGAATGAGTATGAGGTCGGCAAGGAGTACGAGAACCACGATGTCTATTCTGCCGAGTCCCTGCAAGTGGAGCTCGACACCATCCGAAGCGAGGTGAGTTTGATCCACATGAAAATACTCAATACTGAGTGGTAAATTCAGCTTGACGAGCTCTCCTTCCGCGTTGATGGCCTGGAGGGGGAAGCGAACGAAGGTTACGGAGAAGACTCGTATGACCCCACCGAGGACGGTACGCTCCCTGTTGGGACGGACGCAGACCTTGTGCGGGCGGAGTTGGAGACGGCGGCGCAAGTGAGGGATAGGGGGAGGGAGGCGATGCAGAACGGCAAGAAGGACGAGGTGATGCCTGCGCCCAAGGAGGCAAAGAAGGACGTAAGGGATGAGGTGATCGTGCAGGAGAGCCCGGCGCGCCCCGTAAAATCCGAGCAGACTCAGCCGAAGAGTGACGTCAACGAAGCAAGCTTCTCGCCCCAGACGGAAGCGAGGAAAGTGGCAGCATACTTGCGAGCAGCTCAGGCGAGACACATGATCAAGTCTGGGAGGGTCGACGCGGTGACGGGTAAGTTCTTGCATCGTTTCGCAGGCTAAAGCTGGTCGACTCAGCTGCCTTGCCTACTCCGACCGCGGCTGCGAAGAGGGAGATCGAGAAATCGAAACTTGAGGAAATTATAGAGCAAATCCCCGCCGAGCAACCGGTGGAGCGCCTCGGTGTCGATGACTCGGGCGCTTGGAGTTTCTACCTGGTCCCGTTCCCGAGAAGTTACACGGCCCCGGCTGCCGCGGGATGGCGTCTCGCGACGATCGTCTGTAGTCGGACTCAGGGACGCACGGGGAGAGGCCGAGGATATAACTACTCGTGAGTGGCAAGTCTTTCTTGCATGCGGTACTATCCCAGGCATAAGATACCGGATTCGACATGCATGACTCCAGCACGTTGCTGATACCGCTACCATAGCTCCGAACAATCCTTTCTGGACACCCACACCAACCAGAAAGTCTTCTACTACCCCGAATTCGACATCGTCCGCGTCGACGGTAGCCTGTGGAGATGTAGTCCGGAGCAAGGCGGTTGTGGAGGTTATCGCATCAGGGAGAGGATGGACACGGGCATGGAGCCGCAGTGGAATGAGGAGTAGCGGGTTGAGCGGAAAGGGTGGACAGGGTTGTACATGTAGAAAGAGAAAAGGAATATGCTAGGATTATGTCATGCACTGCTCGATATCTGTCCTGATTGACTGTCCAAACGGCTCTTGATGCGGATGAGCGAAAGTACTTGATATGAGATGCGGTACCGCCAACTCGAAACCAGTAATCTCACTCGTCCTACCGATCCAGCAGTCTTCCTCTTCAGCTTTTAACACTCCCGCAACACTTTACCCGCAGAGCAACACAGTGTAAGATTCCGCGCCCACTCTACGCTCTCCGCTTCCCATCTTCTCACCTCATTCCGTTCCCTCGACCTTGTCGCCCGTAAAGTACGATGCCATCCCACCACCTCACCCCTGCCCAACTCGAGCTTCGAGCTTCTCGCCGCGCCGCCAAACTCGTCTCGACTCCAAGCACACCGTCTACCTCTTCTACCCCATCCGCCGTATCCAGCGACCGATACCTCAGGCGTGAATGGATCCAGCTCCGTCTTCCCGACCACGCATCGGACATAAAGACCGTCCGGATTGTCACCTGGAATGTTCGCTCCCTCCCTTACTTTATCCGGTAAGGTTGAGACCAGCTGATGTGGGTAAAAGATGCTAGCCCAGACGCTCGTCCGTACGTGAGCCACCCAACCCCGACCCAATCTCAGCTGATGACGGATATGATCGCAGGGAGGGAACTCTTCCCAGGCTCCGATTGTCTCCGATGGTCTGAGAGAAAACCGCTCCTCCTGTCTGAGCTGTCCCACCATTCCTGCACCGATGTGATCTGCCTCCAAGTACGTATCCATCCCCTCCTCCAATCACGAGGCAGGAGTTCATGCTGGTGCAGGAATGCGATCGCCTAGCCGACCTCCGACGCGCGCTTCCTGGATTTCGGGAGGTTGCAGCCAAAGGACGGGGAAAATTGCATGGTCTGGTAGTTTGGTATCGCGCTTCGGAATGGCGGGTGAGGGCGACGCGGACGGTGTTTTTAGATGAGGAGGAGCTCTGTCCGCTTGGAGAAGCAATGGATGAGGACGAGGGGCGAGAGGGAGTTGGCGGTGGAGCGAGGAGGAAGAGAGGGGGAAGTCGGCAGACGAAGAATGTTGGGCTTATTGTGGGGCTCGAGCGGGTGGATGGGAGTGGGGGAGAAGGCGTGGTGGCGGCTACGACGCATCTGTATGTGCTCCATCTACACCGAGAAGGAGACTTTTGCTGATGTGTTTAGGTTCTGGCATCCCAAGTGCGAGTCGCTGGTCAGGTCGGATGACGGACTGACGGGCCAGGTTCGCATATGAACGCATACGACAGTCCCTCATCTTGATTCGAGCGATCCGAGCTTTCCAGTCGGTGCATGACTGCATGTCATGGCCCGCCATCCTTGCGGGAGGTAGGTTGCCACTCTCCACAGCAGTAGTGCGATTGCTGAAACTCCTGCCAGACCTGAATACCACACCCGCCGAAGCGACCTATCAGCTCCTCACCGCTCCAACCCGTCCCCTCCATCCCAGCATGATCAGCGAGATCGAAGAATCTCGTTTCGTCCATACCAGCGTCGATAACATCCCTGGACCAGCCCGGAATGACCCACCGTCAACTTCGGGTACGGGTAGTAGTACGCCAGCCGAAGGCGGAACGGGCAGTAATACGCCTGCGGAGAAGGACGATGAGGAGGAGCCGCCAGACTCGCATGAGCGGAGCGTCGCAAATACTCGGGATCCACAACCTTTCGATGGAATACTGAACGCGGATGAGTTGGCGGGATTGGCGCGAAAGCTTCTACCGGAGGGGGTAAAGAGCGCTTTTGGCTCGAGTGATTGGGCAGGAAACGATGGCGAGACATTTGCCAAGCGAGGCGGATTCGAGCGGGTCGGTGGCGTTGGCGAGCTAGAAGGAGGTGGGGAGCCGGGATACACATGCTTTACACCGCTATTCAAGCTCACGCTGGGTCAGTCCTCCTCGGGTCGGAACTGGTGGTCCAATCATGCTGATGAGGCGGATAGACTACTTGTTTATCCTCCCTCCCTTGGACTCCGGCTCGAAAACAACGGTGACACATCTCCTCCGTCCGGCCAGGTCCGAGGAGCTTCGAGAAGGTCTACCGCGGAAGGGGATAGGGGCGAGCGATCATCTTGCTATGGGATGCGAGGTCGCTTGGTAATGCATGGGATTCGCCAGATTCAACACCGCCAACCGATTCCAGTCAAAGTCGTTCTAGCGAAAAACCTGTCGTCACGCTGGCGGGAACAGCGTATCTGGATGGCTTTCGAGGAGCGTAACATCCCATATCACTACCACGAAGTCAAAGTATGTCCCCTTCACCACCTCACTCCCCTCCTTATGCATCTAAATCACCGAGTCAAGCCTGAGAGATTGGGAGCTCGCTGACGCTCGCGCAGCCCTACAAGAAATCCAAAGAATTCCTCCGCGTCAACCCCCTAGACCTCGTCCCAGCGGCGCTCGAGCATCACGGAAAGGGTACGCTGTACAAGAGTGATGTGTTGTGCGAGTATCTCGAGGATCCGTATCCGGCTTCTGATGAGCCCCCGTAAGTCGAGTCCAACCGCCTTGTTCACCTTCACTTCTTCTCATTGTTTGGGAGACTGACGAGTGGTGGGCAGGTCGATCTTCCCGAGTGGACTGTATGAGTATAATTTTGGATAAGAAGGTGGACGTGGTGGGGTCAGAGCGGTGGAGGAGACGTAGACGGCCGTAGATCTGGACAGCGGCGAAATCCCATGTCGGCACTACTTTTCCGGTATCGGGTTTGGTGGAGGTGTAGAATTTGGGGGTAATGTAGGAGTGGATGGGGGCTTGGAAGAGAATGAGGACTTGGGTAGGGAGGTAGTCGGCTCCGTCGCCACTGCTGGAATCGCTCAGTCCACCATGACCGTCGATGTCTGAATTGAGATCGCCACTGGTAGGAGGTCTGAGTGACGGTGTGGATCATCGCTTTGACCTGCGGATTCGCCCTCGCCATATGTCCCCGCAACACCCTCTTCCCTTTGCCTTTCCTCTCGTCCAAAGGTGAGTCGTCCGGGACGTCCAGGACGAACGGTACGTGAGAAGTCTGGATGGTCGCGTGTGTGGGATGTGGGATGGCGGTCGTGAGCAGTCCGAGAGGGTTGGCACGTATGAGCGCGTGAAGCGTCTCGGGATAGCTCGGCGTGGACGGGGCGGATGTACATGGCAGCGGGTATCTACTTGGGGGGTGGGAGGGGCGGAGGGTAAGGGGAAAGGGAGAGGGATGGAGGGGAGTGCGAGGGGAGTGCGAGGGGAGGGCGAGGGGAGGGCGAGAACGGGGCGCGAACGGGGAAGGTTTAAAGGGAGATCTGGAATCTGTGAGAGTACGGAGCGAGGAGGAGATGTCGAATCGAGGACCTAATCTACTATCTTCTCTTGGAATCTGTAGCCTCAGAATGGCAACTGGGCGCCACAATCAGGAACCAAGCACCCGGCAGCGCTCGGGGATCTTTTCGTTATGCCGGATGACGTCGACCATCGTGAGCACTCCACACTTTCCCACCTTTCAGCTTGTTCCTCCACCTCACAAAACGCAGATCCCTCCATCATCCTCCACCGGTGTCAAAAGGGGATGAAACCGCCCTCCCTTGGCGGTGACTATCTCCAGTCACACCAACGAGCATAGAGAAAGTCGCCCGTCATGTGAGTGTCTCCACACGATTGCTGGCCCCACTGACGGATTCCCGGTGAGGCCGTACGCGGGCGCCTTCCAATCCACCTTCCTCGGTCGCTTCATCCGACTCATCTCGCGCGATCACCTCCTCAAGTACCCCGACGAGATCGAGTTCCCACAGGATTATACTCGAGTATCGATCGCGAGGAAGATCGAATTGCAGCAGAGGCAGTCCTCCAAGTCAAAGTCGAAGGAAGGATCCGGGGATCTCGAGAAAGTACGAAAGAACATCGATGGCGAGAAAACACAGAAGATCACCGACCGACCTCGAGATGTCGGGATTCAGATAGGCGGGAACCAAGCCCCGGCTTCAATGAGCGTCAACTCCATCCTCCTAGCCCCTCCCATCGGGTCGAGCGAATCTCTCGCTCTTCAACACCCCTTCCAATTCGCAGCGACGCTCAAGAATCCTTCAGCGCGCTCCGGTGTCTGGAGGAGTAACTCTGGTCTTGGTTCCGGATCGGGAGAAGGGGACGACGCGACTGTCGCTGATGGGGAGGAGGGGAGGGCGAAGAAGACGGCTGGGGAGAAGAGGGGGCAGGGTGAGAACTTCCAGGATGAGAGAAAGGAGAAGACGCCGGTGAATACGGAGGAGGCGGAGAAGGGTGAGGATCCGAATCTCATCACTTGGTACGGGGAGGATGATCAGGAGAATCCGTGGGTACTGAATTCCGATCAGCAGGGGAGGAGCTGATCAGTGCTCCTCGTCTTCCTCACTGCCAATGTCTTCCTCACCTTTACTCCTTCCCCACCTTCACAACTCTTTCTGCTCGTTGTTGCTGCCATCCCTCCGCTCGCGTCAATCGCTCAGGTACAACTGGTCCACCGGCTACAAATCCTTCGTCGCCCTCCAAATGTCCTTGCTCACGTTCGCCGTCTACATCGGTTCCTCCATCTACTCCGCCGGGATAGCCGGTCCCAACCCAGACTCAATCACCAAGCACTTTAACGTGTCCGAAACAACCGCCCTCGTCGGGCTTACCGTGTTCATCATCGGGTATGGGATCGGGCCGATGGTTTGGGCACCGTTGAGCGAGTTTCCGCAGATCGGGCGATTGCCCGTGTGTGAGTATCTTCGCTTGATAAGTGACATTCAACTGATACGGGAATAGACGTTGGGACGCTGGCGGTGTTTGTCGCGCTGCAATTCCCGACTATCTACGCGAATGTAAGTCCGACGCGCGCTCTAACTGTGTCTCAGCTGACGCGGCCTTGCAGAATATCCACACACTACTGGCGATGCGCTTCCTCGCGGGCTTCATTGGCTCGCCGGCGCTCGCAATTGGCGGAGCGACCATGGGCGATGTAAGCGCATCTTGCTTCTCTCCCGGACTTCTTCTCATCATGATCACCTCATCGTCTCCTCCGGACCCATGCTATACGTTACTCTTCCTTTCTACTGCTTTTTACTGACGGTCTGTGTAGATGTTCCCGCCCAAATATCTCGCTTATGCGATCGGAGTATGGGGTTGTGGCGCTGTCTGCGGTCCAATCATCGGTCCATTGGTGGGCGGTTTCACGTACCAGGCCAACGGCTGGACCTGGCCTCTCTGGTTCGTCTTGCGTCGACATGTCACACTGTATTTGCTAAGCTCTAGTCTAGGGTTCTGACCTGGCTATCGGGCGGCGCTCTCATTTTCATCTTGGCGTTCTTCCCGGAGACGAGTGGGAAGTCTGTGAGTTATCTCTGTTGACAACTTCTGTCGCATTCCCCTCCCGCTCGTCTTCGTCTTGCCCTAGCATACTCCCACCTTACTCTCACCCTTCGCCTCATCGTGATCGTGCATTTGCCGTGCCTTTGGCTGCTCACCTCAAGGTACGCTGTGGCTGACGATTCCCAGATCCTACACCGCCGGATGGTCCGCATCCGCGCCCGCACCGAGAATCCCGACCTCAAAACTCAGGCTGAGATTGAAGCCGCCGACATGACCGGTACCAAGATCGCGAGTATGATACTTTACCGACCGCTGGTGCTGTTCTGGGAGCCTATCCTCCTGGTGTACAACACATACCTCGCTCTCATATACGGTGAGTTCTCTCAGTTACTACTGTCTGCCACGAAGGTCGGAGACAGCTGGAAGGACGCAAGGTCCAGGTTGAACGAAGCTAAATTTGAGATCCTTAGGACTGCTCTACGTCTGGTTCGAGTCATTCCCACTCGTGTTCCAGGAGATCCACGGTCTCACTCCAGGAGAATCGGGCCTTGCGTGAGTCCACCCGCACATCGATCGTTTCGCGATCCTTGTTGATCTCCCATCTAGCTTTATGGGCATCTTCGTCGGGGCATGGGCGGCCTGTATGGCCTTTTGCTACTACATCCACGTCCACCTGGAGCCCATCTTCGATGCCAACGGAGGGATCATCCCGAAGCCAGAGATACGACTGTATCCAGCTCCGATCGCCGCGTTCTGTATCCCGATCGCGATGTTTGGCTTTGGCTGGACGGGGATGTACCCGGACGTACACTGGATGGTCCCGATGTAGGTCTTGTTCGTTCTCGGATGGATTTGTATGCTGATTGCGGTCCAGATTCTTCACTGCTTTCTTTGGCGTCGGCGCTTTCATTCTCTTCCAGGCAATCTTTGCGTGTAAGCCACGTCCCAACTTGAAGACCGCCTAGACTGATGATGGCTCTTTAGATTTCGGCGATTGCTACTTCACCGAGATCGGCTCGGTCCTCACCCTGAACGACCTCTTCCGAGCCTCCTTTGGCGCGGCATTCCCCCTCTTTGCAAACGGCATGTTCTCGCGCCTTGGCATTGGAGGCGGGAACTCGCTGCTTGGAGGATTGGCTTGTCTCTTCATCCCCGCACCATTCTTGTTCATCAAGTAGTGAGTCTACTGCGCTCATGTTTCCGACATCGGCTGATCAGATTTAGTGGCAAGCGGATCCGGATGGCGAGCAAGTATGCGAAGCGCGATCAGGAGTGATGGTGAAGTAGATTATAACAAGAAGCGATGCGGGATGTCTTGTAGAAATCAAGTGAGATGAGTGGGTGCGATCAGTTCGAGCCTGGAATGCGCCGTCAATACTGTGACGTTCCAATCAGTAAACGACATATCTCGAATTCTTCAGATTATCTCGATTGCATAGTCCATGGACCCCGGTTATGACCCCGGGATTTCTCCTCCGTCTCGATCTCCAGCTTGCAGCGCTCACTTCGGCACGGCTTCGAATAGGTCGATTGATGATTCTGCCGCCGTCAGCTCCAATCTCGATCCGGAACTCACCGAGATGCTCTGCGTTGGCGACTTATCCTTTGTTTCCCGCTTGAATAAATGAATAACCCTAATGACCCCAGTGATCCTTGGTCACGGCAAATCTGACCTCAAGTTGAATATTCGGTAGCGGCAGAAGAATGTGCTTGAGGTCACAGCCCTAAGGCCTACTCCATGGTTGGAACGCGGTCGAGACGCCTCTAGGGACCAAGCTTGATGTTGAAGCTCGTCAGAGGTCGAACACAAACTTTTGCTCGGAGACTAAGCCCGAGGGCGGAATATATGTCTCGCCTCGGCCGAGAAGGTTAAATTCCAGATGATCTCCGCGGAGACTACTATAAACACCCCGACCCATGACCGAGGGTCGGTCATGGGGCGCGTCAACAATTTAAATCGTCTTTCCATTCATGTCTTTGTTCTGTAAGGATTTCCGATCGAGCCCTTTTGTCGCGAGTGGTTGATCAGGATGAGCTCCTCAGAGACGATGGAAGCTACGACTGTGGCTGGGTCCGAGAACGAGCATCAAGTGACGACGGATGTGGAGAAGCAGCCTGAACCGAAGAAGTTTGAACAACCCACGTTCCCAGAGGGAGGGTTGATGGGTTGGGCTTGTGTCCTCGGAGCTACCCTCGTCCGTACGTCCCGTCTTTCCTCTATGCCGTTCCTCGCTGAGATGTCGAATAGTGTTTTGCACATTTGGTTACGCAAACACCTTTGGTGTCTTCCAATCCTATTACCAACTAACCGCCTACCCGGACAAATCCCCGTCGGACATCTCGTGGATCGGCTCGGTCCAACTTTTCTTTCAGTTCTCCCTCGGTGCCGTCGCGGGACCACTCTATGACAAGGGTTACTTCTATCACCTCGTCGGGGTGGGTTCGGTCCTCTACGTCGTCTGGTAGGTCAAGCCTCCTTCCAGCTATCAATGTGAACTAGCCAAGTGGAAACTGTAGGGTGAATGCTGACCGTCAACAGCCTGTTCATGACATCCCTATGTACGGAGTTCTGGCAGGTCATCCTCGCCCAAGCCATCGGCATCGGAATCGGCATCGGACTCCTCTTCCTCCCAACGCTCTCAATCATCTCGCAGTACTTCTTCAAGCGACGTGCCGCCGCCATCGGACTCGTCACAGCGGGTTCTTCCATTGGCGGTACGTCGATTCCTCCTTCCTTCTCCTCATGTGATATTGATGGACCCAGGTATCTGCCTCCCGATCATGCTCAACAACCTGATCGCAAAGCATGGCTTCAAGAAGGCGGTTCAATACACCGGCTACCTCGTCCTCGGATGCCTCGTCATCGCACTCGCCCTCATGCACCCTCGTCTCCCACCTGCCAAGCACACCGCACCGAAGCCGACCCCGAAGCAGATCTTCTCGAGCAAGCCTTACTCTCTTCTCACCGCGGGACTGTTCTTCGTCGCATGGGGCTTGTTCTTCCCGATTTACTATCTGCAAGTGAGTCGCCACATCAAACCGACTTGACCCATACTGATGACTCCAGGTCTTCGCTGCTGAACACGGCCTCTCCACCAACCTCGTCTTCTACACACTCGCCATCCTCAACGCCGCATCCACCATCGGTAAGCCTGACTTACCCACTCCTGCGCACACCCGCTGATACCTGTTCTTAGGCCGCACTACACCGAACTTCGTCGCCGACAAGATCGGCAGTCTTAATTGCATGGCATTCATGTGCTGGGGTGCCGGAATCATGATCTTCGCCATCTTCGGTGCCGGGACCCCAGGAGGGTTGATCGCAATTTCCATCATCTTCGGTTTCTTCTCTGGAGGATACGTCTCCCTCCTCTCACCCGCCCTCATCTCGCTCGCAAACAACTACACCGAGATCGGGATCCGACTCGGCATGGCTTTCCTCGTCACCAGTTTCGCAGCGCTCACTGGTACGCCCATCACCGGGGAACTGCTTACCCGTTATGGGTTTTACGCCCCGATCGTCTTCAGTGGTGTGTCTGTGTGCATCGGTGCGACGTGTATCACCGGCGCGAGGTTCTTGCAGGCGAGTGTGAAGCACTCGTGGAAGGTGTAGTTTCGTGGATTCAGAAGATTGTCGATATCATTGCTTAATGTCACCGCTCGAGCGAACGAAAGTTTCTTCTTGTTGCACCTCGATCGTGTACCAGCTCAACATGGATCTTGTAGCCCAGAAATCAATTGAAGCGGAGTCAAGTACAACCCGGAGTCGAGTACTTTCCGTTATGTTGCCTCCCGAAGCTGGAAGAACGATGTAGAATCTGGATGGTCCCCTACATGCTGGCAAGTACTCGAACAACAATGCTTCACCCCGACTACGCGAACAACACGTAGCTACACTACTCCACCTGACCTCGCCCGACCAAGCGCGATCTCTCTACTACCTACCTTCACGATCGTGCTGATGCAGATGAAGTTGCTGAACCTTCTGAACCTTTGTCAAATACCTCGTCATCCTCCAAGCCGGTACTCCCCTCTCATACATCTCATCCAATTCCGCCGAATTCCTTCTCGCCGTCTCTGGTAAATACCAAAATGCCAAAGCCATCGTGATGACCCCGGTCGCAAAGAACAACCAAGCGGTATTGTAACCCCAATTGGCACCGTTCACATCGAGTATCACGGGGGAGAGAGGTATCGAATGTTATCCGCCAAAAAGATGACGCTCATTCCGGCTGCCAGACCCGGCTGTACGCCGCCCGGATTTGTGGGCCGCGACTTCACCGACGAAGGTCCAGCCTAGGGAACCGAGGATGGCGGAACCGAATGACCATAGACAGGCGGCTAGGATGAGGATGTCTTTGAGAGCAGGAGTTTGGGTGAGTTGACCGAGGATACCGACGAGGAGCATCATGGTAGTACAGAGGATTGCCATTGCCAGGACGGTGGGTCGTCGACCTAGACGATCGGTGGTGAAGACTAGGACGATGATGGCGAAGATCTTGATGGCGGTGATATGGCGGTGATAATGGCGGTGAAGAATCCACTCTGCCTGAAGAACAACGGCGCGTACGTGCTGAAGAAGGATAGGCCGGTGAGTTGCTGCAAACAAGCAGGGAGAGCAGAAGCGATCGTCCGTCGAGCATTGACACCGCGTAGACAAGCGACATAGCTCAGGATCAGATCCCGGAAATTCTGGTGGTCCATTCCAAGTTCCGCTCGCATAGCCCGTTCCTCGATGATGGTAATCTTGATGATTGCGTACTCTGCATCCAAATCAAACCCCTCGATCCCACCGTTGATCTTGCGTATCGCCGCTCGTCCGCGATCATCCAGGTCTTTCGCGGCGAAGTAGGACGGCGATCCGGGCAGGTAGATGAAGATGGGTGCCATGATGCCTAGAAAGGCCCCTTGGGAGTAGATGGGGATGCGGAAAGAGCTGGCGTCGCCTTGTTGGACGAGCAACAGGATCAGGGGGGCCTGGAATGGGTCAGACAAAGCCAAAACGGCTGGCTCGGGTAATGAGTGGACGTACGAGGAAATTGCCAACGTTATTCCACACGCCGGATGCAATGATCACTGATTGGTCATCAGCGGGTCGAGCAGGTTCCCACTAGATGGGTTGATCACTCATTGGCACCACGGATATTGACCGCGGACCATTCGGTGGTATAGATGGGGAGAGTCGCCTGGATACACCCCACTCCTACTCCAGCGAGAAACTTCGCTCCGGCCCATTGTCGCCAATCCTGAACGAAAGTCTCGACCATCATCGACTACCTCACAGATCAGCTCGTGCATCGCTCAATGCTTGTAGGTCCGGTACTCGCGCCAAGCAGGATAAGCCAGAGCGAATAGAGCACATACTTCCTCCCGATCCGATCCGACATCGGATTGCGCAAGACCATCCCGACCGATTGCCCAAACGACTGCATCGCTCCCACAGCGCAGTGTGCTGCGCGTCGAGGGTGTACTTCCCAGCGGACTTTGGGAATCCGATCTTATTGATGAAGCCTTGGTTGGCGATGATGTTGCCGTTCAATGTGATTTGGTAGCCGTCGACAGTAGTGGCGAGGCACATGAGGGATGATATCGTGACGGCGTGCCCTTACCAGTCAGCCATGAGTCACTTACTGGAGTTCATGGAGGACCAAACGCGCCTGTTTGAATTCCAAGCCCTGGCGAAGAGGCCCGAGCTCATCGTGGCCGAACTTGAGGATCCCAGCGTCTCCGAGACCTTTCGAGGTACTCTCGACATGCTCCACGTCGTACTTGGTCTCTGCATCACGCTTGTTATCGATTGTCTGCATGCCGAGGGAGAATATTGTTCCAGAAGCGTTTGGAAGAGTGCCCGGACTCGGATTGGCGGGGCAGGTGGGGCCATACTTGTATATCTGGTACGTTAGCATTGGAGTCTCCGGGCCGTTGTGGGAGGTCGCTGCTTCGGGAGAACAGATCAGTCCGTGGTTGGTCTTGGTCGACTAGGGGCAAGTTTGCTCCGAATTGCGCCAAGAATCTTTCATTCGTCATGGCCAGCATTCTGCCACGTTCCAGCATCGACAGATTCTTCCCCTTGCATGAGGGGACCTCTTGCGTGAGGATGGTTGGGTGAGAGTCGCAAAAGGTATAGGAAACAGGAATGGAGGAAGTTCAGAAGGTGAATAGACCGTTTCAGAGTCGAAAGGGTTACGTAAGTGGGTCTCAAAGCGAGACCCAAAGTGGGGGGTTCAAATGTAGTTCCTCAAGTGGCTTAAACCTTATCCATGGCTTCACGGCGACAGGGGCTATGCCCGCGGACTCCCGTATTTTCAATTTTCGATTGTGATTCCCAAGAAATCATGTCATTCAGTCGTCCATCCATCTATCCATCAGTTTACAGGCACAGCTCCGAGGAGAGGGAAGAGCCGAGGAATTCGAAGCGGAAGAGACAGACTGTAGGCTCCTTTGCTCGGATCGCGGTCATCCGGCTGATTCAGTTTGATCTCAGTTGTCTTGCTTGGAATGGTCAGTCGATCCCGTCCCTCTCCATGCCAAATGCTTTGATTAAGCCTTCCGTAGTAAGCGGCGCAAGACGAAATGTGATAAATCACTCCCTTGCGGCATGTGTCTCGGCCGCGGCGAGCCTCAGTTATGCGCATTCGAGGACGGTTCTCATCCCCCTGCAAATCCCGTCACCATCTCCAACATCGACTTCCTCACCCTCCAATCTCGCGTCACCGAGATAGAGAGGGTCATCTCGACATACATCCCTCTCGCCCCTCCCGGTCCAACCGATGTCTATCCTCCAATGTCAACTTCGGATCAGGCGCAAAAGACCAGTGATGTCGAGCGCGCTGCCCGTGCTCTGGAGGCGATGGCCGCGGGCGGAAGTGCGAAGAAGGCGTCCGACGAGACGGCCATGAATGATGGAGATGCTCCCGTGTCATTCAAGATGCGGGACTCGAGGACGGAGACCTGGCCAAGCATCATCGACTATTCTGCGACGACGGTACGGCGGAGGAGTTCGAAGTGGGTGAGGGACATGCAGGAGGTGGTAGCGGCGATACCGAGGGAGGAGTTGACCATGTATATGGTGGATAGATTTTTCAGCGATTCCGGCAAGCTCTGTGAGTCCATTTCGCGTCGGACAGAGCTCATACCGCAGGGCAGTGCGTCCATGAGCTGTTGTTTCGACAAGAACTCGCTCAGCTCTACCCAGCGCTTCGGTCTGGCAACCAGCTCCTTATCGATCCCGGCTGGCTCGTCTTCTTTTTCAGCGTCCTCTGGTGGGTGATCCTTCGCCTCGTTCCTTCGCGCGCCGTGCAATGCAGCCAGTAGTTGACCCACCGCCAGCTACGCTTGTCGAGATTTCCTTGACGACCGAATCCCGGATGCCACCATTCATCGCCTCGGGATATTCGCGGGAGGTTTACCTCAGCTTCTCGCCGACCTTTACGAGGCGTTCTCGACCGCCCTCAACGCCGCTCAGTGGCTCATCAAGCCGCAGATGAGGGTGTTGTACGCGGTGTCGCTCATTATGACCTCTGCGTGAGTGTGACACCCAGATTCATGCTGACGTCTCAGGGATCATGGCTTCGCCCTCGACTCGGTCAAGGAAGAGCACATAATGGGCGTGCAGACTCACTGGCTGACGATTGCAACCGGGTAAGCCGAGTCATCACGCGGCGATACGCCTCTGACCGGAATCGAGGCTCTGCAAAGTCTTGTCTCTGCACCAGCTGAGCAGCTCGTCAAAAGTGCTCCCGCCGGACGATCCCATGTACCCTCCAAACAATCCATTGCTCAAACGACAGATCGCCGTCCGGGTCTTCGCCACCGTCATTTCCTATGACGCCCATATGTCGTATCATCGTGCTCAAACTCGGGGCGAGCAGGTCTCCTACGCATTCCATGACTGTGAGTAAAGTCGTACATGATCACTATGATTGACCCTTCACAGGTTCGTATAACACCGAGGAACCCCAGAATTTCGCCGACGCGGATCTGGAGCGCGACCAATACGCCAAGCCTCGGCCGCTCCATCAAATGTGAGTGGGGTCTTTAGTCGTCAACTTATAGACGAAGGACATCCATGATCTGGATAGTACATTATTACAAACTGGCGAAACACTGGCGGCGGACGACTGAGCAGGCGCGAAAAGGCACAGACTTTTCTCTCGAGACGCTCATCACGAATGATCGACAGCTTCGGGAGGATCAAAAGGCGTTACACCTGCTCGGAATGAATCCGACGCTCCGGGACGGAGAGAGAGTCAATTTCACCCTGCTTGACTGGTGTGTTGGCGCGATAGAAGCTAAGCTTACGTTCAGTGCATACTACGAGAAGATCATGCGACTCCATCGGCCATTCCTCCTCCGAAGCCATAGGGATCCGATGTTCCGCTTCAGCGAGACGAGTGCGGTCTCTGCGGCGCGTCAAATGCTGGTCAAGCACCGAGAGCTTCTCAAGACGGTGGGGCGGAAGAGTGAGTACCGAGTTCTGTCTATTACTGACCGACGACACAGCCTGGTTCATGTTCTCCCATCACCTTTCTGCCGTCACCATCATCTTCATCCATTCCTTACACCACCCCGAACAGGTAGACGAATTCAAGCACGAGCTCCGACCATCGTACGACGTTTTCTACAACGCGGCGCATTCGGATCAGCCGTTCCTGGTACGTGCGGCGGGTAACGGGGATAAAATCATCGAGGCGATGTTCTCGGTGAGCGCTGAGATTCAATTGATGATGTTGTGATGACGTTTGATCAGGTCTTGGACCTTCCGGGGCGGTCATCAGAGGGCATCGGCGAGCTTCTCCGCTTGGTCGCACAACGTGCCGGCCAGAACGTCTCGTCGCCGAGGACGACACCCTCTCCCGCACTTCCACTCACGCCGTCGAACAACGTCGATCGGACCGCGATCTTTGGTTCAGCACCGATCATGGACCCGATATCGATGACTAAGGACACCGGATTCAGGATCGGGAACGCGGGTAATGGACCGGATGCCGAGTGAGTCATTGAGATCGGATCAGAGGGTATGCTGATTGGATGACTGTAGCTGGGAGACGTACTTGAATGAACTGCTGACCAACGAGCAGAAGTGGAACACTACGTTTCATGAGCAGGTCATACGACAACATGGGATATGAGATACGGCATCAGGGGATTAAGGATTGGCGATCTTTCGGCTTATCGGTGCGGATTTCGGAGGATATCAGGTATCTTTGTACGAATATGGATTCTCTGCCCGTCTGACCTCTTACGTTTGCTCACGCGTGGATCGTGCTCATACCCCAAGAAACCATCTGGATCATGCTCATACCCGGAGAAAGTCAATGCCTCAAGGAGTATCTCAAGGACAAGAGCGTCAAGGAAGTCAACCTAGTCTTGATTGCAAATGATCTCCAATTTGTCTGGATTTCACCCGAGGCAGCCGAGTCGCGAGAAGACCTAAAGCTGATCACGCAACACTTCCGAGCGCACGAGCAACAATCACGAACACCAATGTGCATGATCATTGGGTTATGACAATGCCATGCACGTGTCACCATTGAACCGAAATGACGATACAAGGGGATCCGAAACAATCTAGTGAGAAACGCGGATGACGACCTGAGTCGGGATCAGCGAACAGTCCCTCACAACGATCTAACAACCGTACCTTGCCGACGATCTTCTGATCCGCCTGCGCCTCGTATGCCTATCCTTTCCATCAACACTCAAACATAAAGGTAGTGAAGGGTGGACACCGTACCTTCCTCGCGTCCTTGAATTCGTACACCGCATCGACCAAAGGCCTCATCTTGGAAACGCTCATCGCCTCGCACATCGTCTCAAACTGCCTTCGATTACCAACCATCACACCGCGAAAGATCGCGCTATTCCCATTCCGTCAGTACGCGGATAATGGAGAGGGCTTACGCTTTGAAGAGAGCGAGCTCGGACAGGTTGGGTGGGGAATCACCGGGTTTGGTACCGATGAAGCCGATACTGAGTATGGGTGTGTGCGTGAGTTTAATCGAAAGGGAATGTGGATGAGGGTAGGGCTGACTCGGTGATGACCCCGCCGCGACGGACGGTTTGAACGCTTCGTCCATGTCAGCTGGACCATGGGGATGAGAGAGAGCAAGGGAGAGTCGACGCTTCTTCGTAAGAGAGGTGCCCCGGTACACGAACCTGGAACCCGACCGCAACCCTTTCGCCCCCGTTTCGGGCATACTTATTGACCGAGATGCCGAGGAGCTACGCCCAAATCTCCTTCCTCATCCTCATCAACTCCTTCTCCATCATGACAAGCAAACCTTCCCACCTCGTCTGGTTCACCCTCTCAGGATGGTGAGCTTCTATCCCAATATCCTGATACACGCTGACCCAGATCCAATTAAAGGGGTCACATACGCCCTTACGTTCACATGGCCATGAACCTCCTCGGGTCCTTTCCCGATCTGCACATCACGTTCCTAGCCGATCGTCGCGCTCTCAAACGTATCCCCCAGGAGCTTTCTGCTTATCCCGAGCTCGTCAAGAGATTCAAGGGGCGTTATAGAGTCGTGCCGATGACGAACCCGAACGGACCCGAGATCCCGGATGCCGATCAGGATGAGATTGGGAAGGAGGTCGCCAGCGTTTTCGAGTCGATTCTGGAGAGAATCTTCAAGGGGGACAAGGATGCGGAGAGCGAGGCGTTCAGGGCTGTGCCCAGCGCGACGATTGTTGACGTCAGTCGTGCATCATTACGCTCACGTGTGAAGCTCAATCAATGGCCTCGGTAGATCATGCGTGTCCCGCAGTTCCTCAACAAGTCTCGGGAGATTGCGGAGAGACTCGGATTGAGAAAGGATAACTTCAATCTTCTTGTTAGCTGCCCGACACTCAACGTCGCTTGGCAGAGGTGAGATCGTTTCCAAGTGTGATTTGGCTAAGCCTTAGTTATCTCGACGACGTCATCACGATGAACCGCATGGGGGAATCCCATCCCGAGGATAAAGCCACTCAGGAGAAGGTGAGCCCGAAGAGATATACCGGTCTGAGCTGATCGAGTGATACCCTAGTTCCTGGCCGAGGTCACCGAGCTAGACATCCTCCGCCAGCGACCGGATCTACCGGAGATGCGCAATTTTGAGCTGGTCCCTCAGCTTGGGTCGCGCGGTGGTGATTTGAAGCACGACTGGATGATTCGGCAGATGCTCATGCAGCCGGTGCTCAAAGCCGATGGGATGATCACCATGGGAACCCCGGAGATCGAACCCAATGCCACCAAGTCAGTGCCGGAGATGATGGGCATGCCACTTTACTCCCTCGGTTTCGCGATGACGGAAGCGAGCGGGCCAGAGGAAGTCCCCGCTGTGATGAACAATCCGCAGATCCCGACCGACGACGGAAAGGTCAGAAAGTTCTTGGACAATTGCGAAACTCGATTCGGGAAGCGTTCCGTCGCCTACGTCAGGTAAGTGCTGTTTGAGGATACAATGGAGAGAGATCGAGCTCATGGCTGAAGCTTCGGCTCGTTCTGCTGGCCTTCGGGTCGACCGGAGATTGTTGACTATCTTGTCACGTCAATCCTCACGGCCGAACCACCCTTGGCACTGCTACTCGGCATGGCAGCACCCGACGCTAGCCTCTCGGACGAGACGACGAGGCTTATCGAGGAAAGCGGGAGAGCTCTCACATGTTCTTGGATCCCGCAGAGGATCGTTCTGCACCATCCCGCGACTAGTTTCTTCGTCGTGCGTTCTCTTCGCCTTTTCGCTGCAGTGACATTGACAGACTTGGTACGTAGACCCATGGAGGTGCCGGTAGCGTTTACGAGGGGATCTTAGCCAATGTCCCCATGGTTGGTTGTCCACAATACGCCGATCAACCCATCATTGCCGCTTTTGGTGAGTTCCACTCGGAACGAAACCCGAACAAGGCTCACGATGTGTGAAGTGGACCATCTAGGCATCGGGACTCAACTCTTCCAATTCACAACCGGTCACGAGGGCCGCACCTTCGCAAACGGCGTCAATCATGTCGGGACCGAGCAAGCGATCAAGAATGAGATGGCTGAGACTTGGAAGAAGTTGAGGGGGAAAGAGGGAGATGAGATGAGGGCGAAGTTGGCGAGGTTGGGGAGGACGGTAACGGATAGCTGGGAGCGTGGGGAAGCGCGGGAGAGTATGATGGAGCTGGGGAAGGTGATCATGGCGTAGGATCTAGGTTGATCGGTGAGATGAGAAGATGACCTTTGATGCATTGATGATCATGTCGGACGTTTGTACGAAACCTTAGGTACAATACGTGCGGAAAGGTCAAACTTGTATTTTCTCGATGGGAAATATGAGCGGTCCCGACCTAATGGCCGCATGGCCGAGGTTGCGTCGGGAATTCCCTCCACTGTCATAAGAAAAAAGAATTCACCACCCCACCGCTTCCTCCCCAACACGTTTCAGCGTAAAATCCCCTACGCAACCACCGAGCACTTCAGCGACCATGTCAGAGACTCCCAATGTCACTTCCTCCCCGCCCTCTTCCCTCCTCAAACTCCAATCCTTCCTCTCCGCCCACCCGACGATCAAATACATCCGACTTCTCATGGTAGACTACGGGAACGTCCCCCACGTCCACATCCTCCCCTTCCATCGTGCCCTCGCGCTCGCCTCCAATCCCGAAGATACCTCGAATGTACAAGTGGCTTCACCCGCAATGGCGTTGTTCCATAATACAGGGACTTTGGCTTTCGAATTGGTTAACCTTGAATCGGATGATTGGGTGCCTGATTGGGATACCCTTCGACCTACCACCAGACCCACCCATGGGACGGTGATGTGTAATCTCAAGACGACGTGTTTTCCCGAGGAAGAATGGTATGCATTGGATCCGAGAGCGGTGTTGAAGCGGGTGGAGAAGGATGCTGCGGATCATGGGGTAGAGTTTCTGGTGGGGTACGAGGTGGAATTCACCCTTCTCGATAAGATGGATTCGGAGACGGCTATCGGGACCCCAAAGAGTCAGTGGTCGTCCGGAGCGGTCAATCATCCTAGTTTCGATTTCCTCGAGGCAGCCGTGGACGAGTTGGAATCGGTTGGAATCCCGGTTTGGGATTTCCACCCTGAAGGTGCAGGAATGTTTGAGATCGCGCTTTGCCCTCAACCCCCTTTCGTCGCCGTGGACGACCTCGTCTATACCCACGCTACGATCAAGGCGATCGCCGCGAAACATGGGTATCACGCTACGATGGCGCCGAAAGCGACGGAGAAAGGTGAGGAGGCGGGTCAACATATCCATATATCCCTCACCGACCCGGGCCCTTCCTCAGCCGACCACTTCCTCGCTGGTATGCTCGCACACATGAGGGCATTGAGCGCGTTCTGGTTAGGCGGCCACGATTCATGGGGGATCCGAGATGGGGTTTGCGGAAGGGGTGATGTGGTATGGGGAAGAATCAAACTCGTTCCTATTCGACAAGTAAACACCGCACGATGGGAACTCCGGATGCCGGACACGCTCGCCAACCCATACCTCCAACTAGCCGCAACGATCGCCGCTGGGATGGACGGGGTGAAGAAGGAGACGGAGTTGACCATGAAACCTCGATCCGGGCCTAGGGATTTCAAGCCGTTATCCGAGGAGATCAAGAAGGAGTTGGGGGTGACGCAAAGGTTACCGAAGGACTTTGAAGAAGCTCTGGTGGCATTGAAGGAATCGACGGTTTTGAGGGAGGCGTTTGGGGATAGGTGTTTTGATTTGTATGTGGCTCATAAGACGATGGAGGATCAGAAGGCGAAGGGGAAGACACCGGCGGAGAGGAGGTTGGCTGTCGTGCAGGATATATAGATCTGGAGATGAGTAGATGGATCGAGTTCGGGTTCGCTGGATCAGCTTTTCACCCCGCGTTTCCAGAAGGATCTCGTTTGAATCACTTCGCAGACCGTAAACAGGCACGTATCCTTCCGGACCATCTGGATGGTCCGGCCGAGCTTCGATCAAAGGTCATAAACTCAACACAAAGACGAGCATGACTGTGCTCTCAGCGAGTCGTGACCCATCGTTGAGAAGCCGGAGATAAGTTTCACCTCTTGATTGATGATTTCACTACTGGAAGACGAACGTATCTATCACCGACTCGAGAAGCTGATTTCGCCAGAACCGACAACATCGACATTTTTCTGTCCCCCAATGGATATCTCCCCCGACTCGACCTCGCAACATGGACGGCGAAGCCCGAAGGCGACCCATCCCTTGCCGCTCTGGCTCGACTCCAGACCCTTCCGCTCCTCCCATCCGACCGTCCAGTTTATCCGCTTCCACGTAAACACTTATGGCAACATCCTACGAGCTCGATTCGTGACGGTCAAGCGAGCGCTCGAGGTGGCAAAGACGCGAGGAGACGTCTGGTATCCGTACGGCCTCGCCCACGCTTTACCTCGCTCTCAACTTTGGACGTCGGACCGGCGTGGAGAGTAATCTCGAGGAAGACCATTGGGTGGCCAGATTCGGATACCCATATACCGGTCGCGCTGGAACCTGCTCAAGACGATGGTACTTTGTAGCGTCAAGATGTTCGACCGAGCCCGAGGTGGATCGCTTCGCGAGAGATCCGAGGACGGTCCTGAGGCGGTTTGAAGAGAGAGTCGAGCGGGAAAACGGAGTCGAACTCTTGATCGGTTACGAAGTCGAGTTTATGCTTCTCGATTCCGCCATGGCGGAGAAGCCGATCGATTGCCCATAAGGTTTGTGGACGACGGCGGCGTTGAGACAATCCCGAGTTTTGACGTACTCGAGGGAAGCGTCGAGGCGATCGAAAATGCCGATATACCCGTCTGGGCATTCCATCAGGAAGCACCGAGCGTGTTTGAAATCTCACCATCTCCCCAGACTCCCTCGAACGCGGTCGACAACCTGATCTACGTACAGGAAACGATCAAGACGATCGCTTCGAAGCTCAACTTTCACGCCACATTCCATCCTGGGGCATTCGATAAATCCAACACTGTAGCCCAATACGTTTACCTCTCGATCAACGAAGCGGAAGAAGAACAGGATCATTCCTCGCGGCAACGTTGAACCACTTTGCCGGCTCTCGGTACGTTCTTCTTGGGAGGGTATGACAGCTGGGGGATCCGAGATGAGAATCGGGGTTACGGTGATGTCGCTTTGGGGGACAAACAAGCTCGTCCCGATCCAGTCAAACGGGAACATTGGGAACATCGGGTACCAGATTTGTCTAGAAAACCCATACTTTCAACTCACCGCCATCCTCACCCCGGGTCTAGACGGAATGATCGACAAGAAGCTATTGACGATCAAGGCGAGTACGTGGACCCAATCCGGGGTATCCATCCCGGAAGCCCTTCAAAAGCCGAGCTGGGAGTGACTGAGAGATTACCCAAGGATTTCGAGGGCGCTCTGGGAGCGCTAAAGGCGGATTCAGAGGTCTCAGCCGGGCGATGGGCGAGAAATGCTTTGACGCGTACGTATTAAAACTCAGGAGAACATGAAGGCGGGAGGGAAGTCGTTGGGCGAAACGCGCGAGACGATCGTATCGAGCATTTAGAGTGTTATCAAGCATGAACGCAAAGTACCCATCGAAAACAGTCCCTTCGCTCCTCGATAGTAGGCGGACGATAAGCTCATAATTCTTTAGTCAAACGGTGTCGAAAAGACCGCAGACTTCTCTTCAATGTTTTGCATAGTCTTCAGTCACTCAGCCTGCTTCGGTCCCACCGCACTACGATCTTCCCATTGGCTCGTCGACTCATCCTTCCCCCAGACTCGCGACGCCAGAGCCTAAGCTCCTGGCATGGTCTGCGCCTGCTGCGCCCCCGGAATCTCGGGAACCCCGGTCCAGCGGTCCTTGACGAAGAGTTCGGCGCCGAAAGGGACTTTCTGGAAATCGGGGAGGTTGCCGGTCACTGCGCGAGCGTCAGCGATGGCGTGATTACGGGCGTGAGCTGCTACGAGCACCTGAGGCGAATCAAAGGGTCAGGAGAGGCGGAAGAGGGGAGGGAAGGAGGAAAGGAGGAAAGGAGGATGGAAGGAAGGGAGGATGGAAGGAAGGGAGGATGGAAGGAAAGGAGAGGGGTAGGGGGGTGAAGCAGATGATGAGCAGCAAGGAACAAAGGACACAGTCGGATGAAGGTAGAGTAGCAGAATGCCAAGCAGTAGAAACCGTACTCACGGACAGTCATAGCGTCGCCGAACGCCGGCGACTTGTGAGCCATCGGCGAGCCGCAGGTGCTGCAGAACACGCGGGTCACTGAAACACTATTTAGCTGGCTTTCCTTCCGCGTTCTGGGTCAGACTCACCGGTGTTGCCACTCGCAGACTTGGAATTGTACTCCTTCACATCACCTTTGATCTACTTTCGCGTCAGCTTTAGCCCTGAGGATGGGATAGACACGACTCACCTCGACGTCGGTGATCTTGGAAAGGATGCTGGTCGAGTAGGCGGCACCGGAAGTGTGCTGGCAGTCAAGACCTGGGCCGCGGAGAACGTCACGCAGGACGACAAGGCGAGAGAGGCACGTGATGAAGAGAGGGGGATGAATATAGCAGAGGAGAGAGGTTCCAGAGAGAGGATCGAACGGTCATCAGGGTTTCTTACGAGGTCCCGAGCGGTCCCACGTACAATGACATGCCACCTGGTGGTCTTGCGCGGGGCCATTGACGGTGACCTTGGTGGTTCCACAGAGACATTGACCGATGTGAGGCATTCTTGCTGTTGAATAAGCTTGGCGATCTATACGAGGAAATTCGGGATCTAAACGGAGCTGGAGAGCAGAACTCTGTCACGGCGGAACGAATGGTCCTCGTGCCCGCTAATGGTCAGATGACCCTCGACCGGGATCGGTGCTATCAATTTCATGCTCTTTTCTTCCGTCGGAACTTCTTCGCTCAAAAGACGATGGCAGCCCTCTCCACCATGACCCATCGCTACCTCTCCAACTCCTTCCCCTCGAGCTTCCCATACTCCCTCTCCAGCCTGACACCTCACGACCTCACGTCCGACCGCGCATTCTACGTCCAGCCCCGCTTCGTCAACCACATTGACGACCACGCAATCTCCCAGCTCTCTCAATACTACTCCGACAACCTCCCTCGATCCCAGAGCTCCAGCTCGGCCATCCCGCGCATATTGGATATCTGCTCGAGTTGGGTTTCGCACATACCCCTGGGATCGACGTGTAAGAACCCGTCAGTAGGGGAGATCGGGATGGAAGTGGTCGGGATCGGGATGAACGAGGCGGAGCTTAAGGCGAACCCTATCTTGTCGGGGTGGGTCGCACATGACCTCAATCAGACACCCTCTTTTGCTGCTTCGCTGGGATCGGGTCTACAGAAGGGGAAGGCCCGCGATGACTCGAAGGGGAACAAGGCGAATGCTTCGTACGACGCGGTGATCTGCAACGTCTCGATCGATTACCTCACTCGCCCACTCGAGATCATGCAGTCCATCGCCAACGTGCTTCGGCCAGGTGGATCTGCTTACATGGCGGTATCAACCCGATGTTTCCCCACCAAGGTAAGTCCACCCATTTCTCCGGGGAGTCACATCATAAAGCTTGTGCTGACTCTAGCCATGTAGGTGGTGAAACCCTGGCTCGACATGTCCACAAACTCCCGAGTTGACCTCGTAGCGTCATACTTCCATTTCGCCGGGACGTCATACGCGAGCACTCCAGGTGGGATCGTGACGGCGGTACAGCCAGGGGACTTGTTTGAGGGGATCGAGAGTATCACGATCGTACCCGAGGGAAGAGGGGTGGATCCGCTGTGGATCGTCAAGGCGACACGGCGGAGGGGGACTGGTTCTTGTGAGTGACTTGAGATCTTCCCGATTATCCAGCGCTGACTGATGAGCTGCAGAGACAGTAACGGATTTCATCGAGGGAGATGTATCGCTCACGGGTCACTTCCGCTTGCATCTCTGCATCGGCCATCGAGTCAAGTATTATACGTCGCTGATGTCGGCCAAGACCCCTCGATCATGTACTGGAAGACAGAAGAGGGTTCTGAAGAACGTGGCACTTACTGGAACGACAGGGCTCGGAAGAATGTGGCATGACATGTCCCCCAACTCCACCTCCCACACACGGCGTTCCGCGAATCGACCGAAAATCGTCCATTCGCAAGATCGATTGTAAGATTGGTCAAGATCTTGTTCCTCCACCCAGCCCTGACCTCAGCGCCCACCTCCATGGCTGCTTCGGGTATGGTCCGACTCGTTCCACGGGATATAATCCCCAATCAACCTCTGCCTTTGTCCAGGATTGACCCCTCTCATCCAACCATCAAGAGCAATCCTTCCAAAATGTCTCATCAAGTTCAACTCGCTTGTAGATCCGTCGGCGCTGTTGGGCAAATATATTCATCTCACTTCGAGGAGACAAGCTGATGGATTTGGATTCCAGCTATGGCCTGATGGGTCTCACTTCCTTTGGCGAGGTCCCTCCGGAAGAGCAAGCTATCGCTGCGATGAAGTGAGCATTACTCACCATCCACGACTCCCAGTCCCGGTGATTGACGGATCTCAAGGACCGCCGCGGTCGCTGGAGCGACCGCTTGGTCTAATGCGGGCTTCTATGGGCCTGCCGAGGATATGTTGGCGAATATCAAGCTCATCGGCAAGTCCTCCGAGATGGTCAGGTCCCACCTTTGTCGTAAGCGCGGATTTGCGCTGAATAGCGAGTAGTACCCCGAGTATATGGACAAGGTCGTCCTCGTCGTTACGGGGCGGAATGGACCAGAACATCTTCGTACACCTCGCCTTCGATTGGATCGGGGATAGAGGAATGATGGACATGTAGGATCGACGCGTGGCGAGGTGAACTCAAGGCGATCAAGTCGAAGCTCGGGGAGTAATCGATCGACGTGTTCAGCTTATCTCGCCTGGACCCGCCCACGTCGAAGGAACGGCTCTTTGAGCAAGCCGTTATCTCGAAGGACGAGGGTTGGTTCAATCAAGTAGGCGCTTGTGAAATGTACGTCTCCAGCCTCGCCATCGCCCACAAGGTCAGTCCTCCGCACCCCTCGTCCTAATACCAACACCTGCTCTGGACTCATACAAACAGATAACACCGATCGCAGTGATCGAAATCGAAGTCTCCCCCTGGTCCTTCGACCCCGACATCCGTGCTGTCCTCTCCTGGTCCAGACTCAACGTCGTTCCCGTCCTATGCTACTCTCTCCTAGGCCGCGGCTTCCTTTCCGGTGAATACGTTCACCCGACAGACATCCGCACGAGCGATTTCCGACGACACCTCCCGCGGTTCCGGGGAGCGGCGTTCTATCAGATTGGCGGGATCGCGGTCGAGTTCTGACGAAAGGCGGAGTAGGAGGGTGTCAAGCCGACCCGACTGGCGGTAGCTTGGTTGACGCATATTAGTCCTTACGTGAGTTCTCTCGCGAACTCGGCGGGAATGGGGAAGCTCGTTGATGTAAGAATAGAATATCCCGATGCCGGGCTCGATCAAGCTAGCCGGATCGAGTGAGGGAGAATTCGTTGAGCGCGGAGATTGAGTTGGACGAGAGCGATCTCGAGGGGATTAATCGGATCTTGGAGACGTTCGAGGTCAAGGGTGGACGGTACATGGCTGTGATGGATGGGCTTCAGGCGGGTCGGGTCTGACGGATGCTCCGGAGGCCAACTGACACATTGGACAGATGCAATAGGCTTGAGGCGGCTGAAGGCACCTCCGCTTCGAGGAACGCGGTTACTCGACAGCCTCACTGGATTATTTGTTATCGGTTCGAGGTACATGTGTTTTCAAGTGAGCTCGTCAAAAGTTATGGAAATCTTGGATGTATTTGACCGTCTTCGCGCGGAGACGAGGATCGTAAAGTGAAGCTCAGGCACCCTGATCCTCCATGATGCTCTCATTGATCTTCGTTCCGAGCAATCCGTACCAATAAGTCCAATCTTGGCAGCCCGAGTCCCTTTGATTCTTCACATGATCTGCACCGAAAGCACCCGTGCATGCCGAAGACATCCGTCCCAACTGTATACAGCGATAACTCAGCACACCCTCACTTCTTCGCCCTCTGCTCCGGCACTTGAGTGAGCAGATCTCCACCGTTGATCACCGCGCGGACATTCTGCACAGACGTCAGTTCCTGGGAATCGAGTCGTCCTCGAGCACGGATGATGATAAAAATACGTGAACGCACCTCGAGCACGAGCATCTCCATCTGATATCGCGATTCGTAAGTGTGGGTCCCGACGTGTGGCAGGATCGTGATCTTCGGGTTCTTTTGGAGGCGTCCGTCGATCTCGGGTCTGACAAGGGATTGGCGTTGAGCAATCAGAGCGAGCAAGCTGTTCACGTGCGGGGTAAGGACTCACTCGCTGGGGAAGACGTCCAATCCAGCCGAATACAGCTACACCACATCAGCTTCTCCTCACCAACAACCCTTTGCCCATCCCGGAAGCGAAACCGACCCACCTTCCCACTCTCCAACGCCGCAATCAAAGCCTCCTGATCCACCACAGCCCCCCTCGCCGTATTAATCAATATAGCCCCATCCTTCATCTTATCAAACTGCGCCTTGCCGAACCCGTTCCGTGTGTTCGAGTTGAGAGGTAGATGGAGCGAGACGACGTCGGAGGTCGCGAGGAGCTTGTCGAGGGAATCGCAGTACTCGGCGGGGAAGTCGGGTGCGGGGGAGACCGGGTTCCGGTTGTGGTATTGGATCTTCATTCGGAGGGGGAGTACTCGGCGGGCGAGCGCCTGGGGAGGTCAGCGGGTGAGCGAGGAAGAGGGAAGGGGAGGGGGGAGGGGGGGGGGGGGGGGAGGGG
>JAABUY010001436.1_pt1 | contig 32135 bp, 24 predicted proteins | sample 5560271 | NCBI WGS metagenome assembly JAABUY01 (sample SAMN10711886, study PRJNA513374) | rock metagenome | isolation source: Antarctica rocks | place: Antarctica: Victoria Land, University Valley | reverse complement strand
TACGCTAAGAAAGAGGTCGCCCGGCTGATGGACGTGAATGTTCGCACGGTGCGCAGTTACCTCAGAGCCGCAACCTTCCCGGAGCGGCAGCGCAGATCGCCGGTGAACAGCTCCTTGACGCCCTATGATAGACCTACCATTTAGAGATCGCACATTCCCAGTACCGAAAGTTCCCGTCCCGCAGGCTACGGCCTAGCACCCGCAGAGGCACGGGATTGTGCGAAGTCTAAATAGTTTCTCTATAAGGCTAAAGAAATCGGTCGGCAATTCGCCAACAGTATCCGAACGTTTCTGAGACAGGGTACAAGTGAGCAGGTGCGGCGGAGCTTGACTACTGGCTCCGGGAGATCAGCGGAAACTTCCGGTACGCGGTGGAGTGACCTGAAAGCAGTTATAGAGGCCAGCAGGGGTCGGGGCGCTTGCACCGGCCCCTGCCTTGTTGTCACGTCGCTCTTGTGGTCTTGCTGCCGAGGGGCGGGCAACTTCATTGCGTGTACCCTGGCATGCTGATCCCGGTTACCGTATCGCCAGGGTGTGGTGACTGCCGCCGGTAAACTGGATCACGAGGAAGCTCAGACCGGCGACCAAGGCCGCGCCCGGTAGGGTCAAGACCCAGCCGTTCCGAAGAGAGGCCGCCGCCGGAAAAAGGAAACAAGAACGGGCTGCGGGGGAGCGGCCCGTTCTTGTTTCCTTCCTGGTCTTTTCTAGCGGTCATTGTCCCGGCGGGGGACGAAGGTCAGGCCGTGCGGGCTGCCCAGACCGCCGACGAGGGGCGTGACCACCCCACTCGACAGGTTCAAGGCGCCGACGGTGCTGGTGCCCTTAGTGGCGGAATAGGCGGCATTGGCCCGGAACGGGCCGGTCAGGGAGTAGACGACGTTGTTCTTGGTGTCGGCGATGAGGAGCTGGCGCGCGCCGGACGGGGCGAACCGCGTGTCGTCCAGGGACAAGGGCCTGCCCGCCACGTCCTTGGGGAAGAGCTGGCTCGTCTTCTGCTCGGTCCGGCCGGGGTTGACCACCAGGGTGAGTGACGGCAGCGGCGCGGTCCCAAGTGGCGCCCCGCCCTGGTCATCGAGCAGAAGGCCGCCGCCGGGCGTCAAAGCCAGCGAGTCGGTGTCCACCAGGGTGCCCGCGCCCAGGAGTGAGGTGAGCCGGACGGGGTCGCCCGGTTCGGGGAGGCGGGTGCTGGTCTCGTACAGGACGACGTCATTAGGCGTGGCCGGGTTGGTGGCGCTGAGGTAGGCGGTGTCGTCCTTAAAAACGATGTCGTCGTAGCCGCTGTAGTCGGGGTGCAGGTTGCCGACATACTTGTAAGCGTCCACATCGCCGGTGCGCGGGTTGACGACATCCAGGACCGAGTTGCCGTCCTGGTTTTGCAACACCCAGAGCAGGCCCGTCTGGGGGTCCACGCGCAGGCCGTCGTTGCCGCCGACCAGCTTGTAGGTGCGCTCCAGCTTGCCGCCGAGTGTATATTCAGCGATGGTGCTGGTGGCCTTGCCGCCCGCCCCCGCGCTATCCACCCCGTTGGAATATCCGACGAACACATCCGCACCAGACACAGTGAGCGAGTCCACGCTGGTGGCGTGGATGGCCGCCCCGGCGGCGAAGGTGGAGAGGCTGTAGCCGGGGGCGATTACGGTCTGGGCGTGGGCGGCAGCGCCCAGCCCGGCGAGGAGCATGCCGGCCAGGACCGAGGCGGCGGACCGCCGGAGGTTGGTTTTCGCGTCGAGGGTGGCTTCTGTGGCGTACATGGTGTTTTCCTTTCGCACATCGTCAGTGATGACGGAGTATAGCGCATCCAGGTTAAACCAGTGTTAAGGCACTTACTCTGTTGCAACAGACTTTCCTGCGGAAATTTCACGGGGGGCAGTGCAATGGCCGTCGGGAACTGATCGCCTACATCCAATAGTGCCGGCAGAATGGGAATGCGAACCTTCATGAGAAACCTTTTGAGGGTCTCATAGAGGGGATCACCGGTCCCCGTGATACTTGATTGTAACCCGGTTTGCCGTTGAGACAATGTTAAATCTCCTCACAGGGACGTCATTAACGGAAAAAACATCATTGCTCCTGCGTTGAAGAAGAAGGCTGTAGAATGCTAAAGCTACCGGCGAGCAACAAGGGCGAGTCGGTTGAGTCACCTGACAGCCAAATATCTGTCGTGAAAACTTAACATAAACTTAACACAACTCCGTGTGAGCGCGGTGATTTTGTTGGTACATTTGGACAACCGCATCTCAGTTGATGCGGAGACCGCTCAGAGAGGAACCACCATCATGGCAACCACCCAGCATCCCGCCGCCGAGCATCATCTGCACGCGGCCACCCACCACGCCGCCGCCGAGCACCACCATCACGAGGCGGCACACGAGCACAACCAGGGCAACCACGAGGAAGCCAAGACGCACGCCGCCGCCGCCCACGAGCACAGCACGAAGGCGCATGAGCACACGGCCGCCGCCAGCGAGCACTCCAAGAAGTAGGCAATACCGCTTCCCGAGAAAGGCCCCGCTCTTATAGACCTATCATTTAGAGATCGCATATTCGCAGTACCGAAAGTTCCCGTCCCTGATGCTATGGCCTAGCACCCGTAGAGGCACGGGATTGTGCGAAGTCTAAATAGTTTCTCTATTAGTCCCTGAGGGCGGGGCCTTTTTGTTTTAACTGCTTCTCTGTCAGCCCCGACTTCGGGGCAACCTCGACAGAAGCCAGAAGCATGACTACAGGGATCAATCGGATTAACGAGATGCTCGCGATCCGCTCACCAAAGCTTTTGGGACCGTGTGGATCTGTCACGCCTTCATGGCCCATTGGATGCTCCCCGCGTTCTCCCTGTCTCATCGCCATCAGGAGGCTTTTTTGTATCGGTCGAACTGGGTTCAACTCTGGTCGCTGCCTCTCATTCTGGTCGGAACCAACGTCCTTGGGAGGGGCGCGGAGAAGCGCTCCAAGCTAGACCACGAGAAGCTGGCAAAGTTTTACGAGGAGCAGCAACAGACTCCTCGGGAGGTGATAATGACGGATATCCCGTAAGGGGTCGAGACGAGCGCAGAAACTTAACATTCCCTTAACAGATATGGGGTGTGGACAGCGGGTATCCTGTCATTAATCCGCTTCCGATCATCCTCCTGTTTCCAGCCACTGTCGGAACAGTCGCGTCGGAGCAGGCACATCCCAACAAAAGCGGAACAGTCTTAGAAATCAGGAAGTCACCATGCTTATCTCTGGCTCCACGCGGCAGCGCCCCCACAAGGACCGCTCCCAGGCTCACCCCGGCGTTGCCCCGCTCAGTGGATTCACACACCGGACGCAGCGCTTCCAGCCGCTGCCCCCGCCGCTGGGCGAGCCGCCGTACCATGTTGATTTGGCGGCCACCGTCCCGCAGAGCCACGACACGGCGGCGAAGCTGGGCAAGGTCGTTTTTCACTGCGTCGGCGACACCGGCGGCATCAAGAACCCCGACTTCCAGCGCCGCGTTGCCGCCGTCATGAAGGCCGATTTGAACCAGACCGGGGGCGCAGCGCCCGGCTTCTTTTATCACTTAGGGGATGTTGTCTATTACAACGGCCAGGTCCAGGACTACTACGACCAGTTCTACGAGCCGTATGATTTCTACAACGCGCCGATCTTTGCCATCCCCGGCAACCACGACGGTGACCCCGCCGACGCGATGCAGACCTCGCTCGACGGCTGGGTGCGATACTTCATGACGCCCACCCCGCACGTTGACCCGGCGTCGCACGATGCCCCGCGCGTCACCCTGTCCCTGCCCAACCCCTACTTCACGCTGGTTTGCCCGTTCGCGACGATCGTCGGCCTGTACACGAACGTCCCCGAGGGCGGCTCCGTTGACTCCGACCAGCAGCAGTGGCTGACCCATGAGTTCGCGACCGCACCGCAGGACAAGGCGCTGATCGTCGCCCTCCACCATCCTATCTATTCGTTCGACGACCACCACTCGGGCAGCGCCAAAATGGCCGATGTCGTTCAGCACGCGATCAACGACAGCCGCCGGGTGCCGAACCTGGTGCTTGCCGCCCACGTCCACAACTACCAGCGCATAGAAAAGGTCATCGCTGGGCCGCCCACTCCCTTCATTGTCGCCGGCCTGGGCGGTTACTATCACCTGCATGGGATGAATACAGCCGCCGGCACGACGGACAAAACCACCGGCGCTCATCTTCTCACCTGCGACGACAAACACCACGGCTATCTGACACTCACCGTTGATGCCCAGCAGATCACGGGCACGCTGACCACGATCAACGACGTGGATGGCTCGGCCAACAGAGACGTTGACACGTTTACCTACTCCGCCAAGTCGCAGATCTTGCCCGAAGGCATTGTGGCCAGCTTGTGAGAACATTGCCCAGGCTCTGTATCGTGAGGAGCGGCGAGGGTACAAGGCAAAAACCAGAACTCCCATCAATCCGCAAGAGAGAAGCTCGTGCTGCGCCCGCCTTCCAAGCCGCCCAGTTCATTTGCAGTGGCTGGTCGTGCGCTTGTCTTCTGACTTGCTTTAGTTCCTCGCGTGTACGTGTGCGCGTTCGGACGCGCGGGCGGCGGCGAACGGAGCCGTTCCCCGCGCCACCACTCGGAGAACGTGCTGGCCTCCCTTCCAGATCGCCGCGGGGCTTGGACTGAACGATGTCACTCGGCCGCCAGTCGCTGTGGCTGCTTTGCTGCACGCTGTTGTTCGAGGCCCCTAGGGGCTGCATCGCCGCTGAGCACGCGCCCGGCTGGAGGAGCACGTTCTGTTTTACTTTCTTTCGATTCCTTGAGCGATCAGGCTAGGGCGGTCGCACGGCTCCCGCACAAGCCCGGTTACAGTGAGGGGGCACTTCGACCGACAATCCTAGCATTCAATCCTAGCACTGTAGTCTTGGTATCGAAGTCTTAGTATTGACCCCCGGACGCTTAGAGGGCGGCCCCCGAGACGATGTCCGCCGCGATTGACAAAGGCAAACTGTCCGGCTCACAGCCGGCTCCCCGAAAGGGCGGGACGCAAAGCCACGGGTCTACACTCGTTCCACCGGGACTGGGCAAGGCCGCCGGGCTACCAAACTGCGCGATTTCGAGGGAGTGAAAGACACATGATCGGCACTACACTTGGAACGACATTCGGAACGACATCACGCTGCTACGCCTCACGCCGCTGGGGAATGACCGGGCGCACGCCGGCCTTCATGGCCGCTCTGACTTCTTCCTTGGCGGCTTCGACGCTGGCCGGGGGAGCCGCGCCCGTGGTCACTCCGGCGTCCGCCAAGACCGACCAGTCCGTCGCCCGGACGCTGGCCGCCCGTCCGGCCTCGGGCTGGTCGTCCGTGATCCTGAAAACGACGGGCACGCTGACGCCCGCCCAGGAAGCCCGGCTCCGGGCGCTGGGCGCGGACGTTACGCGCCGCCTGCCGCTCATCGGGTCGGTGGCCGTGCGCGTGCCTTCGCGCAGCCTGGGCCGAGTGGCCGCGCTGCCGTTCGTCACGCGCCTCTCGCTGGACAGTGCGGTCCAGAAGAGCGACGACGACAACAACAGCGCGGCGGCGGTCACCAACGCCTACGGCTTCACGACCACCTCCAGCAAGGATAACCTCGCCTACTCCCAGTACGGCCTGACCGGCAGGGGCGTGACCGTCGCCGTCATTGACAGCGGCGTCGCCCCCGTCGCGGACCTGAACGGCGCCTCGCCGATTTTCGGCGTCCCCGGCAGCACCCTGGACACCTACGCGGGCGGCACCAACTCCATCCCGCAGTCCGTGTACAAAACGAACGGGAGTACGACGGCCTCTAAGGACTACTTCTGCCTGTCGGGGACCTCGATGGCCGCGCCGGTCGTCGCGGGCGCCGCCGCTCTGCTGCTCCAGGCCAGCTTCACGCGGCTTCCATCCCGAGCCGGGACGGGCGAAGGTCAGTTCCATGCCCGTTGATGCTCAAGGCGATCTCTCTCCGGAAACGCCCGACCTAGCCTTTCCGCCCGACCTGGCTTTTCCATCTTCCTCGGCTCCGCGCCAGGCAAAACGGCCGGGGCTGGTCACCACCGAAGCGGGTGCTCACGTCCTACTCAACCACTATGCCCGGACGCGATGCGGGCGCACACGGGAAGCCATCATCGCCCACTACCGGGGGCTGGTACGGGCGCTGGCTTTCCGCTTTTCGTCCCCGTCCGAAGGCCTCGACGATCTCGTCCAGGTTGGCACCATCGGTTTGATCCAAGCCGTCGACCGGTACGACCCTGCCCGCGCCATGCCCTTTCCCGTATACGCTGCGCCTTCTATCGTGGGCGAGATCAAGCACCACTTTCGGGACCGCACCTGGTCGGTCAGAGTGCCGCGCTCCCTGCAAGATCGCCTGCTGCTGGCGAGGAAGACGGAGGCCGCCCTGTCCGCACGGCTGGGCCGAAATGCGACGATTGCTGAGATCGCGCAGGAAATGAGTCTACCCGAGGAAGACGTCCTGGAGGCGATGGAGACAGGCCGAAACACGCGCGCGGCCTCGCTGGACCGACCGTTGAGAGGCGAAGAGGGCGGGGGCGAGATGACCCTGAATGATCGGGTGGGTTCCTGGGACTCAGGGATGCATGAGTGGGAAGCCTACGCCGACCTGACCCGCGCCTTGTCGTGCCTGAACGCGCGCGACCGTGAGATCCTGCGCCTTCGCTTTTGGGAGGAGCAGTCGCAGACCCAGGTGGCGGAGCGCCTGGGCATGTCTCAGATGCACGTCTCCCGCCTTCAGGTGCGGGCGCTGGCCCGGCTGAAGGGGATATTAGCCGAATGAAGGGGAGATTGGCCGACGCAGACTCTTATAGACCTACCATTTAGACTTCGCACAATCCCGTGCCTCTGCGGGTGCTAGGCCGTAGCCTGCGGGACGGGAACTTTCGGTACTGGGAATGTGCGATCTCTAAATGGTAGGTCTATCAGGGGCGGGACACCCCCCGGCCTAAAACGGCCCGCACAGAGTCAGAAAAGGGCCGGTTGGTCGTCGTCGGGCTTGTCCTGCTTCTTCGCCCTGTAGCCGAGCATGGAAGCCTTGTCCTGAGCTGGGTACAGCGCCCGCCCCTTGCCGCTGAGTAAGTCAGGCACGGTGAGTATCTGCACCTTCGGCCAGTCCCGCCCACCCGCGTCGGTCCAGTAGCCCTCTTTCAGCGCCTCGTTCCTCATCGGCCCGGTGACATCCCCCATGCAGAGGAAGAAGCCAACCGCCGCCTTCTCGCGCGTGACGACGTGCGCGAAGTCCCGTATTAGCCCGACCTGTACCTTCCCGCCTTTGACCTGGACGACGGCCCGCTTCGGCGTGTCATCGAGGTCGTAGAAATTGAGCCAGCCGTCAATCCCGCCGTCCGCGCCCTTCTTCGTCAGCGGGAAGGCGTCAACGAGCGTGTTCGCCCAGACCTGGAACCGGTATGGGTCAATCTCGAACAACTGCCGTGCGCCCTCTAGGTCGGTTGGGAACCCGTCCACATAGACCTTGCCTTTCAATTCGGGGAAAGAGTTCTCTAGCCGCGATTTGATAATGCCGATGGCGACGGCGGTCACGTCAATCCCGACCCATTGCCGCCCCAACTTCTGAGCCGCCGTTACGGTCGTGCCACAACCGCAAAAGCAATCCATGACGACATCGCCAGCGTTGCTGGACAATGCAATAATCCGTTCTAAGAGGGAAAGCGGTTTCTGAGTTGGGTAGCCTAATCGCTCTGCGTCATGTGCGCTCAATGGCGCGACATCCGTCCATACATCCATCATAGGCTGGCCTTCGAGTTCGTGAAGGTAGACCTTTTTCATAATCCTGCCGCCGACTTTGGCCGGGAAGTGGAGACGGTCGTCGGCGTGAAGTTGCTCCATCCGAGCCAAGTTGACACGCCAGCCTTTTGCGGGTGCGGGATAGCCGTTATACTCGTAAACGAGGTTCGGGCGCGGGTTGGGCGAGGTCAGATTTTCCAATTTATAGCGACCACGCTCGTCAGTATGTCGAAAAAAGGGTAGTGGGTTTAAGAGTGTTGTTGGCTTCTCGGCTGGGTAGAGCGAGGGCATGGTTGTCCAGCACATCAAAGACGAAGATGGCATCAGGCACACCCACCAACCAACAACACTCTTAGACCCACTACCCTTAATACTTCACTCACTGTCTTGACAAAGGGGTCCACTATAGTATACTATCTAGAGCGTGTTAGGCACTTGGGTAGTAAAGTCTCGATGATGTCTACTATCATCCCTGGATATTGCCCGACGCCGAGACTGCGGAGGTGACCCATGGAAGCGAGGATTTTAACAATCCTGGAGAAGTTCCGGACCTCCCCGGTTGGACGCGTCGGGCCAGCCGACTTCCGGGCGCGCGACGAGGGGCTGGCGGACCCCGAGATCGTGCTGCGCGACCCGAACCTGACCCTCTACTGCCTGGATATGGAGAACCGCCAGGCCATCTTCACTGAGACCCCGCCCGAATGCGACCTGCGCCACGCGCCCTTCCTGTATATGGCCCAGTACGAGCACGCTCGTCGCCTGGTCTGCATCCCCTACGAGGCGCTGCACCGGCTGGCCGCGGACGTCGTGATGGACTCGTCCCGGCTCATCCTGATCTACTCGGTCGGGCGTTGCGGCTCGACCTTAGTGAGTCGCGCTTACGGCCAGGTCACCGGAGTGGAGAGCCTCTCGGAACCGGACGTCCTCACCCAGATGCTCTTTGCCTGGAGGACGGGCGGCCTGGGCGGCCCTGAAGAGGCGGCGCTGCTGAGGAGCTGCACGCTCCTTCAATGCGCCCCGGGGCGGGCCCGTGGCGCGAGCGCCTGGGCGCTCAAGTTCCGCAGTGAGGTCACGCAGATGGCCCCGCTGCTGCACACGCTCTTTCCCAAGGCCCGGCTCGTCTTCCTATACCGGCACCCGGAGCCGTGGGCGCGCTCATTCCTGCGCTTGATGAACGTCGGCGACCCGGCTGCGCCGGTGCCGTTTGGCGACGGACCGCGTCCATATTTCGGTAGTGTCGACGCCCGCTTCGACGGGCAGCCTGCTGCCTCGACCCTGGAATTGCTGGCCTCGATGTGGGTCACCCCGATGCAGACGTGCCTGGAGATGCAGGCACGGGGGATCACCGTGTTTGTCGCACGCTACGAGGAGCTGAGCGCCGCGCCACAGGAGGTACTCGGGGCTATGCTGGCGCACTGCGGGCTGCCCACGGTTGCGGCGGGCGACCTCGACGCTATCCTGGAGCGGGACTCGCAGGCGGGATCGCCGCTTTCGCGGGACAGCACGGGGAAAGCGCCGGTCGGGCTGTCGCCGGCGCACATGGACGAACTGCGCCGGCTGATCCGAGACTATTCGCCGGGGCTGACGGCGGACACCCTCCTGCCCAGCACCTACTTACCGGGGGGAAACCCGTCATTGTTGCAGCCAGCTGCAAAGTAGCATCTACGAGACGTCTCTGTGCAAAATGGCACGGCACCAGCACTACCGTCGCACATCGGCGCTGTGGTGGAGGTGCTCCCGATGTTGAGCAAGAACTTCCGGCGCGGCGATAAGGGAAGCAGGATACCAGCCTCGAACGAGAACGCCCTATGCTTCCAATTGAGATACGCGCCGAAACGCCCGAGGATGGCGCCGCCATCGCCGCCATCAACGTGCAGGCTTTCGGCGAGCGGACGGGCGAGGCGCTGGTCGTCGCGCTGATGCGCCAGACGACGCACTTCGATCCCGAACTTTCGCTGGTAACATGGAGCGACGGACAGCCCATCGGGCACGCCCTCTTTTCGCCGCAACGCGTCCAGCTTTTCGGAGAGACCGTGCCTGCTGTAGATCTTGGCCCCATTGCCGTGTTGAAGGCGTTCCAGCGGCAGGGCGTCGGGGAACGCCTGATCGCTGAGGGGCATAAGCGAGCGCAGGAGAAGGGAGCCACCTTCTGTTTCCTGCTCGGGCATCCGGCCTACTACCCCCGTTTTGGCTACCGGCAGCATGCGTTCGGAATCGCCTCGGTCGCAGTCTCCCTGCGCGACCTGCCTCAAGAACCCTGGGAGGCTCGCGCTCCTGTGGAGGCGGATGTTCCCGCGCTCTTCGAACTCTGGCAGCGCGCAGAGGGCAAGGTAGATTTCGCTCTGGAACCGGGCACTCAACTGCTCGACTGGGTCAGCCCGAACCCCGCCATCCGGGCGCTCGTATTTGCGGAGGGCAGTGACATCGTCGGCTACGCGCGCGTAGCCGAGCCGGAGCCGCTCAAGCCGCGTTGCTTCCTGGCACGGAATGGGAGCGTGGCACGAAAGATGGCGGGAGCCCTAGGACAGCGCGTCCACGCTGCCCCGGACGCCAGGATCGTCCTGCCGCTACACCCCTTTTCCTCCTCCGCCAGCGCCTTTGACACCCCGACCGCAGACACATGGGCCGCTGCGATGATCTTCTCCTTGCGCGCGAGCGCCCTGGATCGCTACTACGCCGCCGTGCAGGCGGGAGAGCGACCCGCCGGGCGCCCGATCTGGCCCGTCGCCTTCGACCTGACTTAAGCACCTCCGTATCTTCCTCGCCGCCAACCACAAGCCGGCGATCCGGGGCCAGGACGTCGCCATCTGGCACCGCATCAAGATGGTGCCCTTCGACGTGCAGATCGCCGACGGCGACAACGACCCGCACCTCGCCGACAAGCTGCGGGCGGAAATGCCCGGCATCCTCGCCTGGGCCGTGCGCGGGGGCCTGGACTGGCAACGGCAGGGGCTGGCCGGGGCGAAGTCAGGATCCTCCCCGTACAGACGGAATTGTCCGGTGGGCGGCCAGGGCGCACTCGAGGAATTAAATCTCCGTTGCAGCAAGCTGCGAGGTATCAGAAAGAGAGCGGCGGCAAGCCGCCGCTGGGCTGTGGCCGCTGAGACGGCCGCTGAGACGGCCACTGGCATCGGACAAACAAGGTAACGCAGCAAGCTGCGGGGTATTGACATCCCGCTAAGAATGAATCCAGTTACCATGCACCCGAAGCGTGAAAAATAGCGATCATGAAAAATAGCGATATTCCACTAGCCTTCTAGCCTTCTTCTAGCCTTCTTCGCTGATCAACTCAACAGCCTTTTCCAAGTCCTTCAGTGACGGCTCGGTGTAGCGGCGGGTCGTATCCAGCGACTCGTGGGAGGCCAAAGCCGCCACCTGCTCGAGCCCCACACCGGCATCCACCAGGTTCTTGCAGAAGGTGTGACGCAAGGCGTGAGGGGACAGTTCTTCTAACCCCTCCCGACCGGCTGCCCGAGCGTACCCGCTCAGCATCGACTGCACCCCCCGCGGCGTCAGCGCTCCACGCTGCCCCAGGAACATCCTGTCCGGGCGTCCGGACGAGCCAGCATAACCCAGGGCCAGCAGGGCCGCGCGTGCGTCGGCGTTGAGCGGCACCTCGCGCCGCTTGCCGCCCTTGCCGCTGCGGACCGTCAGCACCCCTTTCCGGTCGCCGACCACGACGTCCACCCAGGTCAGGGCGCACAACTCGGCCACGCGCAGGCCGCAGTGCAGCATCAGCGTGACCGCCGTCAGGTCCCGGGCGCTGCCGCCGCGCTCGAGGGCCCGCAGCAGGGCGTTCTGTTCGCGCCGGTCTAGCCAGCGGGGTCCGAGCCGCGTCTGGCGCTCGGCTTTGGGCATCTTCAGGACCGCCGCGCCCGTCGCCAGCCCGGCGTCCGCGGCCCACTTGAGGAAGCTCTTGAGGGTGGCGAGCTTGCGGTTGACGCTGGCGGGTTTGAGCTTCCGCTGGACCAGGTGGCGCTTGAACTCGCGCAGGTCGGTGGGCGTGATCCGGTCCGGGGTCAGGCCGTCGCCGTTGGTCTGCTGGAACCAGCGGGCGAAGGCGCGGAGGTCGGCGAGGTAGTTGGTGACGGTCAGCGGGCTGCACTCGCGGTGGCGCAGGTGCTCGGCGAACTGCGCCAGACAGGGAAGGTCCGGACCAGGCGGGGCGGGGGAGAGGGTCTTCTTGTCCATGGGCTTATGAGGGGATCCAGGGTGAAAGTATTATACGCACAGCTTTCCCGCGGCTAATCCCCCGAATCTGGCAACATTATACGCCGAGCTGGGTCGAAAGTCAACGTATAAGAGCATTTATACGCGCAGTCGCCGGCGGGGGAATGTCTTGGGAGACTTGACGGTTGGGCATGGGTGCAATGGTTCTCCCGTGATCCGTTGCAGATCCAAGACAAAACAGTTTTGTGTTGATCGGCTTCGTGAGCCAGATATTCGCGCGTCTGCAACACTTGGCGGCGGTTAATTCTGTTGCAGCGGGCAAAGGACATTAATGGCGGGACAACAAAAAAGACTGATGCTTAGATGAGCATCAGTCTTTCTGACCACTCAGTCGCAACCGGACGAAATGGAAGTATAGCACGGAAAGCGGATGGGGTGTAAAGTCTGAAACGTCCGTTTCAGTGGTCACACTATATCAAGAAACAAAGCAAATCGCTTGGCTCTGGCGGATCTGAGTGATTCAATCAAACGGCCCCACAACAAAAGTTGTGGGGCCGTGACCGCATTATCGAAGCTATCTCTTGGTATTACTGCTTCGGAGGGATGCGCTCGGACAGGCCAACGTCGATGTATTGACCGCCTTCGGTCTGGTGGCAATGGACGGCCAGCGTGTTGATTTGGCCGGGCCGGATGCTCTTGCGGGCCGCCGGGGAGAGCGGACGGCTCTCATAGGACGAGATGTAGCCCGTGGCCGAGTAGGCTTTGATGCCGTTGATGTAGACGTCAATGTCTTCGTCGTGGTAGTCCCGGAGGGCCAGGCGGCTGATCTGCTGGGGCGTTAGCTTGGGAACCAGGAATGAGCGGCGCAGCCAGATGTCATCGGTGGACCAGCGCGTGCCGACAAGGCCGCGACCGGGCGGGTCAGTGCCGAAACCGCCCGCGCCCTGTTTCCAGCCGGTATCATTGAAGCTGACTGTGTACCAGTCGGCAGCAGGCTTGGTCAGGGTGTATTTCCACCGCTGGCTGATCTTCTCCGAGGTCGAAATGACGGGCTTGTAGACGGCCAGCGGGTACTTCAGATGGCTGGCAAGGGCAATCGCCACCGGGCTGCACTTGAACCGGCGGTCATAGGTCAGGAGGCCGTTCAGCTCGTTTTCCACATCGGTGATCTGCGTGTAGACCGCCGCGCTCATGCCTTTTTCATCGCGGAACGATTTCAGCAGGCCGCTGAACTCGCCGTAAAGCTCTTCTAAGTCACGGGGGCTTTTGACGTTGGTGTAGCCGCCGCCTTTGGGAGTCCACGTATGGCCGGGAATGAGATACCCAATGCCGCCGTATTCGCCGCAGGCCAGCGCCATTTTGGCATTGGGCGCAGGGCAGGCGGGGGGCGGGTAGCTGTGGACGTCCATCACATCGCCCGCGCCGAAGTAGCCGCCGCCGCTGGCCTCATTGACCAGCCGCGAGGGGTCCATCTTCTTGACGATGCTCACGAGGCGAGGCGTGTCGTGCTGGCCCTGGCCCTCGTTGAACGTGTCCCACATGATAATCGACGGCACGTTTTGGAGGGCCGTCACCATGCCGCGCAGCTCTTTTTCGTATTCGGGTTTGTCAATCGGCTGCGGATGGTCGGTGTAGGAATTGGCCGAGGGCATATCCTGCCACACCAAAAGGCCCATCTTATCGGTCCAGTAGTACCAGCGGGCGGGTTCCACTTTGATATGCTTGCGGACCATGTTGAAGCCGAAGCGCTTCATTGTCGAAATATCAAACTTCAAAGCGGCTTCATTGGGCTGCGTGTAGAGGCCGTCCGGCCAGAAGCCCTGATCCAGCGGGCCGATCTCAAAGACAAACTTGTTGTTCAGCAGCATCTTTTTGACGCCGTGATCCAAACCCAGAGAGATTTTCCGCATTCCGAAGTAGCTTTGCACCGTGTCGGTGACGGCCCCGTTCTGCATCATCTTGACACTGAGGCTGTACAGGTAGGGGTGCGTCGGCGACCAGAGGTTCGGTTTTGGCACGGGCAGGGACAGCGCCGTGCCCGGTGCGCCGCTGACGGTGCTGACGACTTTGCCGGACGCCAGCACCGTGACGACGGCTCGGGCATTTTTGGTGACGGCTCGGGCATTTTTGGTGACGGCTCGGGCATTTTTGGTGCTCGCCGTGGGCGCGGCGTTCACGGTGACACTGACCCGCTGGGTGTCAATGTTTGGAACAATTTTCAGGTCTTTGATCGATGCCGCCGCAACCGGCTCCAGCCACACGGTCTGCCAGATGCCCGTCGTCGGCGTGTACATAATGCCGCCGGGATGAATGCTCTGCTTGCCGCGCGGCTCACCGGCGTCATCGGTGGCATCGAAGACGCGCACGATCAGCTCCTGTGGGCCGGTTTTAGTCAGAAAGGGTGTCACATCATAGGAGAACGGCAGGTAGCCGCCCCGGTGGCTGCCGATACTTTTGCCATTGATGTAGACCTGCGACTCGAAATCCACCGCGCCAAAATTCAGCATCACGCGCCGGCCCTTCCAGGCGGCGGGCACAGTGAACGAGCGCCGATACCAGAGCCGGTCATGATGCTCCATGACACCCGACAGCGCAGACTCGACCGGATACGGTACGCAGATCTCGCTCGATAGCTTCTGACCGACCGGAACGGCATCGCCTTCGGTGCCGGGCTGATACTGCCAAATGCCGTTCAGATTAAGCCAGTCGGCGCGGACCATTTGGGGACGTGGATAATCCGGCCAGGGCTTTTTCGGATCGACCTGCTTTCCCCATTTGGTCATCAGTGGGGCTTGTTTCGGTGCCCAGGCCATCGCCGCGCCATGTGACAGAAGCCACAATGCCCCTGCCAAGCCAAGTGCTCGCGAGAGACTTTTCGATATCATTACGAACTTGCTCCTTTACCGTCCCAATTGGGGATTGGAAGTGACTGGATCGTGCAATGCATGATCAGTGTTGCGCGACTCTCCCCAGCGCACCGTTCATTATGACATATAAACGATTCGATGAGGGCACCACAACCGTTAATCCGGGGCCCGCTTGGTGGTGATCTCGGCCATTTGCATTCCGTGTGGATCTTTGAGTGACCAAGTGCGCGTTCTGCCGGCAGTGTCTATCCAGGCTGCACAATGCTGTATTCTGGCGCCGGTGGCCCAGCTTTCGAAGCGGATAATGCGGCCTCACGCGGATGCGTCTTAGGACCGCCGCCAAAATCAGAAGAGCAGCCTAAATCGCGGCAGCGAGATCCGGTACTGATAATGCTCTTTGTAGCTATTTCAACGTCAATCTGAGTTTCACAGTCTGCTTGTGGGCTATCTCCTAAACGAACGATTCTGAGACTGCCCATAGCGGTTTCTCTGCGAACTCGCACCGTTTTCCTCCTCCTGTTGGCTGGCGACGGCAGGCGGTCCTGACCTGGCTCTCGCGAAGGCGCCCAGGCGAGTGGGACAGATCGGCGATAAGATTGCTCGCGGGCCGGTGCGCCCACTGACGGCAGGAAAGAAGCCGCCCGCTCCATGGTCATGCAGCTTACGGCTGCTCAGCACCAGCTTCCTCCACCCCGTCCCTCCTTAACAGAAGCTTAATCTAACCTTAATCTTGCCTTAACCGAAACCCTCCTCGTCCGGCTGTAAACTGTAGGTGGCCCTCAGAAAGCCGAGCTGCCATGTCAAGGAGAAAGAAATCACATGCCGCAAAACCCGATTCGTTCCCGTGCCGAACGTCAAGAAGGCTTCACGCTGATCGAGCTGCTCGTCGTGATCGCCATCATCGCGATTCTCGCCGCCATCCTCTTTCCCGTCTTCCAGAAGGTCCGCGAGAACGCGCGCCGCACCACCTGCGCGTCTAACCTCAAGCAGATCGGCACGGCGACGCTGCAATACAACCAGGACTACGACGAGAGCTACTATGCCCACCGCTATAACTGCCCCGGCAACAGCCCCTGCAACCCGCTGATGGGCGAGAACGGCGGTCCCGCTCCCGTCGGCGCGATCAAGGGCCAGGCCCAGCAGAAGACCTTCTGGATCTCCACCCTTCAGCCCTACCTCAAGAGCTACGACGTTTTCAAGTGCCCCTCCAGCCCGAACCCGTGGACGCTGTACGACGCCCAGAACCCGAACACGAACTGCGCGGGCAGCGCGGCTGGCGCGAACGGCTGCGGCGGCGTCGGCTACGGCGGCGAGAACAGCTACGGCCACAACGATGCCTGGATGAGTCCTGCCGGAGGCTACCTCGGGTCGAGCGGCGCGCCCTACGCGGTCACACTGGCGCAGATCCCGCGCCCGTCTAGCACGATCCTCGTCACCGACGCGAGCTACTACGGCGTCTGCCCGGACGTGCAGAACAAGAGCGGCCTGTTGAGGAACAACATCGGATCGCCGGGCGACGGGGCCTGCGCGGCGGGCGGGGTGTGCGGCAGCGATGCCGGCTTCCTGCTGGGCCAAGGCGGGCAGTACGTCAGCTACTGGAAGAACATCGGCAACGCCAACTGGAGCTGGGGCGGGGCGACCGAGACGGACGCGGATGCGCTGACGAAGGTCCCGATGCGCCACACCAGCCTGATTAATTGTCAGTTCGTGGACGGCCACGTCAAGGCGATCCGCTATGAGCAGGTCGTCGGCGACGTCTGCCTGTGGACGAACGACCTGAACGGCCCGCACCCGAACTGCAACTGACTCCCTACCTCTCACCGCCCTCCGCCCCTCGCAAAGCGGTCCCGACCAGCCTTCCTTGGTCGGGGCCCTTCCTCCGTCTCTCGTCCCTGCTGAAGCACGCGGAGCGCCTGCGTCGGGCCCGCCTCAGCACCTTGACCTCACACGCTTGCCGGTCGGCATCACGATCGAGCCGCAAAGGTGCTCTCCAGAACGGCCGGGTCCCCGACTCTTTCCCCTCTGCGGCGTATTTCGGAGACGGCTGGCCCTCCAGAAAGCCCCGCAGGGTACGGCATACCTTGCCTGGCACCGCCGACTTAAAGAGGCTGGCGGGCAGCTCGCATCCCGCCCGACGTTGGCCCCAAGCAGGCGGCCGTTGGTCACGACTATGTCGCATGTAATGCCTCTGACGGAACACAATCTCCACGCCAGGAGGCGGTCCTTTCAGGAGGCGGTTCCTTAATGTTCTCTTCACATTGCCAGGGTAGACTTCCCTCAGACAAAAATGAGTCCCAGGAAGAGACCACCATGTCACGCTCGCCATTGCCGCTTCGCCCCGGCCGCCGCTCGGGCTTTACGCTCATCGAGCTGCTCGTCGTCATCGCCATTATCGCGATCCTCGCCGCCATCCTGTTCCCGGTCTTCCAGAAGGTCCGCGAGAACGCCCGCGCCACAGTTTGCCTGTCTAACACGAGGCAGGTCGGCCTCGGCGTGCAGCAGTACCTCCAGGACAGCGACGAGAGGCTGTTTTTTTGCAGCAAGTACAGCTCTCAAAACATGAATGTGTCTTACGACTCCCGCGTCACGATGGCCCCCGCCAACACGGACTACAGTACGCTCTGGTACAACGCGGTGATGCCCTTCATCAAGAGCAACGCCGTTTTCACCTGCCCCGACGACTCCGCGCCCGTCCCCACGCCGGACGCTACCGGAGCACTCAGCATCAAGCGCTCCTACATCGCTATTCGCGCCGCCGAGGGACTGTCTTCGTCTCAGATCCCCGATCCTGCCGAGACCATCGTCATCGCGGACAAGTGGGAAAAGCAGCCCAACGGCAGCGCGATTACGGACACCTGGATCGAGCCGTTCAACGGCGACTTCGACTACTACCCGACCTTCAAGCGCATGGCACTGGCCGGGGACCGGCATCAGGGCGGCGCGAGCTGCACCTTCTTCGACGGCCACGCGAAGCGGACCACCGCCGTGACAATCGGGGCCAGCAAAGACCTGACGGGATGCACCCTAATCCACGCTTATCCGCTGGTTGCGAGCGGTATGTGCGACCGGAGCGACACTGGCTGCACGAACACGGGCAACGCAGACAGCGCTGACCCGAACCACAACATCCCCGACCAGAACATCTGCAACACGTTCGCATACCCTTGAAAGCGTTTTTGGAAAGAGTTTTTGATGAAGGGAACCGTCGTCGCGACAGCCGCTGCGCTCGCTCTGCCGGCTGTTCCACCTGACGCTCAGGGCGCCCACCGGTGTCATCGCAGCCATAAGACGGTCGCCTAGGACGCCAGAGACAAGCGCTACGACTCGCTCGCACGGGCGAAGGCGCACGGGATGCATGGCCCGGGAGGTGGCCCCATCAGCGTCGTCTCGATGTCCAGAGCGTCGTCTCGATGTCCAGCCGGCGAGAAGGAGCCAAGGAAAGCCGGACGATGCACGGTGCGGAGATGTAAAGGCCCGTCCGAGAAGTCCGGCCAGCCAGGACCTCCTGCCATGAATATGGCAGGAGGTCTCTTTGCGTGACGGGGAAAGCCCCGCGTCCACTGCTTGGACGCGGGGCTTCCTGCGTGCGGGGACGACGGCGGCTAGTCGCCGTCGCTGTCGTGAGAGGCCGCGTGGACGGTCCCTCTGGGGGAAGCCTTGGGAGAGGACTTGATGAGCAGTGCGCTGTGGCGCGGGGCAGGCATCGTGGAGTGCACGCCCTTAACGCTCTTCCAGAGGATCTGGTTCAGCACCAAGGCGGGGGCGCTGTCGGGATGGACGAAGTCCATCCTGGCGGACAGCTGCTCCAGGGGGAAGAAGGCGCTCGCCGTGGCCGTCGGGGCGATCTGCGAAAGGATGCTCATGTCCGGCAGCGTCGCGACATACGGCTCCGGGTTGGCGGTGGCGTCCGCGCCGAAGTCCAGGATGGAGGTCGCGATTGCATCATACTGGTTCATCGGCGGGATGTTCAGCAGCAGCTCCATCGTCTTCAGGACGCTGTCGGTGTTGTAGAACGTGTGGTCCACCGAAGCGCGCTTGATGAAGGGGGAGATGACGTAGCAGGTCGAGCGGTGGGCGTCCACATGGTCCGGGCCGTCCTGGGCGTCGTCCTCAATGACGAAGACCGCCGTGCTGTTCCAGATCGCGCTGTGGCTGATCGCGTCAACGAACTGGCCGACGGCATAGTCGTTGTCGGCCACCTCCGCCTGGGGCGTGTGCCGGCCTGCGCTCAGGCCCTGCGTGTGGTCGTGCATGAAGCGCACCGTCTCGAAAGCGGGGACGGAGTTGCCGGCAGGGTCGGCGGCCAGCATCTGCTTGAACTCCCGGTTCCACTCGGAGAAGCGGCTTGGCATGGCGTAGTGGCCATAGGTCGCAGTCGGGTAAAGGGAGCCAGCCTGCATCGGGCCTTCGCTGTCGGCATAGGCGGCATCGTAGCGGCGGAAATCGATGTCCGTGATGCCGCCCCCGTCGTGGCCGGCGGGCCGGAGGCCGAGGTCGGTGGGGTAGTTGTCCGGCGTCGCCTTGTTGTCGCCGAAGAGGGCGAAAAAGCCATAGTTGCGGTACTTGCTCGTCAGGCCCGTTCCGGTCAGGTCGATGTTGTTGCGAACATCGTCCCAGATGTGGCCGCCGGGCGCGAGGGAGACGTCGGGGATCGCGGGCGCGGCGTTCGCGTTGTTCGGGTCGTGGAACGGCGAGCCAGGCACCAGAGGAGCGCCGTAGGGGTCGGTGGCGGGGAAGCCGCCGACGGGGTAGTTGTTGTTGGCCCCCTCGAAGTCGTAGTTGCGGCCCCGGCCGCTATAGTTATACGGCAGGTTCTTGATGACGTACTCACTGGCCTGTCCCTGCGTGGACCACGGCCAGCCGTCGCCGGACGCCTCCCCGCAATCGTAGAAGTTGTCCAGCAGCACGAAGCGCGAGGCCAGCGCGTGCAGGTTCGGCGTCACCTTCCGGCCGAAGATGGCGAGCGCACGGGCGCCGTTGCCCTGGGGCAGGTCGCCGAGCACCTGGTCGTAGGTGCGGTTCTCCTTAACGATGTAAAAGACGTGCTTGATGCCGCCCCCTTTCAAGCCGATGGCGGCCAGTGGATTGTCGGTCGTCACGGTCTTGGGCGTCGCGTCGCCGATCTCGGGAATACGGTTGTTGGCGAGTACCCTCTGCGTCTCCCGCGCCTGCTGCGCCGAGTTTGGGACGGGGATGGTCTGTACATTGCCTTCGATCAGGTTCAGGTCGTACTGGCCCGCGAAGCTGAACTGCTGGTAGCCGGGGTTCGGGTAGCGGGTCCGGGTGCCCTTGGCGTTCGTGACCAGGATCTGCTTCTTGAAGGGCGAGGCGACCACGGCGGTCGGATACCACCCGGTCGGGATGTAACCGACCACGGTGCTCCGGCCGGCGTCGGCAAGGGCGACCACGCCCACGGCGTTCGCGTCGCCCAGTGTGACATACAGCCGGCTCTCGTCCGGGGTCAGGGCAAGGCCCGTCGGCGTGAAACCGGGCAGGCCGTGTGCGTCGGTGGGGGGGAGCAGGATCGTATCCGCGATGCTGTCGTCGGCCGTATTGACGACCGAGACGGTCTCAGAGTGCGCGTTGGCGACGAACAGCTTGCTCTGGCTCCGGTTGAGCAGCAGAGAGATAGGATGCGCGCCAGTGGCAATCCTTGCGCCGGGCTTAGGGTTGGCCGGATCGCTGCAATCTACGACTGAGAGGTTGGCATCGCGCTGGCTGGTGACATAGACCTTGCCGCCGGACGTGGCGGCGACGGCCAGCGGGAAGTTGGTCGGCGAGAACGGAGTCTTGCCGTCGGCCAGGGTCCCGACCGGGAGGAAGAAGGAGTAGCGGCTCTTCAGCGCGCCGCTCGCCGCGTCCAGGACCAGGAGGCTGCCCGGCGTCGTGATGTTGCCGACCGCGCCAGCGGGGTAGGTCTCATTGACCGCGACGAACAGGTTGCCGCGCCCGTCCAGGGCCAGGCCCGCCGCGAAGTCGCCCGCGCCCAGCGTGAAGGTCCGCGCGAGGGCCAGCGAGCCGTCCGCGCCGACGGTCACCACGGCGACCTTGTTATCGGCACCCTGCGCAGCGTACAGCGTGCTGGTCCCGTCACCGTTCGCCTTGACGGCCAGCCCGTAGTAAAGTCCTTGGGGGCCATAAGTGCCGGCGTCCGGGCCGGCGCTGACGTATGCCCCGAACTGGAGGATGGATCTGGAGACGGGGAAGCCGGCGGGCGACCCGTCCGGGGTCGTCGGCGCTGGCGCGGTGACCGGCTGGCCCAGTCTGCCGGTGACGGTGCTGACGCAGACCAGGCCCTGCCGGAAGCCCATGTCTGTGCTGATGGCGTACCTCCCGTCGGGCGTCAGGATCATGTTCATCGGCAGGCTGCCGACGCTGGTCTGAACGCCGAGCGGCGGCTGGGTGATGCGCTTGCCCGTGACCAGAGGGTTTGTCATGGGCGTCTGCGCGACCAGCGGGGAGCCGAGCAGGGCGACGGCGGCGCCGCCGAGCACAGCGGCCACGTTTCGGTTACGGATTTTCGGTGTGTAGATCATCATTGTCTCCAAGTCGGTAGAAAAAGCCCCGGCCTCACCAGCCGGGGCTTAAGGGCGTCAGCCGTCCGCGTCGCGCGGGGCGGCGACATTGACCAGCTTTAGGGCCGCCTGATAGAGCCGGGCCTGGGTCGCCCGGTACTGGGCGGCGTGCAGGTGCTTCCTGTGGGCGGCGGCCTTGTGCAAGTCGTCAGCGGCCATGGAGAGGCGGGCGAGGATGCCCAGGCGGCGGCTGTCGCGGTCCGGGGCACCCGTGTCCAGCTTGGCGACCAGCTTCCAGAGGTGCATGCCCTCGGGCGTGGCCTGGTACCTGGCCTGGCGAGTGAACTGGGGGTCCAGGCTGGCCGCCGTGATGCCGTTGTAGGTGGACTGAAACATGTCGCGCAGGTCGGTGGCGAACAGGTCGCCGTAGTTGTTCGGCGGCAGGCCGAGCAGCAGTTCCTCGGTCTTAACGATGGAGGCCGTGGCGTAATGCTTTGGTGCGACATAGCCAGGCTTGGCGAAGGGGCTGACGACGATGACCGGCGTCCGGTGCGGGTGGATGTGGTCCAGCGTGGACTGGGCATCGTCGTATGTGATAAAGATTGCGCTGCCGGTGTCGTCGTTCTTGCCGGTCCCCGGATTGTAGTAGACCGGACTCTTCAGGATGTGGTCTACTACCATGCCCAGACCCACGTCGCCGTCCGCGACTTCCTGGGCTGGGCTGGTGAAGATGCCGCTATTGGGCGCCTGGATGCCGCCGGTGTGGTCGTTCGGCTGGTAGATGTAGAGGAACTGGGGCAGCGTTCCGGCGGCTGCCATGCGGTCGAAGTCCTTGATGAACTCCAGGGCGCGGCGCTGGTCGGAGATGTTGAAGTTGTATCCGGGGTAATTGCGGTCCAGGCGCGGCTCGCCGCTGCCGGGATCATTGGTGCCCAGGATCTGGAGGATCGGCAGGTTCAGGAAGTACGACTGACCCAGCCCGATCGTCTGCGAGTCCACATCGCCCGCGCTGACCACCTTGCCCGTTAGGGGGTCGCGCTTGACTCTGTAGCCGTCCGCGTTGAGTAGGGGGAGACCAGCCTGCCCGCTGGCCGGGTCGTCAATGGTCGTGGGAGTGCTGCCGCCGGTATCGGTACCCTCGATGCGGATCATCTCGCCGTAGTCCTTGAAGGACACACCGTTACGAGCGGCGTTGTTGAAGAGGTAGCCACCTTCCGGGTAGTCCTCCGGCTCGAAGTTCTTGTTGACCAGGAGGCCGCGCCCACCTTTGACCAGCAGCGTTTTCTCCGTGTAGTCGGAGGCGATGCCCGAGGCGCAGAACTGGTGGCCGGCGTCGCTTTCCTCCGCGTCGGAGTAATAGTTGACGCCCGTCGCGAAGCTCGATGCCAGGAGCTGCGTGTTCAGCGCGACGCCGTTGTACTGATAGCTGGTGTTGGGAACGGCGGCCAGAACGTTGTAGGGCGTGCCGTCCTTGTAGTTGAAGCCCGTGGAGCCGAAGACCCCAAAGTGACCGTTCTGGCCGCCCAGCACACCCAGCACCGAGTCGAAGGTCTTGTTCTCGTGCTCGATGAAGAAGACATGCTTGATCTTGGCGGAGGCGGGGCCGCCGATGGGCACGATGCTGGTGTCCAGAGACCCGTTCTGCACGGCGTAGTTGTTGCCCAGGGCCGTCGTATTGTCCAGGGCCATGTTCGCCAGGCTGATCTTCTGCGCGCTGCCGTACAGGTAGTTGCTGTCCACACCGCCGCCGAAGTCACCGGCCTTGGCCGCGCCGGGCGCGCCGGGGAAGTCCGCCACCTGGCCGGGAGCCGGCTGGGGGTCTGTGTTGTTGGTCGCCGTGACGTTCGGGTTGATGTCCTCGCCGACGCCCTTGGCGTTGGTGACGTACAGCGTTCGGCCGTCCGCGCTCAGGGACAGGCTGGTCGGATACCAGCCGGTCGGAATGCGGCCGAGCAGCTTGGGCTGGGTCGGGTTGCTGACATCGAGCACGGCGACCGAGTTGATGCCGGCCTCGGCGACGTACAGGCGGGTGTTGTTCGGGGACACGGCCAGAGCGTTCGGGTAGGAGCCGTGGACGGCGTGGCCGTCGTTCAGCGTGATCTGGAGCGGGGACAGGTCGAAGTCGGCCAGCCGGCGGTTGTTGTTGACCAGCATCAGGCCCAGACTGTCCGAGTTGGCTTTGGCGACGAACAGCACTTCCAGCGCGCCGCGCCGGACAATGGCCGTGGCGGAGGGGTGCGTCTCACCGACGCTGTACAGCGCGTCCAACCCGCCCGGCTGGCCCTGGTAGACAGAGCCGAGCAAGTTCACCGCCGCCCCGTTGCCGGCGGGAGCGGTCAGGATGGAGATCGAGGAGGTCTTGGGGCTGCTCGCTGCGCTGGTGACGGGGACGAAAAACAGGGCATCGGTGATGTCCGGCCCGCCCGTCACGCTGGGCGTGGCGGTGGGGCTGATGCGGGCCAGGCCCGACAGATTGCCGCTGCCGTCGTAGGTCAGCGCGCCGGTCGCGCCGGGCGTGCCGGTTGGCAGGAACTGGTAGGGTGAGACGCCCCAGTTGGAGACCAGGATGCGGCTGCCGTCGCGGCTGACCGAGACGCCGTAGGGGAAATAGCCGACGGGGACCTGCTTGACGACCTGCTGGTAGGTGGCCGAGGCGGGGTTGAGATCAATGACCGCCAGGCTGTTGTCGCCGTTGCAGGCCACATACAGAAATTGGCCGGTGGGGCTGAGGGCGGACCCGGCGGGGAAGGTGATCCTAGCGCCGCCCGTGGAGAAGCCGGAAGGTTTGGAGGTCGGGCTAAAACCGGACGCGACCGTATAGTTTGATACGGAGCCCTGACTGGGCGGCGTGATCGGTGCGATCACGATCTTCTTGCTCAGGCTGATCGTGCCGCCCGCCGTTACCGAAAAGACCTTGACGTCCTGGTCCGCGCCGCCCGAAGCGTACACGGTGTAGGGGCCGCCGCCGGTCGCCTGCAAGCCGATGAAGAACTTGCCCGCCGTGTTGATCTGCGAGACGACTTTCATCGTGGCCGTATCCAGGACGGACACGGAGTAGGCGCCCTGGTTGACGACGGTGCCTCCGTTGTCCGGCGGATGCACCGAGGAGCCGCTGGGGGCCGAGCTGCCGCCGCGCTCGTCGTCATTGGTGGTGATCAGGTACTTGCCGTCGGGCGTCAGGACGGAGCCGAGTGGGTTCATGCCGATCTGGGCGCTGATGCCCGCCGGGATGACCTTGCGGCCGTTAGGCAGGACGCCGGTGAAGTAGGAGCCGAACTTGTTCGGGCCAGCCGTCAGTTCGGCGGGATAGGTGGGGTCGGTCGAGCCGAAAACGGGCGCGGTGACGCGGCCCCAATTAGAGGCATTCACCTGCGCCCGTGCATCGGGCACGGCCAGCAGGCCGAGCAGGGCCGCGCCCAGCGCGGCGGCCCCATATTTATTGATGTGCTTCATTCCGCTTCGTTGCTTCATCGTCGTGTGTCTCCTTAGATCGGCGGCTTTGGATTGGCGGCTTTTCTACTCGACGGCGCGGCGGCGGGCAGCGACCAGCGCGCCCAGACCCAAAGCCAGCATCAGCCCCATCGAGACGACCGTGGAAGCCTCGGGAACGGGAGCGGCTGTTGCGAAGATCGTGCCGGTGAAGATCGCCGGGTAGTTCGCGCCGGGGCTGTTCGCGACCAAGCTGAACTGGCCGACCCCGATTCCGCCGGGCGCCTGCGAGCCGGCACCGGCCGGGAACGTCAGGGTGGACGAGAAGGCGGAGTTCAGGAAGGCGTTCGAGGGGCGTGGCGGACCGCTCGGGTCCACGGGCGCGGTCTCCAGGTTTACCGGCAGGATATTGGCAGTCGGGAAGCCGCTGACGCCTAGCCTGCCGGTCAGGGTCGCCGAGGAGAGGAAGACGCCGCTGCTGTTCACGAAAGAGAAGCCGCTGCTGATCAGGTCGGTCGGCCCGGTGTCCAGCGTGGTGGTCATCGCCCCGGCGGGGTCGCTCAGGGTCAGGGTGGCCGTCGTGCCGTCGGAGAAGTTCTCGGTCAGGAGGAGGTTGTTGAAGGTGAGGTCGTCGGTCACGGAGAAGAGCGGATCGCCGCCCGAAAAGGTGTTATTGCCCACCTGGAAGGCGAGCGGCTGGGTCTGGGCGGAGGCGCTGCGGATGCACAGTAGTGCGGCGGTGGCGAGGCCGAGCAGGGCAGCCCGGCGCAGAGGCTTACGGAGGGAGGAAGATTTCACGGGTGTCGCTCCTTTAAGTGTTCGAGTGAACATCACATTGCACCCCGTCATTCTACCGGTGCAATGTTAAAGGAGCTTTAAGGGAAGATTAAGTATTGGTTAAGAGGCAAGCAGGGGTACAACCGTGAGGATTTGCGGACGTGGAACATGCAGACGTTCGGGAAATGTGTGGGCGGCTGTTCCGCTACTGGTTTCGCCGCTTCTGGTTTCGCCGCTTTTGCTCTGCCTGTCGCAGGAGCTGGCTCTCTGGCAACGGCTCCCGCCCTTTCTACAGATTTCGACTGGCAGGGGAGGGCGGCTAGGTGTACAGCGTCGCCATTAGCTCCCATGTCGCCATTAGCTCCCGGGACCCAAAGTTGCCCGTCGTCGGCCTGAACATGGGCAACGCCGGCCTGAACATGGGCAGCGCCTATGCCGCACGTGGCGGCGGGAACCGCTTGACGGGTGTCGGCCAATCTGCGGCGATCCCACTGACGATGCCACGAGGGTGCTCGCTGACCGACACGAACCAGCCGCGCTTACCATCAGCTGATGAGGTCAGAGCAGGCCTGTGACCAGCTTGACGATGACGGCGGCGATCACTTCGACGATTATGACCGCCAGAAACTGCCAGTTGAAGACAGGCCTGCGAAATAGTGCGACCATGAGAAAGGCTCCTTCGAACGTCCTGAACTTCGAGCGTCCTGACCACGTTGTTAGCACCTTTATCATACCGAACCCGGACGCCTTCGCCCATTAAGAGCATGTTAAGCTTAGGTTAAATGTGTGTTAAGAAACGCGTGTTAAGAAATGTGGGGTATGGATTGGTGCCATGCAGACTCTCGACAAGCCGCCTATAGCCAGTGGCAGAGGCTTCAGCCGGGTAGGTATGTTGCATTGCTGCCACATTGGGTAGTGGGTCTAATAGTGTTGTTTGTTGGTGGGTCTGATGCCATCTTCGTCTTTGATGTGCTGGATAACCATGCCCTCGCTCTACCCAGCCGAGAAGCCAACAACACTCTTAGACCCACTACCGAAAATGTTTACTTGACATATAGTTTGCACGAAAACATGACTAAACTTTCTCGTTAATCCAGCCAGAGGGTTGCCGCCATGAACAAATCAGACCACATTTTGGAAGGTGCCCGCTCGATCAGACCTGAACTTCAGACTCTGTTAGGAAGTGACGCCGACGCCGTTGACCGTCAGCTGGCTGAACTGCTCGCGCAGGTCCCTTCGCGGATGCGTTTGCTACTGCCTTTGCTGCTGCTGCTGTTTCTGTCGCGAACTTGTTTTGCAGACAGTCCTGTCCGCCCGCGAGATGAAGCGGCGATCCAGCAAGTGATCCAGGCGTATGAGAACGCCTGGAACCGGCATGATGCCCATGAGTTCTCGCTGATTTTTGCGCCGAACGCGGAGTTTGTGAACGTCCGGGGGATCGCCTATCCGGGCGGGCGCGTCGGTATCGAGCGTGCTCACCGGCCCCTGTTCGCGACCATGTTCAAAAACAGCCATGTGATGACGGATCAGGTGCGGATTCGGGCTGTTCGGCCGGATGTGGCAACGGTGGATGTCTACTGGCGCATGACCGGGTCCACCGACCGGGCGGGCCGGCCTCGCGGTTTGGTGCGGGGACTGCGGAATATGGTTCTGACTCGGGAGGGGCGGATCTGGGGGATCGCGGTTTTCCACAACATGGAAATTGCAGCGCCGGCGGGGAAGGGCACCCCTTCCGAGAAGTCCGTCGGAAGATCAATCGCCATCGTGAACGGTGAAAGGATACGATCTTGAACATGATTTCGGACAAGACTTCGAGGCGGCGGGCTAGGAGCTATGTTACCTTCTGGCTCATCACCGCCGGCGGCCTTCTCGCGCTGTCTTTGCTCTCGGCCGGCGGCCAGGCCGCCCCGGCTCCTCTTTATTCCAATCCTTCACGTTCTTCCAATCCTTCACGTTCTTCCACGGCTGCTCCCGTCATCGCCGGTCCTGCCCCGGTGCTGGTTGGGGCGGTTGCAGTTATCCGGGAAAATTGTACGTTAAGCCTCGTTCTCGTACCCCGCGCCTGCTTTCTGTCGATGGAACTGCTTGCTGTTGAGACTCAGCAGAGAACTTTTCTTCCCTAACATTTCTTCCCTGCTGTGTCTTCGGTTGCGGAGGGGGATACACGCTTCTCAAAAGGGGCTGCCAGTCTCAACAGGGGCTGCCAGATCCTGCCTGTGGCCTCTCTTGCGGCCAGATTCTCAGCAGGGAATGGGGCGGAGCTGCTTAGCGTACAGAATTCCCGAAAAACTAGAGTTGCCCCAAAAGGGGCCGTTAGGCTACCTCGTCAGCCGCCTACCCAACACCGAAGCGGACCGCTCCGCGACGACCCTGCTGTTGCCAGAGGAATACTGATCGGCCGAGAACGAACCTCAGCCACTCCCTTTCGGGAGCATCGGACATGCGCCGGTGCTCCCTTTTTCGTCAGGGCAACGAAGGGCTGGTTTCGGTCCGCATTTCCGTCCAGCCACGAACCGTTGCCACCGCGCACCGGCCCGTGCAGTCATTCCATGTGGCAGCTACGATCGCTGGCGAAGAGCGACGCGGCATCCCGATGCCCACGTCAAATCCCCCTCTTCGCCCGCTCGTTGACAATGCGACCGTTTGACAGCGCGATCCTGGTGATCGCGCCTCGACTCGGTAGTGCGTTCGAGAGCGGTACGGAGCAGACCATGCACCTGCCACACGCCCTGACGCTCGGGGGGCACCCGCCTCCCGAGCAGAACCCGCAACGCCCGTCTGACGGGCAGCTCCCACTGGGCCTTGCGCCTACGGGAGACCTCGCCCTGGTTCGCGAGCGCGTCCGCAAGGACGCTCTGGACAAGTGGGACGCCCTGACGCCCCGCGACCAGATCCGCCTGCATCACGGCCGGGTCTGGTTCCCCGAAGCCGCCCAGAGCGACTTCGCCGCCAGCCTGCGCCCGACGCCGTGGGCCACGTCACAGCTCTGCCAGCGGCTCGGCATCCCGGCCGCCTACTTCAAGCGGTGCCCCTCTCAGCTGCAAGACCTCCAGTTCAACCACTGGATCCGGCAGTCGGACGGTCACCGAGACGCCGAGGGCGATGGTTACCCGCCCACCCCTGACCGGACCGACGAGGAAGCCCCGCCCGAGACCACTGGTTCTGAGGAGAATTGCAACGAGACAGCCTGCCCGGACGAACCGGACGCGGGTTCGCGGCCGGACGCCTGGCTGCTGCGGATGAAGGGGGACGCCCTCCGGGGCGTGCTCTCCTCCCGCTATGCCCGGCTCGACCACGACCTGCTCCTGGACTGCCTCACACCCCTGATCCCCCAGGGCTTCGCCGTAGACTGGTTCTCCCTAAACGACGGCGGCCTGCACCTGCGCCTGGTGGACCCGCGCAAACCGCAGTCCGTGCTGGCCGGGGACGACCTGCTCTGCGGCATCCACCTGGCCAACAGCGAGGTGGGGCGGCGGGCCGTGACGGTGGACGCGCTGGTGTATCGCTTGGTCTGCCAGAACGGCCTCATCCGGCTGGTCAAAGGCAAGAGCCTCCTCTACCGCCGGCACGTCCACTTCTCCGCGCCCCGCTTCAAGGAGGCGCTGGAAGACGCGGTGCTGGTGGCTTTGACCGAGGCAGGCCGGTTCCTGGAGCAGATCCGCACGGCCACGCGCACTCCGGTCCCAAACGTGCAAGCGGTGCTTGCACAATTGGGCCGTCAGGAGGCCCTGAGCAAGAGCTTCCTAGAGGCCGCCGAACGCAGCCTGCGCTCGGAGCCTTCCGGCCAGCAGGAGACGGTATGGGGCCTTGCCAACGGGCTGACCCAGGCCGGCCAGGCGCTGTCCGCCGACGACCGGTACGCGGTGGAGGCGCTGGCGGGCCGGCTGATCGAGCACGGCCCTCCCAAAGTCTCCGTTCGCTCCGCCGAAGACAATCTCGTGACGGTGAAAGAGTGCGAAAAAAGGGAGCAAGAGAATGGAGATCACTCGGCGCGGCCGGTTCTGGTCCGTGCATGACGGGGCGGGGCAGCTGGTCTGCCTCGCCGTGTACCTGAAGGGGGCGAGGGAGGTCGTAAGGCGGCTCTCCCCCGCCCCCGCGACTGCGAATGGCTCTTTGGAGCAGTCCGGCCTAGCCGGACCCACAGGAAAGGAGAAACCGCATGGCACGCGCCACGCATCTGACGATCTCCACCGCTGACCGCATCCGCCTGGATGGCCGTTGCGGCGAAGACGGAGGAGAGGAGAGCGGAGACAATGAGGTGCGCCAGGAGGTGCAGGTGAGCGTCACCTACGCCCTGGAGGCCTGCGACACGAAACTGGTCCGGCTGGCCGAGGCCAAGGCGCTGGAGGTGAAGCTGGCGCACGAGGCGGTCTGGGACCGCATCGGCGCGTTCAGCAGCAATGCGTTCAGCGGCGGTAGAAACGGCGGCGGCAGGCCCAGCCCATGCTCGGGCCGCCGCCCGTCAGACGAGGAGGATGACTACAGGAATGAAGAAGACAGGGATGACGGCAACGACGGCCCGGACGATGACCCGCAGGGAGCAGGGCTGCCGCCCGATCCCCCGCCCACAGACCCGCCCATGGGAGGTCCGGCGCGGGAAGCCTGGTACATGCCGGGCGGCTCCCGCCTCGGGAACGGGACCGCAACCCCAGCACCTTCCCCCGATCCTGACGCGGAACCGATTACCGGCCCGCAAAAGATCCTGATCCGCTCGCGGGGGAAGAAGGCGGGGCTGACCCCCTACGCCCTGGAATCTCTTGTGTACCAGCAGTTCAAGGTGTGGAAGGTGGAGAAGCTGACCAAAGAGCAGGCCGCCTCGGTCCTGGCTGCCCTGGACCGTGACCTGAAAGAACGCGAGGCGCAGGAGAAACGCGAGGCGCACGGCTCCGCCGTCGCCGCGCGCGCCGCCTAACTTCCCGAAGGCGCCACATTACAGAAGAGCAAACCGAAGCTCACGCGGCTAGGGATCAAACTGAAGATCAAGATATGCGGGAGGCTTGCGTCTCCCGCAGAATGCCGGGGCTGTCTCCCCGGCATCAAGTCCCGCCGCTCGCAGGATAGCCAGCAACCCGGTGCCTGAATCGTAAGATGGGCGCCGGGGATAAGTCTTGCGCGAGGCCTGCGGCGGTCGGGCAGTTGCACGTCCCGAGGCAGGCAGAACCCGCCTCCCTCACCCCGCCCGTCTGCCACTCCGGCAGGCGGGCTTTTTTGCAGCCAGCACTCTTCGCGGCCTGATCTTCCTGAGTTCGTGATTGAACGGATTTCACCGCACGATCGTACTGCAGGAAGCGAAGAAACGGTCAGCCCCCGCTGTCAACAATTGGCTTGTTTGTGACTCTGCCGGGCAGGCCGAGGGTGGGCATTCGGGTGGGCATTGGCATGGACAACGGGCGGGTTTCCGAATGTCCGCCTCATTGTCCACTGCTTCCAGATGGACAATGGGTCTATCCGGGCCTTCCAGATCGTGTAACTACTTCTTCCTTTTCCCTCGATCTCCCTGATCTCCCTCAAAGTCCTCGTACCGGGCGAACCCGGCCCCAGCTTGCACTCACTCATAGCAGCCTTGTCTTCCCCCGGCCAACGGCGGTGCCGCGGCAGGAATCGGGGAACGCGCGTAGAATAGGACGCTCAATCGCAACAGGACGCTCAATCGCGCCTCCGGCTGGGATGATCGGATCAGGTCATGAAGGCAGCGGACGAAAAAGAACGAAAAAAGAACAGATAAAGAATAGACATGTTGCGCGATACTAAAGTGGCTCTGTCAGCGGTTGCCTGCCCTGGCTTTAGGCCGCCGGGTAGCTCTTCAGCGGCCTGTCCTGCTGGCGGCGGTTGACCAACCCCGCCTTCCCTCAGCCTGTTGCGCTAGCAGCGGCGGCACACATTGCCCTTGGACTCGACGCAAATTGGCGATGCGATGCTTTGGGTGAACTTGAACACGATCGGGCATTCAGCGAGTACACGAAGGCGCTACAACTCGAGCCAAACTGGGACGTAGCAAATTACTACTACGGCTACGGGTGGCAATGGCTTGCTTCCAAATGCCGTGCAAGGCTTGGCAGCGTTCAGCAAGCGAAGGCGGCCTTGCAGAAGGCGATCCTGCTAGGCAAGGCTGATGTCAAGAAAGCCGCCCGAAAGGCGTTGAAGGACCTCAAGAAACCTGCCTGACGTGCCACGAGCAAGACAGCCCGGCCTCCCCGCGAGTGGCCGGGCTGTTTCTTGCCGCCCCATCTTCCTGCCTTCGGATGACCTCGCACGATGACTCTATCCACTGCCCCTGAGACCGCCCAACCCGAGGCGGGGGAGGCGAACAAGCCAAGTGGCGTGTTCGCCGCCGTCAAAGCCAGCGCCCCCGCTGTCCTCCTCTGTTTGGGTATCGCCGCCCACCTGCTGTTCCTGCTGTCCCTCAAGTTCGGCTGGCTCAACCCCCTCTCAACGGCACCATGCACCGCTTCGGGCCTGGCGGAGACTTCTTCTCCCTCTATGTGGCGGGGAATGGTCCGCAGCCTGCCAAAAACATTAGAGTTATGGTGTAATTGTCTTCGTTTCCTGCCTGAGTGCCTTCAGCGGTCTTCTTAGTCGGCCGCCTGTGCGTGGGCTGTCGCATAAACTTTGAGAGGCCGCTTGTCCAAGCGGCGGTTCAC
>JAABUY010001434.1_pt1 | contig 32140 bp, 51 predicted proteins | sample 5560271 | NCBI WGS metagenome assembly JAABUY01 (sample SAMN10711886, study PRJNA513374) | rock metagenome | isolation source: Antarctica rocks | place: Antarctica: Victoria Land, University Valley | reverse complement strand
GTTCTGCCTCGGCGCGGGGCTGACCGCGGGCGCCGTGCACCTGGCCATGCTCGTCGTGGGCCGCATCATGCTCGGCGTGGGCGTCGGCTTTGCGAACCAGGCGCGCGCGCGCGCGCCCTCGCGGCGGCAGCCCCTCGCACTCTAGCACCAGCCAGGGCCCCGGACCTCGCCTGGCTCACGTGCCCGCCGCGTCCGCACTGCTCGCGAAGCGCCGTGCAACCCTGGCTCCCTGCTCCCGGCACCCTGGGCTGCAGGGCCAGGGGGAGCTTTGCAGCGCTCGCGGTAGAGGCGCAGCGCGTCCGCTCGGCCGGGCCTGTCCGCTCCGGTGCGACGCGCGGGGCGGCCGCGCGCAGGCGGTGCCGCTGTACCTGAGCGAGATGGCGCCGCCGCAGATGCGCGGCGGCCTGAATATCATGTTCCAGATGGCGACCACGATCGGTGCGCGGCCCGGGCAGGCCGGCGCGCCGCGCGGCGCCCTCTGCGGCGGCGCAGGCGGCTGCATGCCTGCACTGCAGCGCGTGGACGCTGTGGGCCGGCTGCAGCGCGCCGCTCTGGCATGGCTTTGCAGGGCGAGCCCGCCAGCTTCGCTGAGCGCGGCGCTGAGGGCCGCGCGCGCGCGCAGGCATCCTGGCGGCGCAGCTGGTGAACTTTGGCACGCACCGCCTGGGCGAGTAGTGCGCCCCGACATACCTCTTGACCCTGTCCCTGATAGCGCACTGCTTTGGCCGCAGCCAGACAAAGCATCCGCACCTGTTGCCCTATGCGTCCATTTCGTCTGCTTTGCACTTTGGCAGCGGTACATAAACACGCAAATAAGCTGAGGAGCATTTAGTCTGTACAGCAGCTCAGCCCTGTGAAATGACTGTAGATGCGCACCGAGCACGCACCTGAGCGGCCGGCCCGCCGCGCGCAGCGGCTGGCGCATCTCGCTGGCGGGCGCGGGCCTGCCGGCGCTGGTGCTGACGCTGGGCGCCATCTTCCTGCCCGATACGCCCAACTCGCTGCTGGACCGCGGCTTCCCGGCCGCGGCCGAGGCCGTGCTGCGCCGCGTGCGCGGCGTGCGCGACGTCAGCGTTGAGCTCACCGACATCCAGCACGCCGCCAAGGTCGCGAGCCAGGCCGGCGGCAGCTGGCGCACCATTTTCAAGCGCGAGTACCGCGCCGAGCTGACCATGGCGCGCCCCGGGGCCCTGTCGAAGCAGATGCCTGGCGCTGCATGCACTTGAGGTCAGGCAACGGCCTGCGCTCTGCTGCATACACGGGCGCCCCTCACGGCTGTCTGCCCGCCCAGCGCTGAAGCGGCGAGCATCGAGTCTGGCACCAGAGCACTGAGGCGGCTGCGCTCGGGCGCAGGCTGTTATGATCCCGCTGTTCCAGCAGTTTACCGGCATCAACTCGGTGCGCAGCCTCTGCGCCCCCTATTCTGAGCCGCACGCTCAAACCCTGACCGACTGAGAGCGCTTCACATCATCAATTTGTGCTGAGCAGCTCTGGCTTGCACATGCGCCTGTTGCTCGCCACCTTCTGCGCCTGCAAGCCCTGTGTTCGGCCCGGGCTGCAATGCACAGCCGCGCTCTCTCTGCGCGCGCGCTGACCCGGCGCGCGCGCTCGCAGATCATGTTCTACGCGCCGGTGCTCTTCAGCTCGCTGGGCTCGGGCGAGACGACCGCGCTGGTGCAGACGGTTATCACAGGCGCGCGCGCGCGCGCTGCCCTATCCCTAACCCTGAGTCCAACCCTAGTGCCTCGCTTGCCTTGCTGCGAGCGCATGTCATTTGCATGCGGAGCTCGCGACGCTCGGGCGCGCTCGGCCGCAGTCAGCGCGCACGTCCTGGTCCATGGCCGCACCAGGGCGGCGCATGGTGCATGGCTTGCCTGGGCACGAGTGCGGTTGCTTACATCATCGGGCCACCGCGCAGGCGCGGTGAACGTGCTAGCGACGGTGGTGGCCATCGTGGTGGTGGACCGCGGCGGCCGCAAGATCCTGTTCACGCAGGGCGGCATCCAGATGGCCGCCGCGGAGATCGCCATGGCCGGGCTCATCGCCTGGAATTTCCGCCCCGGCGCCGGCGAGCTCAGCCAGTCGGTGCGCAGCGGGGCGCCGCGCGGGCCCGAGCTCGCCCCCGCCTGTGTCTGTGCACACTGCCTGTCAGTCCCGTGACAGGCTGTGGAGGCACTGTGGTCCTCGCCGGGGATGGGAGCCGCCCTGCGCGTGTCCAGACTCGTGCGGCAAGTCCATATAGGCATTGCTTGCATTCATGACCATGCGTGTGTACTGTGTGGGGCCAGGCACTTGCATGCACTCAGAAGTGTTGGCGTGTGTTGCCAGTTTTTACGCCCCTGGTCTGCCTGTGGCAGCCTGTCGTGGTGCAGGCCCATGCTGTCACCGTCATCGCAACGCTGCACTGCCCCATGCGACCGCCGGGCGACACCTGGCCGGCCCCGCCGCCAGCGCCCGCGCTGACCGCCGCGGCGCGGCGCCGCGCGCGCAGATGGCCGTCGGCATCATTGTCCTCGTGTGCATCTTCACCAGCGGCTTTGCCTGGTCCTGGGGCCCGCTCGGCTGGCTGGTTCCGTCCGAGATCCAGCCGCTGGAGACGCGCTCGACCGGCCAGGCGATCACCGTCTCCGTGAACTTCATCTTCACGGCCGTCATCGGGCAGGCCTTCCTGACCATGCTCTGCACGATGCAGTACGGCATCTTCCTCTTCTTCGCGGGCTGCGTCGCAATCATGACGCTCTTCGTGCTCGTGTTCCTGCCAGGCGCGCCCTGCGCGGCGCGGCAGCGCCCGGCGCGGCGCTGCGCGGCACATGCGGGGCAGCGCAGGAGCATGTTCGCCAGGCCTCACGTGCTTCGTGTTGTTTTGTCACAGGGTGCCTCGGTGCGTGCCAGCCTGCGGATGGTCTGGTGTCTGCTGGGTGTTTCACAGCCGGTGCATGACATGCTTCCATGACGCTCACCAGCCTTCCTGCCCAGCAAACCTGAAGCCAAGCGTGCCATTTCTGAGCTCATGAGCTCATGCATCTGTCAGGGCCCACACATTCTGAACCAATGCTCTGCTCTTTGCGGAAGTGGGCGTCCTCTCAGGCCTACCGATGGGGCTCCCTCCGCCGTGCCGCGTGCAGTGCAGGCAGCCTGCAAGCCTATGCCCTCTACCCAAACCGTGCCCTGTTGCTGCGCAGAGACCAAGGGCGTGCCGCTGGAGGAGATCGCCGACCTGTGGCGGGCGCACTGGTACTGGCGGCGCTTCACGCAGGGCGCGGAGCGCTCGCCGCGCGACACCGAGCTGGCGGCCGGCCCCAAGCTGGCCGCCGCGCCCGTCCCTGCCAAGCAGCTGCCGGCGCCCGCCGCGGCGGCCGCCGACCCGTCCTGCTACTACACTATCTAGGCGCGCCGCATGCGCCCGCCCGCGGCGCGCGCCGGAGGCTTTGCGGCCTGCTGGGGCTGGGGGCCGCGGGCGAGCGCCGCTCAGGTGTAGGGGAAGGGGTTGGCAGGGAGGGCGCCCCTGGCGCCGCACGCCGCGTCCGAGCGCTGCAGCACGCGAGCGCATGCTGCGGTGCCAGCTTGCTGCAGCTTGCCGCGGCCTGCCGCGGCCCAGAGTCCAGCAGCGGCGCCTGAATGGCTGCCATTGAGGGCTTTGCAGGAGGGTTTAGGATTCATGTCGGCAGGCGCTGAGGGCCTGCAACGGGTTCTGGGTATTGCCAGCGCTTACCAAGGATACTGCAAGTCGGTTGGGGTGCGTGACCAGCTGCGTACAAGCGCCCACACATGGCGAGGGCCAGCCACTCGCGACCACAATCTCAAGGAGGAACAACGGTGGCGCGTGCCGTGGCCCCGGCGGCGGCCCTCGGGGTTGCCGCCGGTGCATGCAGGCTGGGCCAGGTTGTTGTGTGCAGGACCAGGACCGGGGGCACCATTAAGCAGGCATACACCATGCAGGCGACTCTCGGGCATGCGCTGCGGTGAAGTTTTGGGTGTACAAATCTTTTTCCTCACTGCCCCAGGGACTTTCAGCCTTTGCTCCGAATCACACACCAGCGGCCGCAACCGGGCGCCCTCCTGTCCGGTGCGGATTTTGGCTGCCATTTCCTGCAAGAATCGTGGGACTGTGAACCGGCTTTTGCAGAACGCATGCATGCAGTTAGGAGGGACGGAAACGCAGCCATAGGTAGTGCCAGGGTGGGGCGCTTGTAGGGGTGCGGGTGGTGCCAGCCTGACCACTTGTTTATAGGCAGGCGCCACGGGAGTCGCTCAGCCCCTTGTCTATAGCTGCCGGCACCCCATGGGGCTGCCGGCATGAAGTACGCAGAACAGAGCTTTGCACAGTCCAGTAAAGAGTTTGTCGTGGGAGTGAGCTGCTGCCCGGATTGGACCACGGCCGGCGCTCCCGGCCCGGCAGGCTGGCTGAGCACCAATGCACACCTGACCGTACACGCACACCTGATCTCCATGCACGCCTGCTCACATGCAGCAGGCACAGCCTGCAGGGCCTCCTGGCGTCACTGCCAGAGCCTCAGACCCATCCACCAAGCAGCCTACAACAGCTGCAAACAGCACGCATGAACTGCTATCCTACATACCCTCTCCCCTTGTCTGGTACTGAGTATGTGTCTACTGATAAGTCGACAGCATTTTGCCTCCAACCCTTACTAAATATATGAATTCACGGGTTGCTGTGTTGCTCGATGCATGGCGTTAGCGCGCGCATATATGAACAATACAATAAACTGGTCGTGGCGTCTGCGAGAGTATCTGCGCAGGTTGGGCTGAGCCCTGCCTCAGGATAGGGCTGCTATCAGAGCACAGGACCAGCCCTGCGCGACACCCGGAACCCCTGCGCACCCGCTACTTTGCATGCACGCCGCCCATGCTGCGCACTCTTGTGCTGAGGCGGCGTCTGTGCAGGAGCCGTGCCAGTGCATGGACGTCACATCGTTAGCCGTGCGAGCACGTGCTCGTGCAGCAGCAGGCCTGAGGCAACCATCCCAGCCATTTAAACTCGAGATGACCGGCTTGACCCACAAAACCGCAGACAGGCTGGGCCCAGCACCTTGGCTGGGCATGCACTCGGGCCTTGCCCGCGCCCCCGAGCCGCAGCGCCAGCTGCATGCGCCGCGCCGTTCGCCCCGGCGGCAGCGCTCGACGTGCACTGTGTGCTGCGCAGGCTCACAAGAGCTTGCAATGCAGCCTGCTGCCTCTCAGCCGTGCCCAGCCGGCGGGCGCCCTGCTCGCCGGGCGTGCGCGAGCGGGGCGCCGGTCGTGCCGGCGTCCGCAGGCGGCTGCGCCGCAGAGAGCGCCGGCGGCTGCCCCTCCAGCGACTGCAGCTGGCTGGGCGTCAGCGAGGCGCTGCGCTGGCGGCGCACTCGCTGCGCGGCCTCGCCGGGGCCCGCCCTCTGCCGCAGGCGACTGCATGTGGGAGCTTGTCCGTGGAACAGGCGCCCTTGCTGGCAGACTTCCACAGATAGTCAGGAGCGCACATGTGGCTGTTGTCAGCGTGCCCCTGGCGCTCGTGTATGTATGCAAAAAGATCTTACATCAAAATCACATGTAGTGTGGCAGCGCTCATGCACAGACTAGCGGGAGCACTGAGTGTGGATGGGCTGAACGCCCATCCACACACAGCGCCCTCCGCGCTTGAAGGCTGCATGAAGACGGCTCGCTCAGCGACCGCGCTGTCAGCACCCTGCAAGATCAGCCACAGCTGCAGCACAGCCGACCGTGGGGCGGCACACGTGCGGCCGCGCGCACCTCGCCAGCCGCCGTGCCACGCGGGCGGCCCGCGGCGGGGCCGGGCGGCGAGCTGCCGGGCGCGGGGGGCGCCGTGGCGGAGAAGCGCAGCGAGTCGACCGCCGAGTAGCGGCGTGTCAGCCTGGGCGCAGCGCCGCCAGCGGGCGCTCCCGCAGAGGCCGCCGCCTTGCGCGCCTGCCCACGCGACAAGCCCCTGCCTCATAGCAGACTAGGGTCGCATATACAGTGCCATTTTCCATCACAGCACAACCAGGGCCAACACGCCCACAAACATCTTGCAGCTGCAACAAGCACTGCCACCGCGAACAGGCGCGCAGAGTGGCGGTGAGCATCTCCACCAAGGCAACGAGTGATCAGCACGCTGCGCGGGCGCCGCGCCTCCTCCGCAAAGAACTCCTCGAACGACGGGCTCGAGAACGCAAAGCCCGTGTGCGTGCGCGACACCGGCCGGCCCGTGGTCGCGCCCCAGCTGTCGCGCGGCGGCTGCGCGCCCTGGCGGCCCTGGGGCCCCCCGCCCTCAGGTCCCGCGCCCTGATCCGCCCAAGCCTGGTCCCCGCCGACCCCGACATCTCCAGACCCTCCGGCCGGCGCGCGACCAGGTGATGCTGCGCCTCAAATTCGGCGCTCCCGCCCGCGCGGCCGGCGGCGGCAAACACGTTGCGGCGCGGCGGCCGCGCGCGGCCGAGCGCCCTCGCGAGCGCGGCGCGTGAGCGCGCGAGCGACCCGGCGCGCGCGTGCGGCGGCGCGCCCGGCGTGCGGCCCGCCGCGCCACGCGCATCCCAGCGCGCCTTGGCCTCCATCTCCTGCGTGCACGGCGCGTGCAACAGATAGGGTATTTGTTAGGCAGTTCTGACTCTATTCCCAGACCCTCGCAAGTGAAATGTGCTGTACTACATGTGTGAAATGTGCGAGCGCTGCCTTGGGTTGCGGCGGCGCCCCGGCCACAGCAGCGCATGCATGTGTGGCGCTGGGCGCGCCTGCACGATCTGGAAGTCGAAGGGCGCGAGCGTGCGGCGCAGCACCATGATGGCCAGGTCCGGCAGCAGGCAGGCCGCCACGCCGCCGGCCAGCCCCAGCCAGAACCCCGGCAGGTACACCAGCTGCGCGCGGCGCGCACCGCCGGGGGCCGCGTCAGCGGCGCGGCGCGCGCCGGCCCCTCTGACGGCTTGGCAGGCCGCCCGGACGGCGGCAGCATGTCCCTCGTCCTCATGTTGACGTGAGCACCGAGCCAAGGCTTGAGCGAGCATGTGACGGCATGTCCAGCGCACAGGCTGCCAACAGCCCGCCGCGCCCTGGCGTGTCCGGTGCATGTGTTGCCTTGGCGCGCCCGGCGCATGCAGGCACTGGCTGGCCCTTACGCCAGGCGGCAGGCGCGTGCCGGAGGCGGCGGCCGGGGCCGCGCGCGCGCCTGGAAGAAGACCTGGTAGACAGGGTCGGTCTTGCTGAGCAGCGACACCGAGTCCGGCGGCGCCAGGCAGTACCCGGCCACAAAAGCAAAGTACGCGGCCAGGCTGAGCGCGGCGACCAGGTAGTGCGCCGCGGTGTGGAACGTCACCGCCATCAGCAGGCGCAGGTTCACCTGGGTAGGGTAGTGTTCTTACATAAGGCACGCCAGCTCGCACAGACGTTGGATCAAGGCTGCATGTGGCCCTCAGCGCTGTGTGCAGCGCTGCGCCCGCGGCGTGCCCCTCGCATGGAGCCGCCCCGCAGCCTGCGGCAAGTGGGGCGCGCGCTGCATGCGGGAGTGGCCTCATGGCAGCGACAGGGTGTCTCATGTGGCTGCCTGCATGTATCGAGTGGTGCTGCGGGAGCGTGTGCACTGTCACGCACTGACGCGCAGCCGGGCCCCACCATGACGACCACCAGGGTGTAGGCGAGCGTGCCGACGTCCCACAGGCCCAGCGCGCGGCCGCGGCGGCTGACGGCGCCGGGCGCGAGCGCCCACATCGGCGCATAGAAGCACACCAGCGACTGCCACAGCGCTGAGGCCAGCCAGAGCGCGAGCACGCGCAGCCGGAAGCTCGCGTTGGCCTGGCCGGGCCGGTACAGCTGCGGCATCAACAGCGCGCTCTCCTGGCGCGCGCGCGCGCGCGCGCGTCAAGGCGGCCGCTCGGCGCGCCCGGGCCGTCTGCAGCGGAGCAACCATGACAGCGGCGGCTGTGACACCATCGCAGGCAGGCTTGCACTCGAGGCAGGCAGGCTTGCACTGTGATGCAGGGTCGGCAACCCGAGAGCTGAGGGCAGTTTTACCGGAAGGGGGTGCCCACCTTGCTGACGTCCTGGTCCAGCAGGCCAACCGCAATGACCGGCATTGACGTGAAGATCAGGTTGTACATGCTGTGGTACCAGTCATCATACCTGCGCCCCCCCAGAAGGCGCCGGCACTGCTGACAGCTGCGCCGCTGCTCAGGCCTTTCCTACGCCTGATGGAGAGTAGCGATGTGCTGATCGTTCTCAACCCCGTTGTGTAATAGTCATGTACGAACGGCCCAACAGTCCGGGCACGCGCAGCAGCCGCGCGCTCACACCTGTGTTGCCCTGACCGCGGGGGGGCACGCGCAGGGGGGCGGGCCGCACATGCGCTGGCCGGAGAAGCCGGCGAACAGATTGAACCAGAAGAGCGTGAAGGTGTAGACGACGTTCTTGTAGAAGAAGTACATGATCACCAGCGCCACGCGCTTGTACGACCAGCGCCCGTGCACCAGCAGCAGCGGCGCCAGGAAGCGGAACTGCGCGCGCGGGTGTAGGGTACGTCAGAATAAGCCGGCATCAGCACTGTCAGTAGCGGGGCGCTTGCGCATGCGTTGCATGCATCGCGATATGGCGCGAACCCACCGCCGAGTCGGACGCGGGCCGGGTTCCCGGGCCCGGAGGCGCCGGGCGCGCGCCTGTGCGATCGCAAAGTCGGCCGCCATGACCGCCTGCATGCCCTCCTGCCCGCTGATGCCGACGCCCACGTGCGCCGCCTGCCCGCAGGCACACAGGCGTTGCGGGCGTGCGCGGCCGGCCTCACAGGCGTGCGCTGACTGCGTGTGCAGCACAGTGGCGGGTGCAGTGTATGCAGGGCCGCCTGCACATGGCAGTGACCACGCCGAGAACGGTGGCCATGCTTGCACGTCATGCGCCTCGCGACCGCGCTGCAACGCCTGATTTACAACACAGCGCAGAGCAAGGGGATGCGCACATGGCGGGGCGGGCTGGGGAGCAGCGCAGGGGCGCGCCTGGATCATGCTAACGTCGTTGGCGCCGTCGCCGATCGCCAGCGTGACCTGCCCGGCGCCGTCGCGCACCTGGCGCGCCGTGCAGGGGCGTGCATGCACGAGCGCGCGCGACAGACGGCGCGGCCCTCCAGGCTGGCGCAGTGCATGCACGCCAGCGCCTTCTGCGGGGTAGGTTTACGGACGGTAGGGTTTTGTAGGGTTTCAACTCGCGTAGGGCAGGACAGCGCACCAGGCGCGTGACCAGAGCCTTCTGCAGCGGCGACACGCGGCAGCACACGACCGCCGCGCAGCGCGTGCCCAGCGCCAGCATCCGCGCCTTGGCCGCCGGCTCGCCCAGCAGCACGCCCAGCGCGCGCCCGTCCACCACGAGCGCCAGCTCCGCGCGCTCGCGCGCGCCCGCCTCCGCCTCCGCCTCGGCGCTGTCCAGCTGCTGCATGACCTGCACGCAACGCGGGGCTGGCATCCATTCAGTGTACACATCTGCTGGTGTCCGGGGTACCTTCGGTTCCCCTGCATCCAATGCTCCGCATTCGCCCACGCATGCACAACACACTCAGTGGAGTGCCAGCGCCCCACGCTCCCCCCGGGCGCTGCATACCATTGCAGGCGGCATATGAAGCCGGCTGGTGGCTAGCTTTGGGCCAGCCAAAATTGGGGGCGTGGCCCCACCTCCGCGCGCAGCACCGCCTCGGCGGCGCGCCCCTGGCCGGCGGCCTCGGCGGCCGCGCAGGCGGGCGTCTCGGAGGTGACCAGCAGCCGGCGCTGGCTGCTGGAGAGCAGGCAGCAGGCGAAGCCGATGTTGACCGCCGTCTCCAGCTTGTCGCCCGTCAGCACCCACAGCCGCAGGCCCGCCGCCAGCAGCTGCTCGATGCACGCGCCCACGCCCTGGCGGCGCCCGGCGGCGCAGAGTCGGGGCGGCCGCTTCAGGCGAGCTGCAAGCGCGACCTCCTTCCAGAGTATCCGTGCACACTGAAGCATGCGCCTGGGATGCCCAGTGTGCGCGCTGCCACGCAGAAGCTCCAGCATGTTAAGATGCATTTTTTAGCACATTGCTATACTCAGCATTCGCCGGAGCTTTGCAGGCTTGTCATGGCTGCAGCTCTGCCCGGGCGTACGGCGTCCACCAGGAAGCACACAACCCAATCACGACACCGACCAGGCCGCGGCGGGCCGCGGCGCGCCTGCTGCAGCTTGTCCTCGATGGCGGTCGCGCCCAGGAGCAGCAGGTCGCGGTCCACGGCCTCCGCGGCCGCGTCCAGCGCAAGCGCGCGGTCCGCCAGCGCGCCGCGCGCCGCCTCAAAGCGCACCGCCCAGGCCGCATACTCCTCCTCAGGGACCACCCTGCGCGCGGAGGCGCTCTGGCTCTGTGCCACCATGCACGTGCTTTTTCTGTCAGGGACTCTGCGTGGGACGCCTGCCCTACCTAGACGAAGGGATCTAGGTATCTGTTGCTGCGCCCGTGGAGATGCACATGGAGCAATGCTGCAGCATGCATGGGCGCCAGACAGGGAGCGCTGCAGCGCGCATGTCAGCCAGGGCGGCTGCTAGCTCGCAGCAGACCCGTTCCTTGGGCGCGTATTGCGCACTGGCCACAGCAAGCTGCAAGCACACCATCGCGCAGACCAGGGCAGGGAGCGGGCCACGCAGGAAAGGAGCCCAGAGGCATTTGCACCGGTAGGCCAGGCAGAGCGTGCGCAGCCCGTGGTTGCCAAACTGCTCCAGGTGCTCGCGCGTGTCCTCCCAGAACTGCTTGCCGCCCGCGGCCAGGCGCTCGTGGATCACCGTGTCCGCGCCCTGCGCGCCAGGATGTCAGGCCGAGTGGGGGCAGCACATCAGGCTGAAGGGCGCCTTGCGCTGCTGGAGGATGTCCCTCAACAGACATGCAAGATGCAGTGGTCGGCCCTGTCTCATGTCATCAGCATCAGCCCTGCTGATGACATGTCTGTAATTGAAGTCTTTGCAACCAAAATCCAGCGCGGTGGATGTTGATGCCGCCTGCCGACCCTGCCGGGAAAGCCGGTCGAGCGGCAGGGGCCTCGCCTTGCAGTAGAGCAGGATGCGGCCGTCGGGGACGCGCACGATCACGCTCTGCCGCTTCCGCGTTGAGTCAAACTCCAGCACCGCCAGCGTCTGCCGCGGCACGAGAGTGCAGGGTCCCTCAGCCAGGCGCGCGGCATGAGCGCCGGAACAGGGTATGACAACGAGTACACCCAACCTCACACCCTCCATGCCCTAAAGCTAGCGCGCGCCGCCTTCTGTCAAGCTGCAGTGGGGTGGATGCCAGCCGCATGCCTGCAGTGCCCTGCATGCGAGGGCAGGCCGAGCGCCGGCTCACTATTGCCCATGGCAGCAGCGGCCGCAGAGCGGGAAGCAAACTTCACGCCCAGGCTCCGCCGCCGCCCTGCCCGTGCGCGGGGCGCGCGCGCGCCTGGTACCGCTGCTCGGGCGCGTCGGCGGCGGCGGCGGCCGGCAGGCCGGGCGGCGCCTCGCGCACGAACACCGCGTCCAGCGTGCGGCGGCAGAAGAAGACGCCGAGCGCCTTGGCCGCCACCACCAGCGCCGCCTCGTCCGGCGAGGCCGCCTGCGCGCGGGGCCGCCGGGCAGACATCATCAGGCAGACGCATAAACAGTCGCCGGCTGGTGCTCCGCCCCTTTGAAAGGGCGCCGCTGTCACCAACAGGCTACACAACATACCGCATGCCCTATTACAGTGCCTTGTCAGCACCATAAGGGGCTGCACGAAGGTGTTCTGCACTTCAAGGGCAGCACCCAGACGTCTCTGAAGCTCCAAGCTGCATGATTTGCTGCAATCGAACAGGCTTCCCGAAGATGCGCTGACGAAGCAGGCACCCACTGCGGCATCTGATTCACGAGTAAAGGCTCCTGCCTACATGCCCGCGCCTCATGGGCAGCACGGGGGTCAGGCAGGGCGGCGCGCGCGGGCGCGCCTGGTAGCGAATGGTGTCCGGCGTGGCCCCGCCTTCAGGGATGACCGTGTGGCAGATGGCCAGCAGGCGCAGAAACTCGCGAACAATGTCCGCGCCGGGCTGGCCATGCCAGCGCCCGTCCAGCAGCCGCCTGTGCGGCGGCCCCCGCTGGACGCCCTGCCAGCCTGCAGGCCGCGCCTGCGGGGGCGGTCGCTGCGCAGCTGCGAGTCGGACAGCACCTTCTAGTGCAGGCCACCTCCGAATGGCATGCATGCAAGACGCACAGGGCCCCTGCCTCAGGGCTGATGTGTGTCTCATGCGCTAGGGAAGGTCATGAGATCATAGGGTACGGGTAGGTCTGCTGATGCCCTAGGTCCGCCCAGCGCGCCTGTCAGAGAAGTTGAAGCCGGGCTTCCAGCGCGGCGGCGCCTCGGCGTCCTCGCTGCCGGTCTCCGACTCGATGCGCGTGCCCAGGCGCTTGGCCAGCGCGCGCTGCACCTCCGTGACGCCGCGCCCGTACCTGTCCCATGCCACCACCAGTGCAGTGTCCGAATCTCATTGGGGAGTTTCACTCTCTGCAAAATTGCCACCATCCGTCGATGCACAAGCAGATGAGCAGCAACAGATGCTTCCATGCTCTCTCAGCATGCTACATGCGCATCGTCGAGCGCGGCCGCACACCTCACGCCTGCGATGCTGCAGCGCAGGAACTCCATCTGGTTGCAGGTAAGCGTGCCTGCGCGCGCCCGGGCCGCATCCACATTCTTTTGTTGGGGGGGTTTCCTGTGCAAGGGCACGCCATGCAGCATGACACCCAGTAAGGGCAAACAGTGCATGTGTCATGTCGCCGCAAGCTAGGAGGCCTGGCAGGACCGACAGGACAACCTGCACAGTGGGAAGCAGCAGGGCGCGCCCGTCTTGTCGCTGAAGATGTACTGCACCTGCCCAAGCTCCTCATTGAGGTTCGACGTGCGTGCAAGCGCGGGCGTGTCGCTCGCCGCGTCGTACATTGAGCGGTCGCCATTTATCAAGCTGGCTGCCTGCGTCATCGTGCCCTCTGCACGCAATGTTGAACGCAGAGGGCATGCTTTGATGATGCCTGCAACTCGCAGGGTTACATAGAGTAAGCACCGAGATTGCTCGTGCGGCCCACCCAGCCCAGCAGCTGTCATAGTAGTGGAAAAACTATATTAGCGCTAGCACCTGACATGTGGCAAGTGCCACACTGACTGCCAGCTCTCGGCGCGTGGTAGCTATTGCAGTTGCGTGCGCATACGGGGCCCACCTGGAAGTACTTGATGATCTCGATGGACACGTAGAGCGAGATGGGGATGAGCGTCGAGTACAGCGTGAGCGCCGTCAGGAAGTCCAGCGCACCCACGAGCGGCCGCGCCGCCGGGTCGAACTGCGCGCGCGTCGCCGCGGACTCGCGCGGGTTGCCCAGGTCGAGGTACCAGTGCTCCTGCGCGCGCGCCCGCATCGATGCCTGCTGAGTTTACTCCAGACGCGCATGGCTGGCGTACAGACGGTGGGCGGCGCTAAGTTTTTGAGCAGCACACACAGTGTAGCGGACTTACATGCATTCAGGTATGCTTGCTTGATGGCTGTTCCTTTGGTGCAACGATGCACCCAACGCCTTGAGGAACCCCTGAGCAGCGCGTGCGCGATGTTTCACGCAGCCCACAGCGCCATCGTCACCCGCAGCAACGGTGGCCAGGGAGCTGGGAGGGACAACTGCAGCACGCCTGGTTGACCCACAGGGCGGCGCCCACGGCGTCGGTCAGGCACATGGCCGCCAGCAGGCAGAACATGCCCAGGATGAGGCGGTCCAGGCGCCGCTCGAGCGTGGAGCGCTTGGACGGCGCGGCCGTGGAGTTCATCATCACCTTGCTCTGCGCGCCCGTGAACAGCACTACGCCCCACGCCCAGGCCGTGTTGCGCAGCGTGCAGCCGCGCAGCAGCACCTGCGCCGCGCATGCGCATTTGCATGAGCGTCGCGGGCGTCTGGGCAGGTGCTTGCTGGCGCCACATGCAGACTGCCAGGGGCTGCATGAGGCTCACGCAAGGTCCATGTGTGGACTCGGCAGAACAGCTGCATGCATGCACTGATGGCCTGGGAGCGGCCCCGTTGTGTGGCATAGCAACACGTATTCAGGCGGCACAACAGATATGAATAAGAGGTGGCACTTGGTCCTCATCCTGCCGCGCATGGCGGCGCACTGTCGCCGCGCCTGGTTGGGCGTCAGCGGCAGCGTCTGCCCGCCCAGCACGAGGTTCCCGGTGAACGTGTACAGCGAGCTGTTGGGCAGCTCGCACTCCACCTGCATCCTGGCCGCCACCAGCGTCGCCTGCCAGCGCCCCGTGCACCCCCAGTCACGCACATCACGGCGCGCTCTGCATCACAGCAATGCTGTGAGAGCATGCTAGATACAGGGACAGAACGCCCACCACCGCGCATGAATACCTCAACAACAGGTTCAGGCCAGGACAGTCAGGCTGGGGCCGGCGGCGAGCGCGCGCCTCGTCGGCGAGCGGCCAGGTGGCGCGCGGCGCCTTGCGCAGCTTGAGGTTGGTCTCGCCGTCCAGATTCGTGGTCTCCACGTACGCGACGCCCTCCGCGTTCGCCGAGCTCAGCAGCGCCAGGTCGGCCGGCACCTGCTGCCGGTCCGTCACCTGGCCCCCCACAGCCCCGGCCCAGCCTCGGCTCCTGCATGACCAGGGCTGAGCGCTGTAGTCTCTTACACCAAGTGACCTGGAGCTGCCATGGAGCGCCCACACAGTGCCAGATCGTGCGCATGCAGGGCTGCTAAACAGCCCCTGTCCGCAGCACAGGCAACCCCACGCATGAAAAGCACGCGAGCCGCACCCGGATGAAGTCGCCGACCTGCACATCGTGCCAGTGCGTGTCCTGCAGCCGCCCGTCCCTGAACACGCCCACTAGGCGCGCGTTCATCTGAGAGCACGCATCGGTCGTCAGTGACTGCAAGGCTTGTGAGGCGACAGCTGTAGAGGAACAGCTCCTAGCTCCATGCATATGTGACTGTCAGGCGCACACCTCCCGGTCCTTCAGGCGGCGCTTGCGGTCCTCGAAACCCTCCTTTGCGAGCGACACCGCCAAGACAATCACCAGCGGCACCAGGTTGGTCAGCGGGTTGATAGGGCTGCATGCGAGCACCCCGCTCAGCCAGCGGCTGCCGCTGCAGACCTTGCACAGGCAGGCTGCCAAGACACGCGGCGAGGAAAATCAAGCGCCTTGTGTGAAATACAGCTCTGTGCCGGCTGCCAGGTGATGGTGTAGAGCCGCACCTCACGGGTGTCAGCGACAGGGCAGCAATCAGCAGGAAGTAGAAATTAGCGACCCGGCGAAACTGCTCCAGCAGGCCCTACCCAGCCAGCCACCCACCTCAGAGACGCTAATCGGCACTGCAGGTAGCAAGTCTGTACAGGAGCATACCGAGAAAAGGCAGGCCCAGCACGGTGTTCATCAGGCTTGCCGTACTTGCGCACCTTTGGAAAGAAGGTAAGCCAAGTGTACTTGGTGGTACGCACTGTGTTTCGCTGCAACAGCCGGTGCACCCCTTGAGCAGGTACTGCTTCGGCTTGCGAGCACCATAGTAGATGAGAGTGGGTGTGCGCACCGGGAACCTGAAAGGAGCATTGGCTGTGCGATTGTTTGCATATATAGTCCTTGTGTCTGGAGCAGTGCGTGCAGCATTGGCTCCTGGGGCCATCCCCTCAGGCACTGGGTTAAGCACCGCCGCCAGAGTGAGCAGTGCGCCGACCGCAGGCTCGCTTGCGCGTGCGCCACATTGATACCGCTCGTATACCTGGGCTGCGCGCCCGGCACACAGTCGCGCAGCTATGCGTGCATGCTGGCCGTCCGTCCTGTGTTTGATCACCTTGCTGTTGATGTTTGGGATGTCTGCCGTCAGATTCTGCTCGTCTTGCACAGAATTCAGCCAGTGGCCGGTCTTCAAGCGCTTGTAAAGTTAACTGTGCTTTTGCAAGTTACTGGGAGCTACACTGGTATTTTGATATGGCTGATGTTTGCAAACCTAACGCCACATCTCCAGGAGCAGGGTTAGAAATTGAGGCCAGCCCTGGTGTGCAGGCCTTTCCACAGACGTCAACTGGTCCGCAGCCCAATCTTAGCCGTGAACATGCACCTTATCAGGCTCGGCTGATGCGTTACCATGTGTACAAAGCTGACGTCCTTCGGCGGAGCGTTATGTTGCGGTCAGCATGTAGCAGCCACAATGTGGCTGTAGTTGCACACAGAACATCTTGCAACACTCTCTTAAATTCAAAGAAACCCCTCTTCAACGTGTACACATGGTGGGTAGGACCCGAAGCCGCATCGTCACCGCTGGTCAGCGCCAGCGTAGTCGTGCCGTCCCCGCGTGTGGAACTGCAGCGCGTCCCCCAACACCTTGCTCAGCCACTGCCAACCTGCTCAAGCAAAACTACAAGATGTTGGCATCATATAATATCGCAATGCTTTCACTCCCTAACAGGTTCAAGCAGGCTCACGGCAGAGACTCGGACACTCTTTGTGCATAAAATACACAGCAACCATGCAAAGCGGCTGTGCCGCACCCAGTGACATCAGGACTGCTGCCTCAAACAGACAAGGACAGCACGACAACGGAAAATCACTGCCTGCACCAGCGCGGCACCTCGGTCATGCCCTGGCCGCTGCCGATGACACCGACCTTGGCGCCGGGCGCGTCGGGCACGCTGAACATGGAGCCCTTCTTCGACAGCGCCCCAGTCACGAACCCGGTCTGCGCAGCGCGCAGCAAGCCGGCTCCATCAACGCTTGGTGCCACGCCATCGCACGCCCACAACCTTAGCCGCTCCGTGCAGACTCAACAACCTCTGCAACGCTCTGCCTAGCAGAACAGCTATCACAGACTGCACAGCAGGACTATGAGGCACCCCTCACTGCAGCACTGGCACCATCACAGTGACACACCTTCACGCTAGCTCCCACCACTGCTGTGCGCCCCTGCACAGGCAGCGCACCTTCTTCTTGGCGCCCTTGCCCTTCTTGAAGTCGAGCCAGGACTGCTGCCGCTGCTTCGTCTCCAGGTCCAGCCGCTGGAAGCGCAGCTTGCTCTTCCAGCTCTTCTGCAGCTTCTTCTTCTTATTCCGCGTCTTCTCGTCGTCCGTCTGCTTGACCTCCAGCCACTGCGCGCCAGCATGCCAGCAGCGGTTCACTCACGATGGTGCTTAGTGCTGCGATGTTTGCAACATGCTGTAGCATCAAGAAGCCATGCAGGGTTTCTCTTTACTTGCTTGAAGGTAATGTGATGGACGTACCAGCCGTCAAATATGACAGGCAATGGGGTGGAGCAAACTGCTTGCCGCCTGTGCTGCAGGCAGCTCAGGCATGCATGGAGGAGCCTCGTGACCGTCCTGCCAGGTCAGGCGCGCAGTCAGAGTGCTGCGCATCCCGATGCTGTCAGCGCGCCTTGGGCATGTCGCCGACGGTGGCCTCCTCGGTCACTGCCTTTCGCGTGGGCGCCGCCACGCCGCGGTACACCTCCTCCTCCTCCGGCGGCGCGCGCACGTTGCTCCGGTCCACCTGTGCACATCGTCACTTGTGCACATGCATGTCTCGATGTGCATCCACGTGTTCGGCCACACCAACGACAGGCGCCGTTGTCCCCAGTGAGTCGCATGCAGCCAGCTCCCTGTCGAGCATCGGTCAGGGCAGGCGTGGCGCTGCTGCATTCATGAGCATGCTGGCAGCAGGCCAGCTCCCACAGCACCTTGCATTGCACACCTAAAAAAACTATGGCAGACATGAGAGCCTGGAAGAGCTCGGAACGAGCTTGCAGTGTCGGTGGAGGCCGCAAACTCCACCAGTGCGCGCGCTCGCGCTGCCGCGCCGGGCGCGGCGCAGCACCTGCTCGGTGTTGTTGTACGCCGCAAACTTGACCACAAAGTCGCCCGCGGTGGTCACGCCGACCACGGCGGCCTCGTACCACTCGCCGTCCAGGCTGTACACGGCCTGGCACCGCGCGCCGATGGCCCACGCTGGCGGCGCCTGCCCCGCCAGTGCCGCCTTCTGCTGCGCCGCGCGGATCTGCTGCGCCACCTGCGGCAGCGACCGCACGAACGGTGGGCGGGCGCTCGCGCCACAGCGGGGCCTGCCGCTGCCGGAGCCGCCTTGTACGTCGCGCGGCAGGGCCACAGGGGCACGTGCGCTCGCAGCGCTCGCAGCACGCCTGTAACATGGCTGTCGTGGCCCACAGCAGGCGCAAACCAGCCAAATACACTGCTCTGCTAAGTCCGGCAACGCGTGCACAGGGCCAACGCAAGCAAGAGCCCACCGTCGACGGCAATATCGAAGACAGCTGGATGGTCGGCGCAGTTGTTATGATCTCAGGCCCCGCGGCGGACGTGGACGGCGCCCCTGCTTGTCTGGCAGACGCTGCTGTGCCAGCGCTGGACGGCCCGGGCCCATCCCCGGCTGCAGACTGCTGCGCTTTGACGACCTCCTCTGTCAAGCCGATGATCTGCCGCTCCCCATAAGGTGCGCAGGTCAGAGGCAAGCCCAAGGCGGGCGTGACAGCCGCCTCCAGTGCGACCGATGCTGCACGCACAGCGCATACTGTGCGGCGTGTCTGTTAACATCGGACCTGTGCAGGCTGGCGCGGCACACACGCTGCAACAACTGCTGCACACGCGCGAGCACGTACAGCAACAAGCAGCTGCGGCGCGCACCTCAGTGATACTGTTGTACAGGTCCTCATACTCCTGGTTGTTGGGCTCGGACAGCAGCAGCGTCTCGACCTGGGCGCGCGTGCATGCGCTCAGCCGATGCTTTCCAAGAAAAGGTACCAAGGGGGTGCCGCAAAGTGACGTGCCTGCTGCAGCTGCGCTTTGTACTCCCCCAAGTTCTGCTGCAGCTCCTCGAGGGACTGCTCCTCCATGCTGGCACCGCGGCTGGCTCCTGTGTTCCCTTGAGCAGGTTGTGTGCAGTGGCTACTGCAGGCGCTGCTTGCTTGCAAGTCCACCACACAAAAGCACAGAAGAGCGATGTTTGTAGCCTGGCCCAGGCAACCTGGGACCCGACACAAGGAGGGTGGGGCACGGGGTGTGACGGAGAAGCAATGCACGCTTGAGGACTCTTAAATCAAACGTTGTGCAGCTGCCCTGTCCTGTGCTGCACTGACGCTTGCGATTTGGTGCAACACGCTGCTGCAAGGTCCGTGCATGTGTTCGCACAGAGCTTGCGGCTCTTGACGCCGAGCAGCCCGGAGCATGAGGCTCGTGGAGAAGTGGGAGGCAGCAGCGCTCCCTCCTACCAATTTGAGCGCTCTGGATGCGCTCGTCATTGACTTCATAAAAGAGGAGGCGCTGTGCGAGGCGCGGCTGTTGAGGCTTGGCACATGCTTTCTTCATCAAACAGAGGCCGAGCTGTCAGTATTTTTGGTGTGAACGCTTTCTGGCGGTGACGCCAGGCGACTTCCACGAGCGGCCAGGACTACGAGGCGCGGCAGGCCTGCATGCTGGCTGGCACACTGTTGAGCAGCGGCGACGTCCTTGGGGCAATGCAAGTCGTCGAGGAAGTCAATGGCGACGTGCTCAAGGTATGCTAGGTGTTGCGCGAGTGCACTGTCCGACAGCGTGTTGCAACGCCCAGGCAGCTAGAGCCAGAGTTGAGTTTACAGTGACCCGGTGCGCACAGGATGCGCGCCTGCTGTTCCTTCTCAAGCGTCACGAGTTTGTGGAGCACCTGCGCCGCGGCGGCATGGAGGGGCGGAAGCAGGCTCTCGGTGCGCATCCTGCAGGCTTGCCTACGCCACGCTGCTTTGGCTGCTGGTTATAACCTGATATTGCCTTCACGCACGTGCCGGAAGAAGCATTGCGTCCTACCTATTGTGCAGTGTTGAGCAAGGCCGTGCTTCGGCATTTATGTGGCCTGTGGTTGTGCAGCGTGCGCGCGCCGTGACCTGGCTCCGCTTGCCATGAACGCGTACCCAGAAGCCTTTACTGACTTCAAGCGGGCTATGCAGGTATAGCTGCAAAGCCCCTGCTGCTCTGCTACAAGCTGTGCATTTTTTGGCTGACTGCTGCGTATGCGTGCCAGTGCGTCTCGACAAGCAGATTAACTACCACCATGCAAATTCACAATGCGCAAACATGCATGCATTCGCCCCGGGGCAAACACTGCATATGCCTACACCGCATGAGGCATGCTGGCATGCTGCAGATGCTCGTGTACGACCAGGATGCGCGCTGCTCGCCAGTGGCTTCCCTGTGGACTGTTGACAAGCGCCACAACCTGGCCGGCCGGCTGTCGCGGACGCTGCGGCAGGCGCAGGGTGCGTTGCTGCCGCAGCTCGCAGATGAGCAGTGCAATATGAAGACACGGAGCTGCTGTGCTGCTGGTGTAGCGCCATGAAGCTGAAAATGCAGACTGGGAAGTCAAACCGTTGACACCAGTACATCGTTTGCCTGTGCCAGCATGCTTCGTCATGGAACTCTTCCCATGGGCTGAATCGAGCTTGGAAGGCAGAGCAGTGTGCGGATAACTTGTGGGCCCTCCGAGGCACCTTCCTTGCCACGCAGGCGTCTCTGCGCCGCGCCTGCCGCGCCTGCTGATCTACCTGGTCATGACGCACCAACTGCTGATGGACACCGGGGGGCCATCGGCCGGTCGCCTGGCCGCTGGAGCTGAGGAGCATGAGGCTCGCGCGCTGGTGCACGAGCTGGGCTGCTACGACCGCGACCCTGCGCCGCTGCCAGCAGATGCATCCTGTGTGCCGCAGGCGCGCCGCCCGTGCTGCATGCGCACAGCCAGCGCTGCTTGGCTCGGGGCATCTCCTTGTCTGCGCCTGGCGTGCGCTTACAACTCCGACACAGGAGTGCTTGTTCGTCTCACAGCTTGTCACTGACAGCGGTGCTCAAAGCAGTCGGCCTGGCCCTACTCAACGACGCTGAGGCTGTCCCTGCGCAACCTGCAGGGAGCCTTCCCGGAGGCGGACATCCAGAGCCTCAAGGAGGCCGCGCAGCTGACGCGGCAGGAGGCCGTGGAAGCGCTGCGCCACACGCGCGGTGATGCGCAGCAAGCACTCCTGAACGAGCTGGACGCCATGCACCTGAACCAGGCGCTGGTGGACTCGCTGGTGCATGAGTACGCGTCCTTCAGGTGCACACTTCGCCCCTTTAGTCAAAGCTCGCCCCCCCAATGAAAGCTCGCCAAGTGCCTGTTGGCAATATTATTATCCCTTGGCCTCATGTGAATGTTGCAAGCCGGCCTTCACAGTAGCATTATTCACAACTTTGGTCTTACGCCCACGCATGGTCCGTGAGGACTCTGTGTCAGGCACTCTGATTTACAACAGCATGGTTATACGAAGTCGTTGGGCTGAAACGTGGCGCACATGTGTTATCGCAGGGACCTGCTGGCCGACTGGGACAATTTCGCCAGCCCCAGCTGCGCGAGCCCCAGCCTCGCGTGTGCGGCGCCCGTCGCCATGGACGTCGACGGCGCCCGGCCGCTCGCGGCAGCGGCGCAGGCTTGCGGACGCGGGGCGGTGCCCGCGTGCGGCCACGGTCAGGACGCAGGTGGTAAGAGCGCGCCGCCTTGGGCGTGCGGCACGGCGGCAGAGGACTGCGGTGCCACGCGCCGCGGCCTGGCGCGGCGCGGCAGCACCGGCGTCGTGGAGGGCGGCGGGGCGCTGCGGCACGCCAGCCGCAGCCCGCCTAAGAAGATGCCGCGCTGGCGCGGCCGGAGCCGCAGCGCCGGCGCCGTGCGCGGCGGCGCGGCGCGTATGGACATCAGCACGGGGCAGCCAGCCAGCAGCCTGCGACCGCGACCGGAGGGGCCGATCGCGGAGCGCCTCGGGCTGTCGGCCTGGGCCTGCGCCCCGAGCAGCGCGCGCCGGGACGAGCTGGCCAGTGGTGCGGGCGGCGCGTGCGGAAGGGCAGGCAATGCTGGGGCTGCTGGTGCCTCTGGCGTTGCCGGTGGCGCGCCCATGGGCGCGCTGGCGTCGCCGGTGAGCGCGGGCGGCAAGGCGCATGCGGCGGTGGCGCTGCTGCGCTTCCAGGTGGAGCAGGGCTGCATCGCGGAGGTGCGCGCACGCTCGCTGTAACGTTTTACTAGATGCAGGGAGCTGGGGTACTGCAGGCTGTCTTTTGAGAGGTCGCGCTTCCTGGCACGATGTTTCAGTGCACCCTCAACCAAGCTGCCGCTTGCATTCGCAAGGTGCAGGCCGAGCTGGCCAGCGCGTGCTGGCATCATGCTGTGCCTCATGCCCGATCATGACTGCTTATCATCAGAACTCTTGGTATTCCAGCCGGTCATGCCTTACCCTACTGGTACTCCAGTCCCTTGTCAAGCTCGCCTCAAAACCCATGCATTTTGAGCATCTTGTCGTGCACGTGCCAAGCATGCGAAGCCGACACTGCGCAGGCGCTGCCAGGCATCGAGGCGCTCGTGCCAGGCTTTTTGGACGGCCGCTCGGACGTGGCCTTTGCTCTGCATGCCGCACGTTTCCATGCGGCCGCCGCCGCTGGCGACGGCGTCGGCGCGCTGCAGCTGGCGCGCGCAGAGCTGGCGCCGCGCGCGCAGGCCTGCCCTCACCTGCTGCCAAAGCTCAAGGTGCGGTGCCCAATGCGCATTGCAAGATTGTGCGGGGAGCCTTGGCCGGCATGCGACGCGCTGAGGCCTGTCACTGTTACGCGGAGCTAAGGTGCGGCTACCTCTTGCGTGCAGGCTGCGCTGGCCAGCCTGGCGCCCAGCAGCCGCCAGCCAGCCGCGTGCGCGCCGCTGGCGCCCGCAGCGCTGGGCCAGCTGCTGGCTGACGCTCTGCGCCGCGCGATGGGCATCCAGGAGCCGCGTCTGATCGGCCTGCTCAAGGCGCGCATGAGCTGCTGCCCGCTGCAATGCTGTGCACGTGTGCGTTGGTTGGGCACTCCAGGGGCATGGCTGACAGGCAGGCGGCGGGGGCCTTTTCTTGAGGCGTGCTGTAGCAGACAATGCTATTTGCCATTGCAGATGATTGCAAATGAGTGTTCGCCAGTTTATGCGCATGCACCTGAGATGCCTGCTGCGCACGTTAGATTAGGTGGCCCGCGCACCTTGCCAGCAGGCCGCTTGGGGTCACATGTGGGACACGCCACTCCTGGCGGACCGCAGAGAGAGGCTGCTGTTAAGCTTGCTGAGCGCGCCAGGCCTCCTTGCCCACTGTCTTGATGTGTCCTGCCCTTGCAGACAAGCATGTCCGTACAAGAGTCAACTAAGCCTTTGCTCCCCGCCTTGTCCAGAGTGTGGTCTGCCTGAGGTCTCGACATACTTGCGCATACCAACGCACGGCAAAGCAGCCTGCGCAACCCACCCTGCTGTGCGCCAGGTCTTGCTGGCTAGCCACACGGCGTGGTTCCGAGCGCAGCGCTGCAAGGACCGCTTCGCGGCCTGCCTGGGAGTCGCCGCGCTGAAGGCCGCGCCCAGCGCCGCCGCTGCCGCGCCGCCATCCTCACCCGAGGCAGCTGCGCCGAGCGAGCCGCGGCCCATTGCGCACTCGCTCACAGGTGCGCCGCAGCTGCTTGCTTCTGGGCTGTTGTGCAGCGAAGAGTGTGTTGGTTGGAAAGCACATGGTTGTAGATGGTGCCCACCTTTGCATCAAGGACGCTAGAGGTGAGGATGGCAATGCCGTGCATGCGCCGCGGCGGCATCCGTTCTGCTCACAGAATGTGCAGCAGGAGCAGCAGTGGCGGTCAGGGTGGGGCTAGCCGCAGCGCGGGCGAGTCGGCAGCCCTGTTTGTCAGACGGCCACCATGAGGCCATCCCAGTGCGCCTATCGTCCACTTTGCGCAGGCGAGGATGCGAGTGGCGATGACGACGACGCGCTGCTCACGCCGTGGCGCCCTCCGGACGGCCGGAGCGGGCCTGCAGGCGGCAGCGGCGGCGGCGGCGGCGGCGGCGGCGGCCGCCCGGGGGGCGAGGCGGACCGCGCCTGGGACGACCTGAGCGACGGCGACCTGAGCGAGGAGGGCGAGGACGGCCTGAGCGAGGACATGGTGCTGACCACCATGGTGCGGCGCGCCTGCCCGATGGCTGCTCCCTGTGATTTGCCCTGCCGCTGGTCGAGCGAGTGAGAGCTTGAGAGTGTGAGGTTTGTCGGTTTGGGTGACCACCGAGCTGGGAGACCTTGCCCGCCAGACTATCGAGGCATGTGCTACGTGGACCTACTTTAAATGTGGATAGGCTGCAGGTAATTGACACGCTCGCAGCGGTGCGCAGTGTCTCAGACTGTCACCATGCGGTCCTGCAAGTTGGTCGAGGCACTCCTCGGCGTGTGCGTGCAGGAGTTCACTGGGCTGGGGCGTGCTGAGGCTATCGAGCTGCTGTACCAGTTTGGCGGTGACCCTCACGCTGTCATGGCGCACTTGTTTCCCTAATGTGCCGTGTACGTGATGTGTGGCAGCTTGTACATTGTTGTGTATTGTGGCGAGACAGGCGCATGTACATGGGAATATGACAGTGTTACGTGCATTGTCTCGCTTGTCCAGTTGGTTGTTTGCAAATGGCGTTCCTCATGATCACATGGTGACCAGATCAACAGCTGATGACCAGCATTCAATTGGGAGGGGCCAGCCCCTACCCTGGATTTGGCAGGATACTCTCTGCAGTGGGCGCCTATTTGCTCACGCAGCTTCACAACTTCGCACCCAGATAGCTGTAGCAACCTCATATTTACACAGCAATTCCACAGAGAACCCACTCCAGATCCAGGTGAGTGCTTCCTGCGATCAGTCACTCCAGCCTCAAGCTCCTGCTATCGCGCTTGATCAGAGTTTTTGGTATCATACTGTTTGCGCGGCGCTAAGAGTTTGCGTGGCAGGTGTCTACGCGCTCAAACAATACATCCAAGATGAGCTTCTCCTGCTTCACGTGCCCGTCGCAGTCCTCGGTGGCCGTTATCGAGCGCTTTGGTCGGGTGAGGTGTAAGCTGCGCTTCTGGGGTTCAGAAAGAAAATTATTGAATATTGCTTGGCATGTTCCTGACGCTTGCTAGTGCGCCACTCACAGTTCAACCGCTTCGCGCACGCTGGGCTCAACCTCATCAACCCGTTCTGCGGTACGTACCGCTTTGCTCTGTGGTTGGTAGCCACGCGGCAGTTGTGCGTTGTAGGCGGCGCTTAGCACATGACGTGGCGCAAGCACAGGAGAGAGTTGCTCTCAGGCTTGCAAGCAAGGAGTGGCTACCTGGGGGTCCTGACTTGAGTATGTGCAAGGCCTGTGTCCGACACATAGGCGACCCGAGTACTTCTAAGCATAGTGTTGACAAGCCGCTGAGATTTTCATGCCCTGCCTGTTGGTAGAAGGATGTTGGGTATGTTTGCCAAGCTGAGGCTTGTTTTAGCCTAGTAGTTTCAGCCTAGTAGTGTTGCGCGAAGCAGCATGGTACTTGGAAGTACCGCCTGAAGCCACACCCCAGATGGCGCTGCCAGTCTGAGCAGCCCCTGTTGCTGTAGATGACTGTGCTAACGTCCGCCTGTTTCTGCAGGCGAGTCGGTGGCCGGCCGGCTGTCACTGCGTGTGCAGCAGCTGGATGTGGCAATCGACACCAAAACCAAGGACAACGTCTTCGTGCGCATGGTTTGTGCCCTGACGCTTTGAGTATGTGTTGGTCGCAATGTACACATACGCAGATCCTTGCTCAGCAGGCACAGTTGCAGCTGTAGCGTCACGGACCTGGCACTGCACGCAGAAAGGTGTAATTTTTTGAACACGCTTATTGTGCTTGAGCATGGTGGTGAATTGCTTCTCATGAGGGCGTGTGGCCTTGCAGGTGGTCTCCGTGCAGTACCAGGTGGTGGACTCGCAGATTTCAGACGACAGCAACACAGACAGCCTGAAGCTTGCGTTTTACAAGCTGACCAACCCTCACCGCCAGATCACCTCGTGCGTCCTGCCCCTGTATCAGCGCTATCAAGCTCTTGTCTTGCTGCAGAGTGTATCCAGTGCTGCTACTGCAGAGTGTGTCTTGCGTTGTACTACAACGTTACATCAACATTTAAGGTCTGATAGCATAGCAATCCACCGTATCCAGTACAACAGCCTGAGTGGAGGTGGAATCCTCAGGTATGTCTTTGACGTCGTGCGCGCCGTGGTGCCCAAGATCGACCTGGACAACGTGTTTATTGCCAAGGAGGAGATTGCGCAGGATGTGCAGGCCACACTGACGAAGGTGCGAGGCGCTACCGTTGTCATAGTATGTTTGTCGATGCCCCAAGAGTTTGACTCGACATGACTAGGGACTAGATTTCCGCGCTCTGGCTGTTGCATCATGGCTGGAGGTGGTATGTCTACACTTAAACAGCACTGGCTCCAGCTCTGCTGACACCTGTTTGCTGCGGGTCCGTGCAGTCCATGGCGTCATTCGGCTACCAGGTGTGTGCGGCCCTCTTAAAATAGATTGCATTGAAGAGCTTGAGCGCCAGCGTTCGTTATAAAGCTCTTTGCATCCGTGCAGATACATGTAGAGTTGAAGAGGAAGGCTCAGAGCTTTAAAAAGTGAAGTCACACTCACAGTGCGACTGTGGCCTCACGTTTGCTGTGCTGACGGGCGCACTGCTGCATGCAGATCATCCAGACGCTGGTGACCGACATCGAGCCGGACTCCAAGGTGCGCGTGGCCATGAACGAGATCAACGCCGCCGTCCGCCAGCGCGCGGCCGCGCTGGAGAAGGCGGAGGCGGGTGCGCGCACCGCCATCAAGCATGTGATAAAGTTAGGAGTGTGTGGTGCCGCTTCTGTGTCGGCTGCGCTTTGTCAGGTCAAAGACGTCCATCCGCAATGCACCAGGACTGGGCATGTGCCCTGGAAATGTTAGCACAGAGGAACTGCGGGCTGGTGCAGTTGGGTTACTGCAGGTGCTGAATCAGCAGTAAAAGGAAATGCATGCTTTTGTGAGTGATTTATAATACATTGTGCTGAAGCATTGGCCCATGCGAGTGCAGAGAAGATCATGGTCGTGAAGAAGGCGGAGGCGTCTGCCGAGGCCAAGTTCCTCGAGGGTGCGTGCCCACTGACCTTTGCTTGACATTGAGAGTGGTATGCAAAGCTAGGGTGAATGAGTGGGTGCTTTTCTGCGCACTGTGAGCAGCTGTGTGGAAGCGCAGCACCCCTTCATGCACTTTCATGCTTGCATTTAATTATGTCGCGTTCTTGCAATTTTATATGCTGCCGTCACGTTTGCACCTCCACATGCAGTGTCATTACTGAGCGCGCTCGCGTTCTGTACAATAGCATCGGCATCGCAGCACGAGTGGGTGGTGCAGTTGCGGCAAGTGCGCTTCTGCTGTGATAGTGTTGTGATGCCCTGTCGGCTGGCTGCGCAGGTCAGGGCATTGCGCGGCAGCGCCAGGCCATCGTCAATGGGCTGCGCGAGAGCGTGACCGCGTTTGGCGAGGACGTCAAGGACGTGTCCAGCCGCGATGTGCTGGAGCTGATGCTGCTCACGCAGTACTGGTGCGCGCACAGCACCGCACACATGCTCTGTTTTTCGTTCCGCAGCCCCAGGCTGCGCTGCCACAGGTCGTGTGTTGCCTGACACCGAGTAGAGAGTGAAATGCTGCAAGGGATGCTGAGGTCACTGACGTGTGTATGCCTTCACAAGCTCATCCTGGATGTGACGTGCAATGATAATGTGTGGATCTGTGATATTGTTACCATCTACCTCTTGCTAATGGGAACAAACCTGTACTCAGCTCCCGCTGCACCTATGGCAGAAGGCCGCTGGCGTCTGACGTGTGCGGGGTGCCTGCTGCAGCGACATGCTCAACAACGTCGGCGCGCGCGGCGGCAACTCCACCATCTTCATGAACAGCAGCCCGGGCGCCATGGCCGAGCTGGGCACCCAGATGCGGACCGCTTTCACCCAGGCGGCGGCCGGCTCGCAGGCCCTGAGCCAGTCCATGAAGCGCGAGTAGGTGTCAGCCCCGTTTTGAGGGGCAGCCGCTCAGGTGGTGCTGATCCGGGTATCGCGCTAGTGCTACGCAATGTTCGTGAGGTGTGGTAGGATCGGGGTCCAGCGGTCAGGCTTGCATGACCTCGACCAAGGCTGGTACATGCCCGGGCAGCCTGGACACGCATTGCGTCTGGTGCTGTGGGGTCCTGGGTTCACCTGCTCTACTGCGGAGCTTGTGCCAGGCGGCTGCCGACCTGATGGCGCATCCTGGCTGGCGGGACCTGTGACCATGGTTCAGTCAGAAGCTGTGCATACAGCACTCATACAGGATTGTATATAGCTGGGAGTGGACAAGGGCTGGTCAAGCTGGGGCTGTTTTTGAGGTCCTACCACACCTATCACATACGTCGTAGCAGGAGATGATGCTACCACTATACTGCGCAATTTTGGACGTGTGTTGTATCCGCCCTGCATCTGTGTTGCTGCCTTACTTCTCTGTCTTCACAGCACTGCTTTAACAGCGTGTGCGCAGTGTGGATGCAGTTTAGGAGTGCCCAGTGTTATTGTCGTTTCCCAGTTAGGCCATTGTGCTTGCCTGCATGCTTTATTATTTGCTTGACTCACAGCTTCTGCTGTACCGCATGTGCCTGCATGCGGTGTATATGTGTAATCAACATGGCAACTTGGTCATATTTTGTTCAGGTAGTAGCTAGCTGTAAGTGAGCAAACACGCAGTCTGTGGATGGCCTGCATGCCTCTACACTGTACCTGCATCTACCCTAGGACAATGCCTGTGTTATGACTACATCAGATACACTTCAGATGAGCGACTGGCCGCTGTCATATGCTTGGGCCATGTTCACTGTGCGTCCATTTGCCTCAGCCCCACCCTGTACTGCAGCCTGTGACTCTATTGTGTCCACCGATGCGCCCTTCCTGCCTTGCAGCAGGGCGGGTGTGCCGCCACCTCCAGCCCCACCGATCCCTGCAGCCCATGCGGCGAGCGGGTCGTCCTGCTGTCGCTGCGCATGCGTTGGCTGCCCGTCCGCGGCCGGCTCAGCGGCAGTCCCAGCCTCATGCACGGTCAGGCCGCTGAAGTCCAGCAGAGCCGGCGGCTCATCGGCGGTGGGACTCAGCCCCAGCCCAGGCTCAGGCTCGGAGCCCAAGACCGGCATGGGCCCTGCCGTGGGCCCGCCCAGGGCATCAGGGAGCGCCAGAGCGCCGCGCGCCACATCACTCGCGGGCTCTGAACCCAGGTCACGCGCCGCGGACGGGGCATGCGCAGGGCCTGGGGCGCTGCGGCGCGGGCTGGCTGCACCCCGAGCGCCCACCTGGGCGGCTGCGCCCGGGGGAGCTGCCTGGTCCACAGGCGAGGCGCCCTGGGCCACGCCTCCATCGGGGTCCGCCGTCGGCGGCGGCCCAGGCCTGCTCTTTGGGGCGCCGGCGGTGCGCATGGAATCGCTCGGCGCGCTGGCGGGCGCAGCGAGTCCCTCCTGGCGCTTGGCGTCGCCTGCCGGGGCAGCACTGCTCGCGGCGGCGCTCCGGGGCGCGGCGGCCGCTGCTGGCGATGCCGGCAGCCCCTCTGGCTTGCCTGCCACGCGCTCCGTCGGCCCCGCGCCTGCCGGCGCCCGCTCAGTGCTGCCTGCATGCTCAGAGACGCCTCCCAGCTGCGGTCCGCCCGCCTGGGCCGGCGGGCCCATGCCCTCAGCGGCTGTTGGGCCGGGCCCGGACGCGGCAGCATGGGACGCTGGCGCGGACCCGCCCTTGCTGACAGACTCAGGCTTGGGGCTGGCGGCGGTGGCGGCGGCGGCGGCGGCGCCGCCGCGGCTCCCAGCCCAGCCGGAACCGACTGCGGCGGCCCAGCCTGCGCCGCGCGCCAGCGCCGCGCCCGCGCCGCTGCGCGCGGCCGGCGCGGCGCTGGCGCCCTGGCTGGGTCGCGCGGCGTCGCCCGCCGCGTCGCTCGCAGGCTGGGCGGGCGCCGCATCGCCGCCGCCGCCGCCGAACGCGACAAAGCGGCTGAATAGCGAGCCCGCCAGGCTGGGCCCCTCTGCGCCCTTGGGCTTCGAGCTTGCCTCGGTACGCTCAGGCTCGGCCTGCTTCACTGCGGCCCTGGGCGAAGCTTTGGCTGCCTGCACAGCATCCGCCACTCTGCCGCCGCCGCCGCCGCCGCCGCCGCCGCCGCCCGGCTTTGCAGCCCCCGCCGCAGCGTCCAGCTGCCGCCGCAGCACGGCATTGACGCGCAGGTGCAGCTGCCCGTTCTCAGCCAGCACGCCCGCAAACGCGCGTCGCAGCGCGGCCTCGTCGGCCAGCGCGACGACGGCGCCGTTGGCCGCAGCGTGCGGGCCGGGGCCCGGCCCGGCCAGCTCGCTCAGCCCCTCGGCGCCGTCGGCCGCGCCGCGCGCGGCGTGCGGCCCGGCAGGTGGCGGCGCCTCCCCGGCGCCTGCGCCGCGCGGCGCCGGGGGCGGCGCGGCGAGCAGGCGCGCCTCCGCCAGCAGCATCTGCGGCCGCCGCCAGCAAGTCAGGGTCTCTGATCAAACCCTGTAGCAGTGCTGGTTTCACATCTTCCCGTACGCCCAGAACCACTCTGTGCTCAAGCGTGCGGAGCGAATGCACAGGCATGGCATCCCGCACCGCGGCGTGAGCCCACAAAGACGAGGGCTTGCGTGTCTGCCAAATGATTATGAGGCTGCTAGACAACCTCGGCACACACACAGCGCATGCCTGCCGCCACGCCCACACACAGGCGACGCTGACAGAGCACCACGCCGCGGGCGTCCGGCCTCGCCCGAAACGCCCCAAGCCCGCAGCGCGCGCGCGCGCCTGCAGGCGCCCGTCGCTGACCGCGAGCAGCTCTGCGTCGCCGGCCGCGCCGCCGCGCCCCGCCTCGGCGCGCTCGGCGGCCGCCAGCGCGTCCGCGGCCGCGTCCGCCAGCCGCTCGCGCAGCGCGGCCACCTCGCCCAGCAGCGCGCGCACGCGCGCGGGGCTGCCGCCGCCGCGCCCGCCGGCGCCCGGACCGCGCGGGCTCGCCTGCTGCGGCCGCGCGCCGGCCGCGGCCGCGGCCGCCTCCTCGGCCGCCTCGCGCCGCCGGCGCGCGGCGGCCAGCTCGGCGCGCGCAGCCGCCAGCTCGGCGCGCAGGCCGGCGACCTCCGCGTCGCTGGCGGCCGGGTCGGGCGGCGCGCGGGGCGGCCCCGGGGCGGCCACGGCCGCGGTCGCGGCGGCGGTGGCCGCCTCTGCGGCCGCCTCGGCCGCCGCCGCGCGCGCCTGCTCCGCGTGCAGCCGCGCGCGCAGCCGCTCCATGCTGGCCAGCAGGTCGCGCTGCGGCGCGGCGTGGGCCGCGCCCGCCGGCGCGGCGCCCGCGGCCGCGTCGCCGGCCGCGCCCGCACCATCTGCGCCGCCTGCTCCCGCGTCGGGTCGCGGGTCTGCTCGCGGCGCGCCCTGCGGTCGGCCCGCCTCCGCGCCCGCGGCGGGGGCCGCCGCCGGCGCCGCCGCCGCGTGCGCGCGCGCCGCGGCCAGCTGCGCTCGCAGCGCCTCCGCCTCGTCGCGCGTTGCCCGCAGCGCGTCCGGGTCTGGCGCAGGGCGCGCCGCCGCGGCCCGCTCCGCCGCTGCGCGGGCCGCCTCTGCAGCCTCGCGCCGCTGCCGCTCCTCTGCCAGCTGCGCGCGCGCCTGCTCCAGGGCAGCGGCTGACTCCTCGGCAGCCGCCGCGGCTGCGGCGTCCCCGTCGCGGGCGGCCGCCTCCAGCTGCGCGCGCGCTTGCGCCTGGTCGGCCGCGGCCTCGGCCGCCGCAGCCTCGGCGGCCGCGCGCCGCCGCTGCTCCTCCGCCAGCCGCGCGTGCACCAGCTCCAGGGCAGCGGCGGACTCCGCCGCGGCCGCCGCGGCCGCGCCACCTGCCTCGGGCGCCTCGGCCGCTGGCTGCGCATGCTGCTGCGCCTGACCCACGGCGGCCTCCTTCGCGGCGGCCTCCGCAGCCTCGCGCTGCCGCCGCTTGTGGCCAAGCTCCGCACGCAGCCGCTCCAGCGCGGCCGCGGCCCTGGCCTCTGCGGCCGCCGCGGCCGCGCCGCTCGCGGCCTCGGCGGCCTCCGCGCGCGCGCGCAGCTCACCCAGCTGGCCGCGCAGCGCGTCGTGCTCAGCCGCGGCGGCCGCCGCTGACGCGCGCGCCTCTGCCAGCGCGCCCTCGGCGGCGGCGCATGCGCCGGCATCCCGCTCCGCGGCTGCGCTCGCCGCGGCCGCCGCCGCTGCGGCCGCGCGGCCGCGGCCGCGCGCGTCCTCCAGCTCCGCGTCGCGCTGCGCGGCCTGATTTGCGGCGGCGGCGGCA
>JAABUY010001429.1_pt1 | contig 32211 bp, 35 predicted proteins | sample 5560271 | NCBI WGS metagenome assembly JAABUY01 (sample SAMN10711886, study PRJNA513374) | rock metagenome | isolation source: Antarctica rocks | place: Antarctica: Victoria Land, University Valley | reverse complement strand
GGGGAGAAGAGATCGCCGACAAGGCGCTGACCCCGGGATGGCGCGCACGACGGTGGGTGGTCGAAGCCTGCCACTCATGGATGAACCGCAACCGCGGGATCCTGATCCGCTGGTCAAAGAAAGACGAGAACCATCTCGCGCTGCTGCAGCTCGCCAGCGGATTGATCGCGTTCAAGAAGGCCCGCCTCGCAACACTCGCGGCCGCCCAAACGGGATAGGCCCTAAGTCGTCCCGAGGTGGCCATGGTAGGCCGCCGCCTCGTGGGCGGGGGCGACCACGCAGGGAGTCAGGTTGCTGCGGCGGGCGCTGATCATGGTGGCGTTCACGCGGGTGGCCATCACACCTCCGGAGGTGGCGGTGGCCGCCGTGACTTGAACGGTGATCGTGAACGGCACCGACTCGCCGTGAGCGAACGTCCGCCGGCCACAGCGCAGCGGGGCGAAGAACTTCCCACCGCCGGCGTAGAGGCCCGGGCTGCGGCGGTGCAGCAGCACTGCATCGATCGCGCCGGGGCGCATGCGAAGCAGGAAGATCGTGGGGCAGGCGCCCGTCGGGCATCCGGGGGTGAAGCCCCAGTTGCGCGCAATCCACTCTCCGCGGTGCTCCCCGCGGATTCCTTGTGCGGCCGTGACGCGGCCGGCGAGCGCGAACGTGCCCTGCAGGCGTGCCAGGCCCAGCAGCGGGTCGCTGCTCGCCGCCCGCCCGACGGTCGGCGCCAGGCACGCGGCCAGCACGACCGCCACCACGAGGGGCCTTCGCCGCCCGGCGCTCACGCTTTGCACCGCGGGCTCACGCGCCCAGCGCTCGCGCGATCACCATCTGCTGGATCTCATCGGTGCCCTCGCTGATGGTGAGGATCTTGCCGTCGCGGTAGAAGCGGCAGATCGGATACCCTCGATGTAGCCGTAGCCGTCATGGATCTGCACGGCCTCGTCGGCGGCCCGCACCGCCAGCCGCCCGCTCTTGAGCTTCGCCTGGGCGGCGGTGAGGGTGAAGTCGGCCCCGGTCTCCTTTAGCCACGCCGACTTGTGCACCATCAGGCGGGTGGCCTCGATCTCCGCCGACATGTCGGCCAGCTTGGCCTGAATCGTCTGAAAGCGTGAGGCGGGGCGGCCGAAGGCGCGTCGCTGAGACGCGTACTCCAGAGCCTGATCGAGCGCGCCCTGGGCCAGCCCCACGCCCATCGCGGCCACGCCGATGCGTCCGATGTCCAGGACCCTGAGGAACTGCCTGAGACCCTCGCCCCGCGGCCCGACCAGGTTCTCCGCGGGCACATGGCAGTCCTGAAAGTCCGAAGTCCATCCGCTCATTCTCCCACGTGCCGGGCTCGCAGCCGCAGTTCTACGATCAGGCGGTGGCCGAGCGCAGGAGGACTCGGAGCGGGGCGGCGGCCAGCGGCGAGGTTCGTCTGCCAGAGGTCAAGCTCGGGCCGCTGGTGGAGGGCGGCTTGGCGCCGGCGATCCTGGCCATCGTCGAGCGCGGGACGCGGCGTCGCCCGGCACTTGCCCGGCCCCTGGAGGCCGAGGTGGAGCTGAGCGTCCGGGAGGGCTACCTGCCGGTGCGGATCGCCTTTGAGGAGGGGGCCGTGCTGGTGGAGGACGGGCCGGCGATCGCCCCCGATCTGCGGGTCGGTGGCGAGTTGGGGGATCTCATGCGGCTGCTGGTAGCCCCGAGCCTGGCGGGGGTTCCGCTGCCGATGGGCGCCTGGGGGCGGAGCGCCGTGGCGATGGTCGCCTCCCGCCGCATCCGGGTCTCCGGCCGGATCGGGCTGCTCCGGCGGTTTCTCTCCGTGATCCGGATCTAGTGGCGAACTTTGGCGATTCAGTTCCGGCGTCCGGAGCTGAGTCGCCATTCATCGCCCGGGCGGGCTCAGGCGTGGGCCAGCGCCTGCGCCACCGCCACCAGCAGCCGCACCCCGAACCCCGTGGCGCCCTTGCCCACGTAGTAGGGGCGCGGGACGTCGTAGGCCATGCCGGCGATGTCCAGGTGCGCCCAGGGCACCGGCCCGGCGAAGTGGTGCAGGAACTCGGCGCCGGTGATCGTGGCGGCCTCACGCCGCTCGCTGAGGTTGGTCAGCTGCGCGATCCGGCCCTTGACCATCGCCGCGTAGTCGGGGTGCAGCGGCAGCCGCCATACGGGATCGCCGCAGGCGGCGGCGCAGCGCTGCACGGTCTGGGCCAGGTCCTCGTCGCTGGCCAGCAGGCCGGCGTGGACGGAGCCCAGCGCACTGACCACGCCGCCGGTGAGGGTGGCGATGTCCAGCAGGCGCTCGGCGCCCAGCTCACGCGCGTGCAGCAGGCAGTCGGCCAGCACCAGCCGTCCCTCGGCGTCGGTGTTGTTGACCTCGATCGTGGTGCCGTCCCCGGCGCGGACGATGTCGCCCGGCTTCACCGCCGCCCCGGAGGGCATGTTCTCGGTCGCGCCGATGACCCCCACCGCCCGCACCGGGAGCTCCATCTCGGCCAGCGCCGCCATCGCCTCGATCACGGCCGCACCGCCGGCCATGTCGAACTTCATCTCGTGCATCTTGCCCGCCGGCTTCAGCGACAGTCCGCCGGTGTCGAAGGTCACGGCCTTGCCCACCAGCCCCACCAGCGGGCCGCGCGCCGCCGGCCCCTGGAGGCGCAGCTCGATCAGCCGGGCCGGCTCTGCCGAGCCCCGGGCCACGGCGGCGAAGGCGCCCATGCCGGCCGCTCGGATCTCCTCCTCGTCCAGGATCCTCGCGCTCAGGTGGGGCAGGCGCTCGGCGCTCGCCTCCGCGCTCTGGGCCAGGGCCGTTGGCGTGAGCTCGTTGGCGGGCGCATTAACCAGGTCGCGGGCCCGGTTCTGCGCGGTGCCGACGATCGTGGCTGCGGCTACGGCCTCGCTGACGTCGTCGTGGGCGCTCACGATCAGCCGCTCCACCGCCGGGCGCTCGGCCTTCGGCCGGTAGCGCTCATAGCGGTAGGCGTGCAGCATCGTGCCCTGCACCAGCGCCGCCGCCACGGCGTCCGGCACGCGGTGGGGGAGCTCCCAGCACAGCGTCCGCGCGCCCAGCTCGGCCGCCCGGCCGTGGGCCTTGGCCGCGGCGACGCGGGCGCGCTCGGAATCGAACTGCGTGCGGGCGCCGAGACCGACCAGCACAAAGCGCCGCCCCTGGCCGTGGGCCACGGCCAGGTGACCGAGCTCGGTCCGCGCCTCACCCGCCTCCAGCAGGGCGCCCAGGGTCTTCGAGGGCAGGTCATGGGCCACCCCCTCACCCTCCAGCAGCCCTACGACGATCGTGTCTGCGTCGCTGTGCAGCGGGCTCTGCGTCGTGGCCTGCACCTTCACCGCCGCCACGCTAGCAACGGCGGCCCACAGTCACCGACCACTGGTGTCGCCGCTGTGAATACGCTCGCACTCACAGCGACGACCACTAGCATCTGTGGTCCCGCCCAGCCGATCCGGAGCCCTCAGAAATTGCCCAAGACCGTGATCCTCTCCAGCGCCCGCACGCCGATCGGCAAGCTGGGCGGCGGGCTGGCCAGCCTCGACGCCACCGCGCTCGGCGGCACGGCGATCAGGTGTGCCCTGGAGCGCGCCGAGGTCGCCCCCGAGGAGGTCCAGCACGTGGTCATGGGGCAGGTGATCCAGGCCGGCCAGGGCCAGGTCCCCTCCCGCCAGGCCCAGATCAAGGCCGGGATCCCCAGGGAGGTCTCCTCGGAGACGATCAACAAGGTCTGCGCCTCGGGCATCCGCGCCGCGGGCCTGCTTGACGCGGCCATCCGCGCCGGCGACCTGGAGGTGGCGGTCGGTGGGGGCATGGAGTCGATGTCGGGCGCGCCGTATCTGCTCCAGCAGGCTCGCTTCGGCTTTCGCATGGGCGACGGGAAGGTGATCGACGCGATGATCCACGACGGCCTCACCAACCCCTTCTCGGGCAAGCACATGGCCCAGGAGGCCAGCGAGGTGGCCGCCGAGCTGGAGCTCACGCGGGCCGACATGGACCGCTGGGCGCTGCGCTCCCACCAGCTGGCGGTGCAGGGCACCGACGAGGGACGCCTGGCCGAGGAGATCGTGCCGGTGACGATCCAGGGCAAGAGGGGGGAGACGGTGGTGGAGATCGACGAGGCCCCGCGCCGGGACAGCAGCCTGGAGACACTGGCCCAGCTGCCCCCGATCTTCGACCAGGACGGCTCCCACACCGCCGGCAACTGCCCCGGGGTCAACGACGGCGGCGGCGCGCTGGTGCTGGCCAGCGACGAGTGGGCCAAGCGCCACGGGAAGCGTCCGCTGGCGAGCATCCTGGCCCAGGCCCAGGTCGCCGACGACTTCGCCTACCTGGCGCGGACCCCGGCCAACGCCGCCTCGCGGGCGCTGGAGCGCGCCGGCCTCAAGGCGCAGGACATCGACGTCTGGGAGATCAACGAGGCCTTCGCGTCGGTGACGTTGAACTCGATCCGAATGCTGGGGATCGACGAGGAGAAGGTCAATGTCAACGGGGGCGCCGTGGCCCTCGGCCATCCCATCGGCGCTTCCGGGGCTCGCATCCTCGGCTCCCTGGTGCTGGAGCTGCGCCGCCGCGGCGGCGGGCTCGGCTGCGCCGCGATCTGCTCGGGTGGCGGCCAGGGCGACGCGGTGATCGTGGAGGTGAACGGCGGCTGAGCTCGACAGCCGCCGACAGCGCGGGCGCGGCCGCCCCGGCCGGCGCCGCCTTCTTCGACCTCGACCGCACGCTGATGGAGGGCTCCTCGGCGTTCCAGTTCGGACGCGCCGCCTTCAAGGCCGGCCTGATCTCCCGGCGCCAGCTGCTCACCGACGCGCTGGCCAACCTGCGCTTCCGGCTGCGAGGCTCCACCGACGCGGACACTCACGCGCTGCGAGACCGGATCTCACGCTCGCTGGCGGGCACCCGGGTGCGGGACCTGGAGCGGCTGGGGGCCGACGTGCTCGCGGGGGTGCTGCCGCGGCTCTATCCGCAGATGCTACAGGTGGCCTACGGGCACCAGGACGGCGGGCGGAGGGTCTACATCGTCACCGCCGCCTCCCAGGAGCTGGCCGAGATGCTCGCGCACGTGCTGGCCTTCGACGGCGGGATCGGCTCGCAGTTCTCCCAAGTGCAGGACGGGGTCTACACCGGAACCCCGGCGGGCCTCTTCATCTACCGCAGCGAGAAGGCCCAGGCGATCACCCAGCTGGCCCAGCGGGAGCGGCTCGACCTCGCCTCCTGCTACGCCTACTCGGACTCGGAGTCCGACCTGCCGATGCTCCGGGCGGTCGGCCACCCCGTGGCGGTCAACCCCGACCGCGAGCTGCTGCGGGTGGCGCGGGAGCAGGGGTGGGAGGTGCTGCGCTTCGACCGCCTCGGCCGGCGGCTCAAGGCCGGGATCGTGTTTGCCGGCACCGCGGGCGCCGGCGGGGTGACCATCGCGGCGCTCGCGCGTCGCACCCGGCCGCTGCGCCGGCGCCTGTTCGCGCGACCGACGAGGCGCTCGCGCGGCCGTAGACTCTGGCTGTGACCACCCGTCCGGGATTGACCGAGCGCGAGCTCCCCGAGCCGGAGCCGATCCCGCCCGCCCCGGAGCGGGACGCGCCGTTCTCGACGATCTCCGGCGAGCCGATCCGGCCGCTGTACACCGAGGCCGACCTGCCCGAGGACCCGGAGCGCGCCATCGGTCGGCCCGGCGAGTACCCGTTCACCCGCGGCGTCTACGGCTCGATGTACCGCGGCCGGCTGTGGACGATGCGCCAGTTCGCGGGCTTTGGCGACGCGGCCGAGACCAACAAGCGCTTCCGCTATCTCCTGGACCACGGCCAGACGGGCCTCTCGACGGCGTTCGACATGCCCTCACTGATGGGTCACGACTCCGACCATCCCCGGTCGCTGGGCGAGGTGGGGCGTGAGGGAGTGGCGATCGACACGCTCACGGACATGGAGACGCTGTTCTCCGGGATCCCGCTGGACGAGGTCACGGTGTCGATGACGATCAACGCCCCGGCGCCGATCATGCTGGCGTTCTACGTGGTCGCCGCCGAGCGCCAGGGCGTGAGCAGCGAGCGGCTCGGCGGGACGATCCAGACCGACATCCTCAAGGAGTACATCGCCCAGAAGGAGTGGTGCTTCCCGGTGGACCCGGCGATGCGCCTGGTCACCGACATGATCGAGTGGTGCACCGAGCACATGCCGCGGTGGCACCCGATCTCGATCAGCGGCTACCACATCCGCGAGGCCGGCTCGACGGCGGCCCAGGAGCTGGCCTTCACCCTCAAGGATGGGCTCACCTACGTCGAGCACGCGATCGCCCGGGGCCTCGACGTCGACGACTTCGCGCCCCGCCTGTCGTTCTTCTTCAACGCCCACATCGACTTCTTCGAGGAGATCGCCAAGTATCGGGCCGCCCGGCGGATCTGGGCGCGGGAGCTGCGGGAGACCTTCGGCGCCCGGAATCAGCGCTCGCTGCTGATGCGCTTCCACACCCAGACGGCCGGGGTCTCGCTGACCGCCCAGCAGCCGCTCAACAACATCGTGCGCACGGCGATCGAGGCGCTGGCCGGGGTGCTGGGCGGGACCCAGTCGCTGCACACCAACTCCTTTGACGAGGCCCTGGCGCTCCCCAGCGAGGCGGCGGTGCGCGTGGCGCTGCGCACCCAGCAGGTGATCGCCGAGGAGACCGGGGTGGCCAACACCATCGACCCGCTGGGCGGGTCGTACTTCATCGAGGCGCTGACCGACCAGATCGAGCAGCAGGCCCTGGAGTACTTCGAGAAGATCGACGAGCTCGGCGGCATGGTGGAGGCCGTCAAGCTCGGCTTCCCGCAGCGGGAGATCGCCGATGCCGCCTTCCGCTACCAGCAGGAGGTGGAGTCCGGGCTGCGCAAGGTCGTGGGCGTCAACGCCTACACCGAAGCCGAGGACGGGGAGACCCACCTGCTCAAGATCGACCCCGACTTCGAGCGCCGCCAGGTCCAGCGCCTCGGCGAGGCCCGGTCGCGGCGCGACGATGGCGCCGTGGCGCAGGCGCTGAGCGCGCTGGATAGCGCCGCGCGCGACGAGCGCGCCAACCTGATGCCCCACCTGGTGCAGGCCGCCCGTGCCGAGGCCACCGAGGGGGAGATGGTGGAGGCGCTGCAGAGCGTGTTCGGCACCTATCGCGAGGCGCCGGCCTTCTAGTGGGGGCCCGCCCGCATGCGGGCCGGCCAATTACACTGCGCATCCTCCCGTGTCCGCCTCCAGCGAGAAGAAGATCCGCGTCGTCGTCGCCAAGCCCGGACTCGACGGTCACGACCGCGGCGCCAAGATCATCGCGCGCTCGCTCCGGGATGCGGGCATGGAGGTGATCTACACGGGGCTGCACCAGACCCCCGAGCAGATCGTGGAGACGGTCATCCAGGAGGACGCCGACGCGGTGGGGCTCTCGATCCTCTCCGGCGCCCACATGACGCTCGTGCCGAAGATCATGGAGCTGCTCGGGGGCCAGGGGATCGACGACGTCGTCGTGACCGTGGGCGGGACGATCCCCGCCGACGACGTGGAGGAGCTGAAAGCGCTGGGCGTCGCCGAGGTCTTCACCCCGGGGACATCCACCCAGTACGCGATCGACTTCATCCGCGGCGCCGTCCGCGCCTGAGCCCCGGCGACTGGCCCCCGAGGGAGAGGCCCGGGGGCCAGTCGCGACCGCAACCGATTGACTCGTCAGTCAACGCGGTAATATCAGCTCCCAGTTCCCACAAGGAGGCGACTTTGAAGATTTGCGTCCTGGTCAAAGAGGTCTCGGACGCCGCCGTCGAGAAGCGCATCGATCCCTCGACGGGGCGGATGGACCGATCAGGTGAGAAGAACCTGAACCCCTACGACACGCACGCGATCGAGGCCGCGATGCAGATCCGTGAAGGCGGAGCCATCGAGGTCGACGAGATCGTGGCCGTGACGATGGGCCCCGAGTCGGCGGTGCGCGCGCTGCACAAGGCCGTGTCGCTTGGCGCCGACCGCTCGGTTCACCTCACCGACGCTGCACTGGCCGGCTCCGACGTGGCCGCCACTGGCTATTCGCTGTCCAAGGCCCTGCAAAAGGAGCAGCCCGACCTGGTCCTGCTCGGCCAGCAGTCAGACGACGGCGAGTGCTACACGATCGGGGCCGTGGTCGCCGACCACCTGCAGATGCCCTCGCTGACCCAGGTGATCAAGATGGATGTGGACGAATCGGGCCCGCCCGCGCTGCGCTGCGAGCGCCAGGCCGAGTACGGCTACGACACGGTGCAGCTGGCGCTGCCGGCCGTGATCTCCGTCGGTGACGCCATCAACGAGCCGCGCTACCCCTCGCTGAAGGCGATCATGGGAGCCAAGAAGAAGCCGATGGAGACCGTCGGCGCCGGTGACATCGGCATCGACGCCTCGCTGGTCGGCGAGGCGGGCTCGCGCGTCCAGTGCGGAGACTTCCACGATCCGCCGGCCAAGTCGGCCGGTCAGATCATCGAGGACGAAGACACCGACGAGACCGTCGAGAAGATCATCGCCTGGCTCGAGGAAAGGAAGCTGATCTAGATGGACGTCCTTACCTACGTCCTGCACTACGAGGGCGAGTTCAACAAGAACTCCCTGGGCGCCGTCTCCGAGGGCGCCGCGCGTGCCGCGGAGATCGGTGGCGAGTGCCATGCCGTCGTCGTCGGCGGCGAGGACCTCACCGACGAGCTCTGTCAGAAGCTGGGCGCCTACGGGGCCACCAAGGTCTTCCGGGGCAAGGGCCCCGAGGGGCTGGCCCAGCCGGTGGTCGACGTCATGGCCAAGGTCATCGACGACAACGGCCAGGGCTACGCCCTCTTCGGCGGCGGCCTGCTCGGCTTCGAGATCGGGGCCGGGCTGGCGGCGCGCAAGCAGGCCGGGGTCACCATGGAGGTGACGGCCGTCCGCGCCGAGGATGGCAAGCTGGTGGCCGAGCGGCCGATCCTGCAGGACTCCAAGATCTCGGTGTCCCGCTACCAGGGCGACCTCGGGATCATCATCGGGCGGATCAACGCCTTCGAGCTCAAGCCGAGCGGCGGCGGCTCGGCGGAGGTGCTCGACGTCGACGTGGAGTTCTCGCCGTGGTCGGACCAGGCCAAGATGGTGCAGCGTGGCGAGCAGCGCGGCGCGGACGTCGACATCGAGGGCGCGGACGTGCTCGTGGCCGGCGGTCGCGGCCTGGGCAAGGCCGAGGGCTTCGAGCTCTGCGACCAGCTGGCCGGTGCGTTCGGGGGCAACTCCGCCGTCGCCGCCACCCGCGCCGTGGTCGACGCCGGGTGGTACCCCTACGCCGCCCAGATCGGGCAGACCGGCAAGACGGTCTCGCCGAAGCTGTACCTGGCTGCCGGCATCTCCGGCGCGATCCAGCACAAGGTCGGGATGCAGTCCTCGGAGAACATCGTCGCGATCAACAAGGACGCCAACGCGCCGATCTTCGAGTTCTCCGACCTCGGGATCGTCGGCGACCTGAACAAGATCCTGCCCAAGCTGACCGAAGCGCTCAAGGCCAAGAAGGGGTCCTAGATCATGGCCACCGGCCACGGCGACGGCCCGCACGCCCCGAGCGAGTTCCCACCCGGGGTCGACTCCGTCAAGGAGTTCATCAAGCACGGTCTGGACGGCGAGGACGAGCGGATCGACGTCGGCGTGGCGATCGTCGGTGGCGGAACGGCCGGGCTGGCGTGTGCCAACCGGCTGCTGCAGCTGCTCTACGACGACCCCGAGACGATGGAGCGGCTGGGTGAGGTCCCCGTTGCGGTGATCGAGAAGGCCAAGACCTGCGGTGGGCACAACTTGTCAGGCGCGGTGATGCGCCCGGGCCCGCTGCAGGAGCTGTTCCCCGAGCTCTCCCGGGAGGACTGGCGCAAGGAGCGCTTCGCCTTTGGCGAGGTGACCAAGGAAGCCGTCTACCTGATGCCCAATGGCAAGACGCAGGTGCGCATCCCGCCGCCCCCGCCGTTCAAGAACCACGGCAACGAGGTCGTCTCGGTCTCGGCGATGGCGCGCTACCAGCAGCGCCAGGCCGAGGCGGGCGGCGCCTACGTGCTGACCGAGACCTCGGCCAGTCAGCTGATCGTGGAGGACGGCAAGGTGCTCGGCGTCCGCTCGGGCGACAAGGGCCGCGGCAAGGACGGGGAGCCGCTGGGCAACTTCGAGCCCGGCACCGACATCAAGGCCGAGGTGACCGTGCTGGCCGAAGGCTGCTGGGGCCATCTCACCGGCGCCGCCATCCGGGAGTTCGATCTCGCTCAGGGCCGTGAGCCGCAGGTGTGGGAGCTCGGGGTCAAGGAGCTGTGGAAGGTGCCCAAGCCCCTGGATCGCGTGATCCACACGATCGGCCCCTGGCCGCTGAAGCTCTCGCCCAAGTACGGGCAGATCGGCGGCACCTGGTTGTACCCGATGAAGGACGAGAAGACCGGCGACGACCTGGTCTCGATCGGCTTCGTGATCGACCTGGAGTACGCCGACGCCACCACCTCCCCCCACGATCTGCTGCAGCTGTTCAAGCAGCATCCGCTGGTCAAGGGGATCCTTAAGGGCGGCGAGCGCGTCGGCTGGGGGGCCAAGGCGCTGCCCGGCGGCGGCTATTGGTCGATGCCCAAGCTGACGATGCCGGGCGCGATGCTGGTCGGCGACTCCGCGGGCATGGTCGACACCGTCGCGCTCAAGGGCGTGCACCACTGCATCAAGTCCGGCATCCTCGCCGCCGAGGCGATCTACGCCTCGCTGAAGGGCGAGAAGCCGCTGTCCTCCTACGAGGAGGCGGTCGAGGACTCGTCGGTGGGCAGGGAGCTCTGGCAGGTGCGCAACACCCGCCAGCCGTTCCAGCGCGGCTTCCTGTGGGGCGGACCCGTCGTCAACCTGATGATCGCCACCAAGGGACGCTTCCCCGGCGGGCGGCGGGGATGGCACCGCAACGACGACAAGCCGCTGTTCATCGGCGATACCTACAAGCGCTACCCGAAGCCCGACGGCAAGTACACCTTCGACAAGCTGTCCTCGGTCTACATCTCGGGCAACGCCACCCGGGACGACGCCCCCAACCACATCCGCGTGCGCAAGAACGTGCCCCGCGAGATCGCGGAGGGCTGGAAGTGGATGTGCCCGGCCGGTGTCTATGAGATCCCCGACGACGCCCCGGAGTCAGGTCCCGTCGACGTGATCGTCAACTACACCAACTGCGTGCAGTGCGGGGCGATCACGGCCAAGGGCGGGCGGCTGACCCCGCCCGAGGGCGGGGACGGCCCGCTGTACACGTTGACCTAAGAAACTTCTGGCCTCGCCGGCTGTTTATATGGGCATGAAGCGTCTGGCCCTCCTGATCTGCGCCGCCCTGCTGGTGCTGAGCGCCGCCGTGCAGGCGGCGAGCGCGGCTGGGCCCGCTCCCCAGGCGCAGCTGCGCGCCTTCCGCTGCCGGCGTTCGGTCGGCCACAACCTCGACCCCGTCTCTCGGGCGGTGGCGATCGACGCCGTGATGCGTCCGCTGCCGGGGGCGCGGAAGATGGCCTTGCGCTTTCAGCTGCTCTCGCGCCCCAAGGGCGCCGGGAGCTTCCGCGCCGTCCGGGGTGGCGACCTCGGCGCCTGGCTCTCGCCCCGCAACCCCACCCTGGGCAGTCGCCACGGTGACGTGTGGATCCTCAACAAGCAGGTGGTGAACCTCGCCGCCCCCGCGGCCTACCGCTTCCGGGTGACGTTCCGCTGGCGCGGAGCCCACGGCCGCGTACTGCGCACCGTCACCCGCCTCAGCCCGCGGTGCGCGCAGCCGGAGCTTCGCCCCAACCTGCGGGTGCGAGGGATCGACGTGCAGGCGGCCGCCGATCCGACCCGGTCGGTCTACGTGGCGACCATCGCCAACGCCGGCGCCACCGCGGCGGGACCGTTCCAGGTCCTCTTCTCCCCCGGTGCCGGACTGCCGGCGCAGACCCGGCAGGTGACTGGTCTGGGGCCGGGGGCCCCCGTCAAGGTGCGGTTCACCGGACCCGCCTGCGCCGCTGGCCTGACGCCCACGGTCACGGTCGATCCGGCCGGTCAGGTCGACGACTTCAACCGGGCCGACAACGCCATGTCGGTGTCCTGCCCCGTGCCCGTTGCCGCCGTCGGGACCGCGGCTGCCGGCCGCTAGACTGAACGGCACGATGAACACTCAGATTCACCCCGATTACCTCGACGCCCATGTGCGCTGCACCTGTGGCAACGAGTTCATGACCCGCTCCACCAAGCCTGAGATCCACGTCGAGATCTGCTCCGCCTGCCACCCGTTCTACACCGGCCGGCAGAAGCTGGTCGACACTGGCGGACGTGTGGAGCGCTTCCAGCGCCGCGTGGCCAAGGGCCGGCGGCAGGCTCGCGCCACCAGCGGCGCCTGAGCCCCGTGTCCGTGAGCGCTCCGCAGGGACCGCTCACGGCCACGCGGGACGCCCCCGTGGGCGGCCAGGCGGTGCTGGAGGGAGTGATGATGCGCGGCGTCTCCAGCTGGGCGGTGGCCGTGCGCCACCAACCTGCCAAGCCCGAGTCGCTCGGCGCCGTCGGGCTCCAGTCGTTCCCGCTGGTCTCCTGGGGCCGCCGCCACCGCGCGTACCGGTGGCCGGTCATCCGCGGGGTCGTGGCCCTGGCGGAGTCACTGGCGATCGGGATGCGGGCCCTGAGCATCTCGGCCAACGCCCAGTTGCCCGAGGAGGAGCAGCAGATCTCCGGCGGCGCGTGGGCCGGCACCGTGGTGGTGGCGATGGTGTTCTCGATCGGCCTGTTCTTCGTCGTGCCGGTCGGGCTCACCAGCCTGATCAAGCACCAGCTGGGCTCCTCGCTGCTGTTCTGGCTCGTCGAGGGAGTGCTGCGGACCTCGATCTTCCTCGGCTACCTGCTGCTGCTCTCCCGGCTCTCGGACCTGCGGCGGGTGTTCGAGTACCACGGGGCCGAGCACAAGGTCATCTCCTGCTACGAGGCCGGCGACGAGCTGGCCCCCGAGCGGGCCACGCTGTACTCACGGCTGCACCCGCGCTGCGGTACGAGCTTCCTGCTCGTGGTGATGATCATGGCGATCTTCGTGTTCGCGCCGATCGGACTGCCGGCGTGGTGGCTGTTGGTGCTGACTCGCATCCTCGGGGTGCCGGTGATCGCCGGGCTGTCCTTTGAGGTCATCAAGTGGGCCGGCCGCAACCGCAGGCGCCGCTGGGTGCGGGGCGTGATGTACCCGGGCCTGCAGCTGCAGCGGCTGACCACGCGGGAGCCGGCGCTCGATCAGCTGGCGGTGGCTATCGCCGCGCTGGAGGCGGTGCTGGCACTGGAGACACCGGGGGAGAGCGCCGCTGAGCTGCTCGGCGTCGAGGTGGTGGCCTAGTCTCCGTGGCCGGGTGCCGGTGCGCCTCGGGCGCCGCCGCGCCCGCCGCGCCCGCTGCCCCGCTGCGCCCAAGGCTTGGGAGCTCAGCAGTGGTTGACTCGCTTGAGCGCCACCTGAGCGAGGCCGCCCGGCTTTCCGTTGGTGTAGGTCTGGATCGTCAGGGTGTTGCCGTTGACCGCGACGGTCTCCACCTGGTCGCGGCGCAGGGTCCGGGCCACCATCTGCGTGACGGAGCGTCGTTCCTTGGCGGATACGCCGTTGAACGCCGAGCTCTTCAGCGAGACGAGTTGGAACGCGTGGCGCTTGTGGTCGTTTACGAGGCTCAACGTGAGCACCTCGTGAAGCGACTGCTTGCCGCGTACGTGGATGGTGCCGTCGCCGCGGATCGTGTACTTGCCGAACTTGGAGGCGCCGCAGCGGCTGGCGGTGCTGCGACCGGTGAAGCTGTGACCGGTCACGAAGCGGCTGGCCCGCCAGCCCGGCCGAGCCAGCGCGACGGCGGGTACCAGCGCCAAGACGGCCAGGGTGCCGAGGGCGACCCCCCGGGAGCGAGGAGAGATGAACTTCTTGGATAGATGCATGCCGGCATGCTCGCACGCGGGCGGCACGAAGAAAAGGGTGTGCCGCGCGAGCCTAGACTCCCTCAAACATGATCGACGAGCTGGTGGAACAGATACAGAGCCGGTTCGGCGAGCTGGAGAGCGAGCTGTCCGACCCCGAGGTGATCGGCGACCGGAACCGATTCACCGCCGCCAGCCGCGCCTACCGCGAGCTTGAGCGACCCGCGCAGCTGGCTGCCGAGTACCGGCGCGCCGCCGACGACATGGAGGGTGCCAACGAGCTGCTGGCCGAGGACGGCAGCGATGCCGAGCTACGGGCGCTGCTGGAGTTCTCCCGGGAGCGGCTGGTCACCCTGGAGGAGGAGATCCGGCTGGCGATGGTCGAGCGCGATCCCCACGACGACAAGAACGTGATCGTCGAGATCCGCCCCGGCGCCGGCGGCGAGGAGGCGACCCTGTGGGCCGGAGATCTGCTGCGGATGCTCACCCGGTACGCCGAGCGGCGCGGGTTCGGCGTCGAGCCGCTGTCGCTCGGGGAGGGCACCTACACCTTCGCCGTCAAGGGTGACGGTGCCTACTCGGTGTTCAAGTTCGAAGGCGGCACCCACCGGGTGCAGCGTGTTCCCGAGACGGAGTCCCAGGGGCGCATCCACACCTCCACCGCCACCGTGGCGGTCCTGCCCGAGGCCGACGACGTGGAGGTGGCAGTCGAGCCGGGGGATCTCCAGATCGACGTCTACCGCAGTTCCGGCCCGGGCGGGCAGTCGGTCAACACGACCGATTCCGCGGTGCGGATCACCCACCGCCCCTCGGGCATCGTGGTCTCGATGCAGGACGAGAAGTCCCAGCTCCAGAACCGCGAGCGGGCGATGCGGGTGCTGCGGGCGCGGTTGCTGGAGCGAGCCGTTGCCGAGCAGCAGGCCGAGCAGGCCGCCTCCCGGCAGGCGCAGGTGGGCACCGGCGAGCGCGCCGGGAAGATCCGCACCTACAACTACGGGGAGCGGCGGGTCAAGGACCACCGCATCAACCTGCTGGTGCACAACCTGGACGCGATCCTGATGGGCGAGCTGGACGAGCTCACCGCGGCGCTGCAGGACGACGAGAAGCGGCGGCGCCTCCAGGAGCGTGCCGTTGCCTGAGGGGATGTACACGGCGGTCCTCCAGCCGCTGGGGGATGTCCTGCGTGGGCGCACCGAGCGATTGGCCAGAGCCGGATGCGACACGCCCAGGCTGGACGCGGAACTGCTGCTGGGGAGGGTGCTGGGGCTGGATCGGGGGGGACTGGTGGTGCAGGCGCGCCGGGGGCTCACCTTCGCCGAGCTGAGTGACTTCGACGAGCTGGTGGAGCGCCGCACGGCCCGCGAACCGGTGGCCTACATCCTGGGGTCCAAGGGCTTCCGATCGATTCAGCTGGAGGTCGACCCCCGCGTGCTGATCCCGCGCCCGGAGACCGAGCTGCTGGTGGAGGCGGCGCTGTCGCTGCCGGTGGGGGCGCGGGTGGTCGACGTGGGCACGGGGAGCGGCGCGGTGGCGCTGGCGCTGGCCGACGAGCGTCCGGACCTGCGGGTGCGTGGCGTGGACGTGAGCGCCGGCGCGGTGGCCGTGGCCCGGGGGAACGCGGCGCGGCTGGGGTCGGGGGTCGATTTTGCGCTCGCCGACCTACTCGACGGCGGCGAGTACGACGCGGTGCTGGCGAACCTCCCCTACGTCGCCGAGTTGGAGCGTGAGGCCCTGGCGCCCGAGATCACCGGCTACGAGCCGGAGCTGTCGCTGCTGGGCGGCGTCGACGGACTGTCGCTGATCCGGCGGCTGGTGGCGGAGCTCGGGTCCACGGTGTGCTTCGTGGCGCTGGAGGTCGGCCACGAGCAGGCCGCAGACGTGGCGGCGCTGCTGGCGGGTGCGGGCTTCGCCTCGGTTGAGCGGCGGCGCGACCTGGCCGGGCATGAGCGGGTGGTGATCGGAGGGCGGTGAGCTCGCCGGCGACGGCGTTCTCGGACTGCATCGGCTCCGGCGGGGTGGCGGTGTTCCCCTCGGACACCGTCTACGGGCTGGCCTGCGACCCGCTTGACCGGGCTGCGGTGGCCCGGCTCTACGAGCTCAAGGGACGCTCGCCGGCAAAGGCCTCGGCGGTCATGTGGTTTGCGTTGCCCCCGGCGTTCGACGCGCTCCCAGAGCTCGGGCCCCGGACGCGGGAGGCGCTCAGGGGGCTGCTGCCCGGGGGGGTGACGGCGTTACTGGCCAACTCCCGCCGGCGCTTCCCACTGGCCTGTGGGGACGACCCCGCTTCGCTGGGACTGCGGGTGCCGGCGGTGGCTTTGCTGGCGCAGGTGCGCCGCCCGGTGCTCCAGTCGAGCGCCAACCTGGCCGGCGGAGTCGATCCGCGCCGGCTGGAGGAGGTCCCGCCGCAGATCCTGGCCGGCGCCGATCTCGTCCTGGACGCCGGCGAGCTGCCCGGCACCTCCTCGACGGTCCTCGACCTGCGCCGCTACGAGGCCGACGGGGACTGGGAGGTGCTCCGCGCGGGGGCGGTGCCCGCGGCCCAGCTGTCGGTGGCGCTGTTATCGTCGAGCGGGTGAGCGGGTGAGCGGGTGAGCGGGTGAGCGGGTGAGCGGGTGAGCGGGTGAGCGGGTGAGCGGGTGAGCGGGTGAGCGGGTGAGCGTCGAGTTGCCGCCCGACTTCTTCAACCGCCCCCTGGCGGAGGTGGATCCGGAGATCGCCCAGGTCCCGGCGCGGGGCTGGAGCGCCAGCAGCGCACGCTGGAGATGATCGCCTCGGAGAACTTCGTGCCGCGTGCCGTGTGGAGTGCCAGGGCTCGGTGCTGACCAAGAAGTACGCCGAGGGGCACCCCGGCAAGCGCTACTACGGCGGCTGCGAGCACGTGGATGTGGCCGAGGCCCCTGGCCATCGCGCGCGCCCAGGAGCTGTTCGGCGCCGAGCACGCCAACGTCCAGCCGCACTCCGGGCCCAGGCCAACGCGGCCGTGTACCACGCGCTGCTCACGCCTTGGGGACACGCTCATGGGCCTGGAGCTGGCCCACGGTGGCCATCTCACCCACGGGATTCGTCGAGGTCGGGCGGGCGATCGCGGAGGCGCTGCAGCCCGGCGACCTTAAGGGGCGCCGGGTGGCGCTGGCCGAGCGCACCGCGGCGCTGGCCGAGCGGTACCCGCTGTACGCGGGGCAGGCTGCCGAAGCCGTCGTCTAGCCGCGGTCCGGGGGCGAGAACTGTGCCCGGCGGGGCTCTGTACTCGTGTGCGTAGGTCGCTCACCCCGCTGGACCCTGCACAACACGACAATGACCTGCTTTCCCGTGCTTGCCGTCGTGTTGTTCATCGCCTGGATGAACAACACGTCATCGTCCTCACGCTTCGGGGCCGTTGACGGGTTATGCAGCGCTCGGAGCGCCTGATCGGCCAGATTGCGGCACGGCAGGACGACGTCGTGAGCCGAGCGCAGCTGTTGGAGGTCGGGATCGCGCGCGGCGAGATCGACGGGCGCATCGCCCGCGCCCAGCTGCGTCGCCGGCACCGTGGCGTCTACCTGACCGGCCACGCCCCGCCGAGCACCCGGACCCTGGCCCGCGCCGCGCTGCTGGCCTGCGGCGAGGACGCGGTGATCAGCCACGGGACGGCGGCCGCGCTGTGGGGCCTGGTCGCGCCGCCGGCCGAGGCCGAGATCACCGTGACCGGGCGCAACCCCGGGGCCAAGCCGGGGATACGCATCCACCGTGTGACCACCCTGCACCCGAGTGAGGTCCGGGTCCTGCACCACGGGCTTCGGGTCACCTCGCCGGCCCGCACGATCTGCGACCTCGCCGCCACGAGCCCCCGGCGCGAGGTCGAGCACGCTCTCCAGGAGGCGATCGTCCGGCGGCTGGTCGGCGAGGCGCAGCTGCGGGCGGTGCTGGGTCGGGCGCCGGCGCGCCCGGGCGCAGCCGTGATGCGGGACGTCCTGGCCGTGGAGCGGGGGCCGGGCTTCACCCGCTCGGCCGCTGAGCGCGCCCTAATGCAGATCGTGGACGGCGCCAAGCTAACCCGCCCGGAGAAGAACGTGCGCATCTGCGGGCACCTGGTCGACGCCGTGTGGCGGGCGGCGCGGCTGGTGGTGGAGGTCGACGGGTTCACGTCCCACGGCCACCGGCACGCCTTTGAGCGCGACCGCCGCCGCGACCAGGAGCTGGGCGCGGCCGGGTGGCGCGTGATCCGCCTCACCTTCCGCCAGCTGCGCGACGAGCCGCTGATGGTGGCGGCCGCCCTGGCGCAGGCTCTCTGCCCGGCCGCGTAGGAGCCCCGCGCTCGTCGGCCGCGTGCGAGCCTCGCTCGCCGGTCATGCGGTCCCCAGCGGCTGCCATGCTACGGCGACGTCATGCGCTACTGGGACGCGGTTTTCGCCTTTGTGGTCGCGACGGGCGTCGCGGCGCTGCTGACGCCGGTGGCGGCGCGGCTGGCCCGGCGGGTGGGCGCGCTGGCGATGCCCAGCGAGCGTGGCCTGGCGACTCGCACCACCCCGCTGCTGGGCGGCCTGGCGATCCTCGCCGGGGTCCTCGTGGCCGCGCTGATCTGGATGCCCGACGAGATCAGGTTGGCCCGAACCGTCGGGGCGCGGCCCGGCAGTGGTGGGACGGTTCAGACGTGGATGATCCTCGCCGGCGGGGCGGTGATCACGCTCGTGGGTGCGCTCGACGATGCCCGTGACCTGCGGCCGCAGTGGAAGCTGCTAGGCCAGATCGCCGCCGCAATGATCGCGGTGGCGGGCGGCGCCGTGGTCACCGACATCACGCTCCCGTTCATCGGCGCGCTGCAGTTCCCGAACACCGGGAGGGCGCTGAGCGTCCTGTGGCTGGTGGGGATGATGAATGTCGTCAACTTCTCCGACGGGATCGACGGGCTGGCCGCCGGGGTCTGCACGATCGACGGGATCGCGTTCTCGGTGATCGCCTTCGATCTGAACGTCAATGCCGCCGGTGTACTGGCGGCGCTGACCGCCGGGGCGGCGCTCGGGTTCCTGTTTCACAACTTCCACCCCGCCTCGGTCTTCATGGGCGATGCCGGCTCCAACCTGCTCGGCTACCTGCTCGGCGTGGCGGCGGTCGTGGGCAGCCTCAAGACCAACGTCGTCGTCGCCCTGGTCGTGCCCTTGTTCATCCTGGCCGTCCCGTTCCTGGACACGGGATTCGTCGTGGCCAAGCGACTGAAGTACCGCCGCAAGCCGTGGTCGGCTGATGCCAACCACTTTCACCACCGCATGGCGCGGATCGGCTTCAGTCAGCGCAAGACCGTCTTCTACCTGTACGCCTGGACGCTGATGCTGGCGGCGCTGGCGGTGGCGCTGCGGCTGCTCCCCTACCACGACCACGGCGCCCCCCACCACTACCACCTGGGCTGGGCAGTGCTGCTGGGGGGGATGGCGGTGGTGGCGCTGGCGGCCAGCGTGTACCTGGTCTACGTGCTGGAGATCCTGAAGTTCAAGAGCCGGCGCGCCCGGGAGATCCGCGCTCACGATCCCGCCACCTCCGAGCACGAGATCGAGGCCCAGGTGGAGCGGGACATCGAGACCGGCGAGTTCGAGCGCGTGAGTTAGTCCGAGGACGGAGATGCCCACCCGTGCCTCACCCGTGCCTCACCCGGTCGCTTCACCGCGCCAGACGGGCAGTCCAAAACCCCCGCGGGGGCTGCTATCTTACGTTGACGTAAGAATCAGGTTCAGCACTGCACTTGGGAGGCCCGCTTGTCCGCGACCGAAGCACCGCCAGCGACCACCAGCACCGATGCCCCGACCCCTCCGGCGCGGCGCCGGATCGGTGTCGATTCCGGGCACGACAACTACAAGTGGTGGGCGCTCTCGTGCACCAGCCTCGGGATGCTGCTGGCCACGATCAACTCCGGCACGCTGATCATCGCGCTGCCCGACCTGGAGCGGAGCCTGCACACGAGCCTGCTGGAGCTGGTGTGGGTGATCCTGGTCTACATGATCGCCTCCACCGTGCTGGTGCTGAGCGCCGGCCGCCTGTCTGACCAGTTCGGGCGCAAGCAGGCCTACATCGGCGGCTTCCTGGTCTTCGCTGCTGCCTCCCTGGGGGCTGGCTTCGCCGGCAGCGGCACGCAGCTGATCCTCTGGCGGATCCTGCAGGGGATCGGCGGCGCCTTCCTGTTTGCTAACGCCGGCGCGATCGTGACCGACTCCTTCCCCCGGGAGCAGCTGGGGATGGCGATGGGCACCAACACGATGGTGGCCGCGGTGGGACTCGTGATCGGTCCGGTCCTGGGCGGGGCGCTCGTGGCCATCTCGTGGCACTGGGTGTTCTGGTTCAACGTCCCCTTCGCCCTGATCGGCTGCGCCTGGGCCGCGTCCGTCCTGCACGAGATATCGGGCCGCTCCGAGGAGCGACGGTTCGACTTCACCGGGACCGTGACCTTTCTGGTCGGGCTGACCGGCCTGGTCCTCGGCATCTCCAAGGGCGGGATCTCGGGGTGGGGCTCACCGGTCGTGATCGGAGGCCTGGTGGCGGCGGCGGTGCTGCTGCCGGCGTTCGTGCTGATAGAGCGGGTCCATCCCGCGCCGATGCTCGACCTCGCCATCTTCCAGAACCGCCTCTTCTCCGCGGCCGCGGCCGCCGCCTTCATCAACGGCCTGGCGCGGTTCGCGCTGATGTTCGTGTTCGTCTTCTACTTCCAGGGGGTCCAAGGCGACTCCCCGATCCTGGCGGGCGTGAAGCTCGCGCCGCTGGCGCTGGGGATGCTGGTGTCCTCGCCGGCGGCCGGCATCTGGGCTGACCGTCGCGGCTCTCGCGGGATGGCCGTGCTCGGCATGATCGTCACCGCCTTGGGGCTGGCGTTGATGACGACGCTCGGACGCGAGACGACCTACGTGGCCAGCGGCCTCTATATGTTCATCGTCGGCGTGGGCAGCGGGATGTTCAACTCCCCCAACACCGCCGCGATGATGGGCACGGTGGCCGCCCACCGCCGGGGCATCGCCGCGGGAGCCCGGGTGCTGGTGCAGAACACCGGCGCGGTGATCTCGATCGCCTTCGTGCTGGCAGTCGTCACCTCCTCGGTGCCCAAGACCGTGCTCTTCAAGGTCTTCTCCGGCCTGGCCAACCACATCTCCAACACCCAGCTGGTGCCCTTCATCGACAACATGCACACGGCCCTGTGGGTGCTGGCGGTGGTCTCCGTGCTGGGGGCGGTGGTGGCAGCCGCCCGGCCGCGTGACGCCGGCCATCCGGCCTCTGCCGCCGATCCGGCCGCCGCCGATCCGGCCGCCGCCGATCCGGCCCCTGCAGCCCTCGCGGGAACCCCCGCGCCTGAGCTCGCGCGCGGATGAGTGCCGCCGAAGGCCGCCCGCTGCGGATCGGCGAGGTCGCCGAGCTGACCGGGACGACCGCGCGGACGATCCGCTACTACGAGGAGATCGGCCTGCTCGGGGGCTCAGCCGGAGTCCGCGCGCAGGGTAAGCACCGTCTCTACGGTGACTCCGACGTCGAGCGCGTCAGGGAGATCGTCCGCCTGCGGGACCTGCTCGGCCTCTCGCTGGAGCAGCTCTCCCAGCTGCTGGAGGCCGAGACCGCTCGCGCCGAGCTGCGCCGCGAGTATCACCAGGCCGAGGATCCCGCGCACCGTCAGCGGATCCTGGAGCAGTCGCTCGGGCACATCGAGCCCCAGCTGGAGCTCGTGCGCTCCCGCCGGCTGGAGCTGGAGCAGCTGGAGCTGCAGCTGAGCGAGAAGCGCGAGCGCGTCACCGCGCGGCTCGCTGAGCTGCGTGCCGAGCAGGGCGGTCCGCATACCGGCCGGCCCCGCGTGGGCGCCAGCGCCGGCGCGTAGCACCCGCCGCCGAAAGGCCGTGCGGGCAGGAACGCCGTGCCGGGCCTCGTAACCAGCACCATGCGTGCCGGGTACTTAAGACGTTGACGCCATGACCTCATCGACACATCGCTCCTCACGCTGGCTGCCGCGACTGATCGCCCTGGCCGCCGCCCTGGTGGGTATCGTCAACATCGGCTCGGCGCTGACCCCCAACATCCGCTGGCGCGGCCACCTGCTGCTGGACTTCGAGCCCGTGGAGGCCATTCGTCTGTTCCATGCGCTGGCGCTGCCGGCGGGGACGGCGTTGCTGCTGGTATCCCCATACCTACTCAAGCGTCGCCGCCGTGCCTGGCAGGTCGCGGTCGTGCTGATGCTGACGCTCGGCATCTTCGATCTGCTCAAGGGGTTCGACTTCGAGGAGACCGCGATCACCTGGGCCGTGGCCGCGATGGTGATCGCCGGGCGCGCGAGCTTCACCGTGCGCCACGACCCGATCACGCTGCGCTCGGCCCTGTGGCGCGTCCCGGCTCTGGGCCTGGTCGGGCTGGCCGTGGCTGCTGTGGCCACCTGGGCCTCGCAGGGCCACCCGTCCTGGCACTCGGTTATCGCCGAGACGGGAGACCTGCTGCTGTGGCAGTCCGGCCCGATCCACTTCCATCACACCCTCCACCTCCACCACCACCTGTTCGCCTGGATCCCGCTTGGGGTGCACCTGGTGGAGGTAGTCACGCTGCTGGCGATCGCCTACGTCGTCTTCCGCCCGCTGGCCTCGCCCGCCCGCGTTCCGGGCCCCGCCGCGCGCGCGGCGGCGGCGGAGCTGGTCCGCGCCCACGGCAGCGACACGCTGTCGTTCTTCAAGCTGCGCACGGACAAGCAGCTGTTCTTCAGCGCCGACCGGCGCGCATTCGTCGGCTACCGCATCGAGAACGGCGTGCTGCTGCTCTCCGGCGACCCCGTCGGTCCGCCGGAGTCCTTTGCCGGGCTGCTCGGGGAGCTGCAGTCCTTCGCCCAGGCACGCGCACTCAAGCTCGGCGCGGTCGGCGCCAGCGAGCAGCTAGCGCCGCTCTACCGGCAGCTGGGCCTGCGGACCATCTACCTCGGCGACGAGGCGATCCTGGAGCTCGACAAGTTCTCTCTGGAGGGGCGGGCGATCCGCAAGGTTCGCCAATCGGTCAGCCGCCTGACCAAGGGCGGCTACACCGCGGAGCTGCACGAGGTCAGCACCTTGCCACCCAGCACCCTGACGGAGATCGAGCTGGTGCTCGAGCGTGGTCGCGAGGGCGCGCCCGAGCGTGGCTTCTCCATGGCCATGGACTCCATCAGCGTGCTCGACGGCCACGAGACCCTCGTGGTGCTGGCCCGTGACGAGGAGAACGCGATCCGGGGTGTTCTGCACTTCGTGCCCTGTTACGGGCGCCCGGCGGTGTCGCTGTCGTTCATGCGCCGCGATCCCGAGACACCCAACGGCTTGACCGAGTTCCTGGTGGTCAGCGCCGCAGGTCTGCTGCGCGACCGTGGGCTGGAGGAGATGTCCTTGAACTTCGCCGCCTTCGCGCGCTGGCTGCACAGCCCCGCTAAAGCTCACGAGCGCTGGCTGGGCAAGCTCGTCGCGCTCGGCAACCCGTTCTTCCAGATCGAGAGCCTGTACCGCTTCAACGCCAAGTTCTTTCCGCGCTGGGAGCCGCGCTACCTCGTCTACGAGGGCGCCCTGGGTCTGCTCAGAGCCAGCATCGCCGCGATGTGGGCCGAAGGCCAGCTGCCCAAGCCCTCGCTGCCGAACCGGCTCGCTGCGGCCCGTCGTCACTGAGTCCGATCGCGCGCTATGGTTCACGCGCGCCCGTCGCCAGCCGGGGGCTCGCGCAATTAAGGTGACAACAGGGCCGCTTGGTGGGTAGCCTACGCGCACCCACCCCCCGTGCAGTGTGAACCGCACCCCATCTACACCCCCCGCTGAGCTTGCCGCACCGGCTGGTGCCGCCCGCCCCGGCGTCCGCGCGTCTCGGACCGGACCTGCCCGTAAGACCACCACGCCGCATACGCCGCTGAGCATCCTCGGCCTCTTGGACGTCGTCCTCCTGGTGGTCGCGGCCCCCGTGCTACTGCTGATCGGGGTCCCGGCCAGCGGCTACCTCATCAGCGCCGGAGCGTGGATCGGGCTGCGCGCCATCGGTGTGCTCGTGGATCGCGTCGCTCTGGCGATGACCTCGGCGAAGGGTGAGATCAGCCTGCGGCTGGCGTACCTCTTCGGGCGGCTGATTGGCCTGGCCGTGATTGCGATCGTACTGCGCCAGAGCGCGGGCAGCAACGCGGGCGTAACCGCGCTGCTGGTGATCCTGTTCGCCTTCAGCGTCGAGCTCATCCTCTCCGTCATCTATCGGCCGAGACGCCCATGACCTGGACGCGCAAGCGCATCCTTCGGACGCTCGCGGCGATCTACGTGATCGGGCTGGTGGCGCTGGGCCTCATCTTCGGCAAGTCGCCGAAGGCCCAGTTCGACATCCAAACCGAGTTCAAGCTCACCCCCTGGGTGACGCTGGGACCGCTGGAGATCGATCGTGCCGTGCTGTACCTGTTCCTATCGACGATCGCCACGATCGCCACGGTGATGTTCGTTTCCCGGCGGATGCAGCAGCGGCCCAACCGAGTGCAGACGGCGGTGGAGACGATCTACTCGCTGATGCGGGACAACATCACCCGCGGCAACCTGGACAACGAGATGGCGGCCAAGTGGTTCCCCTTCATCGGGACGTTGTTCCTGTTCATCTGGTACTGCAACATGATCGGCTACCTGCCGCTGCCGACCAACAGCGAGGAGTCGATCAACGTCCTCGGCCTCAGCATCCCGTCCTTCGCTCTCTACGCGGCCACGGCCAACGTGTCGGTGGCGCTGGTGCTGTCGCTGGTGGTGTTCATCGCCTTCAACGCCGAGGGCTTCAAGAAGTACGGCTTCCGGGGCTACTTCAAGCACCTGATGCCCGGCGGCGTCGGCGGCAGGATGATGATCATGATCGCCCCGCTGGAGATCGTCTCCAACTTCATGCGCCTCATATCGCTGACGGTCCGATTGTGGGCGAACATTCTCGCCGGGCACATGATCATCCTGTTCATGGCCGGGGGCATGGCGGTGATCCTGGGCTTCACCGCAGTAGGCTGGTTCACCCTGCCGCTGGGCATCGCCGTGTTCATATTCGAGGTGGGCCTGGTCGCCACCCTGCAGGCTTTCATCTTCGCGACTCTCTCCGCCATTTACCTCGGCGGCGCGGTATCAGACCACTAAAGATAGGAGCTGGTTCTAGTGCTTTCACACATGCTCGTGTTCGCTCAGTCCAAGGGCCTCGGCATCGGCATCGGCGGCGGTTTGGGCGCTGTGGGCGCCGGCGTGGGCATCGGCTACATCTTCGGCAAGGTGATCGAGTCGGTCACGCGCCAGCCGGAGATGCGCGATGAGATCACCAGCATCCAGTGGCTGGGCTTCGCTCTTACCGAAGCGTGCTTCTTCTACGGCCTGGTGGCGGGGCTGATCTCCGCCTTCATAGCGTAGTGCTGGACCTCGCAGCATCCTCTCCGCTCGTCGACCCCAGCGTCGGGCTGATGATCTGGACCCTGCTGCTGTTCGGGATCTCCATGTTCGTGCTGTGGAAGCTCGCCTTTCCTCGCATCACCGCGGCGCTGGACAAGCGCCAGCACGCGATCGAGGAGTCGATCGATCACGCCGAGCAGGTGCGCCACGAGGCCGACAAGGTGCTGGAGGAGTACCGCGAGCGCCTGCGTGAGGCGCGCCAGCAGGCCGAGAACATCGTGGAGCGGGCGCGCAAGACGGCAGAGATCCACGAGCGCAAGGTTCAAGAGGGGGCCAAGGATCAGCGTGAGCACATGATGGAGCAGACCCGGCGTGACATTGAATCCGAGACCCGGCGGGCGATCCAGGAGATCCGCCGTGAGGTCGCCGACCTCACGGTGATGGCCACCGAGAAGGTCACGCGCAAGACGCTGACCGAGGAGGATCAGCGGCGCCTGGTCGAGGATGCCCTCAGCGAGCTCGACTTCAGCTCACTGAGCCCGGGGAGGAGCGGCTAGTGCAGCCTCCGGCAACCAGGGCGGCACACTGATGGAGGAGATCGCCGAGGTCTACTCGCGCTCGCTGTTCGAGGTCGCGCAGGAGCACGAGGTCCTAGAAGAGGTGCGTGAGCAGCTGGGCCAGTTCGCCGATGCCCTGAATGATGACCGGCAGCTGCAGATCTTCTTCTTCTCGCCCTACTTCTCCAGCGAGGAGAAGAAGGACGGGCTGAAGCGGATGCTGGAGGACTCGCAGGAGATCTTCATGAACTTCCTGCAGGCGCTGATCGAGCGCCACCGAATGCCGGTGATCTTTCGCATCCGCCGCCGCATCGACGAGATGTGGGAGAAGGAGAACCAACTGCTGCCGGTGCAGGTGACAAGCGCGATCGAGCTCGACGAATCCACCGTGCGCGACATCGGCGATCGCATCGGCGAGCAGACCGGTCTCAAAGTGGAGCTTTCCAGCACCGTGGACCCGGACATCCTCGGAGGCATCGTGCTGAGGGTGGGCAACTCCATCCTCGACGCCTCGATCAGGAACCGACTCGAAAAACTTCGCAAGCAAGTCGCGCAGGCGTGAAGCCATGCGGGGCACTGCCCCGCCGCGGAACAAGGAGCCCCCGATGCAGATCAAGCCCGACGAGATCACCTCAATCCTCAAAGACCGGATCGAAGGAATGGACTCCAACGACGCCGACCTCACCGAGGTCGGCACGGTGCTGTCGGTCGCGGACGGCATCTGCCGCATCCACGGCCTGGAGAACTGCATGTCGCTGGAGATGCTCGACCTGCCGGGCGACGTGACGGCCCTGGCCCTGAACCTGGAGTCCGACAACGTCGGCGCGGTGCTGTTCGGCGACTGGGAATCGATCTCCGAGGGCGACACCGTGAAGCGGACCAAGCGCCTGCTGGAGGTCCCGGTCGGTGACGCGCTCCTGGGCCGGATCGTCGACCCGCTCGGCAACGCCCTCGACGGCAAGGGGGAGATCGAGACCGACGAGACCCGCCCCGCCGAGTTCAAGGCGCCGGGCGTTGTCCAGCGCCAGCCGGTCAAGGAGCCGATGCTCACCGGCCTCAAGGCGATCGACTCGATGATCCCGATCGGCCGGGGTCAGCGCGAGCTGATCATCGGCGACCGCCAGACCGGCAAGTCCGCGATCGTCAGGGACACGATCATCAACAACCGGGATCGCGACCTGATCTCCGTGTACGTCGCCATCGGGCAGCGCAAGTCCACGGTCGTGGCGCTGGCCAAGGAGCTGGAGGAGGCCGGCGCCTTGGAGAACACCATCATCGTGATGGCCGCCGCCGACGAGTCCGCGCCGGTCAAGTTCCTGGCGCCCTACGCCGGTTGCGCCATGGCCGAGTACTTCCTCTACCAGGGCAAGGCGGCACTGACCGCCTACGACGACCTCACCAAGCACGCCTACGCTTACCGGCAGATGTCGCTGCTGCTGCGCCGCCCCCCGGGCCGTGAGGCCTACCCCGGCGACGTCTTCTACCTGCACTCGCGGCTGCTGGAGCGCGCCTGCAAGCTCAGCGACGACCTCGGCGGTGGCTCACTGACGTCGCTGCCGATCATCGAGACCCAGGCCGGGGACGTCGCCGCGTATGTCCCCACCAACGTGATCTCGATCACCGACGGCCAGATCTTCCTGGAGCCGAACCTGTTCCACTCCGGGGTGCGGCCGGCGATCAACGTCGGCATCTCGGTCTCTCGAGTCGGGGGCAGCGCGCAGCTGACCCCCATGCGCAAGGTCTCCGGCCGTCTGAAGCTCGATCTCTCCCAGTACCGGGAGCTGGAGTCCTTCGCGCAGTTCGGCTCCGAGCTCGATCAGGAGACCCAGCGCACCCTCTCGCGCGGTGAGCGGCTGGTCAAGACGCTCAACCAGGCCGAGCGGGACCCGATGCCGATCGAGGATCAGGTCGTCCAGATCTTCGCCGCCAGCAACGGCTACGTGGACCGGATCGAGGTCGACAAGGTCGAGCGCTTCCTGGCCGAGTTGATCGAGTCGGTGCGCTCCAGCGAGCCCGACCTGGTGGACACGATCGCCGAGGGCGATTGGAGCGACGGGACCCAGGAGAAGCTCGGGGACACCGTCCAGCAGTTCGCCGAGGACTTCGGCTACGACCTCGACGAGGAGGGCAACCCGCTGGACGAGGACGACGACGAGGACCGCGGGGACGATGACAAGCAGGGCTCCAAGGGCAGCTCCTCGGACGAGGATGGCGAGAGCTCGGAGAAGAGCGAGGACGACAAGGGGGACGAGGCCGTCGCCGCCTAGGCGGAGGGCCTGAGCACCGATGGGATCAACGCAGAAGGACGTTCAGGACCGCATCAGCTCGGTCAAGAACATCAAGAAGATCACCCGGGCGATGGAGATGGTGGCGGCGGCCCGGCTGCGCCGCGCCGAGCAGCGCATCGAGGAGCTGCGGCCCTACGCCACGGCCATCAGGCGGATGACCCGGCAGGCGGCGGAGGCGGCCGGCAGCATGCCGCAGCTGCCGATCATGGCCGAGCACGAGGAGGTGAAGAACGTCGGGCTGCTGCTGATCGCCGGCGACCGCGGCCTGGCCGGGGGCTTCAACTCCAACATCGTGCGCCGGGCCACGGCCGCCGGACACCGCCACTCCTCGGAGGGGGCCAGCCCGGTGTACTTCGCCTCCGGCAAGCGCCCGGCATCCTCGCTGAACTTCCGCGGCCTCACCGTGGCGGAGAGCTTCGAGGGCTTCACCGACCGCCCCGCCTACTCCGACGCCCGACGGATCGCCGAGCGGTTGATCGCGGCCTACGTCGATGGGGAGGTCGATCGGGTGGAGATCTTCTACAACAGCTATGTCTCCGCGGCCAATCAGAACGTGACCCAGGAGACGCTCCTGCCCCTCCAGCAGGCGACCCTGCTGGAGGCGGACAAGGACGACGACGAGTCCGGCGACAAGGACTCCGGCAAGGGTCCGCTGGTGGAGTACGAGCCCGATCCGGAGGAGATCCTCCAGCGTCTGGTCCCCGATTATGTCGAGGTCTCGATCTTCAGGGCCCTGCTGGAGTCCACTGCCTCCGAGCACGGCGCGCGCATGACCGCGATGCGTAACGCCTCCGACAACGCCAGCGAGCTGATCGACGACCTGACCTTGCAGATGAACCGCGCCCGGCAGGCGGAGATCACCCAGGAGATCATGGAGGTAGTGGCTGGGGCTGAGGGCCTCAGCTGATGGTCTTCGGGGGCGCCCACTAAAGTCAAGACTGCTTGCCGCGGCACGCTGCCCGGCCGGATTGGAGAACAGATGTCAGCCACAGAAGAGACCGAGAACAAGTCAGGGCAGGAGAACGAGAAGCCCGCCAAGGAGACAGAGGGCAAGTCCGAGGGCGAATCCGGCGACAAGCAGGAGAAGTCAGCGGAGGAGACCGAGGGCAAGTCGCAGGAGACGAGCGATACCTCGGCCGAGGACACCGCGGACGAGTCGGGTGAGGGCGAGTCGGGCAAGAACGGGCAGAACGTCGGCACGCTCGAGGAGATCCAGGGGGTCGTGATCGAGGCCCTCTTCGCCGACAAGCTGCCCGAGATCAACCACGCGGTCAAGATCAAGCGGCCTGAGGCCGCGCGCGCCGAGGAGGACAGCGACGTCACCGCCGCCGACAACGAGTGGCTGGTCTGCGAGGTCCAGCAGCACCTCGGCGACGACCGCGTGCGGGCGGTGGCGATGGACATCACCGACGGGCTCGCGCGCGGCATCGACGTGATCGACACGGGTGCGCCGATCACCGTGCCCGTGGGTAAGGCGACCCTGGGGCGGATCTTCAACCTGCTGGGCGACCCGATCGACCAGGGCGAGGACCTGGACGAGGACATCGAGCGGTGGCCGATCCATCGCGCGGCGCCGACCGTGGAGGCGCTGACGCCGACGACCGAGATGTTCGAGACCGGGATCAAGGTGATCGATCTGCTCGCTCCCTACGCCAAGGGCGGCAAGGTCGGGCTGTTCGGCGGCGCCGGAGTCGGTAAGACGGTGATCATCCAGGAGCTGATTCACAACCTGGCCCAAGAGCACGGCGGCCTGTCGGCGTTCTGCGGGGTGGGCGAGCGCTCCCGCGAGGGCAACGACCTGTACCTGGAGATGAAGGAATCGGGCGTTCTGGAGAAGACGATGCTCGTCTTCGGCCAGATGAACGAGCCGCCCGGAGCCCGCATGCGCGTGGCGCTGTCCGGGCTGACGATGGCGGAGTACTTCCGTGACGAAGAGGGTCAGGACGTGCTGCTCTTCATCGACAACATCTTCCGCTTCGTGCAGGCCGGCTCCGAGGTCTCCGCGCTGCTGGGGCGGATGCCCTCTCAAGTCGGCTACCAGCCCACGCTGGAGTCCGAGATGGGCCAGCTCCAGGAGCGGATCACCTCCACCCGCAACGGATCGGTGACCTCGATCCAGGCGATCTACGTCCCGGCCGACGACCTCACCGACCCGGCGCCGGCCTCGGTGTTCGCCCACCTGAACGCCACCACCACGCTGTCGCGCTCGATCTCGGAGAAGGGTATTTACCCGGCGGTCGACCCGCTCGACTCCAACTCGACGATCCTCAAGCGGGAGATCCTCGGCGACGAGCACTTCGAGGTCGCCAACCAGGTCAAGGCGGTGCTGCAGAAATACCGGGACCTCCAGGACATCATCTCCATCCTCGGTATCGACGAGCTCTCCGACGAGGACCGCCAGACCGTCAACCGGGCCCGGCGCCTGGAGCGGTTCCTCTCCCAGCCGTTCCACGTGGCCGAGGAGTTCACCGGCACTCCCGGTGTGTTCGTCTCCATCGGGGACACGATCCGCAGCTTCAAGGAGATCCTGGAGGGCAAGCACGACGACCTGCCGGAGCGGGCCTTCTTCATGAAGGGGTCGATCGAGGAGGTGGTCAAGGAGGCCGGCAAGGACTCGCACAAGGACGAGGACTCCGACGAGGATGAGGACCAGGACGAGAGCAAGGACGAGGACTCCGACGAGGACGAGAGCAAGAGCAAGAGCAAGAGCAAGAGCAAGGAAGACAGCAAGAGCAAGAGCAAGGACGACAGCAAGAGCAAGAGCAAGGACAAGAACAAGAAGAAGCGCAAGGACGAGGACGGCTCTGACGAGGACGACGAATAGCGATGGCGCACGAGAAGTTCCCGGTGGAGGTGCTCACCCCCGAGGGGCAGGTGTTCAGCGACGAGGTGGAGATGGTCTCGACCCGGACCGGGGTCGGCTCCATCGGCATCCTCGCCCACCACATCCCCCTGCTGGCGATGCTCGAGCCGACCGAGCTCCGTCTCCACAAGAGCGACTCCGACGTGGTCTCCTTCGCCCAGGCCGAGGGCTATCTGCAGGTCGCCGACAACCGCGCCATGGTGCTGGTGGAGGAGGCCCATCCGGCCGCCGAACTCGACGCGGGCAGTCTGCGCGACCGCTTGGAGCAGGCCGAACGGGAGCGGGATGAGGCCGAGAAGGGCTCAGAGCGCCGGCGCGTCGCCGAGCGGGACTGCCGGCGGCTCAGCCGCTTCCTGGAGATCGCCGAGGGGTCGTAGTAGGGCTGGTGGCGTTTGGAGCGCACCTGCGCTGCGCACGAGTGCTCCCCAAACGCACATGAGCCCACTCTCCGCCAGATCTCGCGCTCACGGATGGCCGGTTCGTACCGGCGAGCACTCGCGAGACGACAGCAAGACAGCAACTCGATGAAGGATCGTCCAGGACGTCAGTCATACCGACCGGTATTACTTCTGCTATCGTCTCGTTATGCGTGTGACGAGCAAGGGGCAGGTAACGATCCCCCAGGAGGTCCGGCAGCGCCTTGGGATCACGTCGGGCAGCGAGGTCGACTTCGAGCTCGACGCCCGCGGTGTGCGGCTCGTGAGGCGCGCCGAGGGCGATGGCGCGATGCTCGTGGCGGCGATGCGTGGTCGCGGCAAGGGGTCGATGAGCACCGACGAGATGATGGCCCTGACCCGCGGCGACGCCTGACCACCCGGTGCCCCACGGGACGATCGTGGACTCCAACGTCCTGCTTGACGTCTTCACAGAAGACGATCGCTGGGCCGACTGGTCAGTCGAACACCTCGCGCGCGCATTCGACCAGGGACCGGTCATCATCAACCCGGTCATCTACGCCGAGCTCTCGGTCGGCTTCGCCCGTGTCGAGGATCTCGACGACGCGCTGACCGTCCGGATCGAGCGCGAGGAGTTGCCCTGGGAGGGCGGGTTCCTCGCTTGCCGGCTCTTCGTGGAATACCGCCGGCGAGGAGGCGCGAGGCTGTCGCCGTTGCCGGACTTCTACATCGCCGCGCATGCTGCGGTCTCAGATCGGACGCTGCTGACGCGCGACCGCGCGCGCCACGCTGATCTGCTCCCAGCGCTCAACGTGGTCTCCCCGAATTGAGGCGCTTCTGCTCCTTCCGTGGGTGAGGTGAAGGACGTCGGGGCTGGATAGCTTCCGCGGCCGGTTGCCGTCAAGCAGCGTCGGTCGTTGCTGAGG
>JAABUY010001428.1_pt1 | contig 32218 bp, 30 predicted proteins | sample 5560271 | NCBI WGS metagenome assembly JAABUY01 (sample SAMN10711886, study PRJNA513374) | rock metagenome | isolation source: Antarctica rocks | place: Antarctica: Victoria Land, University Valley | reverse complement strand
TGAAGATGGCATCGACGCCGAGGATGTCAGCATCATGGCCGTGGCCGAGTTCCCGGTTCACCGTGGCCGGGAACTGTTGCGCCAACGTGGGTTTGGCAGAATCAATATTCAAAGCCTTTTGGTCTTTAGCGGTGCTTAGAAAAGGAAGGAAAGGATCTTGGAATCTTGGATTTTTGATAGAGATATCTTGTAATAAGTGTGATTCGGGCAATTTGGAACTTCTGCCCTATCGTTTCATATGTAAATTAATCAATCTCGCTGTCACGACCAGGGTCGAGGAGTGGGCCGCCAAGGGCAGGCCCAAGAGGGGAAAGACTCCGCACAGCCACAATCCTGACAGTCACATGCTGGGCTTACCTGATTAGCGTAAGCGACCACTGAATGCACCATACTTCTTTCAAAATGCAGGGGTGATGTTTTGCAGTGCCGCTTTATAATAGGAGTGCCCAAGTCTCATCACTTCAAAGGATCTCATTCCACCGCTCATCCGGCCAATCGTAGTGTTCAATAGCCCAGGCAAGGCGTTCAAGGCGTCCAGCTTCTGTAAGAGGGCACTTCTTCCGTTCAACGCGCCGTCCAAACCCTTCCTTTTTGAATGCAGACCTTATGGCATATTAACCACAGTCAAAACCAAGGATTTGAGGGATTTCAGGCCATGGCGTTTCGCGGTTCTCTCGAGAAGCTGTCACCCATTGGATTAGCCTTTTTCTTTGAGGGGTATTGAGTAATATTCTCCCCTTAGTCTTGCGTTTTTGAGGTGTAAGGCGGTGGGTGATTGCGTAGCAGACTTGATCGTAAGTATAGCCTGTTTCTAGGCAGATTTGGGCTCGTGTGTGGTTGGCATCAAAGAATAGAGTTTGAATACGTAGTCTGTCGTCGCGAGTAAGCTGCGGAGAGGGCTGCTTGGGCACAGGTACTCTGTATGTTGAATCCATGGTGAAAAGTGAGTATTGCAGTATTAAAAGCAGCCTTGGATCACCTTAATATCATTGGTGACACCCCCCTGCTAGCGCAGAAAGTGCTAGAAAGCTTGGCGGAAGATACACCCTGGATACGAAGTATAACGGCCGTACTGTGGACGTCTGTCTTTGCTCTTGAAACATCAGAAAGTGGGCTTGGTGGAAGTGAATTACCAGCCTTTGAGGAAGTAATATATCATTTAGCGTCGGTGAGCTGGTTGATGAGTCCTTCGCCTGCGATGCGTTGCAGAGACCGAAGGAATGATATCTCGGACTCAAACGTGATACAGTTGATCTGTCCCTGGAAAGACTCTAAGCAATGTTTGTACGAAAAGACGAAATGAGAGCAAAGCTAAATGGTTAGGAGAAGGAAAGTCTTGGCGTGCTGTATCATCCAATTGACCTCTTCCTGTTCATTTATTCCATATGCTCTTCTCTTTCTAATTTCACAAGCTACTAACAATAAAGCGACTCCCTCGAAATCTCATAAAGTGTATGGTACATTAAAGCAGAGGCACTCGTAAGGGCTCCTCCCATCCCTTGATGGGCAAAGAAGTTCTGCGCCTGTACGATAGGTATAGAACTTGTATCACGTGATCGAACTAAGGAAGTTCTTTGCCCCGGGGCAAAGAACTTCCATGTCACGTGATCTAGCACCCCTTCGCGAAAACAATCTCAGTCACCATCTCCCATCATCGCCCTTTTGGATTCGTTGCCTAATCTAAAACTAGAAGCAAGCCAAGTGCACTGCCTCTGCCAGTTGACAGAATTGGTACCAGAATTGACAATACCGTCAAAAGTACTCAGTCCAGTACTGCTTCTACCAGTAATGCACCTACCAGCCCCAGCCAAGACACGCCGAGATGATCCAGGACCTTCAACATGTTACACAGCGCAATTGCTCGATCAAGCAAGAACCCCGACGAGCCACCTACCCTGAGGGTGTTACTGTCAGGAAACCAAGGCTCAGTACACCAAAAGAAGATTTATTGCATGGTAAACAAATAGTGCTACTCGCGGTCGAAACAGATCTCTACAATTTCTCTCGGCTTCATTAAAATCGCCACGGCATGACATTACTTATACAGCAAAATGTATTCCATCAAGGATTTACCGGCCATGTCTATTTCGCTTTGCAATGCGACATCAGGTCCCGCAAACCCTACGCTGTCTCTGAGGACTCCTTCTCAATTGAACCAGATTCCTTGTTCGACGGCTCGACCTGCGAACCTGTGACCGACCTGACAGATCGTGAGAAGCACATTCGGAGAATCGAGGCCATCAAAGCCAGGGCAGCATTGTGCCGCCGACAAGAAAGCCAGCGCCGAGGTAGGCCAAGGTCTACTTTCAAACCAAAGGAACTGATGAATCCTCCAGAAGACCTCGCAGAGGATTCTGAAGAGGACACGACAGATTACTTTCCCTTGATCTGCAGGCCAACCCAATGCCCGTTCTGCCTTGGCGAAGAACGCAAATCCTATGAGGATCGGACATTCGAGTACTGCAGACCCAATAAAATGATGGAGCATGTTCAGAAGGCGCATCTACGAAAGTATGCATCTAATGATGAGATCAATTGCGAACATCCGACGTGTAAGGCAAACAGCCTAACCCTGCCCAGTGTGATGGCTTTCAAGAGTCATACCGCCAAGGTGCATCAGATTACTCTTCGTGCCTAGTTCATCGGCGTTTTACCTATCGTTTTCTTTCACTACGGAATGTTATTGAGCCTTTCAGCCGAGAATCGTCTGGGTAAAATCTTCGCAGCGGTCGTCATGTCATCGAAAAGGGAAGAAAGGGGCTTGATAGGAAATTACTTTTGCCATTCAAAACTCTCTCTTTCTACTCTACTTGTCGTCGACGTTGATTTTATGTCAAGTTAGTTACTTTAGCTTTCCATGAGTTTTGTGTCTAACATTAAACAATAGAACTGCTTTTTATAAGTAATCTGTTGTCTTATTTCGTCTCTACTTTTTATTGCCTGTGATGCCGCATCTTTCATGAAATCCTCACCAGAACGAAAATCGTTCTGTCCTGCCACACCTTACATTCGATATATTGTTTTGTTACGACCACATCTGCCTAGTCCTCCAACGACGGGGATATCGCCCGCAGCTTCCGCCATCCTTAGACCGTGGGTGGTGGCAACAGGAGTCTCTCTCCGTTCGCCCTCGCTGGAGACGGGAATACTTTGGTGGATCTTGCGAGAGATTTGAATCGCTGTACACGGTAGGTTTACCCTTTGACTGGTTAATAATTGCCCACTGGACATCTAGTGCACACTGATTACATTCCATAGTAGTCGTAAAGTTCTACCCCCTTTGCAGATTTGTCACCTTCGAGATTGGTACAGTTCTGACGCTTTTGGTACCTACTTAAGTCAGCTTGAATTGAACAGAGGCTTTGTGAAAGCGCCTTACTTTCCATAGCCGTCCTCTTGCTTTCTTCTTTTTCCTTGCCTATTCTCGCCAGCATCTGCGCATTCTCTCTCGTTTCTGTTATTCCCCCCCAAGTCATCCATATTGAATTGCAACTCGAGATTGTGTTCGACCATTGCAGCGTTTCCACTGAGTCCATAAAGAGTCGCGAGCGTGAAGAGGAGGGATGTTGAGAGATCGTATCAAAGAAGTACGATGTATGCAAAGAATGGTTGTCTGCAAAAGTTTGCTTCATATACAAACACGTCAATATTCCAATGCAAGGAGAAGGCTCCCAGTGCTCTTGGTTGAGAATAATTGGACGGATTCAGCCCCCTTACTCTCACCCCTAAGCAGCTACCCGAATCACGCGTTGTCTGGAACTTTGGCAGACCTATGCACTTGCAAGTATCTCTTCGACTTTTTATGCTCCACGTGCAGCCAACGTAGATGGTCAGCTCACTCGTTATGACATATATCAGAGCTAGAGATAAGCAGTTCTATGTCCTGATTCTGTTCCCAGGTTACCCCCCATGTAGCATTGCCGTTTGTAATCTCTCCTGTAGGTTTCTAATAGTAAGCACAGCTCTCGCAGAGATGAAACTTTTTTGTCCAGGACTAGTGACTATCCGTTCGTGTCATGAGTCGACGTGGACCAAACGGCGTCTGGAATTGCACTCTCTCGCCAGCTCCGAATGCGAGAATCATCTAATAAAGGTTTGGATTCTTCGTCTTCTCGGGGATCGTTCTCATCTGAATCATAAATGATCCATGCGTGTTTATCTTGATTTTCTTCGAGCCATAGACCTCCCTCAAGGTCTCTGTACCACGCGAACAGGTTAAGAGTAGCGTCGCTGGACACTCTATCGACAGCGTCTTCGACATGGTTGCTGCAGAATTAGTAATGTCCTTCAGGCGTCGCAGTTTGTCACTCACTTTGCCTTGAAGCTGTCGTCACTTGAAGCCCGACCAATTGATGGTAGCTGCAAAATGGGGCGGTCTATTCTCTTCGGCTTCTTCTGAGCAGGGTGTAGTTCTTCTGTCTCAAAGATCCAATATGTTGTCGATTGTATTGGCTTATGGTCATGCAACAAATGCCTTCTAATATCAAGGCTGATGTCTAATACCGCTATTTCTCCAAATGGTGGTGATGGTGTGAAGGGGATGACAGCATCAGAGCGAACGAGATAGATAGCACTGAATTCCTGGGCGCGTGGAATGAATCCATCCCGATCCGAGATTGAGTGATAGCCTACTTGAATGAAAGATTGTAGGGCTCCCGTCCAAGACGCCACCGGAAGACTGATAGGTGGCATACCCCCCAACGCAGAGTCCAGAAACTTGCTCGCCTGACCCATCCAGATTGCTGCAAGCCACAAAAAGGAGGCTTTTGGATTTTGCCCAACCATCAAGCGAGCGAAGACTTTTGGATCACTTTTCACCGGCTCGATGGCTTTTCTGATGCCGAGCAAGTGGGCCCCGATCAAGTTACAGGGTATTCTAGGCTCGAAAAATCCACTGCATAATAGGGAAGCGATGCCTTCGTCGCAACAGCTCAGCGTTATACACCGACTGACGCATCTGGACAGCCTTTTGTAGTACTTCTCTTCGACGCCTGGAGAACCATGGATACGCGCTGTTGCGGCCAAAGGTGAAAGTTTTATTGGGCCAGCTCTATGCTCCGGGAACATCAGGACCACAGCAAGCGCCATAGCAGCACAGTCCTTTGTAACACCTTCTGACAAGCAAAAACCTTCCAGGAATTGAAAGGCATACAGCGAATTTGGTAGCGCTTCTGCTTTGTTCACACTAGGCGCAGGTGTAAGTTCCTGAAGATGGTGGTTGTACAATGAAGAACTTACTCGGGAGCTACAGCGTGTCGCTCCATACACCATGGTGCATAGAAGGTCTTGTCGCCACGAGTCATGGTGGCCTGCCACTGCCGTCCGATAACCACCTCCCAAAAGTTCTCCGTATTGATATTTTCACTTTGGTTCATCAACGCTTTTTCACCTGCCATATTCAGAATTTCTACCCATCGAGAGGACAGTATATATGCCCAAGCCCACATCAGACGGGAGAGATGTTTCATCTGGACCGCTTGAAGCCCCGGCCACGGGAGAGTATCCTCCAAGGCGTCCGAGTATTCGTACGTCAGTGGTCGAAGAACTCCCAAGGTCTGGTAGTGATATGTGCGTTTGATAGGCTGTTCGCAGGTCGAGTCTGTTGTTGTCACCCATTCCAGAGCGTATTTAAGTTGAGGATAGGGTTCGTCATGGATTAAGAATGCTTTTCCATGGTGTGCGTAAAGTTCCGGAATCCGCTGGAGGAGTTCCAAGAGATCATCAGCAATGTGAAGATTACCTGTGCTTTCCTTCGCTTCTGATAATAGCTTTGCCCATATTTTATAGCTGGCTGTTGCCGTATCATTGTGTTGAGTGGCTGTGGGGCATATTCCATCCCCTGGTTGGGGAGATTGGGTTCTCGTCCGTCTGGTGATGAAGTCCTCTTGCGTAGCCATGACAGACAGTAGCAGCAACCATTAGGACAAGGTAGTTAGGATCAAGAGATGCAGTTATACCGAGAGGCCCAAATCTGCCAAGTTGTGTTCGAGAAACCATTGTTAAAGTAGAGTTTCGGGCACCTATCGGCTTCCGGAATTTTCAGGCTCCCAATTTCTAGCGGTATTCTCCACTACGCGAATTGTTCTATGATGCGTGCCAAGAGACTCTGCAATGAAGCGGTAACACAGCACCGTATAGAGGACATCCGAAGTCAAATCCCTGTTATATTCTCTACCAATCTATGAATTCTATGCGACATGGGACTACCAATCTGGCTCTGCACCTGGGTGGTCTCTGCAACTCGCACAAATCCTGTAATGTACACCATTACACTTCCCAGCAACTTGACAGCGTTTCCACATCTTTTTGCATCCTGGCGATTTACATTGACGACGTTTATGTTCATTATTTGCATGTTGACAATGAGTATTTGTACAGAAGCCAGAATCTCCCGAATTGGTCGTCATTGTGGCAGAGAAATTTCTATCTGAGGGCAGTGACTTCTAAGCCGTCGAACGATATCGAGACTGTCCCCATTCTTTTATTAGTCGGAGACAAATGCGGAACACAATGTTTTGACTCACCTATCTGCCGAAGAATGGGATTGACTCTCGCCGTGGGGCACAATACCACTCTTTATATAAGTATCGCCCGCTCCAAGACAATCAATTAGAATTCGAGACAGTTATCAGTGCTTAGTTGCCATTGTTGCCTGGTATGGCTTGACTCATTTACCCAACCTCTCCTGCAGCGTAAGCGCCATGCTGAAAGGCATGAACATTTAGCTGCAGGCCTACTGCAATCCCCGGAGGCACATACTACCTTGCCGGGGTAAATATTGTTAACGCAATCTCCAAATACAGGGGAATAGATTGGTCAGCACAGCGAAAATTATCCCTGACTGTGGCTTTTGCGTTAACAATAATTACCCCAGATACCGTAGTACGAGTCTCTGGCCAGAGGCTCAGAGGTATGGACGACGGCAGGTGGAAACGACTCCATACAATACTCCATTCGCAATAATTGGCTTGACTAATTCAGGGCTAGTAAAAGATTTGCAACTATTACGTAGTCACTTTGTTCTCTCTCTTTTCGTGCATCTCGACGACACCTCTTTCAACCTCTATGTGTACCTAAATACCCCCATCTCCTGCGCGACGTCCCCGAGCCGAACCAAGGGTTATCCAGACATCAGCTCTACACCGCAATCGACATTTCAGCCACCGCGTGCTTTTCTTAGACCTTCATTCTCGCCACCGCTTACATCTTCATCGTATCCGTATTCTTCCCATTCTACAACTTCTCTCCGTCGGGTAGAGATCTGGCGCCTCTCCCTCTCAGTGCCGCTCTTGCCAAGACATGGCAGAAAACATTGTACACGAACTATCTGCTGACTTTCATCGCGGCTTGATCATGACTATAAAGAGTGTGATAGAGATCCAGGAGAATACCTTGCATCTCGAGCTCGATTTCAGCTTTATCCTCACTCACGCCATTCTTGACTTAGATATCTAGATGTATTCTTGCCTCACGACGACTTTCATTCTCACCTTCGTTTTTCGCTACAGCCCGAAAGATGTTCTCAAGATCTGAAGCTTCGGGAAGTTATTGCAGCATTCGGTTGTCGATTGGGTTAACTGTATCATCATTGCTCTTGGCGTACCGTCTCAAGATCAGAACGAGCTTGAGAGCGCACGAAGAAAGGGGAATGGTTGAAAGAGCAAGGATTTTGAGGACAACAGGATTGGGGGTGGAATCGTTGCTTGCTCGTGTCTATGAACCAGCTCAAACGATCATGAGAAGCCCGACCTCGTTACTTAATCATGCTTATGGCGCTTAGCACTATGGCACCCGTGATCTCTTTCATGTTGCAAAGAGGACGGTGCACTCTTTCCTCTGTCCGTCCGATCCAATCGCCGTTTCCTGTTCGAACAGACAGGAACATCGCAGAAGACACGACCTTCAGGAATTGTACTATTTACAGTTGATGATAGAGACGTCTTGAAAGAGGTCAGGTTTGGTCTCAAGATAGAAGTACTTGGTTGTGCGGAGCTGTGAAAAAACCACCCATTAGCCAGTTCGCAGCTAATGTATGATGAATGATATACCTTCCCGAATCTTTCCTGAAAATGTGCTCCCAACGAGACATCGTAAAGTCTTGACATTTTGACACGATGTCTCTTTCTTGCTGCATTCGTTGACGTAATATAGGTTGACTGATGTGTGTCTTGCCACGCCCCAATACCTGAAATAAGCTATAATTGCTTAGTCTACCTCTACTAGAAAGGGCCTTCCATTGTACCAGAAACACGGGCCTTCATCCTGAATTCGAATCGATGAGCTAAAGTGCTTGGTTAACCAATTCTACTGTTCTAGTAGACAGGTATTGTTCTTTACAATTTGACTCTCACACATTCACCTCTGGACCTTCCGATTAGGGCTTCATCTACAATCTGGATTAGTCGTGAACAAGTTATTAACGCGTCGGTTTCATACCTATAATCGATAGATTTTCAGTGCGAATCTTATGCTTCAACCAATCACCACGTAAGAATCTAGGTTTGGGACCGACAGGGTCGTCAAGTGTGCCTGCAAAGAATATGGAAACCGTGTCTCCTGGCTTAAGCGGTGACGACCCACTGCCTTGGGCGAGAGTCTCCGAACTAATGATAGGCATGCTGCCCAATCACCATAGGAAAGTGCGGTACCTCCGGCATGGAATGGTAGGAGGTCATTCTAATATAAGTCTCGCTATGTTCCCTCCTAAGATCAGCTTCGGCACTGTCTTAGGAAGCGTACGGCAAAGCTATAACTACGCACGCCTAGAATCTGCGTCAAGGGAACCCTGTACCTTAGCGTCCGCACTACCAAGTCATGCTGACGGACCAGCAACGCGTTAATCACTGGAGCTCCACTCGTAGGGATTATGTGAATCGCGTTCGGCGTACGTATAGTCCCATACTTCAGGTGTCCATTGTTGACAACGGAGCAAATGGTTCCAGAATGATGTAATTGGGTTCGTGCTCACTGCCTTATTGACGGAAGTACAATCGCTCTCGGCTTTCTCCGTATCGATCAACATGCTACTTGGTCGTCCAGGGTATTAATGCTTAGCGTTGAATAAGCGAGGACGTTGAATTTCCTTCAAAGCAGCATCCAAATCAACGGGAAAATTGCAATAAAAATACTGCTGTATCGTAGAGTCCTAGTGCATTATTTGATGAAATATAAACTTATTATACCGAATTGCTGTTGAAAAAGATTCGATAAAAACCACATTGACTAGGGGGGAGTTACCGCAAGCACTAAAAACGCAGTGGGGACGCTAAATTATCAAAATTTGAATTTCACCCTTCCAGTGCCTAGAACCATTAAAGGTGCCAAGTCACTTGCACACTGCAGCGCACTAATGTTATGCTAGGCAAGGACTTAAATCCGTCATGCGCTAAATTTTCAAAATTTGATATTCGCTTGTGAGAACATCTTCTCGGAACAGAACAACGCCGCAATAATCGGTAATGGCTGGCATTTCGATGACCGCTAAGGAAGCCGACGTTAAATCAAGTCTAGGGTTTACAGATCAGGAATGGAAACGCTTGCGAGTATAGCTGCTTTTGTTACCGTTGTCTTCCCATGCTAATGGCTAAGATGGGATGTAGGCGGATGCCCGACATGAATACGATACTCACGATGAGATTTTCAGCCCCCATAAAACCTGGAACGAATTGGATCTAGCTAAGAAGAAGGAGTCCATAGCTAGGCTTAAGGCGAAATATGGGGAGCCAAAGGGGTCTGCGGCCGAATGGATGTTACGCCGTCGGCATCATGCGGCGAGGGAGACGAGCAAGAATCATCAGAAGACGCAAGCTAGTACAATTACGTACCAATCATTTGATCAGTGATCGGTAGCTAATTTCCGTGCCTATCAGGTGCAGGGTCCTCCACAAATAAACCTGCCGACCCCGCCTCAAGATCGGAAATGTTTGATCCAGTAAAGGATGCATTGAAGGACGCAGCAGGGCTGCAAAGTGATGGTGGTATGCATGAGTCGTGAGTTGGGTGTGCTGCGGATACAAGGATATATTTCATCGATCCACGTACTCGCTAGTCAATTAATAAGTACTGTTCGTCGTTGATTTGTAGTTTTAGAGGTATGGCTTGGGCTAGGTTCATCTCAACCCTATGCGGATTGCCAATTGTAGTTGTCGAGCTAGACGTGATAGTAGTAGTGTCCCGGCTTCTCCATATGCATGTTGGCTTATATATGGCCCCCGATTTCTCCGTATGCATGCTTAACAGGATTTGTTGCTTTCTCTGCCCGCAATTCGCGCCTTGCTTAAGTTTATTGCCTTCTTGTTGCCTTCTTCCTCTCCTGTACGCCTGTCTACCAGAAGCTGGGTCTTCAACAATGATTCATCTCTCTTGTAACACGTCTCGTACCTAGAGTTCGAAATCTTTGTTCAGGTATATGGGAGATGTGGCGGTTTGTGCGGGCCAATTAGTAGAATTGGAGGGAAGTACTGGCAATAGGTAAAAATTTACAGCTGGAGAACGACAGAAGCATGGCAGAGGAAGTTAATAGCCCCTTTTCCCCAGTCAAACATGCTCTGTTGAATGCTTCCATTTCATTCTTTCTGGTGTGGTAAGTCAAGACTGTTGGGTTGTGACTACATGGCAAGGAAAGTTAAGAAAGAAGAAGGCCTCCATAGGTATTAGGAAAGGCATCAGGAAATGGAGCCCAGAGTCATCCAATCGGTATATTATTTTTCCGCTCTGTGGTGTGGAGGACTTGTGAGCATTTCGTTTGGCATATTGGATGAACGGTTAGAGATTGGGCTTGAATCGTCGAATCCTTCGCGAAACACCATAGAATTCGCGGAGAGGGCCTCGAGAAACCCCATCTTGCCCTAGGATCATCCACTGGCGTAGGATAGTATTCTCTTTAGGGTGTGTTTCAACCTAATATGTCCAGCAATGGGCGTCTTTACCCCAGGATAACATACTGCGTGGGATCATGCTAAGGCCTCCTATCAACCTTTCGTTGGCTACAACTTTCGGCTGCGCCTTCGATCCCTCCAAGAAGTTTCCTGCTGGAACATCGACTCTTTGGCTGGCTACCCCCTTGACCGTAAGTAGTATGGCTTCATAGCTCGGTTTCGGAGAAATAATCTACACGAATGGGGGTTGGGGATGAATTAGACACGAAAGGCTCTTAGGGCTTCCTTCTGGTGCAGTGGTGGGAAGCAGGGGAAGAGTAGTCCGTAAAAGAGCAGTGTCTGAAAAACCGGTCCTCCGAAGATTGGCCTTTGGGAGACAACTCCCCATTCGGGTGAATTATTTCTCCGATACCGAGCTGGGTTTTATATTTAGAGGATGGCGAGAGCTGGGAAGTGAGTAGGGAGATCGTAGAGTATCCGAAAGTAATCCACTTTTGGCTTATCATTTTAAAATCAGCCTTCCTATGAGCGGTTCTCTGCTACAAGTTATGTCCTAGGAGAGAGTTCCTAGGTTCTCTCTCCCAGGAGTAAATTGCTCCTACATTTAATTCCCATGGCCTAGTCTTACGCGGGCTTGGTCTTGAGCCTGGGAGAAATATCCTAGGAAAATTCGCCCAGGCGTAAAAGCCCGAGTCGGAGTAGGATACCAAAATTGGAGCAGGGTGCCATAACTGGAGCAGGGTGCCAGAATTGGAGTAGGGTACCACAATTGAAGCAGGTTGCGACTGCGCACTAGTACATATCTAGTAAACTATATATCTAAAAGGGACTTCTGCTATGCATGCAACGGATCACTCATAGCTTGATGATTCATACTATGTTGTTATCGTGATTGTAACTCGCTTCAGAACACAAGATTGTATGACGAAACGCGAAAACAGCCGTTGAAGTAGGTGAGTATGTCGCTTGATGAAGACGGTTGTGCGAACATAAGACTTTTGCATCGTTCGCTTTCATTCGTAGGCTTGCCTAATTAGGAAGATTCCTGTCTCGGACATCAGTCAGGTTTCCAAATCCGTAACGGCAATCACCCATTACAATGGCCACGCCAAAGGCGACTCACGTATGAAACCCGGCGCCTAAACCTTCCTGCGATGCTGGGTCTATGGACCGGTTATGTTCCGCGCTTACGTTTACGGCCGACAATGAGGTTCCGCAAAGTATCCCTGCAAGATACCAAAACCGCCTGAGCACGGTTGACGGCCGGTAGTAGAGGTTCTGATCCATGGCCCTTCACAATTTCTGCCGTCACAGAAAGAATCTTATTGATAGACTGTAAGTCTGCCAGCTGTGTAGCTGTCAAAACACCACCTCCAACAAGATCTCGCTCCGCACCAATGACTCGAGCCATGGCGTTCACAAGAGGAAGGTGCACTGGACGATATTTCGTGAACCACACCGAATGGTGTGGCTGTGCCTGGTCTGTCTTATAGAGTCGATTAAGAGCTTCTGCACGACGGTGTGCAGTCTTTAGTGGCGTCGATGATAGAGGAGTAGGACCAATATTAGTCGTCCAATCCATATCTGGGAGAATACAACCTCCTTCGAACCACGCCCATACTCTGCCCTCGCAAGGACGCATTTGACGAGTTGCTTTTTGGACTGCGCGTTGCTCTTGACTTGCTGCAGCTGCATAGCCTGTGACCACAGCAACACTTTGCCCAGCACTGACCAATTCTGCGATTGTTGTCAATTTACGGCATAGGATGGTCAAAGTGTCTTCGCTCTGAGGTATGGCTAAGATCGCGGTACCAGTCCTCATAGGTAAAGACATTGTCGCTGAACCTTCTAGCTTTTGCGCATCTGGCGTAGTGTTGATCAGTTTATGCCCAGTACAACTGCGAGTCCCTGGAGGAGTCTGTCTCGCTTTCTCTTCTATGTTCTCAAGCTCGGCGTAGACCGCTGTTGTAATCTCTTGCCCCGCTCGTAGGTTCTTTCAGACCAGACTCGATTCCATCATCTCAAAATCCTCACTGTGACTAGCAGAATTCGTCTAGGTAATAGGCGGAGTAAGTCAAGCTTGGTACTGATAGTAATAGCCTAAGAGCAGTGGCAATGTGTTGAATGAAAACCAGGATCCTTGTGGAATTCTGGTTCACTATCCGCCTCTAGCTGCATCATGTGACCTGTCGCTGTAGTGTAATTTGGACCAATTTCATCCTTAACAGATACGTACATACGGCTACATGCATTTCGGCACCACTGTAATGTGACAATCGTATCTTTGCCCGATCGCATTATGCCTAGGATCAACTCAGTATCTACTTTCAGGTGTTTGGACGTCCCAATCCGGGGGCCTTTGAAGCCGCTTTACGGTGCCAGAACACCGAGGCCAAAAGACCCGGACCGGCGAAACTATTGAGCCGAACGCGATGGGGGAACAAGGATCTGCTAGTCTCACGCGCCCTCACAGGGATTGCGCTCCCTCATGGATTGCGCTCCATTTCTTGCTTACAACCACAAAGAAATCGATACTACAAGAATTGGAAATCGTGAAGACGACACGTTGATGGTTGTCGATTCTGACTGCGGAATTGATGGCAAACCCAATACGGTTCATGATCACAGCGGTGGGGGCCACAGCGATTCTAATACCGCTTATGAGAGCGAGAGCGACAATGACTCTAATACTGCTGATGAAGGCGACGGCGACGGCGACAGTGACTTGAATTTGCGCTACAATATCGATGACGATTGCGACACAGATGATGAATGTACTGCAGGATCCGAAGAAACTCGGTCGTTCCTGTATCGACATTTTACTATCTATATAGTCCCCAGCTCTACCCCCGGAAAACCCAACACGATCTTCACGAAGATCACACTACTTCATACCAAAGGCGAAGATAACAACCCTCGCGTTTGGGTATACGCGGTTCATCTAGGTATCATGTCTATAGCTGATGTGTGTGCATATAGAAAAACGTTGGTCATCTATGGAGAGAACGACCATCCATTGTTCTGTCTCCTCGATCATCTTCTATCTCTCGCGCTCATTGACAAGGCTTTCGAAGCTGAGTCGGCTCACTACATCGAAAATATATTTTGGGAGAAAATGCCACCGGGCAAACGAAGCCTCACGCTGAAATGGAAACGCGAGGTTTTAGATCTTCCGGTATTGCGTGAGCCCATGCGTGGCTCCGAGGGATCCGGGACATCACCTATCAAACCCCTCTGCGCCAACACATTTGCCCGCAACCTGAAGCGAACGGGGCGGAAGGCTGGGCTCCAAGGCAATCTCGGCCAGAAGTACCTCAGACGTGGTCTCCTGAATGTTGTGAACAGTACGCCTTCCCTTCCGTACCTGAACTCGAAATCTCGTTTAGCCAAGAGTTGCTAACCCCAAGGACTTGAACAGGGAAGGCTCCCGCCAGCGTACGGGATCAGCTATTCGACCATAAATTAGGCGCGGCTGGATACTATCTTGATCAGGACGTTCAAGTTGACACCAAAGCCTGCTTCTTGGGGCGTCCGTCCAATGAGATGGTGCAGAAAATGGCCCGACTTGCCAGTTTGACTGCCGATTCCAATGCCCCGACCGAGTTATCGGAGGAGCAGAAAGCAGAGTTCCGTAAGCATCCCAACGTCATCCGCCTCAGCAACAGGAATAAGGCTCTCACTGCCAAGCTGAAGTCGCGGGGCTACAAACTCATCAGTACCGCAAAAGGAACGCCACTGTATGATCAGCAGATGAAAGCGCAAGCCCGATTGAATTCGTGCAAAGTCAGACTGCGACATTCTATGATTGAAAAGGTTCGGAAGCGATATTTCCGAAAGGCCGATACAATCTCCTTTGACTCACAGTTCTCCGCCTCTTCGGGTCGAAAAATTCCAGTAAGTGGTGAACCTGCGGCGCGTCGTAAATACAATATTCCTGAACGAGCCGAGGTTGTGCGGTGGATATGCCAGTCAGCGGCGGACCTCACAGATGGGGAGATATTCACTCGCAGGATCAGAGGCATTGAAGCCCTGGCGGCCTTGTGTCATCGGCAAGAAACTCAGCGTCGTGGCCGATCAAAATGGAGCGTCGAACAAGAAGGATCGGAAACGTCTTCAGGTGAATTGGAAGAGAACATCACGGATTCTTTTCCCATGGAGTGCAAGCCAAAGCAATGCATCTTTCGCCTGGGCGAGGGAAGCAAGCTTTACAAGGATCGAATTCGGGAATATAGTACAGCAAACAAGATGATGAATGAGGTTGAGAAGCGTTTGAAGAAGTTCGCACCAGATGATAAGGTCCCTTGTCCACATCCCGAAATGCAAAGCAGCCAAAATGGTTCTGTCAAGTGTCATGGCTTTCCAGCGTCATACTGCGGAGGTGCATAAGATATCGTTGCGTGCGTAGACTGTATTTGCTCTTCTTGTATTCCGTTTATTGTTTTTCTGGGTAGCGATGGTTAAGTACTAAGCACGACTCCTGGAACCGTGAAGGCGAACAAGGGATTTTTGCCGAACATGGGAATTTTTCCGAAAAGGTGTAACGTACTTATATTGGCAAACTCGACGCTCCATGAACAGGTGAGGTGGGAGGGTTCTGCCTTCCAGCATCTCCAACTATATCGCTCTCTCCTCTACTCATCCCATTCTGCATGAATGGCACCTTCTCCAACGCATCTGCCTGCACTCTCCATATCTCTCGTCCCAACTCCACCAGTCTTGGCCCAAACTCCTCCAACAACGCCGCTATATCCTTTGTGATCTCAATGCTACTGAGTCCCACATCACCGTCAAACGTCGCCCGGTGCCACAGTTTCCTATACCGCTCCAAGGCAAGTTTTGCGTTCACGTTCTGCGGCTGAATATTCGTCGCGATCATATAGAACGAAGACATGATCGCATGCGCCTTCACGGGTTTGAAGAGTTTGATCTTCGCGAACATGTTGAAGGATCTGATCAGCATCACTACGTGCCAGGTCTCAAGCCTGTGCAGAAGGATTATCAAGGTCCCACCGGGTTTGATCCGTTGTAGGCCTAGTATCAGCTGTGCGTTCGTAAGCCGTGTCGGCTCGCACACCTCGCGATAGGCCTCGCGTTTCTGAGTACGCAGGACTTGCCCGTCGCAGAGCACAAGATCGTATTGCTTGCCTTCGTAGGGTCGCAGAGGCTTAAATTTTGCCGCGTCAGGGTGCTCGGTGGGTATGTTGTCCATATCCACGCCATATTCAGTAGCAAGCATCGTGATGTCCGTGAAAAGAATTTGTACGCGAGGGTCGCGTCGTCCGAAAGGGATAAGAACTCTGTGGCCGCCATCTTGGTGGGGTAGGGAGACGGCATCAATGCTTGCTGTGGGGTTTAGGTCAAGGACCGCGGCACTGTAGCCTCCGGGGGCTAAACACAGATCTAGCACTTGCATGCGAGAATCATTATCACCCTCGAGAGAGAGTGCAGCAGTAACGTTATTCATCTCGACACCAATTGTCTTCATCATCCCATAGAATCCCCAGCATCGTTTCGTGTCGGCCGTGTCTGCTTCTTTGCGGCGTCGCTGGAAAAATGTGTCGCCAGACTTACGTTTCCATCCCTTGATTGAAGGAAAAGGTTATCTTCGTGCATTTGAGCGTGGGAAATTCTATATTACGCACCTCTTGCTGCAGCTTGTACAACCTGCCGAACTCAGGCTCGTGACCGAGGAGGTATTTCCTAATGAGCGCTTTCGGGCTGCATTCCTCTGCCGTAGTTTCGGCCGTCAAAGCATCAGGAGACGCCAGTTCTGCAGAGGTGGGCATTTTTTTCTGCAACCCCAGCCCACCTACACAACTTCGACTGCAACTTCCTACAGTGTGTCCACCTGCGAAGGAGCGGTGATGGGCGCGTAGTGGGCCTGATGGTAATGGTGCGGAAACTTGGGCGCGGTGCTGACACAAAGATTCAGGTTCTGAGAAGGGAAGGGGAGGGGTTTTCACGTGTCAGGCTTGGACTAGGTATCCGGGCAGTTCAACGCTAGAACCAGTTGAGTGCTCGGCAATACCAGAACCAAATAGTATAACTTTTTGCTTAAAGGCGCAAGATTTTTTAAGGCTTCGCTCAAACAACACCTACATTCTCGTCTATTAAAAGAGTGGGAAATGTTTTGTGCGGACCAGCGCATGAGAATCGGCGCACGCTCGCCTTCTAGGCTATAAATCACCCACAGCGTTTGGTATGTAATTGCACTTTGCAGACACGACGGTATCTTTACACTGTCTCGAGAATCTGCAAAATTCCTTCCAGCAGAATTACTGAAGGCAGCCTGCATGGTAATTTCATACGACAGGTGATGTCGTTCATTCCGCACTTCGAAAATAACGGGCATAGCTGATCTGTTTTGTTATTACAGTGTTCACACCTCTACTCCCTTCAGGTTCCTCGTTGGGCCCGATAAAACAATATTCACGGTTCATTCTACACTCATAGCCCACCATTCGAAACCCCTTGGTGTCCTTGTAAATGGAAACCTGTCGGAAGCGAAGGAGGGATGTGCCCTGCTGCAAGACGTCGATGAGGGTACATTTGTCCGATTCAGTCAATACGCATACACAGGAGAGTACATTGCTGCGGATCCAGACATTCTGCCTGATTCCTCCACGATTACCTCTACGCATCTCGTTCCGAACGAAGCTTCCAATGCGCAGCCGGAGCCCGAGCCAGAACTAGATCCCGTGCGGGACTTGTCTGTTTTTGATATTAGTAATGACGGCTGGGGGTTTTCCAAGAAGGATAAAACGAAAGCGAAGGCCTGTTCAAAGAAGTCCGAGTTATGGGGAAATTTCAAGAGCAAAGCAAATTCCACCTCGAAGCCTGCTTTTCAGCCTCGGAAAAACCGCGAATCATGCGAAGATTACACTGAGGTCTTTCTTCGTCATGCTAGGCTCTATGTATTCGCTGACAAGTATGATGTTGACGGTCTTAAAGACCTTTCTCTTCACATGCTTCAGCGGACTTTGGCCGAGTTCACTAGGCTCGAAGATTACTACGATTCACTTCGACGTCAACCAGTTACCCTTCGGGATTGATTTGTTGCCTCATTAGTAGAAAACTCAATGTCCGTGACTAAGATGTAGAACGGCCTACCGCATTCGAGTCCCCCTTTTCGTAGCTGATATAGCCGGAATCATATCGCCTACAGCACTAATTCCCCCTATAACATTTATTACCTCACCACTCATCGCCGCGCTTTGCAAGAAAGGAGATAGACTGAGTTGCGACTGACCCCATTAAAGCTTGCCATCCCGCAACTATATTTTCGGCAACTGGTGAGTATTGCGGGAGTCGCCGAAGTGAGTGCAAGAGCGAGATGCTGCCAAAGATGCCGGCTGCTTTGAATGGGTCGGCACAAATCCAGTTAGAGAAACCCAGATTGGATATGAAACGGCTGTGGTATGAATGGAGGCATGATTGTGTTACACAAGCCGCGGGGTCATTCGTATGGGGCAACTGTCTGTAGTCTAGACTGAAACAGCTTGGACAATAATACAAGCTGCTTTAGGCTCAGGCCCATCCTATCTCTCTATATTCTTACCGAACATGAGACTGCCTGTCTTCCTCAGGAATGGTTAATCCATCTCACAGGACCATGTAAAGAGCGTGGCTCTATAATGTTTCGGATATCATGAGAAATGGCTCTGCTGCACAGTGCCTCTAGCACCCCCTACACCATATGGACACCAGTACATGAGGACCAATTCGTGAAAACGGTCCAGGAAGTATTGAATCTATCCGGGAAAGTACCAGGAGAGGTTCACGTTTATGATCAAATTACAAGCCAGGCATGTTGCGAGAGTTATCAACTTCCTCAGAGTGTTGAATACCAGCTGGCACAAGATCTAGCATTCATCGCCGCTCATGAGGAAGGTGTGCACAGTGTTTCTGCAGCAACAGTTGAAGAGACGGCTATTCAGCAAGGTCTGATATTCAACATTGCCAGTAATTCGGGCATTGGAGCATCCGTTAGAGAGACTTTTTTGGGGATTGGAAATTTTTTGGAACAATGTGCTCGAAAAGGTAATGTAGCTGCTAGTCTATCGGATCATTTGCTAAAACTCGCCGCGATATTAGAACTACGAGGATCAGAATGCACAGAAAGCATTTTCAGTTCGGTGGTACAACTATGTGAACATCGGGTAATCAGTAGGCTTAAATGCAAAGACTGGATCGCCCCGGCATACTACAGAAAAAGAGGGGATCCCATGCATAAGGATTTGAAGGATGCCGTTGACCGCCACTTGAGAAGAAAAGGGGGGCAGACTGACGAGATGATAACAATAATATCAAGGCTACAGGACTTTATAAAATTTATGACCGAACTCGATCGAGAGAACTCAGCGCCGACTTTTGAGACTCGGCTAGAAGCTCTCCGGCTAGCTGGCAAAGTCTGCGACACGCGATCATCGCTCGAAAGAGCTTTCGAACGAGCAGGCATGAAACTAGATATCGCTAGCCAGAAAGCGATCAAGGCATTCGATAAATTTGCCAACTACCAGCATATCAGTGAACGACTATCACGCATGGCAGCAAGCAGCAGCTTCCGTCACCTTTTCAAGTCAGTTAACTTCAGATTCCTGAATCACTACGAGTGTCACATAGTACATGGGCGAGAGAGATATGTGCACGCTGAAGTTCAACTTGCCGTTTTCCACCGGCTGCAGAGGACTCGCCCTTCACCTAGGACAATAGGAACCACTAAGGCGGCCTGTTATCTTTGTAATCTCTTCCTTTCACTTCATCCGCAATACACAATCTCAGCAACTCATGGTGTAATTTTTGATGCCTGGACCATTCCGGACGTCATGTCGTATTCAGCAGAGGACAGGAGAGAGCTTAGGAGCATAGTACAAAATATGCAGGACACGATGGAAGCAAGAGCTGGAGAACGGAATTGCAGGTTTTTGCAATTTCCAATTCAGAGCGGTATATATCATGTTCCAAGTCTTCCAAGTCTCGCAGGAACGGTCATTGGCCCAGCCGCTTCGGTTGTGGGTGAAAGCCTCTCCACCGTTCCAACTAATCCAAGAACTCAAGAAGCGGTTGAGATTTCCTTAGTGAGATCCCTTGCTGAAGCTGTCACCGTTCCTTTGGCAGATCACCATGCGGAGTCACCATTGGAAAAAACCATCAAAAACCCCAGTCAGCAGTCTACGGTTGCGGACGAACACTACAGCACGGACAAGAAGCCTAAGCTCCAAGAGAAATCGAGCTTCCTTCAGGAGTTCAAACTTGATAAGAATGCTGAGCACGAGAGAGGGGTAGAACCCGACGAGAACTCCGAGCCTCATACAGAAACCAAGCTAAACGGAGGCGCGGTGAACGGTGAGGTCTCTGGACCTGAAGGGAATCTCAATAGTAAACAAGGTTCGAGGGCGGATGAATTGATTCACGACATGGATTCCACCATAGGGCGTGACAGCGAACGCGTGCTCTTTACGGAACGATCGCAGATGCCCTGCGCTGTCGACACTTCTCCTGAATGTCCTAACTCAACGAGGGAGCCAAACGGAAAGAGCACTAATATTTCACCACATGATGACGCAGATGACGGCTGTGCAGGCACTGTACATCTCTCCAGCGTCTACTTGGACCGTCTATCAAACGTATCAGTCCCAGTGGTGATAAAGCCCGATACAACTCAAGAATCATTAGGAGGAACCAAACAAGAGGCCCAAGAATCTTCGCCAAAGCGCTCACGCAAGAAGCGCCAAAGGCGGCGTCACCGGTTCAAGAGTCACCAGGGAAGTGGTCGAAAAGATTACGACATACTTAGATCGAGGCACTCAGGGTCGGGCCACTATAAGAAACCCCGAGGAAGTAAGAAACGAGGATACTTCAGCCACGGAAGCAGTAAGACAACACAACACAGCTACCGCTTCAAAAATTCAAGAAGCATGTACAGCTTTGTGCAAGGACTTTTGAGAGTGGTCCGTGGAACTAAGAGACTGTTTTGCGGATAAAGAAACCACGAGGACGAACGGGCAGGGCCACTGGGCTTTAAACGGCTGCGTGGGGTCTTTGAGGCAAGAAAAGAAAAGCACCGTTCGTAACTTGCTTAAGTTGGCATCATGGCTGGAGGTAGCACTTCGTACAAAATGTAGTAGAACATTTGAAGTCTCCACTGATCAAACCAAATAATCTCTCAACTGCTCACTTATGCTTTTGCACCTTAAGCCGCTCAACCTGAAATGTTTAGGAAGACTGAGAGTATTACAGACAGTATCTGGCTGTCCTCCCTTACCTTTAACTTGAAACAGTGCTAAGGGATTGGCGTGTTAGCTCAGCCACATTAATTTTTCGACTCCAATTTTGACTGCCTCTACCAATACCTTGGCCATCCCCTCTCTCCTAGTCTTTTATTCTGTTTGACTACCGGTCCCCAATCTTGACTCTGACACAGGGAGCCAAGGTGAGATAATTAGAATTGTTATATTTGATTGTAACGAAACATCGTATTAATATCTCGTAGACGAGCCGACCATATTTGACGAAAAGAACTTGAAGGATGGCGATCTCGAACTCCCTGAGCTTGAAGTCTTACAATCAGAAATTGCAGTTTAGTAACATATAAGTGAATTGGTACGCCTAACTATCTAAAAGGGGTGATCTGCCAAGGAAGATAACTAACTAGACCTAAAATAGTAAAGCACGAGTTAAGTAAGTAAAACAATAATATAGAATAATCGGTTCGATCTAAAAGCCTGAATTTAACACTTACAGCGCGTTTGTGCGTTAGTTCTGGCTTTTTTCCCTAATACTTCGGTTATTCCACTTCTGTTTCTGCGTATATTAGTTTTAATATTACTTTCTGTGCAGTTACTTTTAACATTTTGAAGGCTGGATTTTAAGCGCCTCGAAGAAAAAAAACCAATTCTGGCCATCTTCTTAATCACGTTATATTCCTAGTCTTTTAATCATAGTTGTTTCAATTTTTGTTTATCTAATATTTACTAAATAGGTTTAAACGCTAAAAATAAAGACATGTTCTGGTATTTTTTAATCCTTACTCTTTTTTCCCGAAAGGTTACAATAAATATAGTTAATAGTAATAGCACTCCTTGTCTGAAGACACCAGTCTTAAGACATTATACGTCTGGAAACGGTCGTACTGTGAAAGGCAGTACAGTGAAAGGCAGCACTGCAAAAGCCAGCACAGTGAAAGGCAGTACCGCAATAGCCAGTACTGTGAAAGGCAGCACTATAAAAGCCAGTACTGTGAAAGGCAAGTCCCCCCCCAGGCTCTATGACTCATATTCTCGGCGCAGTCATGTTCATATCTTAGCTGAAACGAGTCTGGCGTCAAACTTAGAACTCACATTCTAGAAGCTTCTCAACCTCCATTTATCTTGTATATGTTCCGCTCAGAAGCAAGCCGCGTTTTACCGTAAAATGACCATCCTTAACAAGATGAAGGAAAGTGTTCGGTAGAGTGTTAGGACTAGGGGTTGAATAGCACGTGTCGAAACCCCTAGGGCTTTCCAGCTAGGAAATCCTTTGTCCATCCATGCAGCCGTTAGCCTAGGTTAGCCTAATTTAGCCTAATCTAGGATAACTCTTTGACCTTGGCAATAACCCGGAAACCCTATCCAATCCCGACACATCCGTAACATCAAGCTATTTTCATATAATTCTGAGATTGTTCTGAAGAAAGTGAGGGCAAACAGCTGACTCGAACCTTCAGAACCTCTAGTCCCCCTTCACTACCTCTGCTTCACACTTCGAAGGAACCAGATTCAATCATTAGACATGGTCGAATGCTTCAAAACAAGCTAGCGAAGGTTGATCATTACGATGAAATTGAATTCATACATATGAATTGATTTATTCGAGGTTCAATGACTGCGGCTCACACTCTCGATATTACAGTCAAAGATCTTCAGGGCATACAGGAAGCAGCTGCTTCAAAGGAAGGGCCAGCTTGACTGGGTGCTATCGGCAAGCGGAGGAAGGGCATGGAAAGTGGTAGAAGGGGTTGCCACCCCGTAGACCTCGGCATCGTTGCCACCGATGACCGCATAGACCTCGGCAGCTAGGCGGGGAATAGGGGGATAAATAGGTAGTCCCACCTCCTGTTTCTCCCTTCATCCTTCGAGATTCAGCCAGAAACTCGCTTTTGCCCCACCCACCCACTCCATAGACTCGGTCGCTTAGATAGAGGGAGTGCTTGACACCTCAGGGCGGCTTCCGGGGCAAAATTTAGCCCTAGAAACCGCCAGGGGCTGTCGGGTTTGCCCAAACAAATATAATATATATTTATAGTTCAAACGGAGTCGATGCCCGATAGGTAAACGCGATAGTCAATCCGAAACAGTAGCAGCAAAATTTGAAGTCGTAATAGTGAGCGAATGCAGAGAATTGGCTTCACTTAGGGCCAAAAAAGAGGAGGAGAAGACGGAGAGGGCCGAAAAACGGAAGGAGAAGGCTGAGTTGAAGAAGCGACCACCCGGCGTCGCAACGGCTGAGTTCCTACTTTCTTGAAGGAATATATAGAACATTCAAATCGTGGGATTAAATACCGAATTTGAAGTTATTCGGAGTTCAATTGAATTAATGGTTGATTTTCATGTTGGTGGGTTGCAAAAAAAACGACACCGAGCCGACGTCGTCATTGAGCCGATGGCCACTAGGGGGCCCCGCGCCGCATAGTGGTGGCCACGATTACCTGGCGTGCCTGGCAAACAGACTGTTCTCTCCTGCATGATACGGACATAGCTCCAGCTATAAGAAAGTGCGCTTCACATCTGCATCGTTACATGCCGAACGTACATGAACATAGCATCAGCACGCTATGAATGCATAATTGCTTAAGCAGCAGCAGCAGACGGATCAAACATCTGCCCCGCCAACCAGACCTTCTGGATGGACCTTGTATTCTTGATATCTTCCAAAGGATCCGCACTCAAAAGCACCAAATCCGCCCTCATTCCCGGTGCAATAACTCCACGGTCGGGGATCCGAAAATGCTTCGCCGGCAGCACTGTCGCCGCCCTCAACGCCTCCAAGTTAGTTAACCCTGCGTCTACCAGCAGCTCTAGTTCATGATGTAGACTCTCGCCATGCACAGGCGACACGGGTGCTCCAGGCGCCTTGTTGCAGTCTGTGCCTGCAAGGATGGGTACACCGAGCTTGTGCATGGCGCCGACGGCGGCTTTCGTGTGCTCGTAGGCTCCGCCAGGGGTTTGGAGTTTGTCGATACCCTCCATCATCGTCAGCGTAGGCACGCAGGTACGCCCGTCCGACACCATACGCGCGATGGCGTTCATCGCTGCTGTGCCGCCATCAAGCGCCGGTGCGAGCGGGGCGTGCGTCACAACATCGATGCCAGCATCTTGCGCCATCTTGAGCCCAGGGGGTGACATGGCGTGGGCGATGGTGAGAAGATTGTACTGTTTCGCTGTAGCGACAAGCATGTTCATCGAGGGTTGGTCGATACCACGGGTTGTTGGCCCAGAAGGGTCAGCGAGCATCTTGATGAAGTCGACGCCTTCGGCCACGCGATTGGCAACAAAGAGGTGTGCGGCCTCGGGGTCGGGCACCGAACCCTCCGGTGGCCAGCCCTGCCCTGGGCGCTGGTAGTAAGCAGCGAAACCGGCGGAGAAGACATCAGGCAACCCGGGCAGGTCACGTAAAGAGTGTAGCAGCTCGGGGGGGAAGCACTCCATGTCTAGGCAAGTGGTAATGCCGTATTGGCGGAGCTGTTCAAGGTCTTCTTTGCCATGAAGGTGCACATGGCTGTCGATGAGACCGGGGATCAGGATACCGCCTTTGCAGTCGATGACACGAGCGCCGCGGGGAATGGTGCCGATTTTGTCATCGTCAATAACAACGAAAGTTGGGTGGCTGATTTGGGTGCCATCAAAAATTCGGACGTTGGCGAGGAGCGTTTTAGGATTTTGTGCGTCCATGTGCGATCCGGGCGGGATCTTTGGACCACGCATGCTGTCAACAGGACCGGACATATTTGCGAAGGTGGTTTGTTGTGAAGCTTGCGGCTTGGAGGTTGAATATGGATTGAATATGGTGATCGTGCGAGGTGGCAGCGTTGATTCCGAGCGCTTGAATTTATATGCGCTGATGGTTTCGTGAAGGTCAGGACCGTACGAAGATCGTCACAAGACCTATCAGGATAGCATGCGGGGTTGTCGAAGATTGAAGGACATCCCCTGGCCGCTGACGGTTCCTCTAACCTCAGTCCAAGCCTACAGGTCCTTAACGGAACCCTTCCCCAACTCGGGGTTTCTATTAACAAACGCAATTCAGAGACTTGCGGTCTTATGTGAGCTTGTCCGAACCCCAATTAGCAGGAGATGCCATATATGATGAAATTACACTAAAGTTAAAAAGCTTTCACGCGGGCATACTCGTTGATCTCAAAGAGGGCAGCAGTGATGATTGAGCTGCATGAACAGGCCGGGGATAATTCTTCACCAAGGAATTACGAAACAACAGGATACTACGTACGTAGCAAAGGTGCTTAGGGGCAGAGGCAGACAGAGAAACCCCTTCTTAGGGGGCCCAGTTGCTGACGCTCTCCATGCCTCACCACCAAGCCCTGATGGTCAAGAGAGAACTCACCGCTCGTATCTGTGATCGAATGGCTTATCAAAGAGCACGTCCTCTCACGCTATTACACCAGCGTATTCGAGCTGCAGCCGTTTGAGAGAAGACCAATGTTGATAATGCAGACCTATCTGGCATGCCTAAGTTTTCTTTTTCACTTTCACGCACTGTCCCTGAACTCAACAAAATGTATGGATCTTCAAGAAGACTAACCGAATCCTCATCGCCTCAGCTTGGACCCCTCGGATCTCCGCCGAAACAAGCTGCATATATGTAGGCTGAGCGTTAGGCTGAGCGCGCTGAGATGCAAGGATTGCGAGCGTCTCCGAGTGAACGAATGCCCAAAACCCGGAATGGAAAGCGCTCCCGGGAGAGAACATGGATGTGATCGACTCCAACGTGCATCATGCTTCTTCAGGCGTCTACCTTACATCCATGAAATGCCCTGGCTCCTCCACCCCCCACATGTCGGGCTAGCAAGCCTACCAGAATCCACTTGTGTCACCTCGATGTAGAGATAGTACAAGGTACATCAAGTAGCGTGTTCTTTTACATTCGAAGCTCCCAAGACGTACCCGAGGTGTATGGTGAGAAAGTACCGAGATATCACATTCGTAGATCGTTTTCTCCATGTGGTTTCATCATGTGAGTACTACTTATACGACAGCCAACCACAATTGCACGTGTTGTTGTTTTGACCTTTCTATTCTCGTGCGTCTTCTGATCAGGCGCAGGGCGGCAACTAGGGAGACCCAGAGACCCTCCGCATCAGGTTCCACTACACGGTCTACTTTTGGGCAATTGTGCAAAAGGGCTATTGTGGGCGATGTAGCTGCAATTGTGCGATGACATCAATGCGGGCATGTGATCTAGAAGAGTCTGGAGAGTACCTTATGGTTGATCTGGTCTTCGCCGGTGGTTGGTGCAGACATCCGTTTGTTAGCTCTGTTGCAATGTCCATAGCAGAACTGTAGCTAGGGTTTTCCAGTACTGGCTATCTCTGTGCCACAGGCCCATATGTGCTTCCGTAGAGAACCATAGCTATATCAACTAGTATACACTTATCAATAGGGAAGCGAGAGCCTAGAGATGGTGCCAATCGCGCAATTTAAAACAACCGTTATACGAGCGATCTGTGGAAGCAGGTCTCTCGGGTGTACTCCTTGGGCATAACCTTGACCACAATCTCTCGTCTCTACCGACTTCGTAGATCAATCTCTCCATCGCGACGACAGAATTGGCGATGTTTATCTTTTTCTTACCTTCCTCCGGTCTACAACGCAGTCTGGGTAGCAGTCATGATTTCCCCTCTCTAGTAGCACTCGTAGCTTCAGCCGTTTGTAGAGTGTTGTCTGGTCCATCTGGTCGCTGCTCTGGCTCGCTGGACGCTATAGCTTCGGCCGTTCTGGTGTCTCTCTCCTGTGTATTCGAGCATCGCTCGTTGCCTGGTTGCTGCTTTGGCTCGCCTAATGCTGGTTCTTCGGCCGCGTTGATGGATTTCTCTTCACTACTCGAGACACCCATCCTCTTCGGGTTCTGCTCTTCAACGCGGAATGCCTTCTCGGCCTTTGAAGATGATGATTGTGAACCAGCCGCGTTCAAGGTTAGTCGACATCTGCGACGATGAGCAAGGATGGCGCAGGCCAATCCCAATAGCCACCAAGCAAACAATATCGGCAACGCGCGATGCAACTCCGGCGCAGGTCCATCCGACCATATGTAGGTTAAAATTTCGTAGGTAGAGTATGCTGGCAACGCGTATCCCCACCGGTAGAAGCCCGGCGTAATTTCAAATGGGCTGATGGTGGCCGAAATGTTGAGGAAGATCCAAGTGACGATGAAAAATGGCAAGGCCGGTTGAGGTAGTATGGATGCGGCGGCGTCGATGATGCAGAAATATATGTGCATCAGGAGCCAGAGAACCATCCATGTTTCCATGAACTGGTACCCATGTACGGGCCAATTTTCACGAAATGCCCAGATGTACCCCGTCATGCACAATGCTCCAACGAACGTGTAGACGGCAGAGACTGCGGCTCTCACGGCCCCACTGGTCTTGGGGGGCAAGTCATCGTAGAGTCTGAATCTGGCAGACATGCCGTTCAAGGCAAGGATGAAAAAGAATTGTTGCAGAATTGGCATCGCCATTGATATGGTGTTGTAGAACACCTTTGCCCCTTGGGGCATCGAGTTGACATTGATGGAACCAGCATCAATCGGGTCCAAGTAGACCTGAACAGCGGCCGGGTCGTTCTGTGCAAGGGTCGTCAAGGCCTGGGTACCATTGATTGAATTGTAGGCGACGCGAGTAGCGGCGACGAGCAGGGCGAAGCTTCGCTCAATTACAGAGTCTGCCGTAGCTGGATATCTCACTTCGTTCCAAACATACGTCAGCGCATCGGTAGAATTGTACGTCGTCGCGGCTGGTCCGCCCTGCAAAGCTGCTGACAGTTTTTGAGACGCGCCTGGCGATGTGAAGATTGCAGCCCAATACTGCCGATTACGGACAGCATGGATAATGGTGTCCGATGTTGGATACTGACTCGGTGGTTGAGTGAAAAGGGTAGGGAATGATGGAGACTTGAGGTGCTGATAAGCGGACGACAGAGAGCGACCGACAACTTCTCCATCGTAGTCAACCAGCAGTATGTGAAAGGCAGCGCCTCGTTCTGTTTGATGGTACACGGAACCGTAGAGATAGGCGAGGTTTAGCAACAAAAGCAGCAACACAGCTACCGCCGCGACCGCGGTGGCAGCGAAGAATTTGCGCAAAGGCATATTCTTGGGGTATGCATTGTTTGTGTTGCTGCGGCCAGACGAGGCCGGAGACTTTGCTCGGATTGGAGCAGAGGCCGGAGCAGACATCGCAATGGGGTTGAAGCTAAGAAGCATCCAAGGAAAGTTCCAGGCGTGGAGGACAGTGATCTGCCCTACGTGAACAATGCACTCAAGGGCAAATAGAAAGCGCAAAGAGAATGGAGCAATGCTGGATACTAATTTTTTTGGGGGGGGGGCCAGTGCGTAGTGTGTGTGAGAAAAAGGAAGAAAAAGGAAGAAAAAGGTAAACTGAGAAGAACACGAGGATGAATGTTTCGATATGCATCTCGGGCTGAAGGCAAGGCCGAGTTGCCGAAAGATCCGAGGGGGTGGAACACGAGAAGCGAGATGACAGTGGAGTAGTGGAGCACATGCAACATCGGTGGTACAACATTCACATCTGCATCTGCATCCGCAAATACATCTACATCGAGAGATCAAGCATGCAGAGCTCCTGATCTGATCGCGATGAACGAAGCGCCAAGGGAATTACAGATCCGTAAACGTAGAGGTTATTGTATGTTGTCTACTGTAGTACAGTAGTACAGTAGGCGTGTTGGATGGCGTTAGGAGCACCTCCGTAGAGCTAAAAGTCAATTTCTATCATGAAGGATTGAAGGGAACTTGCTTTAATGCTTCCGAGGGTTCCGTCCCGTAACCGTACTTTAGTTGATCCACTTAAGGTTGTCTTGTCCCGTACTTTAGGGTTTGCCGATCGTCCCGAATAATCCTCACCGCTCCGGGGGATTGGCCGCACGATCTTTTGCCCCACCCCACTACAGACTAGGTACAGTGCCTTATGCTGATTGCTGATCAATGCGCCATTTCCGCCGCGAGTGATTCGAACTTTAGCTGAACGTCACCCTCCAGCAAGTGAGCCTGGCTTTAACAACCTCATCGTCACGGAGACTGATCCGGTAGGGAAGCAGTCACATGGAAGACTACCCTTCATTGATACCTCATGCAAGATAGAGTCGAATCGTTCCCGAGATAAGTGAAGCAGTGAAGTTCCAAATGGCAAGCCAGATGCGCGCAAGTGCCACGCTCGAGTAATGAATTCGTGCTTGCTTCTGACCCGGTAAGATCTGTCTTTTCTGGTGATGACAGTGAGAACCCAAAAAATGGGGCATTCGACACTTGCATCCTTGTGGAGAGCTGTATCCCATGACCAACCGTTTCAGGAACGCAATGACAGCAGCCTAGAAGTCTTCTATAGGAACCGCCAGACTGGCCAATAACATTCTTTCATGACTTTGGTTCAGAGTCCAGCTCAGATTGTCCACATCAGTGTCAGCATCAACATCGGCGTCGGCGTCATAGGTTGATGCGGCTGGGCTATTTCTTGAAACTCGGCTCTTGCCAGCTACTGGTTACTATATGGCATATGCTTTCGCTTTTGATCGGTACCGCTTGGGCCATTGGCTTGACTTGTTGGCATGCGTGGAAGCACAGATACCGTGTCTACCATTCTGCTGTTAGCTCTCTATCTTCTCCTGTGTTGTCTTGTGTCTATCATTAGCGACATGTGTTCTGCTAGCAATTTCTGATGGCCGCATACGCCGAATGGCCCTGAATCGCAGGCATATTGAGTTCAAATGGATTGAGCCGAGCATCTACAGCATTGCTCATGCAGAGTAATGATCTGCTCCTTTTTTCGAACTGTTGGGAGAAATATCGTGGATTGCTGCCCTAATCGTGCGCGCGTGCGGATTGTGTTTCTGGGAGACAAGCTGCACGTCATATCAATCTTGCCTAAGACTGGTCCTGCAATGAGATCTTCGGTTTTAGAGAGCTCCACCGTGCCTGCATCAGATCATGCGTACCAATGCGATCGCTGCGAAACCATTTGCATTGATTGCAAACAACCTAAACAAGCCCGGAAAATGACCTCAAATTGATATAGTTGACCAAGGCGACAAGCATCTCCGCTTTTAGTGGGAGCATTATAAATGAGTGAAATGCTACCGAATCCCCATCTACTCATTGACACCCATCTGCAAATTCCTAAGGCAAGATGGCATCCCAGACGAGAGTCTTGCTATTTGGCGATCAAACTGTCGATGTCTACCCTGCCATTCAAGACTTGATTCGGCAGTCTAGACACTCGTTGACCTTGCAAACCTTCCTACAGAACGCTTGTGATGTACTTCAATGCGAAACCGCGAAGCTACACACACATGACCGAGAGAGATTTCAAGCTTTCGACTCAATCCTTAGTTTAGCCGAAGCTCACGTCAATGGACGCCTTGATGTGGTCATATCTACCGTTCTCCTCTGCGTTGCGCAGTTAGGCACTCTTATACTGTCAGTATTTCACGATCCAAGAAATTCTTCGTTAACGTGGTACTCATTACTCTATGAATAGCCACTCGGAGAATGACCCCAGCATCCTCGAAGCCAAGCCATCGTCCAAGACCTATATCATTGGTCTTTGTACCGGCTTGTTGCCCGCCGCAGCTGCCGCGACCGCCAGGTCCGCGGGCGAACTGCTCCAGCTTGCACCTAGCATAATATGCATCGCATTGCGGCTGGCGCTCGAAGTAGATCTTCGGTCAAGCCGGATTGAGGAGACAACGCAGAGTTGGGCAGCTATTGTGCCTGGCATCCCCGCTAATGAGCAGCTAAGCGCTCTGGACGATTTTCACAAGCAGACTGTAAGACCTAACATGCCCCGTCATCATTAGCATTTTTTTGGCTGAACATTTGTAGGACTTGCCCTTACATAGGCATGCATATATCAGCGCCGTGGCCGAATCATCGGCGACGTTAAGCGGGCCACCATCTACCCTCTCACATCTGTTCTCGTCGTCTCCGGTACTCTCGAAGGTCTCTAAAGTGAAGCTTCCTATTCCCGCGGCGTTCCACGCTCCTCATTTGAGGAAGCCCGACACCGATCAAATGATAGCTTCTTCTTCGCTTCAGGATGAGGGCCTGAAGTCGAATGTATACGTCATGTCCACCAATTCAGGTTCACCATCTACAGCTGACTCTCTAGTATCGCTACTGCATGAGGCTATGGACAACATCTTCCAGAATCCACTCCACTGGAACAAAATCCTTCAAGGGGTCGTGACCGACGTTGGCAATACTTCTGAGGTCACGATCCTAGCCCTAGGGCCTACGAATGTCTTCAAGTCTCTGTGCCGCGCGTTTGACACCGCCGGCATCAGAGTGCTCAACCATGACCCAGCGGTTCTACCTCCAAACCCGAATTTGCGCTCTGGCTCAGGTGATATCGCGATTGTCGGCATGTCTTGTAGAACGCCGGGAGCTGAAACCCTCGAAGAATTTTGGCACATCCTGGAGGGTGGCCGAGATCTCTGTACGAAGGTTAGTCTCTTCCTGACCCCGGCATTAGATATCTCCCCCTCTGCTTCTTCTTCTTCTTCTTCTTCTTGGTTGGCAAGTCATACTTATCAATTTGTAGATTCCCAAAAGTCGGTTCGATGTGGACACCCACTGCGATCCATCGGGGGCCATCAAGAATACGACCCTGACACCGTATGGATGTTTCTTAGATCGCCCGGGTCTTTTCGATGCTCGGTTTTTCAACATGTCGCCTCGAGAAGCTGCACAGACAGATCCAACACAGCGACTTATTTTGCTATCGGCTTACGAGGCTTTAGAGATGGCTGGTTACAGTCAAGAAGCCAGTCTGCCCAACGGACGAATCGGCACTTTTTTCGGACAAACGACAGATGACTGGCGAGAACACAACTCGTCGCAAAACATCGATTTATACTATGTCTCAGGCGGTCTTCGACCGTTTGGGCCAGGCCGGCTCAATTATTATTTCAAGTGGGAAGGGCCTTCGTATTCCTTGGACGCCGCGTGTTCATCGAGCTCGGTATCTGTCGAGATGGCCTGCAATGCTCTCTTGACTCGCGACTGTGATACCGCTTTGGCAGGTGGGGGTAACATAATGACAGGATCGGATATGT
>JAABUY010001427.1_pt1 | contig 32220 bp, 30 predicted proteins | sample 5560271 | NCBI WGS metagenome assembly JAABUY01 (sample SAMN10711886, study PRJNA513374) | rock metagenome | isolation source: Antarctica rocks | place: Antarctica: Victoria Land, University Valley | reverse complement strand
TCGGGCGCGTTTGAGGTCGTTGAGTTCGCTGAGGTGGGGTGCCAACGTCGGGCAGCAGAGCATTGCCGCTCAAGGGAGCCTTCACCCTCCGCCGCTCTTTCAGTGAAGGGCTAGCAAGGTCCTCACCATTGTTGTGGTCCATCCTTGCCGTATGGTTGTGGGTGTGATCTATAGGCAGGAACATATATTAGGATGCATTCAGAGACAATTCAAGGCGAACTGTTGAGTTCACCTTGATCATTTGTTCAACAAGGTACCTGACTTATTTCAGTGCTCCTGGTCCTCGCGGAGCCACTCACAGAGAAGGAAGAAAGATGTAAGATTGAGGCTGCCTAAGAAGAAAAGAACAACATCTGTCCTGTATTGAGCTTGTTGTCCAGCCCTTCACAGTTGTTGTAGTTGACATAGAGCTCCTTATCATCAGTCTTGATGGGCCTTTCAGCAGAAAGATCAAGAAGATCATTGTTGTGAACTGCTTCTGCAGCAATCACTGAAAGAGAGCTGCTCATCAGTGAAGTTGTCCTTGTGAGCTGTCAAGAAGCCTCACTGCAGTTGTAGATAGATGATGCATTAAACAGCTGAATCACAGATGTGAAACAAAGAATCTCTTTCAAGTCTTTATTGAGTGAGATTAAGGCTTTTGATGATTCAGCATCACTGTTCTCATCATTGTCTCTGTTAAAGTTTCAGTGATCATAGTGTTTGCTGTGATTTGAAGTGACATCATCCTCAGTGATGCTTAATTCACTAATGATGCTGTAGAGCATCTCAGCAGCACTGATGAAGATCACAGAATGTTTCAAGACTGAGTCACTAAGATCTAAAGATGACAACTGATGCTGTTATCTTTGATGTTTATGTCTTGATCAGTTTCTGCCAAGAATTCTCTCAAATTCTGTTAAAACATTATAAACATTGTCAGTAAAAGCTGATGACACTTAATCTGAGCTGTTGCACTCAAATGCTCTCATCACAATTCAGCTATTTAACATAAATTAGTCAGATCTCTAATGTGCTGTAGACTGTGACTATTAATCATCATCAACACTTTCTTTATTGATACTTCTATAATGAAGATTATCAGCTTTTTAATTGTCTCTGATGTCTTCAGTAAGTGCTGAATCAATATATTGATAGCTCACTGCATTCTTACTTAAGAGATCATTAAAGAAAGAATAAATGTCTAACTAATTATTTATAGAAGTGAAATCAAGACTTTTATGATTTAAACTAAACATTGTATTGTTTAAGTCATCATGATTCAGCTTAATCAGATTTTCTGTAGTGATTCAATAAGAATTGTTAGTCAACAATTAAGAAAAACTGCAAAAAAAAAATTTAAAAAGATAAAATATTGATCTTTACTGTTGTTGAGTTCTAAAGCAGCAGCATTTATATTAATATCAGTCTTAACAGAATTGTCTTTTAAACTGTTTACAGCAATTAGCTGTTGAATAAGTATATATTACTTTAGACTTAAAGTGTCATTTTTTACAGCTTTCTTAAACTTTATTTTGAAGAGAATATTTTAAAGAAGTAAAAAATCATCATCATCACTATCATTATCATTGTAATCATCATCATCAGTATCATTCTTAATGTCATTATCTTTCAAAGCTTCTAAAATGTAATCTTTTACATTATGTTAGATATCATTTCTCTTAAGACTTCAACACTTTAAATACAGATCTTAAACTTTATTAAAATTATTACTATTAAACTGTCATTTTACAATATGCTTTCTTTGCTGATTAAATGCAGTAAAATTTACAATCTTTATAATCTTAATATACTTTAATGCAGCATCTTAAATAACATGTTGCTGATCATTCTTGCTGAGCATGATAGCTAAATGATTGCAGATAAATAAGAAATGAGTTGTTTTGTTGTTAAAGATAGTCATCATTTAAGAGAATTGATAGAAGCAAATAGAATTCATTGTAGAGTGAGATTAAGATAAAAAGATATAAATTGTTAAGAAGTGATGTTCTAGCTACTTCTATAAAGTGAAGTAAAACTAATGTCAGAGACTAAGTAAAGACTCTATTTACATTAATTACAGTCAACATTCTTTTTACTTCTTCTGTAACTCTCTCAACAAAGATGTGCTCATAGACAATACAGTTTAAAGATTTCACTAAACAGCATAATATAGCATAAGTATTTACTTTCTTTTAATAAATTATGAGCTCAGATTAGCAAGAAGCTTCTTAGAGAAAGTGCATACTTTTAGTGTAACAATAGCTGAGTATGTCAACTATTAAGATTTATGATCAATTCAGCTTTAACAGTATCACTGACTATTGAGATTTATAATAAATTTGACTTTAGCAGAATCAGCACACTGATGATAGCTATGTACATTAATTATTAAGATTCACAGTCAATTCAGCTTTAACAGTATCACTAATTATTGAGATTTATAATAAATTTAACTTTAGCAGAATCAGCATTCTGCAGCAGCTGAGTACATTTAATTTAGAAGATTTACAGAGAATTGATCTCAGCAAAAATTAACATTTATAATTATTTAGAGAGCACTGTTCTTTGATAGCTTAGTATAAGTTATTAAGATAAATAAACATTATTATCTTACAAAACAAAAGATATAAAAGCTTTCTATTTGTTTTACTTATATTATCTTCAATATATACATCATTATTTTACTTTATTCACTTCTTATACTACATATTAACTATCATCATCATGAACTTCAACAACTTCTTTATAAAGCAACAACTCATCTCAATTCTTACTTACAAGAACTGCAATCAATGATTTATTTTTATAAAAAGATAATTGATAAAAGAAAATCTATAAAATGTTATTGAAATCTTAGCAGTCAACATACTGATTAATGAATTTTTAGACTCATTTTTTCTCAGCAGTCTCAGCTTTAAAAGTCAGAAAACTGATGTAAAGATTTTATATTAACTTATTATTTACATAAATATAGATAATTAAGAATATTTAATGAACAAAATCAGCACAAAGAATGTTTAAGATGTATTAAAATTTAAGTATAAAAATAAGCTGCAGATAATTGAGAGACAATATTTGATGAAGTTTGTTAAGTATAGAATATTAAAGAATGTATTCATTAAAGAAGTATGAATTTATCTGAGCAAATTTAACAGAAAGATTGCTGCAACTTAGTTTAATATAATTAAGTTATTTAAATCAGAATGATGATTTTAAATACTGCTTTAAGCATTATTAATTAAATACATTGTGATCTGTAATGTCATTAATGTTTAGAACAATTTAGACATTAAGAAAGATCTATAAAAGCTTTAGAAGAAAGAGATACAGCTTAAGATTGATGAGATTATCATTGTTTTGTGAACAGATAAACAGAAAGAAGATTAATGTTTAATGAATTAGAACTGCAGTTTATTAAATCATTATATAGTTAATATTAAGTAACATTATTGCAAATCATTCAGCTCAGACAGTAATTATTTTTCTTATTATTTTATTAAATGCTTTCTTTGCAAGAGCTTTTACTTTATTAAAGATTGTGAATTTCTTTTTAACATCAAGCAAAATATTTAAAAGAAAGCAAGTAAATCAATTACAGTTAAGCTGTACAGATTGACTGCAGTTAAGTTATATTAAAAGTTAATTTATAAAGAAAAAGAAAAGAGACACAAAGTCTTTAATACAGAAGTCAGTGACAATAATGATGATGACTTTTTCTTTAAATTTAAAGAGAAAAAGAAAATTAATAATGAAATTGCTGCTCTGTTTAAGAAGACTGTCAGTAAGATATTTAAATTTAAATGAGTTGCAGACTCTGAATTTTCATATATAATTAATTAACTTTAACTCTTCAGTGACTCTTTCATATAAATGAGACATCAGCAAATTAAAGTTAAGAAAGAACATTTATACTCTTACTATTGTGAAATAATTATTATACAAGTTAAATTAAGAAATTCTGTAAGACTGAGTTCAACACTTTATATATTTAAACTTAAGATTAATCTTTTGTTAAGAAAGCAGATATGCAAAATGAAACTGCATAAAAGCTTTAATTAACATTATCTTTAAATGTATAATAAGCACAGCAAGACTATAATAGAAGCATTAAAGCAAGATGAAGTTTATATAATTAAGTACATTGCAAAGAGTCTTAATGAATTTGCTTTAATATTTATAATGTATACATTACATTCAGAGATCATCTTCTCTGCTGCTGCTTTAAATATACACTTATATGTTTAGATTCATAAGCATAATCTTATGATTAACTTCTTAAACATTAACACTGCATCATTAAATGAAAAGATTAAGATTTATAGACTTTAACATTAATGATTTGCTCATCTTGATTTTGTAAAGTTGCATAATCTTTATAAGATGACAATTCTTGAAAAGTCAATTCTTATCATTGAGAACAACAAGAATATATGTAAAATTTATGCTTTAATTAAGTTTATCAATAAGCAAAATTACACTATAAGTAAAAGAAAAATTAACATTCTTATTTTTGTCTTTATTAACATATGCAGCTCATTATTCTTATTATTTAGCAGATATCAGTACTTTCTGAAGATAGTAGATAATCATTTTTAAAAGATATAAATGATATTATTAAAGCAACATAATGAAATCTTATAGACACTGTAAAAATAATAATTAAAAATTAAACTTCAGATTAATGCAAAGATTCTTGCTGTATAAAGCAACAATGAAATGAAGTTAAAGTTCATTTTAAATGACTGATACAAATCTTTTAACATTACATTACAATATACAGTGTTCTACATATCAATTCAAAATAATGTTGTCAAAAGAGTCATTCAAATCACTGAGAACTCAGTGTACATTATAATTAAAAAGATATAACTATCAATAAAGTTCTGAGTACAGACAGTACAGATAGATATTTATTTTCATAATTAAATAGCAACTAATTTTTTAATTAACAATTAGTAAATAACTTCTAAGAAAGCTTTCATTAGTGTAAAGTCATTCATTAATTATATCTATATATAAGAATGCAAGTACTACAGCTACATTGATCTCAAGTTATTATCTGAAGATAAATACAATAAATTCATAAATTAAGAATAAATAAAAGTCTTTATGAGCTATATTGAGAAAATTACAAAGCAGTATTAGCTTTAAGCTTCAGATCTTAAGTACATCATTAAGAATTATGCTGTGAAGTTTGCTGAAAGTAAAAAGAAAAATATTGTTAATTTTAAACTGCAATAATAGACATTAAATGTTCTTCTGAATAGAAGACTCATTAAATGTTTATAAAAGAAGTTAATCATTATGAAGATCACAGCTTCAAATCAGACACTTATGACTTAGAACAGTAAGATGCAGTTTAACTTAATTATGATTAAGATTAATAAGTCTTAAGATAAACAACATGAAATTAAGTTGACTGCAGTCAATCTAGATGAATTATTAAATAAGAAGATTAATACTGATTAAATTAAAACAATGACATTTAAAGAAGTCAGAACCTTTCTATGCATTAAGCTTCTGAAATGAAAGAGAGATAACAATAATAATAATTAAGATATGAATGAGCTCTTAATTAAAATATTAAAAGTTATGCTGACACTTACAGCATTCTTTACAGACAAAAAAGACTTTATAATTAAATCTGACATTTTAATGTCTGTCATCTATGCTGAAGCAGTGAGAGACTTAATCTGAGAAAAAATGTAAAAAAACATCATTTATACAGAGTTGACAATCTTGATGATAAATGAAATATAAAAAGAGACTGTGTCATTAAGAAAAATTAACATTATAATCAGTAAATAAATCTTTAAACTTAAACTGAACATCAATGAATTCTTAAATAAGCTTAAGACAAAACTTGTGACAAGAGACTTCTCATAAATATATAATGTTGATTATAAGAACATTTTTATTCTTATTATTAAGTTTAATATTCTGCAAGTCTTTCTGACTATTATTGTACTCAAGAATCTAAAGTGTCATCAAGTAAATATTAATAACATCTTTACAAAATTCTTTCTAAAGAAAATAATCTATATAACACTTTCTTTTAAAGTCAATATCATATCTAATTATGTTCTGCACATACTGCACAGTCTTTATGATCTTAAGTAAGTCACATAAAATTAATATAAACAATGCATTACTAAACTACTTAAATTAAATTTTCATCAAAGCAAAACTGATCTTTATTTTTTTCTTTACAGCATTAAAAGAATCATGCTGTTTCTTTATATAAACAATATTATTGTAACTTCAGCAAATCTGTTACACATTCTCTGATTTAAGCAAGCTTTTGTGAATATGTTTAAAGTTAAGAACTTAAGAAAGACACAGAAAATTCTTGATATTTAAGTTATATATAATTATAAAATGAGAATTCTGTATCTAAATTAGACTCACTATATAAATAAGATATTAAAGAATCTTTATATGTAATCTGATAAACACAGAGTCATCAGCATTTCATTTAATAAATATGATATTTTTTGCTCTGCTGACTCAACTAATCAAAGAATAGATTAAAGACAATATTAATAGATAATTAAAAGTTTAATGTATGCAGTAATTCATACTCAGTTAAATATCATCTTCATATTAAATTAATTAAATCAATATTTCAGCAATTCTGCAAAGCACTATAAATACATACTTAAGAAATTACTGCAGTACATAAGATCAATTATTAATCTCAGCATCATGTACAGCTTTAATGAGAGTTAAGTAATGCTTAAATACTCTGATTTTAACTATGCTTTGAATAAGCAGAATTAAAAATCAATTTTAAAGTGTATTTATATGCTTAAAGATAAATCAGTGTTGTGAATAAGTTAAAAGTAAAAGTTCATCATCATTTTAATTATTAAGATTAAATACATAATTATATCAATGTGCATGAAGACTGAGATCTGACTTGAACAGATATTAAGAAACATAAATATAAGTAAATATTTTGAAGTCAATTTACACTGCATAAACATTTAAAAGAATAAAGCTCATTAAGTATTTTTATTTATTCAGCTTAAAGAAGATAATCAAGTCATCTTGATCTTAATTAAGAATATATATGTATATAAGCAGTTAAAATACATTAATGTCTTCTATTATAACATTTGCAATCTGTATAAGCACAATCAGATTTAGATAGACTTTGTATTCAATTAAAAGATAATTGTTAATGAGCTTATTAAGTTTCTGTTTAAATAAATTTTTAAGCAGTTCATTAAATTCATAAAACTTACTGTTAATGATTAATTGAATTCTTAAATGATTTATTGAACTCTTAATAATGCATTTAGTTATCTGATATTTACTGTCAGTAAGAGTTAATAGATGCAGTCTTACTGAGTGAAAGTGTTGAGAAATGATGTTTTAACTATTTCTATAAAGCAAAATAAAATTAATGTCAAAGACTAAGTAAAGACTCTGCTTACATTAACTGCAGTCAACATTCTTTTTACTTTTTCTGTAACTCTCTCAACAAAGATGTGCTCATAAACAACATAATTTAAAGATTTTACTAGACAGCATAATATAGCATAAGTATCTACTTTCTTTCAATAGATTTAAAATTTGCTTTGAAAGAAGATGAAGATAGAGAACATTAAGAGTAAAGATTTAAAGATGTATAGATGCAGCTTTATTTATTTAGAACATAACTTTTATATTTTTTTTAATATAATTTAAATTCTCAGCTGCATAGCTCTGCATCTCAGTTCATCAGAATCTTAAACTTACTGTATTTGCTGTTAAAGATAATAATTATAATGATTGTTTAGAGCAGATCAATTTCTTATTGAAACTTTAGCAAGAAGATTAGCTCATCATTAATATATATAGCTAATATAATGTCTCATCATCATCAAGACTGTTTCTGCCTAACTATATTATGTTAAATATTTATGTTGAGAAGCACTCTGACTGCAGTTCATGCAGAATTCATTATTATGCATTAAATAAGATTAAATTAGCTGTCTTTTCATCTTTAAACAGAAATATTTATTTACAGAAAAGATAGTAATATTTAGTATAGTCTTTTTATTTTAATGCATATACAACAGATTATGTCTCACTGCAGTGTTAATGTTGTTTAATTACATCACAACAATTCTTAAGATCTTGCTCAACAGCAAGATGCAGCATTATAATATTCATTTATAATTAAATCTTCTCAGCTCAGCAATACAGTCATTAAGCAGTTAAGTGATTAAGCAATTAAGTCATTAAGTTGTGATGTATACTAAGCTGAAAAAAGAAAAGCAAAATTGACAGAAGACTTTAGAAAGAAATTGCAATTAAATAAGAAAAGTATAATTAAGATAAGAGCTGATGCTTAGATTCAGAGCTGTCTTGAAAAAGATGTGAAAAATTAAAAAATAATTGTAAAATATTGTGAAGCAGATGAAGCAGACAGAACAGAGACAGAAGAGATGTTGATGTATTTAATTGATTAAAAATTGCAATTGAGACACTTACACATTATAATATCTGTCATAATAGCTGCACTTTAAGCTCTTTAATGATGAAAGAAATATTGAGTGCAAGCTGCAGTTAAAGATGCAAGATAATTGAGAATTGATAATTAGTGATTGAAGAAGTGCAGAGAGTAAAGCAGTAAAGAAGTGAGACAGTCTCAGAAAGAGAAAAGTGTGATATAAAGATTAATTGATGTGTGCAGTATGATACATGAAAGTAGAAAAGAAAGAAAAGATAAATAGATTGAGAAAAGAGAATGTGAAGAAGTTCTTATAAAAAGAGATTAAAAATGATGAGTTAAATAAGTATGAAGTTATACTGAAAATGATGACAGTTTAAACTGAAGAGAGATTTCTTGACCATGACTTTACTACTATAATATATGAGTAAAAGACTTTACTAATTCATGTGACTGCATAAAAGACTTAAATAATAGTTAGCTCAAAAAAAAGACTCAGATAGACTTAATGCTGAGTGCTAATCTGAATAGTCTATGTGTCTTAGAATGTGTTGATATGTCAAGATGTAAATAAACATTAGAATAGTAAATAAACAATAGAAATTTATGTGTTTAAATTGATTTTAGTACTAATTATGTAATTTATGACATGTAAAGATGTTATGTTCTATCTGATGACATGTGCTGCAGCAATAAACTGCATTTTTCAGTCTCAAATTCTTGTTAACTGTTCTTAAATCATCTCAATGCAGTCTATGCAGAGCACATATATTCTTCATTTGAATTTGCTTCTTCTTAGATCTTCTGTGAGGCACATGAGTGTGTGAATGATGATGAGGTTGAAATGCATCAAATGATGAATGTAAACTCAAATACTTAATGACACTCAGCAATGTGTTTACTATAGACAAAGAATTAGCACTGAAGTAAAGTCTATCTGAGTCTTTTTTTTGAGCTGACTACCATCTGAGTCTTTTATGCAGTCGCATGGATCAGCGGAGTCTTTTACCCATAATATATAGCATGGCAGTTTACAAGATATATTTATTTATGATTATCCGGTTCAGTCCCCAAGCTGCCACTTCCTCTCCTGTCTACTGGCTACTCACAAGGCTATGGGTGTATTTCCTAGGGCGAGGAGAGGTTTTTACAAGCAGCAGGCCTTGTCGGTGTATGATTATAAGTTGAAGTAAAGCTACGGAGCTCCCTAGGAAGGCCTCTAATGACCCTATCTGTGATCATCTTCAAGATAGAGTAACTTACCCTACCTGAGTTACGAATCGGTACCTAGTGTTTCGGTAGAGGTCCGAGTTAGCGTCAATCTAATCTAATGCCGCGGTAATTCAAGACGATGCATGATGCGCGTGTCCGTGGACGACTGGCAACAATGCAGAGGAACGAACATATATCGGAACTCTCCCTATCTTGATGGCTGCCAGGTCAATCCCATCACTATGCAGTGACCTCTCACGTATTCATCTGTGAACTCCTCGCAACATCTCTCGAGCAAACATGTCGGACTCAGTGGGTAAGTCATCCAATCATCGGAACGAGCTCCGCCAGCTGCCATTGCGCCAGCGCGATCATCAAAAACAGTCGACAGATACTGAGTAGCCCCCCTACAGATCGAGTCTTCGTGCACGCCCTCAACACCGTCAAAAAGATGCCGCGCACCGGCTCCGCGCGCCCACCACAAGCGGACCGGCTGAAACTCTACGGCCTTTACAAGCAGAGCATGGAAGGGGACGTGGACGGAGTGATGGATCGCCCGTCCGGCGACGGCGTAGAAGTAGAAGCCGAACGGGGGAAATGGTAATACGCCCCCATCCGACTACAGTGCTACCAGGGCTCCGTCACGTGCTGATTGGAACGTCTGCTCGTGCGGCTACAGGGACGCATGGCATGCGCAACACGGCGTTTCGCGGACCGAGGCCAAACGTCGCTATATCTCGACGCTCATCGATACGATGCACAAGTACGCTTCGACGACGCCAGACGCGCGCGAGCTCGTGTCGGAGCTGGAGTTTGTGTGGGACCAGATCCGATCGAACGCTTCGTCGTCTTCGTCTTCGAGCCCGCTACAGGCGGCGGGGTTGTCGGCACACCTGTCGCAGCAGCCAGGGTATGCGTCGGTAGCCGGTGGTGAGAGTAGCCGGGGGCAAGGAGTCGAGCAGTCTGGTCTTAGGGTGCTGAGCCCTGTCAGTCACGGTGACGAAGAGGAAGTAGACGGGAACGACGAGTTCGACGATGCCCGCGATGGCACGGACGATTCAGGTGCCGCTCCGGACGAGGTTGAGAAGAGCAGGAGGGATGAGGAGGGGTTCGATTACGAGGCCCGGAATCGCAAATGGAGACGGAGAGTGGAGCAGGCGCTCGTCAAGATGACGGCGGAGGTCGCGGCTTTACGGGAACAATTGGAGTCGAGAGCTGTGTACGGCGGACGGCGGTGGAGAGGCTTGTGGGCGTGGATGTGGTGGTTGGTGTGGGTGACCATCAGACATGTTGTCGTGGACGCGGTCGTTCTGGGGGTGTTGGTGATATGGTTTCGGCGCAAAGGGGATGGGAGGCTGGAACAGGCCATTAGGATGGTGGTGGGGCTCCTTAGGGACAAGTTACGAAGGACGAGATTACCGAAGATACCTAGCCTACCGCAGCGGTGAATGATAGATTCTCTGTCATATCAGGTATGGACTTGATATTGACTGTGGGACGGGTTCTTGTGAGATGATCTTGAAAATCGTAGCCATCACCGACATTTGCTTGCTTTGGTTCTCGAGAAGAGATCAGGTCGGGCAGGGATACGATAAAGTCACGCTAACGGGGCATTCATGTGCTCATTCCAAATTTGATCGTAACAAGCACCATCCCACACGCCTCTTGCCATCAGCGCCTTAGTCTCGGATCCCGACTAGCATCATACGCCCCACTTCCCCCTCCCGTTTCCGCTGCCCCTCCCTTCCCACCTCCTCCTCCCCCCGCCCCGCCCTCCTTTCTCTCCCCCTGCTCAACTTCCTCTAACCTCTCCGCCGCCTCCAACACCACCCTCGCCGCCACCGAAGTCCACTCCCCATTTACATCCGCACCCGCACCTGCACCCGCACCCGCTTGTCCTTTAGCGGACGTGTAGACTGGCCTCGGCCTTGACGGCGATGGCACCCAGCGCGCGTAGAGGGAGGCGGTCAGGGCTTTCGCGTCATTCTCGGAAGCAGCATCGGAGGCGGAGGAAGAGGAGAAAGGGACATGCGGGAGGGTGGATTGGGCGTGTGCGTCTATGACGAGAGCTTGGGCGGCTTGGAGGAGGATGTTTTGCCTTTTTAGAAAAAAGGGAGAAGAAGGAGTTCAGTTCTGATTGGTTCGGTGTTTGGGGAATGGGAGGTGGGTGCGGTGGGTTGGAGAGATTTGTGAATGGAAGGGCGGAGTGGAGACAGGAGGGAAAGGGGAAGGGTAAATATACTTACTGGACCTGGAGCTTGTGTTGTCTTAGGTTCTCAGCCAGTTCTTTATCCGTGTCGGGAGTGTCAGATGTCCTGCCATATCAGATAACCACTTAGGGGTCAGTCGAGCAGCTCCCATGGCGTATTCGCCTCTCTCTGTTGGCTGTCTTTGTTCGTAGACAGTGAGTCTTAAGGCTCAGGATCGGTGTATGCGGGTAGAGTTGATAGACAGGCAAGGCACGTACGGTGACTGTAGAGGTGGGGTAGGGAAGGGGACGAGGACCGCTTGCGCCATTGATATTGATGGGATCTGTCTATCGTTAGTAACATTTCTTCCAGGCTTTGAGCTGGGATTTGGAGTCTGGGTTTGGGGCCCTGGTCAACGGGCTGTTGAGGAGGGGATATTAGAGTAGGATGAAAGGGTGTCAGAGGATATCATACTTGGTCCTGGGCTCGGAGTTGTGCCATGGCCGTGCGTTGCTTGTTGAACCTTGCCGTTTGGATGGCTAGTAGCGGGAGAAATTGTATGTCAAGCGGTGCTGGGTTAAGGTCAAGACATGAGTGAGAAGAAGGAAAAGTGTGATGAAGTGGGTTCTTTCACTTCTCTACAAAGCGACCGCCCGTGAGACTATTACAGTTTCTCACTAGGATATGTGACGCGTTAAGGGCATGTATTGACCGTGTGTTGCGCTTTGGAGGTTTACGTAGGGTTTCAGATTTAGGGCCGAGAATGACTAATGCTTTAGTATAGTGCAAGACGTGATATGGTAAGATCTTGACTAAGAAAACTGAATTGGTGAAGGCGCTGATTCGATGGAGTGCTTAGTACAGGTGCGAGGTGTCATAGAGATGGGATATCCAAATGCATTTTCCAAAACACAGGAACGCCTTTTTGACACAACTCGATATTAGCCCAAGTACATGGTCAACCCGTCTCATCCATGGAAACCTCTTTCATACTGTGCATCAGTATCTCCCAATGTCGAATGCCCAACAACATAAATGACCACGCTACGTTCCAGTCCTGTTCTGTGCGTCTACTCCCCATCAGCCTTTTGCTCGCTACCACCCTCTTTTTCCTCCTCCTCCCCCTTCTCCTTCACCTCCCCCAATGAACTTCCCTCTTCCTGATGATGGCCAGAGAACTTCCTCCCACGATCCATACTGGCATCCCTGGCATCCGGCACGCTCCTCGTATCCAAATGCCACTCTTGAATCGAACGGATGATATCCACCGCCAACTGTCCATTCTTCCTCAACGCGCGGTCCCAATGCGGCGGGATACTTTCGCTAAGTGTCAGATACCTCGCCACGCTGGCGACCATCATCTCGCGCATGATGTCATCGTCGCCCGTTTCGGCATATATGTACTGCACCCGCCGCAGACCTGGGTAGGTCTCATTGTTGTGATAGAATGCGCGCACCGTCTCGACCACGTCCTCGGCCAGTTTCGAGATGTCGAACTTGTCGGCCAGGAGATAGAGCTCGAGCAGAGGACCGATGTCTTTCTCTTCTTGCGGGTAGCGCAGGGCGCGCGAGTAGAGCCAGCCGACGAAGAGTTCGAAAGCGGCGTCGTCGACGTCCGGCATGCCAAAGGATTTGGACGACGCGGATTTGTACTTCTTGTCGTAGAAGGTCTTGGCGAAGAACGGAGAATGGTAGCAGAGAAGTTTCTCGTGTAGGTTCCAGTGTGTTGATTCGGGGCCAACATAGATATCAACCATCGTTCGTGAAAGAAGCCTGGCATTTGTTAAGCTATACATATATATAAGTACCAATTCCAGGGCACTCACTCATTGAGCGGCTTCTCGGGCTTTTCCGACATGTTGTTTTCCGACCTTGTGATCGGATCTCCTCGCCGTCGATCAAGGTATACAGCAGTGAAGCAACAAGTGCAGGTCAGCAAGTCAATGCCAAGCTCAGTTCAGCCAGAAATCAAGGCTAAAGAGAAAACTCCGTATAAGTGCTATACTGGTGATATATACGAAGATGTAAGTTCAGATGTTAAGAGTTGGGACGGGAGTGGCAGAACGATTGAAGGAAAGAGGTTGGTGTTTCAGGAGAGAACAGCCACAATCTTGTATTGTAGCGCTTAAAGGGCCCCCAATCATTCCGTCATCTTGTCATCCTTGATGTCCGGATGTTGGGCCTTTCAGCCACGTCTATGAAGTACTGGTAACCATTGGTTGCCTGTATCCCGTCAAAACAGGGTTATGGTACAGTAAGTCAGTGCCTCGTGTCCGGCACGAGCTTCCCTATCAGCTACGCCGGTAACTTTACGCTAGACTTCGGGCCGCAGATCGCTTTTTGCCGAGGCTTGAGATCGATTAGCTTCCTGATAGTGCCTACCTAGGATGTAAGGTAGATCCACAACATCAGCGTCCTATGCGTAGGATTGACCTCTGACCCAAGAGATTTTACTGTACAACGACCCAGTCGTTCATATGGAAGCCAGCTCCGAGAGAGACAAGGCTGTGGCCGCTGTACAGTCCATCTTCGACCAGTGCGCAAACAACCCCCGTTACTCCTGTTGATCACTCAAAACTCCAGCAAGCTGATAATGCGTGTAGTTTCAATCTCCTATCCGAGAAACTAGACTACAATGTCCGATAGCTCTCCTCGCATTGTCATCATCACTGCTGAGGAACCTGTTTCTAGGGCTTTGACCGCCAGCTCATGCGCGAATGTCGGCTTATTGATGCTGGGCCGGAAGGTCGAGTTGTGTTCGAATTAGATATCACAGACACTTATTCAAATCTGAATCGTGCGTGATGTGCATTGCCCCGTCCAGAGGTCGAGGCCAAGGTTAACGGTGCATGGTAGATGTCATGCACGGAGGATCTGCCGGCCTCATATTCGGTGTGCCACACGCAAGGAAGAGAAGAAGATGAAGGGTGCATGACTGACATTGTGGGAGATATGTGCACCACAACAGCTCTCGGTCCACTCGCAAAGCCAGGATATTGGGAGTGAGTTTTAGCTAAACCGAAGATGAGCCCTACTCATAATGGTTTGATCGCGGGGTAGCTTCCTCGGCGGGGTGACGCGGTCTCTATATATATCCTATCTCAAAGCTGTTCCTATAGGTCGGTCAAACCCTGCTCTGCGTCCTAGTCACTACTTGACGTCCCTTAGGTGAAACCATTCGAATCAACTCTCACGTTGTACAGCATGGTCGGACAATGGCGATGATAAGGGGTGTGATGGTTTCGAAAGACGGAAAGACGACCTACGCAACGTGTGACCATCACAAAGTTAACGTACCTACTCAAGAGTCGCACATTGCAGCGAAGGTGGCGGCGGAGGCCGAGCAGAAGGAGGGAATGAAGGCTAAGTTATGATACTTGTCTAGCTTCAACCTTGGATGTGTGCTGGTGGGTGTGTCCATCTGGGAACGATCAACCAGCGCCATGTATATATGCTTTCTGCAGGCTTGATTTCCCTTCCGGTAGCCATAGTCTATAGCCATTAGTCTAGGGCACCTTCTTCAGTATCGTCTGATATGACTGTGGTGGTGTACAAAATTTGACAAGTTACCAACACTCTCCTTCTGTCAGCGTCTCTAACTAATACAGGTATTGAGCTTGGATATCATCCAGGTGACCGGTTCGCTACTACGAGACCAGCTATACCAGACCCTCTATGCCTTCCGTTGCGATATTCGTCGTTTGTCTTGTCGTTGTCATAGCCTGTTCAGGCTGCAAGGGTACGTGGTTTAGTCAAGTCATGAAATCGCAGAACCAGAAGCTGATCAAGGAGTTTCCAGAAAGTTGGGAGACTGTTAGATGACCTTTACGACGAGTAGAATACAGATATGGGAGAGTCTATGCTTAAAGAAATATCTGGGACAGTTTATTAGTCTAATAACTCGGTTATGACACCTTGCTGTCCTTCCAGTCTCCTAGACTTTGCACATTAAAGGCACCCTCGAGAGTCCGGAAGGCAATGAGTCACAAGATCAGCTATAGCAATCGCACGGGTCTGGAGGCTCTACAGCGCTCCAAAGGGAAGAAAGACAGTGCTAACGTTATAGATCACAAAAAGCTCGAATGAGCAACAATGCTATAGTCCTGGGTAATCAACTGGACATGGAGCGACAATGGTATTGGAAAGAAAGTTGCCCTCTACCTTGGTACGGCAGGAAACCTTAAATTACCAAAGGCTCTCATCAGTTGAAGACGTTCCAACCTTCAACTCGATTAGGTATGGTAAGGTAAGTCTCGAAAGCCGAGAACGAGGAAGCCGCGTGGTGATGTGGCGCACTGCTGGATATTCGTCTTTTTCTCCGAAGCGCTTGTTTTTACTAGGACGGATGTTGACAATAGGGTTGATGCGTGCCTTCATTGAGTTGAGGAACTGAATTGCGACCACGCATGTCGGATGGTCTCACTAAAATGTCAGATGGTCTTGACAGGGTTTATCAGAAGACCATTTGACCTTCCAAAACACCTCAAGATCAACTGAGGTTCAATTTCTTTGAATATATTACTAATCAATTCTGAATTAATTAATCCTAATCTTAATGTATCTGAAATGCATGCATAATATATTTCATATTGCTAACTCAAACCCCCTAATTCTAATCACCTAACTCTCAAACACTAATCCCTAACCACTAATCAGTTACAAATAGATTCTTAATAGATTTGTAATGAATTACTAATGAATTACACAATCTCAAGTTCAGTATCTTGCTTATTAGCTTCTTGGAAAACTCTATTTTAAAGAATTAGCGTAAGATCATCTGAGGTTTTAATGAGACCATCCGACCTGTGTCCTGCTGAATTGCCGGGTCAACGTACTCGTACGAGTGTGAGTAGTACTGTACTGTATCAGACGTCGGGAAGGAAGGCTCCGGAATTAGCTAAAGTTTAGACCCAAGTTTAGGTGCAGAGCAGAGCCGCATGGATGTTTCTAGCCTTTGAGCAATCTTATGAGTGCTATCAAACCAATACTATGTTGGTGTAAATTCAATTGTCTTGAACAATAATCTCTGAGTCCCTAATCGAGACTCGGGAGAGATTGGGGACCTTTTGGACTGTCACAGCCAATGCCAGCAAGAGGTGCGAGAATAAGGAGGACCCGCAGGGCAGGGCAGAGCAGAGCAGGGACACGCGACATCGACAAGGGATAGGAGTGACTTTGTTTTCTGTGACGGTCGTTACTTTACTCGTGAATACGGGACGTACTCTTTTTGCAAGCATCCGCCCTTTCTGCAGGATTGCGCGTTCGCTGACGACTTCCTTCCCATCAGCTCACTTACTGCAGCTTCCCCAAGACTTGACTTGGCATAGTTTGAAATGCGCATGTGACACTCGATCCGTCCTGATTGGGGTGCTTGCATCTTTGTGTGGGTTGAATTCGCTCATCGGATCAAGATTGCTCACGCTTGATCATCTCTTACTCCGTCTTCATTGTGTTGTTACATATTCTCCACAGTACACGTACTGGAGTATCATCATTGGCCGACTATTTTATTGTTGATATTCACTCTTTCAATCAGACTCTATTCTATCCTTCTGAACTTCTCCTCAACTCTTTAACCTCAACTCGATTGATACAGGTATCAATTCGATTCTTCACAGTCCTGTTTGCCAAGACACAGTCCCTTTGGCTTGGCAAACGGCAGGGCGTTCCATTTCCTTCCTTCTCAGTCCCTAGAGCAGATCAGCACACGGGATCTGGCTGGTCGTGTGCTCACGCAACAGGTTATGATTGATTTGGCCACTCCCCATTCCATCTCTACCTCCGTCCAGAGTTTACTTCTTGCCTTTAACCCCACTCAACTTCCTGTGTGATACGCCGTTCGTGTACCTGAAATGAGACTACGACTCTTCGCTGTACTTGCGTCGACAACCATACTGCTTGCTCGTGGTATATCTGCGCCATTGCCCGAGGAGTTGGCGCAATCAGCACCGTCTGAGGATGAAGTCCGGGGCACAAAATACTTCCATGAACCGGGTCATGATGATCTCCTTGGACACTATGACCAAAGATACTTCAAGGGCATCGTGTCAAACGAAGAGCGGACAGACACCCTCCACCACATGATACGGGCCTACTTGAATACTTTCCGAGAACTTGGGATGGAAACGTGGATAGCTCATGGCACACTACTGGGATGGTGGTGGAACGGCAAGGTGTGTTTGATTCGAAGACTAATGGCTTCCCCCAAAGTCTGTGCTCACTCATCTTCCTGCAGATTCTTCCTTGGGATTGGGACCTCGACACTCAAGTCTCCGGCGCTACTCTCGAATACCTAGCCGAACACATGAACCGCACGATGCACCAATACACCAACGACGACAACACCATCCGTCGAGATTACCTCCTCGACGTCAACCCTTCCTCTTCCCAGCGCGAACGGGGCGACGGCTTCAACATCATCGACGCACGCTGGATCGACGTCCGGAACGGCCTGTTCATCGACATCACCGGTTTGAGCGAGACGCATCCGGACATCCAGCCCGGCGTATGGAGCTGCAAAAACCTTCACCGATATAGGACGAAAGATCTATACCCGATGCGCGACAGCATGTTTGAGGGGGTACCGGCCAAGATCCCGTATGCGTACGATCGGATCTTGACTGAAGAGTACGACGTGAAGGCGCTCGTGGTGACGGAGTATCAAGGGTAAGACAATCTACTCAACCACCTCTTTCGCCCCAAGATGTTGACTCCAACGGTTGCTAGTCATCAATGGAACCCGGCATCGAAGGCCTGGTTGAGGAAGAACAAGCCTCTGGACGCCAGGGACGAAAAACAACATCCGTTACGCCCTCCACCGCGCATCCCGAGACACGTCAACCCACGATCCAACGGACCCCGTTTCAGCAATATATGGCGCTTGGTCCGTGGGTCATAACTCAGAGCAAGGGATACTTCTCCTTTCTTTCGTTGCGTCCTCAGAGATACCCGCTGAATCGCATTGCTACGGCGTTTATGTCGACACTCTAGATCCGTTGGTGGATCCCTCTTCCCGCGTGTTCGTCCGTTGTGGCAACGCGTGTCGGGCGCGGGCTGGGTGGACGGCTCTGGAAGTCTGAATCGTTGCAGCATTGAGAGATTTGGAGTCTCGAGAGGCAGTTCTCGGGTTGGAACCGGCGGAATCTGTCCTGTACCTGTATGGGTACTTGGGCCTTGGATTTTACTAGTGACCACCTTCACCGTGATGTGGAAACAACTCATGTAGTCTCGAAGGACGGCTGAGTATGTGATCACAACGGAGACATTGAACGAAGGATGCCATGGTCTTGTTCTGCAATCAATCTTATTATTGCCTTCGCTAAGCGTGCTATGGTAACCTAAACATCGTCCAAAATCCTATTGCCGTGTAAATGCTCGCTTACATCCGCTCCTGATATTCCTAATCCAAAATGCCCGGATTGCGTCAGCCAACGTCACGAAGGATGCCCATCGATACCGCCATGGCCCTGCTCCGCAGCCCTCTGCTTCCTCATCCTCTCCTCCGCCGCTCTCGCCAAGACATCCCTCCTACTAAGCTGCCCGCCCGCAGTACCGATCCCCGCACTCCCAGGCCCCCCAACACCAAGCACAAACTCCCCTCCACTCCAGCCCCCACCATCAACATGCTCCCCACCCCCATCCCCACCGTCCCCCGGCTCATAAAACACCTCCCCCGTCAAACTCCGCCCACCCGACCTCCAATCTCCCCTCTCCACTTCCCGCTCAATACGCCCGCACAAGTCCCAAAAATCCCGATCATGCTCGCCGTACACATTATGCGCCAACTCATGACACAGGGTGCGCCGGATAGTCTTGTAATCCCGATACCCGTCATAGGCGTCAGTGCGCAAGCGCAGCTCGATGACCTCGCCTCTGTTGCGGTTAAGGCCCAACGTCCGCCCGTCGTGCGTCGTGTGCGCGGCCGGGTCCATCTCGGTGAGGAGGCCGACGGAGAAGCGGTGGGCGGCCATGGCGGCGCGGATGCCGGCGTCGGCGGCGAGGCGGGTGAGGAAGGCGGTGGAGCGCGAGGGGTTCGGGAGGTAGGCGAGAGGTAGGATCGTGTGGAAGGTGTAGGTTGCTGCATCGTGGGCTTTGCGCACGTCGCGGTGGCGGGCGGGTGTGGCGGGTTTGAGGACGGGGTTGGAGTTGGTGTCGGCGCGGCGAGGGGGGGTGGTGGTGTCGAGGGTGTGGATTTCGGAGGGCGTGCTGCCGAGGAGAGTGATTTTCTTGGAGAGGAGGGTGGAGAGTGGGAGGGGGGAGGTGGTGAATGGGGGTTTGAGGAGGCCGGTTTTGGGCGTGATGAGGTATTTTTGGTGGGTGGGTGGGATGGAGAGGGAGGATGAGATGGTGGCGGAGAGATCGGTGGTTGTGGCGTTATGGGGGAAGGTGTAGGTCCGAGGTTTGCCGTGGTGGAGGATCGTGAGTTCGATGTTGGAGTCGGCGTCGGTGGTGGTTGGTGGCGCTGGTGATAAGCGCATGTTGGCTGGACTGGGAGTTCTGGTGTCTTCCGCCATTATTGTTGTGATTGTTGTGAAGGTGAGAGCGACAGGGTATTCATGGGGATTGAAAAGGTGCAAGGTCGTATGGACATGTTGTTCTGGATGGTTCTGCCTCCTCATGAGCTCCGTCTTTGTAATGGTAAGCCCTCATGACTAAGCACCTGTCAGATGCTCACCTTACCTTACCTTACCTACCTAGGTTAACGTACCTGGTACCTCAAGGTAAGCCGGTAAGGTAAGGTAAGGTACGTTTGTTGATCATAGGTATTTCATTTCCAATTATATTGGAGTCTGAAAAGTCATGGCCGGCTCATGGTGGTATAAGCCATGAGCTGCAGCTCGATCATTGCATCAAATGAACCAGATTTCTTCTTCCTCTTCCTCATCGATAGCTTATGCATCAGCCAATCACGCTCTACCAAGTTGCTATAACGTTAGACGAATGCGGTGAACTGACATTGAGATTAGGAGGCGCTTATTGCTCGCCAATCTTGTATTACATAATCTAGCGCTCCCACGGCGCTGCGCTGTGGGACAAAAGCCCCGTCATCACCGGTAAGGTTAGCTCGATTTATGAGCGTAACACCTTTCTCCAGAATCTAAGGTAGTGCTACAGTAAGTTAGTGCTGCTGCTGGAATCTTTACATCGACGAGGTGATATATCTGGCATTGAAGCTCACTTCTTTGCCATTTGTCGTCATATCTCATCGCATCTCCTCTGCTCATGTGGTCTTGAAGCATCCATCACTTGAACATGTCAAATCTGGAAAGCGATCGTTTACAAAGTTTGTTTGCAAATCTCCGCCCAGGCAAAAGCGATTCGCCTTCAGCCGACATCCGTCCACTCAATGAAGACAAGTACACTCAGAATCACAACGCATCTCATGTCGCTGCCCAGCCTCAGCGATTCTTTACCTTCGAACCTACTACATCTCAACCACAACCTCATGTGCCCATGATGAGTGCGAACAATCGATCTGCAAGTGCTTCGAAACCACACTCAGGCGACTCAAATGCCGACCGAACCGCCAGTCTACTGAATTTACTCAGATTCAATCAGCCTGCATCTAATACGGATGGAAGCGCGGCGCAGCAAGAGCACAAAGTCCAAGAACACGAGGTAGTCCCATCATCACCAGCCTCCACGGCCGCTCACGGGCAAAGGGGTCAGGCTACTCAGAATCCAGCTGGTCATGATATCTCCACATCCGACTTGGTTGCGTCGTTGATAGGCAAATCCTCATCTTCCACGCCACGGTTGAATACAACTGCACCGCCGGTACAGAATCTGTCGGAGCATTCGCGACCTGCCTCTGTAGCATCACCATCTCAGAACTCCCAAAATTTTCTCCTCAAGCTTCTGAACCAGACCAAGCCTTTGCAAAATGTGTCCCCATCTATCGCGCAGTCGGCGGGGCAGGTGCCATCCCCTAAAGAGCAAGACCATGAGGCGGTCCCTGACGACCTTGCGCAAGAGCTCGCGAATGTGTCTCTTGAAAAAGCACCATCTGGGTCGTCTGACTCTGGCGCACAGCGATCATCTGGCCGTACCGACTCTCCAATCCGAGTGTTCGGTGATGAACAAAGCGCTCAACCAACGCCATTCGAACCTCAGCAGGTGCCTAAAAAGAGCTCATTATTCACTTATGTTAATCCCTTCGAGCAGCTTGCGGCATCTTCTCCACGCAATCGTACCCCTCAAGCCGATAAGTCGCGGTCTGCAAGCACAACACCCGCGTTAGAGGTTCCCAAGCCCTCCAAGACAGCATCACACGATTCTAATAGAGATGGCCCCAAGCGAAAGACAAAAGAGACTCTACCTCGGTCAGAACAACCTACGTCGAGGAGGAAATTGACTCCATCCGGTGACGAGATAATGGCCAGTATTGAGTCGTCATCACCTGCTCTGCTTCCAGACGGTCGAAGCCAGGTTGAAGCTTTGCTGGGAATCGGTGTACCTACCAGGAGTGCGGAAACTGTGGCGGAAGCTCTGAACGAAGTTGGCGATAAGGTTAACAAGCAAATGGAAGCAGCCCTAGCGAAAGCCGAAGAGAGGAACGTTCAAGAGGGCGTGAAACGCCGAGAACAATCACAGGATACGGGAGCGACCTTCATTGACCTGGAAAAGAAAGTTCAGAACACTGCTATCGAGGTTAAGAAAGAGTTGGACAAGGCAGAGAATCAAGGTTTACTGGAAGAAGCTTTGTCAGAGCCTGTGGCGGAAGTCATTAAAGACATCATCGATGACGCTGCCCAAGGGACCTTGGCAGACAGCTGGGAGAGTGCCGATGGAGACGACAGCCCTACCAAGGATGGAAACGAGCGCGTTGTGCGAGTTTACAACTTTCCTATGCGTCCTTTCGTGACGATCAGCATCAAGTCAGAGGAGAAATCCGCAGTTGCGTTTCGAGACGACGCTATAATGGACATTGCTCGCCTCAAAAAGGAGTTTGATCAGATAGACCGTACGCTCGTGACAGCAACGACTAATGTTATAGTGTATGCCATGTCAAAGTACGGAGGATTGAGGATTATTAGGCAAGATGACGGCATGGACAAGCAAGTCTTTCGTTCCGCGCAGGATAGCATCTTCAACGTGACCATCTCGACAGGTGCTTCTGGAGGTCGTTCGTACAATACGCAGGCGGCCATTGCGACTGGAGTTAGTGGCTCTGTCTATTGGATTCTGCTTTCTCAGGACGGACAGGACCTATTTGAGAATGAAAACATGGAAAAACAGGGTCTTGTCTTCCCACCAACCCCAGCACACGATGACAATTCCTCCGGAGGCCAGCTAAAAACGAGAGCGAAGAAAAGCAGTCGACATCCAGAGTTCTTCGCAATTGGGCGTGGCAAGTCCATACACATCGTTTGGCCATTCGTTGCTGGGAATTCCAACTTCGGTGTCGAGGGCAAGGCTCGAGTGGTTGATACCGAAAAGCTCTTCAAGGAGCGGACTCTGAAAATCACCACTGGCAAAGCTGGAAAAGATTTCACCTTCAGTGAAGACGATACCTTAATCGTTTCCTTGGACAAAGCTGGGAAAATGAAGCTTTGGGACATTCGCGACTTGGTTGATGAAGCGAACGCAACTGCAGACAAGATTGCCCCCATCGACGTCAAGACGCCGCTCCTGACGTTCAACACAGTCGCGCCTGCTGAGAAATCCTGGCCTACCTCTGTGCAATTCGTCGACAAGGTTCGGCCGTACGCGAAAGGCACTGCTCTTCGGTATCTCGTTGTCGGGATGAAGCAGAATCATACTCTGCAACTGTGGGATTTGGGATTAGGTAAAGCCGTCCAGGAGCTCAACTTTCCTCATGCCAAAGAATCCGATGGTATCTGCAGTGTTGCGTATCATCCAGCATCTGGTATCATAGTTGTTGGCCACCCAACTCGAAACTCGATCTACTTCGTTCATCTATCAGCTCCCAAGTACAATCTACCCGCAATGTCTCAGTCAAAGTTCGTGGAACTTCTTGCTCAGAAAGACTCAACGCTTCCTAAACCCGACGCAACTGCCATAATGAGTGGTATAAGAGAAATCTCCTTTGCGTCTAAGGGACAGCTGCGAAGCGTCGATTTACTTCCGGTTGCGAACGGCTCGGGCAGTGGACCTGACCGTAATGACGATCAAGTCTTATTCGAATTATATGCTATGCATTCTAGAGGTGTGACGTGCCTTAGCATAAAGAGAGCGGATCTTGGCTGGAGCAAAGACAACAGGGTCTTGCACCCCGTGGACGCCGAGGAAAAGGGTGTGGTCAGTGTCAATGACCTTCGCGAGCAGAATATCGGGCCATTCAGTGAACCTTCTTCGGTCAACGGCGATCAGACTTCACCGCCGGAACTATCAGCTACGCCAGCCAATAAACAAGGTCAGCGGGATATTACCAGAAAATCGACTCTTGAAACTCCCAAGCCCATAAACCATCGAATCCAATCTACTGGTAATGCCTCGGTGCTCTCGGATGCTGCTAGCGCAGTGAACGTGACGCCTGTTGTAGCATTAAACGGGTTTCACGATAAGCAAGCGAAGCCGGTAGAGAAACTCGAGAAGAAGAAGAAGAAACGTGGGGCTGCGCCGGAAAGTGTAACGCGTTCAGACGACGCGTCTACTGTCCTCACACAACCCACCTCTTCGACTTACGCGACTGCTGCACAGAGGGCTCTGTCACCAGTAACTTTACCTCCATCCCCTTCCAACAAGACACCAAGCCAGACAGTCTTATCGAAAGCAAGGTCCATTACCGCGCCATCTTCACACCTCAGCTCAATGGAGAATCAAACCAAGGCTTCAATTCCTCATGGCGAGTCCATCAGTCTTGGGATATCTGGCGAGTTCCTGGACAAGGAGCTCAAGAAGATCGAGAAGGGCGTTCTGGCAGAGTTTAACAAAGTCATTGGCCATGAGTTGAACTCGCTGTACCGTCGCTTCGACGAGGACAAGCGCGTCCAAGATGCTGCTGGTGCTGCCAAACAAGATGCAATACTTCGCCTTGTCTCCAGCACACTCTCGGATAATGTAGAGAAGAGTCTCGCTCGTATCATTACGTCGAACATCCAGCAAGTGGTTCTCCCATCAATTGCGGACGTCACTTCGTCAACGCTCGACAGGAAACTTCAGGAGGTCGTTTCTCACCACGTACATCAATCCATCCCTCGTGAGTTACGAGCGGCGCTTCCGGAAGCCATCAGCAGAGCCATGCAAAATCCAGAAGTTCTACGCGTCATCTCGGATCTCGTCGCGAACAAAGTCGCAGCACACGTTGAAAGCGAATTCTCTTCCGTTCTTCACAGCACCATATCACCAGCCTTCAAGAGTCTCGCGGTTGGTGCTGCTCAGAGAATGACTGGTGAGGTCGAACGTCGTGTCAGCAAGCAGATCCATGAAGCAGACGCTCAACGCTACAACGACAGCCTCAAGATCGACCAACTAACAAATCTCGTTCGAGGACTGTCCGAGACCATCCATACCATGGCAACCGCGCAGTCCGAGTTCCAGCACGAATTCTTGAAGCTGCAGCGGCAAGTGGCCCAGGGTCGCCAGGATAGTACTAGTAACGCCGCGTCCAGTCATCACCCACAGGTATCTGCGGAGCCCAGCGATCATCGTTCTCCGCCTCCAGCGGTACAAAAGTCGCCCGAGGAGGAAGAACTCGAAGCAATCATTTCACTCATGAACGAAGGCCGTTACGAGGAAGGAACGATTCGGGTCAGTCGTGCTGTTATATTCCAACCATCGTAGTAAGAAGGCTAACCTTCTCTAGTGGCTCCAATCTACTCGACAAGTTGAGCTATTCGATCAATTCTTTGCTCGCTGTAGCCCCGCATATCTGCAGCAACTCACACCACTGATTGCACTTTCTGTGGGGGCTGCCGTAACGAACACGCTCGAGACTAACGTCATGGAACGCCTCACCTGGCTTGAGACTGTTTTCAGTACCATTAATCCAAGGGTTTGTCCAAGCTATCCTGTTGCTTCCCGAAAATCTTGCTAACGCGAGTAGGATCCTGAGATACGGGAAGTCGCGCCTAAGATTATGGACGTGCTGACCCAGCGACTTGAGGGCCAGTTCATGTACATCGCCGAAGCTAATGCTCACGATCCGGCTCTCCGCAAGATTCCGCCGTTGACGAGACAGGCGAGGGAGCTGAAAGCTCGCGTCAACTGACCAAAGGCTGCGGAATACTATGTATCAATTCGTTCGTTGTGTTCGGTCGTCTGGGCTAGTGTACCTCGCAATGGGGTTCAGTTCATCGGTCTCCTCGATGATCAATACCAGGCAATGTTACGCACTTCTTTCCCAGTATCTACAAGATAATCACGGCTGCTTGTCGAATCGCTTCGGCCCTTTAATCCAACTCCATCGCACCTTCGAGGTGGCTTCTGATCCTCCATGTATTTGTCACTGTCGTTCCGTGTTGATACCTCCGAACTTGTACCCCTTTGCTTCCGTTCCTACAATCAAAAAGCTTGCTCTTATGATAGCGACCTTTAATACATCAGTTCACGAGGTTCTTTTCGTCCGAGATATCCACATTGAGGGGAACGATGATGGCAGTTCCGCTCGATTCATGATGGATAGGTGATCGTTCAGGTAGAGCTCTGGCCTTGGGCCATCGCCAGTCTTTTTTAGGGCTGCGGGTTCGTGACGGGGAGAGTGCTTAGGATAGGTGTCTCAAGCTGTTTCAGTTTAGGAATTCGATGTCTATTTGTTCTAATGATATCCTATCTATCATGGTACGGTGCTGTTGTCGTCCTGTAGTTGGACGAAGGCAGATTGGAGAAGCCGCCACGGCAGAACTCCTTGAAATAAGCAAACAACATCAGGCCTCTCTAAAGGAAACGTCAGTACTGATACGTAGCACCCTCCGAGTCCGTAACTCGAACCTTACGTAGTAGCAGAGCGTGAAGTCTGAATACGTATACAGGCCACCCACCAACAGACAGCAGACGCACACTCTTTATACTGATAAGAGCAGGCACGGTGATACCCGAGGTAAGGCGTGGTATCTGGTAATCATACTCGTATCCCGCGCCGGCGGTAGTGGGAGGAAGACGCTGGTCTTGAGGTACAGATGTGTCAGGGTTGCTGTCCGATGACGTTAGTGCAGACTCGAGAGATTAAGGGAGGTTTGCTTTACCACCTACGAAGAGAACTGGGGTACTAGGGCTGAGGCGGTTAGGTACAAATATGTTTCTGAGTGGAGATGTGGATAGAAGAGACGCGACGGAGAGGTGAGGGTCAGAGGAACAGAAGGACACCAATGGTGCAGACGTCAGGGCGTGGTGGGGTTTGGGAGCGGAGTGGGTGGAACGGGCCGTTACGGTGTAGAGAATAAATAGGTGCATGCTGGGTCCTCTGCGCTCCGTCTAGCTTCTGGGCTGGATGTGAGACTGATGGAGCTACTTCTTTGACTCTTCTATTAGGAAGTCAAACGATGTTTCTGTTCATGGAGGTAGGCAAACGGCAGGGCAAAGGTTGGAATATTCCCTCTCCGTCTGAACACGGGACTGTAACACTGTCGGATGCTGGCTTACGGGAAATTGAGGACGGTAGTTGTTCGTGGAGGTACGGTTACGCACGACTGAACTGAAACAATTTTGAGCATGATGGCTAATAGGGAACAGAGCCAACCTTTTGAGCATTTGCGTTGTGGTAAGCCGGTTTGCGGTTGACTTGCACTTCAGGACACCTTGACAGTTCGATTCTGCAATGATTTTGCTATAGAATTTGCCTTTCCAGTACGCCAATCTCCATGGAAGGACTGGAAGCTGCCATAATTGAAAGAGAATAAGATGATCGCAAGGCCGACGTTCTGTGCGCTAGATAAGGATAAGATCATGTTGATTGTCAATGATATTTTGTGCTAGATGGTATGAAGGAACGACAACGAGAGTAAATCAGAACATACGCTCCATTCAGGGGCTTGAATTGCCAGAAGCTCCCTTCAAAACGTGATGTTGTGGTCGTCTCCGGACTTGGTACGAGACCAGGACAAGCTAGAAAGAAGTCTGCTTTTCCTTGTGCATCACTCGCGCCAAGTCAAGTTGAATGGTACCGTTGATCTTGGCATGGGCGTCCTTAGCAAACTCTCGAAGGCTGGTCTGAAGCTTCTTTATGCTCGGATCGTTCACCTCTACAACCACGAATTGACGGTCGTAATCCTTCACGATCAAGTCGAAGACGGCCTCAACACCCCTTACCAATTCTTTCTGTTGCTTTTTGAGCCCTTCCTTGAATAATTTCTTGACTTCGTCGTGGATGTGTTCGAATGGTCTGCGACTGTCTATCTCATTTTTTATCAACGTACGTCTGGCGCGATGGGATCCATTACCTTGCTTCTCATTTAGCACTGGCGTACATGAAAGTCTTCTGCGTGGGAAACGTACCAGCCAAGTTTCCGCATTTCGCATAAATTGGATTCATGACTTGAGGCAGGAACGCATCGCCTGAGCCATCATCGGCTACCGCATCTACTTTGACAGTCCTGATACCCTTAGTGGGCCGGCTTCTGAGAAATGTACGAACGTGCTTACCTGCTAAGCTTGTCCATCTGCTTTGCCAGGCCCTCAAAGCAGGTACGGAGCATCACTTTCTTCGGCTAGAAGTGATGCCATGAATGGATCCATAGGTAAGACTGAAGCTCCTGGTTTGGCTGCAGTGCAGGCATTATGTCAGTTATTAAATGAGTACGGGGCATCATCCTAAATGAGAAAGATCCTCTTACATTTTAAGTCTTCACGAATGTTGTCTACCGAGGCGGTCAAGCGTTCAATACATTCTTCCACAGACTCCGCCCAAGCAGCATCGAAAGCTCTCCATGGCTTCTCCAGGTCATCGGCCACAGGTTCCAAGAGCTGGGCGTTCCAAGACACGTAAGGTTTTGACTTGGTTGCATAACTTCCGTTATGGCGACACCACGCTGCATATGTACGAGAATTCCACTAAAGGTTCGTTAGTTGATTCAGTTCATGATGCCTATCACCTAAGAGAAGGGTACTTTCAAGTGCCCATCTCTCGATTGTTGTCCTTCCCTTATCTATCCAAGTCTCGATCGATTCGCCTACAACAGTATCAGCAGGTATCTAGAAGTATCTCTGTTGTTCGAACACACCGATCTTTTCAACGACACATATTGTTAGGTGAGACATTATGTCTTCCACGAGACAGGTGATATCCTTTTCAGCGGCCTGTAGACCAGATAAGTATCCAAGTATGCTTGACCAAAGGTGAGAATACTTCGCGAGGCTTTAGGATGATCTGCCGCAGCTCATTTCGTCTCTTGGAAGCTGATTTCATACTCCACATTTCGAGGGAGCTAATGATGCAAGGCAATGGACCCTCACAGTGTTGTCTCAGGGTGTTGAGCTTGCTCCAAGCTGGTAGCTGAAGGCTGAAACCTCGAAGGGCAGGAATGCCAGTAGAAGATATTGTTATCGGAATATAATCCTCGCTGTACCCTTCAAGATGGCGTGCATAGTCTGCGTTCGAAACACAGTAAACATCCAAAGAGTTGTTACCTAGTTCCAATTCCTTGTACTTCTTTCGCATATTACTTGCGACTTTTTTATTGCGCAACTGCATGAGATTCTCAGAGCATCTGAACCCAGAAGTTGTCAGAAGCCCAGACAGAGTAGAAATGACTAACACTAACTCACAAGGTTCTCAAAACCCTGACCTTAAGACTTCACTCGGCAGTTAGCCCTGATCTAATAAATGCCTACCATCCCAAAGCTTACGCAAGGGTCTGCTTTTGCTCCAAATCTCCATTCTTAGATTTCCCTCTCATACCCTTCATCCTTGTGATGACATCATTGAGCTCCGCCTGAGTAGCCGCCGAAAAGTTCATGAGTCTCTTATGCTCGATTTCATCAATGACTGTAGTGGCAACATCACGGACACTTGTTTTGTTGTTGATATCCTTCATAGTAAGCTCAATTCGGCTCCAGGGCTTCCGAGTCTTACATCTGAGTAAGTACAAACTAGTGCTTGGTTGCCGCCGTGGGTCTTAGAGCCCTCCTTGAGCTTTTGGTGAACAAATTTGTCGGTGACTACCCGTTGAATCTGTGATACAAGGTAAAGGAAATCACACTGGCGTTGGTATCTTTTCGTTGTTTGGGTTCTGACAAGGTTTGTATCGGAAAGTCCTAAGAGCATACAATTAGCTCAACCCTAATAACAGAAATGCAGCCCTACCTGGAAGATCGGCAAGCACCAGGCCTTGTTGCAAAAGTGGGCATGCCAGACCGACTCTAAGACAGCATCAGCCTTCAGTCCCCAGGGGGTCCAAGCCATAGTATTACCGGACCACTTCAACAAGGGGCCAGGGTGAAGGAGTAGGGTTCTCTCCTTCTAGGGTGCTGACAGTCTTCGCAAAAGGCTCTACCTGGTTTGCGAGCTCCACAACTGTAAATGCCTGACGACGCACACTACCATCCTTCATTTTATATTTGGACACCATAGCACCAGTCCAGGTAACGAACCTGTCCAGGAGGTATTTGTTTCCTTTGTCTCTTCCACACTGCAGGAAGCAAGAGGTAGAATCGTCGTCCATAAATTCTGGGCGGTCAGCAAACAACGCTTGGAAGACTTCAAGTGCAGTATTGTATCGACCCTCGGATTCATCAAGCGCATCTTCATCAAGATCCTCACGTAGTTCGGAATGATATCGGCAGTAATCGTCTACATGGCTTTCAAGAATACTCTTTCGCCTTTGCGCGTCGAAGAAGACAATTTCCGCCGCAAATGGAGTGTCTTGCTGGGGCCAAGCTTTTTGATATTCAATCACGACACTTGTGCAGGCACTGCCGGATGAACCCTAAGAGCGAGTGAGTTTGGTTTTAGAACAGACTGAGATCCAGGGATGCGCACTTCAGAAGCTAGGCCGGGTGTATCAAGCAGTGAGTTGATTAGAGAGCTTTTCCCTGGTGAAATTCAACGTCTTATCAGACAGGGAGAATCGATCAATGAACATACCTGTACCCGAGTCACCAATAAGAGCAACTTTCCTATCTCCTGGATACTTAATTTGCTGCAGAGATATCGCTTGCTCAAGCAGCTGAGCAGTCTCGGCATCCTTATACTTGGCCGTCTGTAGAATGTGAATGGCATCTGCAATGATACTGTATCGAGATTGCTCTATTGACTTGAAAAGTGGATGGTAGGCGGGTAGATCCGGTAACCGCTCCTCTGCAGAATCGTAATGGGTGTCCATGTTGGAAATCATGTCCATGACTTTCTCATTGATGGCTTCCATGTACTCCGCGTCTCCGTCTTCATCTTCGTCGTCGTCCTCCTCTGAATGTTCCTCATCGGCGTCTGCATTTTCGTCACCTGGGTCTTCAAGACCTTGCGTTAGAACCGGACTCGGAGCATCAACTACAGGTCCTGAAGATACAAACAGGCCAGCTTCATCCTTCACACGGGTCTTTCTTGTCGGATCCGACACACCAGAGGTATTGTTGCTTCGCCCAGTTGTAGACATTGCCGCTAGGCGTCAGCTGCAGGTTTGAGCTGTGCATCCAAGTTTTCGAGTTGTATGTTAGGATACTGATGACCACACCCTAAAGAGTGAAGTGGTTCATCAGAATAATCAAGAGATTGCAAGACGGAAGTGATGTTTAGATGAGCTGCATCCAACAATAAACTAGAGAGGAAACCTCCTTGTGAGTGATGTTCGAGGTAAGTGGACCTGTGATGAGTGCGTTCGAAGGTAATTTAAAGGATGTTCTTCAGCAAATGAGCCAGTGTTGGTGCGTGAGGCGGATGTAATAAGCAATTTCAGATTGAAGTAGACAGTGATAGAACTTGACCAAGTACGAAAGCATGCGCTTCAGATAAATGAAGGCTATCAAAACGGCAGTAGTAGGGTAAGGTCTCCGTAGAGGAAAAGCTTGAATATCAAATCTTCTTTGAAGAGAGGATTATCAGGATGACCATGCTATTGTCTAAAAGCATTGCTACTTCTTGACATTGTATGGGCCCGGTAGAAAAAAGTGCGTAAACACGATATGAATAATTAGACGAGCCAGTGCACTGAGTATTTCAAAGCCTTGTCCATCAATGTAAAGGGTGCTGCGGTGAAGCTCATGATTGAAGTCTTTCAAGCCAGTAGTCTTGTGTAGCAATGACACAATTTGAGTTAAGATCCGTTCTCAAAAAGACAGAGAATGATGCTGTAGCTGTACTGCGGGCAGTAGCTGCCGGTTTCGATGTAGGAGCTGGGCGGTCTCAGTCGAGCGATTTTTCCTAATTGCCCAAAGTACATACAGCGGATCCTACAAAGTTGGCTCCAGCACTCACGCAACTTTTTTTTTGAAACTTCTTCAAAATCAAGCTCAAACAACAGCATTTTGATGTTAAAATCACAACTAAACACTTATTTCTATAAA
>JAABUY010001426.1_pt1 | contig 32269 bp, 26 predicted proteins | sample 5560271 | NCBI WGS metagenome assembly JAABUY01 (sample SAMN10711886, study PRJNA513374) | rock metagenome | isolation source: Antarctica rocks | place: Antarctica: Victoria Land, University Valley | reverse complement strand
GGCCGAATGCACCGGGGCAAAAAAGGTAAAAGTTGAGGGCAACCCCGATCCGAAGCACATCAGCACGTCGTTTGTGGAGCGCAGCAATCTTTCAATCCGCATGGGCAACCGTCGCATGACGCGACTCACCAATGCGTTTTCGAAGAAAGCAGAGAACCATGCGCACATGATGGCGGTCTATTTCATGCATTACAATTTCGTGCGCATCCATCAAACTTTGAAGATCACTCCGGCTATGGCAGCTGGGGTCACTGCTAAGCTTTGGGAGATGGCCGACTTAGTTGCTGTTTTGGAAGCATGGGAAGCAGAGGCGGAATGAACAAGCTTTTCTATGGCGACAACCTCGCGGTGCTCCGGGAGCACGTCAGGGACGAGTCGGTCGACCTCGTTTACCTGGATCCACCGTTCAATTCCGCCGCGTCCTACAACGTGCTGTTCCGATCGTCTGGCGGGGAGAAGTCGCAAGCCCAAATCGAGGCTTTCGAGGACACATGGCACTGGAACGAATCAGCCGAACTAGCCTTCTCCGAAGTCGAGGCGAACCGCGTCAACAGCCAGCCCGCGACCATGCTCCGGGCGATCCGCTCAACGCTCGGCGAGAGCGACATGATGGCGTATTTGACCATGATGGCAATTCGCTTGGTTGAGATGCGCCGGGTCATGAAAAGTACTGGCTCGCTCTACTTGCACTGCGATCCGGTCGCCAGTCATTACCTCAAGATCGTGCTGGACGCTGTGTTTGGAGCCGATCGGTTTCTAAGTGAGATTATCTGGAAACGAACAAGCGCACATGCAAATGCTACTCAGAGCCTTGGAGCCGTTCATGATGTGATTTTGCTTTACAGCAAGAGCAAGAACGTTGTGTGGAACCAGATTTATGTAAAATACAGCAAGGAATATACAGACGAGCATTTCGTCCATAGAGATGCAGACGGTCGACTATTTAGACGTGCTGATTTACGTAATCCAGGAGTTCGGCCGAACCTGACATACAATTACACAGCGAGCAACGGGAGAACTTACAAACCTCACCCAAATGGGTGGGCGATATCGTTGGAAAACATGAAAGAACTTGATCGGCAAAACCGATTGTTTTTCCCCGCCAAAGAGGATGCGAGGCTACGGAAAAAGATTTACCTCGATGAGAGCCCTGGCGTTCCGCTTGCTGACGTTTGGGACGACCTTCCCCCTATTCATGCGAGTGCACAGGAACGGCTCGGCTACCCTACGCAGAAGCCCGTCGCGCTCCTTGAACGCATCATATCAGCATCGTCCAATCCCGGCGACGTGGTGCTCGATCCTTTCTGCGGATGCGGCACCACGATCCACGCGGCTCAAAAGCTCGGGCGCCCATGGCTCGGGATCGATGTCACGCATCTCGCCATCTCGCTGATTGAGCGGCGCCTGAAGGGTGCCTTCCCGGACCTCCTCTATGAGGTGGTGGGCACGCCGCGCGATTTGGCGGGCGCCCGCGACCTAGCCGAGCGGGACAAATATCAGTTTCAATGGTGGGCAACATCGCTCATCGATGCCGTTCCGGCCGGCGGCAAAAAGAAGGGCATGGATCGGGGCATCGACGGCTATCTCAATTTCCGAGACGAAGCCGGCAAGCCGGCGTTCGGGGTGGTGTCGGTCAAGGGCGGGGAGTCGAAATCACCGGACATGATCCGCCTGCTTAAGACCGTCGTGGATCGCGAGAGAGCCGCGCTAGGCGTGTTCATTAGCCTAGCCGAGCATACCCGCGAGATGACGCGGGAAGCGGCCTCAGCGGGCTTCTATGAGACGGGTGGACGCAAGTTCCCGAAGATCCAGCTTTTCACGATTGCCCAGTTGCTCGACGGTCGAAAACCGGAGGTGCCGTTCGGTCACGTCGAGGGATTCAGGAAAGCCCCGCGGGAGCGGGAGGGGGAAAACCAGACAAAGCTCCTCTAGCGCGCCATAGATCAATGAGCCGGAAGGCAGCATCCAGAGAGCAAGCCTTTCCTAGAACCTCAATCCCCTTCAAACCGGGCTGATCAGAGGTCTCGAAAACGAAATACCCGCTAAACCCTAGATGTTCAGCGCCTGCTTCAAGAACCGTTTGACGCGAGAGGGTAGCAACATGAATACTACGGCCGCTTTCAATCTCGGTGCTCGCTAGAACGTCATCCATGGCCTTCTCTCCCCCGTCTCCCCGTCCCACCCCTCGCGTCTCGGTGAACGACCTTGCCCTCTATATGGTGTCGTCCGAAACAGCGAAAATGAGCATCATTCGACGCAACGCCGGACCGCAAGCCCCGACCGTGACACGTTACCGCGACGTCCGCCCCATCCTGTGTTCATACCTCTCCGATCCGTTGCGGGGCTTGTCGCCGATCGTGACCGCTGAAGCGACCTTTCAGCACCGATCGCAAGACCCTGCCGAGTCCATTCTTCGGCAGGACGATGCTAGGCAATCGATCGAAGTCCTACACGCTATCCAAAGTATGAGGAACACGCTAGGGGGATTCGATTTCCACCTGGCGCCTCGCACACAGCTACGGCTCAATCTCTCAGGAGTTGAAATATCGGTTCGGGCCGATCTTCTTGTCCATGGAAACACCCGGGGCGTTGATCAATTTGGCGCTGCGATCCTCCGCATGACGCAGGACGATGCGGAAACCAATGCTGCCAAGGCGAAGCGTCGGGAGATGGGCCTTTATGTCGCGACGCTCGCTCGGCTTCACGCTGAACACAATATCAGCACGGACCGAACGGTTGCGAACAGGCTGTGCATGTCGATCGACGTTCAGCATGGCGAAGCGTTTCAGGCGCCCGAGTCAAGCACGCGACGCATCAACGACCTGCAGAACGCGTGTCGGTTCATCGCTGCTTTGTGGGACTCCGTTTAGCCCTCCAGCATCGATTTCAAACTGTACCACTACCAGATTTTTCGTTGCATCAGCCCGAGCCAGCACCCATGACCAGCCCCGCCCGAACGCTCCGCCTCCAGCCGCAGGACAATGTCGTCGTGGCGGTCGACGTGCTCCAACCCGGGTTGCCGACCGCGGCGGGCCTCGCGCCCACCGCCCGAGTGCCCAAGGGCCACAAGATGGCGACCACGTCGATCGCGGCGGGCGCGCCGGTGCTGAAGTTCGGCCAGATCATCGGTTTCGCCACGCAACCCATCGCGCCCGGCGACTGGGTGCACGAGCATAACCTCGCGATGGGCGGCGACTTCGACCGCGACTACCAGTTCACCGAGGGTGCGCGGCCCGAGACCGTACTGCCTGTGGAGCAGCAGGCGACGTTCCAGGGTTTCCGCCGCGCCGACGGCCGCGCCGGCACCCGGAACTACCTCGCGATCCTCACATCCGTGAACTGCTCGGCCTCGGTGGCGCGCTTCATGGCCAAGGAGGTCGAGCGTTCCGGGGTTCTCCGCCACTACCCCAACATCGACGGCGTCATCGCGCTGGTGCATGGCACGGGCTGCGGCATGGCCGACCGGGGGCCGGGCTTCGAGGCGCTGAAGCGCACGCAGTGGGGTTACGCCACCAACCCCAACATCGCCGGCGTGCTGCTGGTGGGGCTCGGCTGCGAGGTGTTCCAGATCGGCCGCATGAAGGCCGAATACGGCTTGGGTGAGGGCGCGCACTTCCAGACCATGACGATCCAGGATTCGGGCGGCACCCGAAAGACCGTCGAGGGCGGGGTCGCGCGGCTCCGCGCCATGATGCCCGACGCCGACGCGGCCCGGCGCGAGACGCTTCCCGCGTCGGAGCTCGTGCTGGCCCTGCAGTGCGGGGGCTCGGACGGCTACTCGGGCATCACGGCCAATCCGGCGCTCGGCGCCGCGGCCGACATCCTGGTCGACAACGGCGGCACCGCGATCCTGAGCGAGACACCCGAGATCTACGGGGCCGAGCACCTCTTGACGCGCCGCGCCGTGAGCCGCGAGGTCGGCGAGAAGCTGGTCCGCACCATCCACTGGTGGGAGGATTATACGAAGCGCAACGGCGGCGAGATGAACAACAATCCGTCGCCCGGCAACAAGGCCGGCGGCCTCACCACCATCCTGGAGAAGTCGCTCGGCGCCGCCGCCAAGGGCGGCACCCGCAACCTCGCGGCCGTCTACGATTATGCCGAGCGCGTCGCCACCCCGGGCTTCGTGTTCATGGACACGCCCGGCTACGATCCCGTTTCGGCCACCGGCCAGGTGGCGGGCGGCGCCAACGTGCTGTGCTTCACGACGGGGCGCGGCTCGGCCTATGGCTGCAAGCCCACCCCCTCGATCAAGCTCGCCACCAACTCCGACATGTTTCGCCGCATGGAGGGCGACATGGACGTCGACTGCGGCGACGTGCTCGACGGCGTCTCGATCGAGGAGAAGGGCCGGCAAATCTTCGCCCGCATCCTCGCCGTGGCGTCGGGCGAACGCTCGAAGAGCGAAGCCCTCGGCTACGGCGACGCCGAATTCGTGCCCTGGCAGATCGGCGCCACCATGTGAGGGGAACGCGAGGTCGGGGCGAGAGGCCAGCATTCAGGTCTATCGGTCGCCTCGCCTCGATGCGACGCTTGTGATCACGGCCCATCACGGCGGCGTGTCCTTTCCGCAACGCCCGGCGGCGGACGCGATCAGCCGCTTCGATCCGCCTTGCGTCTCGGAGCGCTCCCGGGCTTTGTCGGACGACCCTTCCCGCCATCCCGGTGCTCATGCGGTTCGCCTGTTCGCGCTCGTCCCTCCGTCGCGCGCTCGCCCTCGCCCTGGCAGCGACCCTGCTAACCCCCCCGCCGCTCCGCGCCGCGCCGACCGCCGCCGCCGGGGAGTCGGTCGCGCAGGCGCTGTGCCGGGTCATCACCACGGCGGCCACGGACCGGAAGATCCCGGTCGACTTCCTGACCCGGCTGATCTGGCAGGAATCGAGCTTCCGGTCCAAGGCCACGAGCCCGGCCGGCGCGCAAGGCATCGCCCAGTTCATGCCCGGCACCGCCCAGGAGCGCGGGCTGGCGGATCCGTTCGATCCCGAACAGGCGGTGCCGGCATCGGCGGCGCTGCTCAGCGAACTCGCTGCCCGCTTCGGCAATCTCGGGCTCGCGGCCGCGGCCTACAACGCCGGCCCTGCGCGCGTCGCGAACTGGATCGCCGGGCACGGCGGGCTGCCGCTGGAGACGCGCGACTACGTGGAGCGCATCACCGGGCGATCGGCCGAGGACTGGGCCGAGGACGCCAGGACCCACGTCGGGAACGCTCCCAAGGTCGATCCGCAATCCTGCATCCAGCTGGCCTCCGCGCTGCGGACGACGCCGCGGCGCGCCGGAACCGCGGTGGCCGAGGCGCCCTTCGCGCCCTGGGGCGTGCAACTCGCCGGCAATTTCTCCAAAAACCTCGCCCTCGCGAGCTTCAGCCGCGCCCGGCAGAGCTATGCGGCGATCATCGGCGACGTCCGCCCGATGATCATCGGCACGCGGCTGCGGACGCGCGGGACCCGGGCCTTCTACCGCGTCCGGGTGCCGGCCGCGACCCGGCAGGAGGCCGAGGTCCTCTGCGGCCGCATCCGCGCGGCGCACGGCGCTTGCGTGACGCTGCGGAGCTGACGCGCGAGACAGGTGAGGGAACGGAAAACCTCGGAGCGCTCTCGGCACCCCGCAGGGCCAGCGAAGCGCGGCCCGAAACGACAAAAGGCCCGCCAGTACATCCGTGGCGGGCCTTCGATGCCTCTTGCACGAGACCAACGACGGTCGTCGTCGATCGAAACCTTCTCGGCGCGTGCTACAGCGCGGCCCGGCATCAGTGCAGGAAACGGGGCCGCCAGTACATCCGTGGTCGACCTGCCGTTTCGTTCGGCTCGAAGACAGAGATGGGGATGTGGCGCCGGAATACAAGCAGGCCGGAGCGGCGGAAGACCCGGTGCCGGCTCAGGCCGGCACGATCGCGGCCTTGCCGATCGGCGCCGCGGGTGCGTCGTGGCGGCCCGTGTTGCCGAGTGCCTGTGCGGCGCCGCCCAGGTCGCCTGCGGTGCCGGCATCGGCGTGGGCCGCCTGGACGCAGGCGTCGACCGCCTCCTTGAGGGTCGAGGTGTAGACATCCGCCCCCACGACGTTCCGCGTGCGCTGGGCGTCCTCTTGTGTCGCGGGCCAGAGCCCCACCAGGATCGGCACGCCGGGCAGGCGCTGACGCAACCGCCGCATCAGGTAGTGAAGATTGGCGGGGCTGCCGGAGATCTCCAGGTAGCTGACGCAGACCATGGCGACCCCCTCGGGGTCGAGCATGCCGATCGAGCGGCGCGATGCCAGGCCGTGTGGCGCGACGCGGGCGCCGAGCCCGTGCTTGCCGAGCAACTGCGCCAGCATGCACGAGGCCGCCTCGTCGAACGGTCCCCGGCCGGCGAGGCACAGCACGGGAGCCTTGCCGCGCCAGTTCGGCGCCAGGAGCGGCGCCACCGGCGCGTCGGCCTTGGGTGGTTCCGGCGCCGGCACGGCGCGCTCGGCGCGGGACGCCAGCGCACTTGCAGCAGCCTTGTCGTCCGGGTGGGGTTCGCGGTCGTCGTGGTCGGCGAAGTCGGCGACGAGCGATTGCACGTTGTCCATGATGCGCTCGACCTTGTGGGCCGACAGCGCGCCGCGCAGGGCGTCATTGGTGGCGAGCTGCAACCCCTTCGTGGCGACCTCGTCGTAATAAGCCGTTAGCGAGCGTTCCTTCAGGAGCAACTCCGCCTGATGCTGCGCCTCGTCGGGATCGTCGGCCAGCATGCGCTGGTAGAAGTTCTCGACCGGCGTCAGCGCCGGGCGGTCGCCCAGCATGACGTCGAGGAATTCGAGCCTGTCGACGTGCCGGCCCAGCACCACGAGGCACAGCGTCATCGGGGTCGAGAGCACGAGGCCGATCGGCCCCCAGAGCCAGGTCCAGAAGATGGCCGCGATCACGACGGCGGCGGGCGAGAGCCCCGTGGAATGGCCGTAGATCAGCGGCTCGACGACCTGTCCCGTGACGGATTCCACCACGACGAAGAGACCCAGCGTCCAGAGCACGAGCGACCAGCCCGGATCGACCGCGGCCGCCAGCGCGGCCGGAAGGATCGCGGCGATGACCGGGCCGATGTAGGGGACGAAGCGCAGCAGCGCCGAGGTGACGCCCCACAGCGCCGGCGACGGCACGCCGACGAACCAGAGCCCGATCGCCACCACGGTGCCGAAGGTGGCATTGATGGCGAGCTGGGCCAGGAAGTATCTGCCGAGCCGCCGCCCCGCATCGTCCATGGCGAGCGTGGTGCGGTGCAGGTCGCTCGACCCGAACAGGCGGATGAGCCTGTCGCGCAGGTCCTCCTGCTGCATCAGGATGAAGACCGCCACGATAACGACGATCAGGAAAGTCGACAGCGGGTCGACCATGGGGGCCAACACCGTGCGGGCGAGTTCCACAGCCGAGGTGGGCGGCGGTTGCACCTCGACGAGCTGCGGCTTCGGCATGCCGGCGACCGACGCCGCGTCGGTCGGGGTTCCCACGGCCGGCTTGGCGCCGCGGCCGAGTTGCTGGTCTAGTCTGCTGGTCAGCACGGCGAGGCGGCCGAGCGTCATGCCCTGGACCGCTTCCACCTTGCGCTGGATCGTGGCCGTGTAGCGCGGCACGTCGGCCGCGATGCCCGCGACCTGCACCCCGATGATGCCGCCGATCGAGCCGATGACCCCGAAGGCCAGCAGGACGGCCAGCAGCACGGCCGCGACATGGGGCAGCCGGCAGCGCTGCAACAGGGCGACCAGCGGCGCGAGGACGAAGGACAGGATCACCGCCACGGTGATCGGGATCAGCACCTCGCGCGCGAGATACAAGGCCGCCACCACGACCACGGCGATCGACAGCGACAAAAGGCTGTTCAGGCCGGGGGTCTCGGCTTGCGCCACCGCGGCAGGCATCCGGGTCGGGGGTGGCGGTTCGGACATCGGTGGACCTCGGGAACGCGAGCCTGCCGAGGCCCGTCCGATCCAATGTCCGATGGACCGAATGGATCCGGCGCCGGCGGCCGCGCTGCTCGGACGCCGCCTCGCGACTGGCCGTGTCGACGGCCCACACGGACAGGCCGGCAGCGATGCTTTATTGCATGGGAGCCTTGCGTCCAGCCCGGCCTTGTGCTCAATGAAGTATCGGCAAAAAAAGACCGTCCCGAAGGACGGCCCAAGTCTAGGGAGGAAACGCCCAAAAAGGGCATGTGACGTCGAAACGTCACCACCGCCAAGCTAAGCCGGTCTGGTCGGAAGGCAAGGCGGGATCGGACCGGCAATTCGAATGGTTCAAGCCTGCTGCCTTTTTGAGACAGTGGGGCTTGGTCTCATCGTCTCCGCTTCCATCAGCCATCGCGGTCGTCCTGAGCCTTGCGCCGCGGCCCTTGGACCAGGCGGACCACGGCGCCTCGCAACGTGCGCACGTCCTGCTCGGTCAGTCCCATGCGGTGGAAGATGTTGCGGAGGTTGCGCCGCATCACGGTCCGCTTGTCGTCCGGCCGAAAATAGCCCGCGACCGTGAGTTCCCGTTCGAGATAATCGAAGAAGGACAGCACCGCCTCCCGCGGGGCCGGCGGCGATCGGTCGACCGGGCCGAACGGCAGGGCGGCATCGCCTTTGCTCTTCCTCCACTCGTAGCCGACCAGCAGCACGGCCTGGGCGAGGTTCAGCGATCCGTAGGCCGGATCGACCGGGAAGGTGACCAGCGCGTCGGCCAGCGCGACCTCGTCGTTGCCGAGGCCCGTCCGCTCCGGGCCGAACAGGATGCCGCGCCGTTCCCCGGCCGCGATCGGGGCCGCCCAGTCGGCCATGGCGGCGTCGGGCGCCAGCACGGGCTTGCCCTGGCCGCGTTCCCGCGCCGTGGTGGCGTAGAGCGCCGAGAGATCGGCGACGGCGGCCTCCACCGTGTCGAAGACCCGCGCACCGTCGAGCACGTGGACGGCCCCGGCCGCCGCGGCTTCGGCGTCCTCCTTGTAGCGGTCGGTCCGCGGCCAGCCGCTCTTCGGCGCCACCAGCCTCAGGTCCGACAGGCCGAAATTGGCCATCGCGCGCGCCGCCATGCCGATGTTGACGGCGAGTTGCGGCCGTACCAGGACGATCGCGGGCCCGCCATGCGCGGGCTGCCTCGTGTGGTCCGTCCCCGCGCCCGTCACCGCCGTGCTCTCCCCGCCGCCGCTCGGCCTCATGGCTCGGGGAACGGGATGCCGGTGTCAAGGCACGGCCCCGAGATGCGCCGTCAGGAGAGGACCTTGCGACGGCACGGCAGGGAGGACCACCATGCAAAACCCATCATCCGGCTTGATGCTCCGCCCCCTCGAGGCCGGCGACGCAGAACCGGCCGCGGCGCTGATCCGCACCGCATTCGCGGCCCAGCCGCTCGCGACCGAGCCGCCGTCCTCGGCGCTGCGTGAGACCGCTGACAGCATCGCGGCCTGGATCGCGGCGGGCGGAGGGACCTGCCTGATGCGCGGAGCCGCAATCGCAGCGCTGCTGCTCTGGGACGAACGCGATGGCGGGCTCTATTGCGGCCGCCTCGCGGTGGATCCAGCGGAGCGGGGCAGGGGCCTTGCCCGGCTCCTCGTCGCGGAGGCCGAGCGCGAGGCCCGGCGGCGCGGGCTGCCGCGGCTTCACGTCCGGGTCCGCCTAGCGCTGACGGGCAACATCCGCCTGTTCGAGGCTTGCGGCTTCCGGGAGATCGGACGCGGCGCCCATGCCGGCCATGCAGCCCCGACCTTGGTGATGCTGGAGAAGCGGATCGACGGCTGAATGGCCCCTGGACGGGACTCTGCCGCGAGCCTTGCCTCCGTGTTCCCATGCCGGCGGGAAAGCTCTATAGCGGCATTGCAATCAGCCGCCGTGCAGGCCTCGGTTCGCGGGCTCGGGGGCTATTGTTCGGGATGGCGCGCCAGCGTCGGAAGGATCGCTCAGCATGGACAAGATCAAGGTCGCAAACCCGGTCGTCGAACTCGACGGCGACGAGATGACCCGCATCATCTGGCACTATATCCGGGACAAGCTGGTCCATCCCTATCTCGACCTCGAACTGCAATATTTCGACCTCTCGGTCGAGAACCGCGACGCCACGAGCGACAAGGTGACGGTGGAGGCGGCCGAGGCCATCAACAGGGTCGGCGTCGGCGTGAAATGCGCCACCATCACGCCCGACGAGGCGCGGGTGGAGGAGTTCAAGCTGAAGGAGATGTGGCGCTCACCCAACGGTACCATCCGCAACATCCTGGGCGGCGTGATCTTCCGCGAGCCCATCATCTGCCGGAACGTGCCGCGCCTCGTGCCGGGCTGGACCCAGCCCATCGTCATCGGCCGCCACGCCTACGGCGACCAGTACCGCGCCACCGACTTCACCGTGCCGGGCAAGGGCCGCATGACGATCAGGTTCGAGGGCGATGACGGCACCGTCATTGAAAAAGAAGTGTTTAGCTTCCCGGGCGCCGGCGTCGCCCTGGCGATGTACAATCTCGACGATTCGATCCGCGACTTCGCTCGCGCTTCGTTGAACTACGGCCTGAACCGGCGCTTCCCGGTTTATCTCTCGACCAAGAACACTATCCTCAAGAAATACGACGGGCGTTTCAAGGACCTCTTTCAGGAGATCTACGAGGCCGAGTTCAAGGACAGGTTCAAGGCGCTCGGGATCAGCTACGAGCACCGCTTGATCGACGACATGGTGGCATCGGCCATGAAATGGTCGGGCGGATACGTGTGGGCCTGCAAGAACTACGATGGCGACGTGCAGTCCGATACGGTGGCGCAGGGCTTCGGCTCGCTCGGTCTGATGACCTCCGTGCTGATGACGCCCGACGGCCGGACGGTCGAGGCCGAAGCCGCGCACGGCACCGTGACGCGCCACTACCGCGAGCACCAGAAAGGCAGGGAGACGAGCACGAACTCGATCGCGTCGATCTTCGCCTGGACGCGCGGCCTGGCGCATCGGGCCAAGCTCGACGACAATGCCGAACTCGCGCGCTTCGCCGACACCCTGGAGAGGGTCTGCATCGGTACGGTGGAGGGCGGCGCGATGACCAAGGATCTGGCGCTGCTGGTCGGCCCCGACCAGGCCTGGCTGTCGACCAGCGGTTTCCTCGACAAGGTGGACGCGAACCTGCGCGCCGCGATGGTGTGACGGACTCGGCGTGGCGCGGCCGCGAGACTTGGCCGAGCGGTTCAGAGGGGTCCGGAATCGTCTGTTCGCTCGAATCAGCGCCCCTGCGGCGCCGCCGGCCCGGAAGCAGCGCCCGATGCGAGGCCGTTGCGGGTCTGGATGTCCTTGACATTGGCTTGCAGGTAATCGTGCGCGTCGCCGAGGTTGACGGTGGGCTGGCAGCGGGTCTGGCACGCGTAGGTTTCACGATCCAAGCCGCGCTGGACCACCACCAGCTGTTGCGATTCCCGTACCCTGAGCTTGGCCTCGGACAGCACGTTGCCGGTGTGGTCGAGGAACACGAGGTTCGTCTCGCCGTAACCGCGACCCGTGAGGATGATCTGGCGCGAGTTCTTCAGCATCGTCACGTCGGCGATGATCGGATTGCCCACCACGATCGTTTCCGTGTCGGCCGGGTAGGGCATCACCTGGGCTCGATCCAGCGTCACATAGACGGTGGCCTCCAAGGCAGCGGCCGGCGCCGGGGCGCCGAGCAGACCGCCGACGATCCAGAGCGCGGCCCATGGTGCGTTCCGCCATCGACGTAATTCCCCGGACGACAGCGTGATCCGACCGGATCGCATGACGACATTCCTCGCATGAACCAGAACCCTTCCGATTCCTGAACGGAAATCGTCAATAAAGCATGAAGCCGGCGAACCGCCTGCGCTCACCCGTTTTCCAAGGACATTCCTCTGGAACTTGCCTGAGGACGGAGCAACGCGGCGGTCGTGATCTTGGCGAGGGCGGGATTCCTCGATCCGGGTCAGTCGCCGTTAACCGTATCGTCGCGAAATGGCGGCATTAGTGCTTTAGAGGAGCGGATTAACTGGTCTGCAAGCCCTGCTCCGTAATGTGTGCTCAACCCGGACGCAACAGGGCATCTGTGTGGCGGGCGAGTTTGACCCCAAGGAGCAAAACATGAAGATTCTCAGCCGTTTCGCCAAGGACGAGTCCGGCGCCACCGCCATCGAATACGGCCTCATCGCCGGCCTGATCGCCGTCGTCTGCATCGGCGCCTTCAAGCTCGTCGGCACCAGTCTGTCGGCCAAGTTCACCGCGATCTCCAACAACCTGACCTGAGCATGATGAGGGTCGGCGTTCGCGGCAGAGCAGTGCCGGGAAGACCGATCGTCGCCGTGATCTTTGGCAACCGGCGTCGCGTGCCATGGCGCGCCGCTACAACGGGCTTTCGGCATTCCTGGGTGGCCTCTGTGCCTCCCAGATGCCGGTGGCTTTCACGTACCGTCCGGGCCGATACCGGCGGCCCCCCGGCTGACGCCGCTTGATCTCCGGACGCGGCGCGGGCCGATCACCGCGCACTCCGAGGTAGGCCATGCTCGAAGTCACCATCCTGGTGCTGTTTCCCCTGCTGATGGCCTATGCGGCTGCTTCGGACCTGCTGACCATGACGATCTCGAACCGGGTGTCCATCGCCCTGGTGGCCGGGTTCGTGGCGGTCGCTCTCGCGTCCGGCATGACGCCCATGACGCTGATCGAGAACCACATCGCCTGCGGCCTCGCGGTCCTGACCCTCACGTTCACGCTTTTCGCCTTCGGCTGGATCGGCGGCGGCGACGCCAAGCTCGCGGCCTCGACCGCGGTGTGGCTGGGCTGGACCCACCTTCTCGACTACGGCTTCACGGCCTCGGTGCTCGGCGCCGGCCTGACGTTCGGCATCCTGGCGCTGCGCAAGATCGACCTGCCCGCGCCGCTGTCGGGTCAGGTCTGGATCGCTCGTCTCCACTCGGCCGGCAATGGCGTGCCCTACGGCATCGCTCTGGCGGTCGCCGGACTGGCGCTCTACCCCGACACGGCGGTGTGGGCCTCCTTCGCGACCATCTGACCGAGGCGCAGAACGCGATCCGTGTCCCGCAGGCGGGAGAGGGTGGCCCGACGCAGTCGGGTCGGCTGAGGGAGCCGAGGCCCCAAGTTCCCTAATCCGCCTTCGCTGCGCTCAGCACCTTGTCACGCAGGCGCACGGCTGTCCGGAGAAACCGGATCAGGCGCAAGAGCCTCTGTTTCAGGTCGATTCAGTTCACTCGCCTCATCCCGACGCCTGCAACTCCAATCGGTGTTGCCGTGCGGAGCCTCTTGCAGGCTCCGCACGGCCTGTGCCAGCCGCAGCGTGCTCAGGTTGTTGATGGATGATGTCAGGCATCTCCGTTTGCCCGGACAACCGTCCCGCAGGCGGGAGAAGGAAGCGCCCGCCGCGATCGCGTGCGGCAGGTTAAGGGGCCGTCAACCAAACCGAGCGAGGATGCTGGTGTGAGACGCGAGTGCGACGGGCAGGGTCCTGTCGGACCCGCCGCCACAAACCGCTTCGAGTAGCGCCCTAATTTGGCACGAACAGAGTGTCATCTCCATCGCGATGAACTGTTCGATATGCCACTGCTGGATCGCGATACGGGTCGGCAGATCGGCGTTTCGGAGCATCTCCCTAGCCGGAGATGCGGTGTTCTTTCGCTTCGACGAGGCTTGGGCATGACCTTCTTTTCCCGTTGCGACTCATCGCATCGCTTTGCGTCCGGCCATGGCCCGGCCAGCAAGCGCCGGCTTCGGCTCGACTCCGATGCCGGGCCTTTCGCGTCGCTTGCCGGCTTTGCCGAGGACCTCGGCATCCTGTTCCGCTACGCCGCCGGCCTCGACTATTACGGCCGCAACCGGCTCCAGGCGAAGGACTGACAGGGCCGCGCCGGCGCGCTGTTAGCGGGCCGCTCGGACCTCGACGACGCCGTTGCCGGTGCGGCCGAAGCGTTCCGGCCGGTACATGTCCGCGATGACGGCCGGTGCGTGCACGAAGCGCCCCGGCGTCACGGCCCTGACCAGATAGGCGACGCTGAAGAACGCTGAATCCTCCGGCGAGCGGTCGAAGGCTGCCGTGAAGCGGTCGTCCCGGAACTCGGTGTGGGTCGGGACCACCCTGCTGTCGAGCCCGGGCAGGTTCGGCACCGCACCGTCCTCGACCAGCGCCGGGTTGTCGATCTCGAACCCCGCCGGCAGAGGATCCGTGAGCAGCAGCCGCGCCCGCTTGGATTCGGTCTCGGTCACCTTGAGCACCACGGCGAGCCGGTCGTTCTGCCCCACCGTCGCGGGATCGACCTCGCGGCCGTCGAGCCGATGGTAGTGCCGCTCGATCGCGTAGCCTTGGGACGCTGCCGGTTCCTGGCTCGGCAACTGGCCCGACGTCGTCACCACGACCTTCACCTCCGCAGGGCCGTCGTTGCGGATCACCACGGGACCCCGGTCGAGGCGCGGCGCCGGCACCGTGCGGTAGAACGCTCCCGCGTGTGGGGTGCCGTTGACCGACAGTGACAGGCCGGCAGCCTGCCGCTCGACCGCCTGCGCGGCCAGCACCAGCCAGGCCTGTTCCTGCGTGTCCTGCGGGTAGGGTGAGCGTTGCGCTGCCGCCAGGATGCCGCCCGCCTGCGTCGCGGCGGCCTCCAGCCCCGCCCCGGCCGATAATGTGAGCACGGCGGCGGCGTCGCGCAGCTTCGAGCCGTAGTCGCTCCGATAGCCGCGCTCGTCCGTCTCCCGCGCGAGGGCCTCGGTCGCGGCCGCGAAGACCGGAACGGCCCGGGTCCGGTCGCCCAGCAACGCCAGCGCGGCGCCGATCTGCGCCTTGCTGAGCGGCGTCGCGAACGCGTCGAGCCGCGATCCGGCGAGGTAGCGCAGGTCGCCGATCACGGGCCGGCCACTGCGGGCCAGCACGTAGGCGGCATAGCTCAGCGACAGGGCGTCGTCGTCCTTGGCCTCCGTGCCGTTGGCGAGGCGGTTGCGCAGCCGATCGAGCGTCGCATCGGTCCCGCGCACCGGTACGGCATATCCGGCGTCGCGGGCCCGGATCAGGAAATCCATGATGTAGCTGTCGAGCCAGATGTCGTCCGTGCCGCTCGCGGCCGTCCACAGGCCGAAGCTGCCCTCTGCGGTCTGCCGGGACAGCAGCTGGGCGATCGCGGTCCGGATCCTGTCCGGGATGTCGACGTCGAGCGCGAGGTCGCGAGGCGGCGCCAGCCTGTCGAGATAGAGCAGGGGCAGCGCCCGGCTGACGATCTGCTCGGAGCAGCCGACCGGGTAGCGGTCGAGCGCCAGCAGCAGGGCCGGCACGTCGATGTCGCCCAGCGGCGAGACCGCCACCGACACGGCGCCGGAGCCCGGGATGAACTCGGCCAGGAGGTCGCGCGACAGCGTCAGGGTTGCGCCTGACGGCAGGTTCCGGATGTCGCGGCGGTAGACGGCCGGCGATCCGGGCACGACCCCGAGTGCGACCTCCTGGCTGACCGCGAGGCCGCCGGGGCCGGTCAGTCGCACCGACAGCCCGGCCGTGCCGAGCCCCGCCGCCGTCACGGGCACGTCGATGCCCTTGCGGCGACCGGCCTCGAGATCGACGGTCTGGTCGAGCGCGTCGGCGGGCAGGAACCAGGGGCCTTTCGGCTCCACCTGCAGCCGGTAGAGGCCGGCCGCGCCCTCGACGTCGTCGATGTCGAAGCGCGCGCGGGCCCGGTCTCCGATGGCGAGGAAGCGGGGCAGGGACGCCGTCATCACCACCGGATCGCGCAGCAAGACGTCCGCCTCAGCGCTGCCGGCCCGGCGCTTCGACCAAGCGACCGCCGAGACCCGCACTGTGCCGTTGAAGGCCGGGATGTCGAACGCCACCGTCGCGGTACCGTCGGCCCCGACTTTGACGATGCCGGAATAGCGCGCCAGCGGCGCCTGGGTGGGTTTCTCGTCCGTCAGGCTCTCGCCGCCGTCGCCGCCCGACCGGATGGCGCCGGCCTGGATCCCGAGCCCGTCGATCAGGAACCCATACATGTCGCGGAGGTCGAGCCCGAGGGACCGCTGGCCGAAGAAGAAGGGGTTCGGCTTCGGGGTCTCGTAGCGGGTCAGCTTGAGGATGCCGAGGTCGACGGCCGAGACCGTGACGTCGGCCTCCTCCCCGGGGGCCAATCCCTTGAGCTTGACCGGGACCACCAGGGTGGAACGCGGCCTTGCCATGGCGGGCAGGTCGAGCGCCACGCCCAAAGCGTGGGATGCGGCGTCGACCGTGAACGGGGCGAGGCCGAGGGCCCGGCCCGGCATACGGCGGGCCGCCACGTCGAGCGGCCGGTGCGCCAGCACGATCGCATAGGCGCCCGTGCCCCAGCCCTTGTCGACCGGCGTATCGATCACGGTGTCGCCGACCGCGAGATCGACGTCGCGCAAGGCCTCGGTGCCGCTGCCCCCGACCACCAGCGTGGCCCGCCCGGCGAAGCGCGCGTGGACCGTGGCATGGAGCGTGTCGCCCGGCCGGTAGTCGGCCCGGTCGAGCGTGACGTCGAGGAGGTCGGGCGATGGCGCCGTGTTGTCGCCCGTATATCCGACGTCGAAGCTCACGCTGGTGGGTGGCAGCGCCGGGTCGTCCGACGTCACGTCGAGGCGGTATCGGCCCGCGCCGACCGGCGCCGCGATGGTGGCCGGGGCATCGCGCAAGGAGGCGAGCGCGCCGTCGGCGACCCGCTTCGTGGATTTGACCCGCTCGTAGTTCCAGTGGCCGCCCTCGCTGTACCATTGGTAGTCGTCGTCGACCCGGTAGAGCGACCAGTGCAGGCCGGACCGCGCGTCGCGCCGACCGGTGGGATCCACCGTCACCACGTCGAAGGTGGCGGAACCGGCCGCCGCGAGGGCGCCGAAGGTCGGCTTCGCGCCGATCAGCGCCGTGCCGGGCAGGATCGGCAGAATCGTGCTGCGCGCGATGGCACGGCCCCCGGGTTCGCCGACCCGTAGGCTGATCCTGGCCTGCAGCGGCCGGGGCGCCGAAACCGCCGGCACGGGTGCCGCGATCAGCGCGTTGCCGTCCCGGTCGGTCGCGACCGGGGCCGGCAGGACCGTCGTCACGGTCTCGACGCTCTCGTCGGTGAGGCCGGCCCGGTACCCTTCGAGCGCCGGCCAGGCGGGTGCCTGGGCGGCTTCCACGACCGTCTCGCCCGTGACCTCGAGACCCTGGCCCGGCGCACCGTAGAGGAAACGGGTCGCTGTCGCGATCCTGGCATCCTGGCCCGGACGCAACTGCAGCGTCTGGGGCTTCAGCTCGAAGCTCAACCGTTCGGGGATGTAATCCTCGACCAGGAAGGTCGTCTCGCCGACGGCGTGCCCCTTGGGGTCCGCATAGGCGGCGACGCGCCAGGTGCCGGTCGCGGCGCCGTCGAGCAGCGGCAGCGGCAGCGTGTGGCCGCCGAGGCCCGCGTCGGGCAGGGTGGCGCGTCGGCTCTCGACGCCGTCGGGCCGGGTGACCACGAGGGTCAGCGGCAGGCCCGGCATGGCGCTGCCGGCGGCGTCGCGCAGCAGGGCGGTGAGGAACACGGTCTCCCCCGACCGGTAGACGCCGCGCTCGGCGTAGACGAAGGCGTCGAGTCCCTTCGGCGGCACGCGGCCCTTGACGCCCCGGTCGGTGAGGTCGAAGGGCGCCGCCGCGAGATCGAGGAGGTCGTAGTCGCCATCGGCCGTGCCGGCGACCAGCAAGGCGGGCGCGTTGCCGCCCTGGCCACGGCCGAGACCGGGGTCGAAGCGGGCGGTGCCGGCCGCGTCGGTGGTGCGGATGGCCAGCACCTCGTTGTTGCGGGCCAGCAGCCGAAGTTCGACGCCGGCGAGCGGTTGGGCGGTAGCAAGCGAGCGCACCAGCGCGGTGGTGCCGTCCTGGCCGCTCAGCGCCGTGAGGCCGAGGTCCGACACCACGAACCATTGCGTGGCGACCTGGCCTTCCGCGCCGTCCCCCGGCCCGTCGCCGTGCGGCGAGGCCTGCATGACGTAGATGCCGGGCTGCATCCGGCCCACGGCTTCGAGCACCGGGAAGGCCGTGGTCACCTCCTCGTTCAGGCGCTGCTCGACGTCGAGCGTGCCCGACCACACCGTGGCGGCGTCGTCCTCGCCCAGGCTCTTGAAGCGGGTGCCGTAGAGCTGGCCCAGGAAGTCGCCGGACCGCACCGTGGGAGCGATGGCGCGGTCGCCGATGCGCAGGACCTTGATGTCCACCTTGGCGGCATTGACCGACACCACCGGGATGCCGGCCGCCCCGACCTTCGGCAGCACGTAGGTGCGGCCGACGAAGCGCACCTGCGGGGCGCGGTCGCGCACGTAGATCTCGTAACCGGCGGTCTTCAGCAGGTCTTCGCCCACCGTCGACGGCAGTCCCTTGCGGACCTCGACCCGGTAGCGCTGCCCGTGCTTCAGCCCCTCGACGCAGATCTGCCGGTCCTCGGCCGAGACGGCGGTCTCGCTGCTGCCGTCGAGCGACACGAAGCTCGCGAGGTCGGTGCGGCTCTTCGGCAGGTTTTCCGACACCGCGAAGCAGATGCGGGGCGAGGGCGTGTCGCTGTCGACCTTGTAGCCGGTGATGCGGAAGCCGTGCTCCTCCCGCAGCTTGCCGTAGGTGTCGCGCACAATGGCGCTGTCGGCCGCGGCCAGGCTTGCGCGATAGCTGTCGAGGGCGCCCCGCCAGTCCTCCCGCCGGGCCAGTGTGGCGCCCATGAGCCGCAGCGCGAAGGCCTCGTCGCGCGGGGCGCCGGCCACCTCGTAAGACCGGTAGGCGGCCGGCAACACCCATGACTGGAGCATGCTCTTGCGCGCGTCGTCGCCCTGGACCGCCGCTGCGGCGGCCTCCGCGGCGGCCGCGAAACCGAGCCAGACCGCCGCATCGTCGCGACCGGCCGCGATCGCGACGCCGAACGGAACCAGCGCCGAAGCTGGGTTCGTCTGCTGGGCCGCGCCGTCGCGAAACAGCTTGTCCGGGGTCTGGCCGCCGATGTCCTTGGCGAAGTCGTGCTGGATCGTGGCTTTCAGCCTCACGGCATCGCTGGCGAGGTCGGGGCGGAGGACGGCTTTGGGCGCCGCGACCGCGGGGACGGGCGCCGCCTTGACCGGCGCGGGGGTCCGCGGGGCCGACGGGGCGGCCTGCGGGGCCGACGGGGCGGCCTGCGGGGCCGACGGGGCGGCCTGCGGGGCTGCGGCGGAACCGCCGAGGAGCAGCATGAGCGCGAGCATTGAGGCGAGCCGGCGCATGTCGCTTCCCCGAGCTTCAGTCCAACGCCGCAGTCTGCCGCGGGGCGAGGCCGAAGGGAAGGGGTTTTGGGATGCAGGCTGGAAGCCCGCGATACCCGGACCGCGGGCTTCCAGCCCGCATCCCAGGCCTCATCGTTCGATCCCGGCCCGACGATGCGCCACCCGGGCCAGGGCCGACCAGTCCATCTCGCCCATGCCCTGGTCGATCGCCGACAGGAAGTTGTTCCGCACGAGTTCCGCAGCCGGCAGGGGCGCCCCTTTCGCGGCCGCCGCGTCGAGCGCGAGGTTCACGTCCTTGAGGCCGAGCCGCAGCTTGAACCCCGCGGGCTCGTAGCTGTCCTTCGCGATCAAGGCGCCGTAGCTCTTGTAGCTGGGGCTGGCGAAGAGCGTGTTCGTGACGATGTCGAGGAAGTCGGCGCTCGACACGCCGTAGCTCTCGGTCAAGGCCGTAGCCTCGGCCATGGCCTCGATCGCCAGGGCGATCATCATGTTGCCGGCGAGCTTGGCCGCGTTGGCGCGCTGCGGTTCGTCGCCGAGCCGCCAGGTCTTCTGGCCGATGGCGTCGAGCAGCGGCTGCACCTTGGCGATCGCCTCGGGGTCGCCCGCCGCGACGATGTTGAGCTGGGCCGAGGCTGCGGCCGGCGGCCGGCCGAAGACCGGCGCCGCCACATAGCCGATGCCGGCCTCGCGGTGCCGGTGCGCTAATTCCTCGACCAGCGCGATCGAGATGGTCGACGTCATGACGTGGACGAGGCCCCTTGTGGCGCCCTCGAGCGCGCCAGACTCGAGGATCACGCTCCTGACCGCGGCATCGTCGGCCAGCATGGTCATGACGGCGTCGCCCGCGAAAGCCTCGCGCGGCAACCCCACCGGCACGGCGCCCTCGATGGCCTTCGCGGCCTCGGGCGAGCGGTTCCACACCCGCACCCGGTGGCCGGCCTTGACGAGGTTCAGCGCCATGGCGCCACCCATGCTGCCGAGCCCGATGAAGCCGATATCCATAGTGCGTCTCCCGATGCGCCGGGCGATGCGGCGGCCACCGTCCCGCGTCCTCAACGGCCGGGAGCGCCGGATGGATGCCGCGGTTGCGCGCCGACCCGCTTCGCGCCGCTGATCCCCATCCGTCTCGGCCTTCGGCCGATCCACCTTTCCCCGCCTGGGAAGGAGGAACGGCCGAACTGACCCATAAGGAGCGGGACTTCACCTTCCACGCCTGAGCGGGCGAGCGGCCGGCCCGTCAGGGTGCGGCCGCGCCGGGAGCCACCGCTTCGGCGTCCTGCGGCGACGCCAGCCGGAGGGCGTGGGCCACCGCCTCGGCCAGGGTCGGCACGCTCTCCTGGCCCGCGAGGGCGTCGGGACCCGCCGTGTTGGCACCGCCCTGTCCGGCCTGGCGCCACCAGGCCCCGCAGAGGATCGGCACCCGGCCGCTGCGCCGACGCAGGCGCCGGAGGATGAAGCGCAGATAGGCGGCGCTGCTGCCGTCGAGGCACGACAGGCAGACGAGACGGGCGTCGTCGACCGGGAGTTCGGCGATCCGGGCCTTGGACAGCATCTCGTATCCCACGGCGAGCGCGCCGAAGCCGTGCTTGCCCATCACCTGGGCCAGGGCCGCGGCCGCGGCGTCGTCGAGCGGCCCGCGGCCGCCGACGCACAGGACCGCGCCAGGCCGGTTCCAGGCGTCCGGCACCGGGAGCGGCGGCGGCGCGGGGAGCGAGACCGGCGCCGGGGCCTCCTGCGGCTCCGCAGCGGGCTCCGCGTCCGGGTCGCCTCCCACGCGTCCTAGCCTCTCCAGCAACCCGCTGGCCCCGCTCTCGGGCGCCGCGTCTCCGTCCTGGTCGGACAGGTTCTCGATCACCTCGGCGGCCGCGGCCCCGATCCGGCCCTGTCGGTCGAGGTCGAGCCGGCCCTGGGACACGTCCTCCTGGGCCAGAAGAAGCCCCGGCACCAGGACCTGGTCGTAATAGTCGGGCAGCGTCATGTGCTTCAGCAACTGCTCGGCCTGGTCCGACGTCTCGGTCGGGTCTTCGGCCAGCATGCGCTGATAGAAGACTTCGGCGGCGACAGGGGCGCACGGTCGCCCAGCATCACGTCGAGGAAGGCGAGCGGCTCGACATGCCGGCCCAGCACCACGAGGCACACCGTCATCGGCGTCGCCAGCACGAGGCCGACAGGCCCCCACAGCACGGTCCAGAACGTCGCGGCAATCACCACGGCCACCGGCGACAGCCCGGTGTTGCGGCCGTAGAGCAGCGGCTCCACCGCCTGGCCGAGCGTGGTCTCGACCACGACGTAGAGTCCCGCCGTCCAGAGCACGGTCGACCATCCCGGCGAGACCGCCGCCGCCAGCGCCAGCGGCGCCGCGGCCGCGAGCGGTGCCCCGACGTAAGGCACGAAGCGCAGGCATCCGAAGATGATGCCGAACAGGATGGGGCTCGGCACGCCGACCCACGCGAGCCCGAGGGCCATCACCAGCCCCGCACCCGTGTTGACGCTGATCTGCGACACCAGATAGCGGCTCAACCGGCGGGCCGCGTCGTCGAGGGCCGCGGTGGACCGATGAAGGTCGCCCGCGCCGAACAGCCGGATCGCCCGGTTGCGGAGATCCTCGCGCTGCATCAGCATGAAGACGACGTAGATGGCCACGAGCCCGGCGATCAGGAGAGGATGCAGCACCGGCGTGAGATAGCGGCCGATCATCTCGACCGGTAGCACCTCCGGGTGCTCGATCACCACCGGGACAGGCCGGGTCGGCGTACCGGCCGACACGGCCGGCGTACCGGCCGACACGGCCGGCGTGGTGGCGGAGGTGCCGCGCTCGGCGGCGCCCTGCTTCGTCGGACCCTCCTGCACTGCCGCGTCGGGCCGGCCCGGAGCGCCGTCCCGGCTGGCCCGCAGGTGCCGGCCGAGGTCCGCGGCGAAATCCGAGAAGCGGGCCATGCTGCCGCCCGACATGATGGCGCGCAGCGATTCGACCTTGTCCAGAATGGTCGATTCGTAGCGCGGCAGATCGTCGGCGAGGCCGCGCAGCTGGGTGACCAGAAGGCCGCCGAGACCCAGGATGACCAGGAAAGCCAGGCTCGTCATCAGCAGCACCGGCACCACCCGCCCGAGGTGGCAGCGGTGAAGGAGGCGCACGCCCGGGGCCAGCACGAAACTCAGCAGGATGGCCAGCGCGATCGGCACGAAGATCTCGGCCCCCACGTAGAGCGCCGTGACCACGATGGCGACGGCCAGCAGGTAGCGCAGGCCGTCGCGCGGGGCGGTGTCGAGCGACGGGACGATACGCGCCATGCCTTGGACCTCGGCCGATTTGGCGGGCTACCCCGGAAAGCGCCCTGCCGCGGGATCGGTGGACCTGCCGCTTCGGCGTCCACCGCCGTGCCAACGCCGGCTGGGGCAAGGTGTTTCGCGGCGGGGCCGTGTCGGTCCGCCCTCGGCTCAGGTCACGGTTAACCGGGCCGCCGGGACCGGTGCGGACAGCGCGAAGCGGTCATCCGGAGGCGGGTCGATTGCGAGGGCACCCTGGGTGCGGCTGCTGCGTGTGGCTGACGGGCAACCCCTCTCGGCGAGATGCCCGCCGACGCCTCAGCCCTTCTTGGCGGGCTCGGCCGCGGGGGGCGCGGCATCGGTCACGGGCGGCAGCGGCGCGGGATTGTCCGACAGCGTATGCAGGTAATCGATGATGTCGGCGCGCTTCTGGGGGTCGCTCTCGCCCGCATAGGTCATCTTGGTGCCCGGCGCATAGCCCTTGGGCGAGGTGATGAAGGCATTGATCTTGTCGTAGGACCACTGGCCGCCCTTGCCCTTGAGGGCCTCGGAATAGCTGAACCCCGGCATCGTGGCGACCTCGCGGTCGACCACGCCCCAGAGCGGCGGCCCGACTTTGGCGGCGGCCCCCTTCTCGAAATTGTGGCAGGCTCCGCAGGCCTTGGCGAGGCCCGCACCCTTGTCGACGCTGGCCTTGGCCATCAGCACGGGCAGCGGCGCCGCGGGAGCAGCCGTCGCGGCATCGCCGGCGCCGCCGCCGGTCTCGGCCGCCGCCATGGGGAGTTCGTAGCCCGGTTTGCGAGGCGTCGAGGGCGCATAGAGGGCCTCGGCCGCGATTCCCAAACCCATCGTCACCAAGAGGGTGCCGAGCACGCCGCCGGCGATCTTGTTGACCTCGAAGGAATCCATGGACGCGGCGGCTCCGTGCGGTAGACCCGATGGGCGTCGCAACCGCCCGGCCGGAGCCCAATACGCACTTTGACCTGGGCTTGGCAACACGTATAAGCGCCTCCCCGCGCAGCTTTTTGCCCCACGCGGCAGGGCCGCGGCGGCCGTCGCCGACGAGATCGCCGACCATGAACCCGATCGTGCTGATCCCCGCCCGGATGGGCTCGACCCGCCTGCCCGACAAGCCGCTGGCCGAGATCGGCGGGGTCCCGATGATCGTGCAAGTGTGGCGCCGCGCCCGCGAGGCCGACATCGGGCCGGTGCTGGTGGCGACCGACGACCGCCGCATCGTGGCGGCCGTGGAAGCGGCCGGCGGACGCGCCGTGATGACCCGTGCCGACCACCCGGCCGGCACCGACCGGATCCACGAGGCCGTCGAGGCGCTCGATCCCGATGCCCGTCACGACGTCGTCGTCAATCTACAAGGCGACCTGCCGACGGTCGCGCCCCCGGCCGTGCGGGCCGTGCTCGCGCCGCTCGACGAGCCCGCCGTCTGGGTTGCGACGCTCGCGGCCGTGATCGCGCGCGACACCGAGAGGACCGACCCGAACGTCGTCAAGGTGGTGGGCACCGAGGTCGCGCCCGGCCGGCTCCGTGCCCTCTACTTCACCCGCGCTACCGCGCCCTGGGGCGAGGGTCCGCTCTACCATCACATCGGGCTCTATGCCTTCCGCCGCCCGGCGCTGCGGCGCTTCGTGGCCCTGCCGCCGTCGCGGCTCGAAGGCCGCGAGAAGCTCGAACAATTGCGTGCTCTCGAGGCCGGATGGCGGATCGACGTCGAAGTGGTCGACACGGTGCCGCTCGGCGTCGACACCCCGTCCGAACTCGAACGCGCCCGTGCCCTGCTGAGGGTGTCGACGACAACGACCGCGTCGAGGGAGTCGACTTTCGCTTCCAACACAGGCCCATGAGGTGAAGCGGTCATGTCTCGCGGGAGCCCTGTGCACATCATGAACCGGACCATCGCGTATCAGGGCGAGGCGGGCGCCAATTCGCACATCGCCTGCCAGGATCGATATCCCGATTGGGAGCCTCTTCCCTGTGCGACGTTCGAGGATGCCTTCGCGGCCATCTCGGAAGACCGCGCGACCTTGGGCATGATCCCGATCGAGAACTCGATCGCGGGACGCGTCGCCGACATCCACGCGCTGATGCCGGGGGCCGGGCTGCATATCATCGGCGAATACTTCCTGCCGATCCATTTCCAGCTCATGGGCGTCAAGGGCGCGGCCATCGAGGAGCTTCGCAGCGTCCACAGCCACGTCCACGCCCTCGGGCAGTGCCGCAAGATCATCCGCCGGCTGGGCCTCACGGCTCATGTGGCGGGCGACACGGCGGGCTCGGCGCGCGAGGTGGCCGAATGGGCCGACAGGAGCCGTGCCGCGCTGGCGCCGCGGCTCGCGGCCGCGATCTACGGGCTCGACATCCTGGCCGAGGATGTCGAGGACGAGAGCCACAACACGACCCGTTTCGTGGTGCTGTCGCGCACACCCGAGGTCGCGCCCTCCGGCAACGGGCCGGTGGTCACGACCTTCGTGTTCCGGGTCAAGAACCTGCCGGCCGCTCTCTACAAGGCGCTCGGCGGCTTCGCTACGAACTCGGTCAACATGACCAAGCTCGAAAGCTACATGGTGGAGGGTGAGTTCACGGCGACCCAGTTCCTGGCCGACGTCGACGGCCATCCGGACGATCCCGGGCTCCGGCGGGCCTTCGACGAACTCCAGTTCTTCTCGCGCGAATTCAGGATCCTCGGCACCTACCCGGCCCACCGGTTCCGCGTTGACGGCGTCGCGGCGGGCCCGGCCTGACGGCCGGACTGTCGGCCCGCCGCGACACCCCGCAGAGGCGCCCGACTCACCGCCGAACGGCCGCGGCGTAATCCTCGAGCACGGCCCGGCTGAGGTTGCCGGGCTGGAAGCTGTGCGGGCCGATCTCGGACACCGGCGTCACTTCGGCACCGGTGCCGCAGATGAAGCATTCGTTGAAGCTGTCGAGTTCCTCCGGCATGATCCGCCGCTCGTGGACCTCGATGCCGCGCTCGCGGGCGAGGTCCATCACGGTGCGGCGCGTGATGCCGTCGAGGAAGCAGTCCGCGACCGGCGTGTGCAGGGCGCCGTCGCGCGTGAAGAACACGTTGGCGCCCGTGCATTCGGCGACGCGGCCCTCCCAGTCCAGCATGAGCGCGTCGGCGTATCCGCGGCGTTCGGCGCGATGCTTCGAGATCGTGCAGATCATGTAGAGGCCGGCCGCCTTGGAATGGCAGGGTGCGGTCTTGGGGTCGGGCCGGCGGTAGTCGGCCATGTCGAGCCGGATGCCCTTCATCTTCTGCTCGATATCGAACATGCTGGGCCATTCCCAGGTCGCAATCGCGACGTGGATCCTGGCCGTCTGCGCCGCGACCGCCATCATCTCGCTGCCGCGCCACGCCACGGGACGGACGTAAACGTCCTTGCTGCCATTGGCCGCCACTACGGCGTCCTTGGCGGCGACCAACTCGTCCGCCGTATAAGGGATCTCGAAGTCGAGCAGTTCGGCCGACGTTCTGAACCGCCGCGCATGCTCGGCCGACTTGAAGATCACGCCATCATAGGCGCGTTCGCCTTCGAAGACCGCGGAACCATAATGGAGCCCGTGGCTCAGGACGTGCAACTTGGCGTCCTTCCACGGCACCATGGCACCATCCATCCAGATCGTTCCGTCGCGCTGGTCGAAAGGCAGGATGGACATGGTCAGGCTCCCGTTCCACTATCCCGCCGTGACGGCGCCCTGGTCGTGGTGCGGCCGGAACACCGTCGACGCCCGTGTCTCGGGGCGGCGACCCCACCTCTGCCCGGGGCCAGGGGGCGGCCGAGGCCGCAGCGGACGGTTGACGGTAAGCGAGCCGCCTGAGATGTGTCAACGATGCTGACATATCTCCCGGCAATGTGAGGATCAGCCTTTGGCCCTGCCCGCGACCGTGACGGAAGGTAAGACGGCAGGCCCGACGGCCGCGAGTTCGGGCCACCGCGCCATGCCGGCCTTTGGTGAGGCGGAGACTCCGCCCATGTTCGACCTGATCGAACTCTTGTTTTTCGCCTATCGGGATTTCGTCGGCGACGCGGACCGTTTGCTCGCGGATTTCAGCTTCGGCCGGGCCCATCACCGCGTCCTGCATTTCGTGCATCGGCATCCGGACCTGACCGTGAACGCGCTGCTTGACATCCTGAAGATCACGAAGCAGAGCCTCAACCGGGTGATGAAGGACCTCACCGACAAGCGCCTCATCGCGGTGCGGGCCAGCACCAGCGACCGACGACGGCGGCTTCTCCACGTGACGCCCGAGGGGTGCAGGCTCGCGCTCGAGCTCGCCCACCTGCAATCCGAACGCTTCCGCCTGGCGCTCGAGGTCCTCCCGGTCGAGTCGCGCCGCCATGCGGGAGACTTCCTGCTCGGCATGATCGACCCCGAAGAGCGTCCCCGGGTAATGGCGTTGATCTCGGGAGGGTGCCGGCCGGACCGCAATGGGCCGACGGAGCGTGAGCCTCGGCCTGAGCAAGTCCGCCCGCGGTTGCGTGAGCAGCGTCGGGAGCACGCCGCGTGACGGCCGCGCGGGCTCTCATTGCCCGCGATGCCGCCCGGCTCGCCGACCGGCCCTTGCCGCCCGCCGACGACGCGGCGCACTTGCTGCTTGTCGACGACGACCGGCGTATCCGCGAGCTGCTGTCGCGCATCCTGCAGAAGCATGGCTACCGCGTCACCCTGGCCGGCACGGCCGACGAAGCCCGGACGCATCTGCGCAGCTTTGCGTTCGATCTCCTGGTGCTCGACGTGATGATGCCGGGCGAGACGGGGCTCGACTTCGCGACCGATGTCCGCAGGACCTCGGAAGTGCCCATCCTGATGCTGACGGCGCTCACCGAGACCGACGATCGGGTCCGGGGCCTGGAAGCCGGGGCCGACGACTACCTGGCCAAGCCCTACGAACCTCGGGAACTCCTGCTTCGCGTCGCATCGATCCTTCGCCGCGCGGCGCCGCGGCCGCCGAAGTCCGATGCGATCCTCCGGTTCGGGTCCTTCCACTTCCACGCCGAACGGGGCGAACTACGCCGCGACGACGAGCCGATCAGGCTCAGCGACCGCGAGCGCGAGATGCTGCAGCTCCTCGGCGCAGCCGCGGGCGGCACCGTGACGCGCGAGGACCTGGCCGAGAGCGGTGGGGCGGGCAACGAGCGGACCGTCGACGTCCAGGTGAACCGGCTGAGGCGCAAGATCGAGGCCGATCCGGCCAATCCGGCCTATCTTCAAACCGTGCGAGGGCTCGGCTATCGCCTCCTCCTCGATCCGTGACCTGAACCCGTCCCGCTTCGCTCTCGACGATGCCGCCCTGAGAGCTTCGGCCGGGACGGACGCGTCGCGCCCGGCCGAGGTGCCGTCCGGCGCGGCGGCGAGTCCACTACTCCCCTCCCGCCCGAAGCCGCGCGGCTGGTGGTTCCGCACGACGCGGATGATCGCAGAGGCTCTGCCGAAACGGCTCTATTCACGCGCTCTGCTGATCCTGATCATTCCGATGGTGCTGCTGCAGTGCGTCATCGCCTATTTCTTTATGGAGCGTCACTGGCAGTCTGTGACGTTCCGGCTGAGCCAGGCACTGGTGCAAGACGTCGCTGCCATGATCGACCTCTACCGAGGCCTGCCGAACGGCGGGGGCGCGGACGCACTGGTGCGCATCGCCTCGAACAGGCTCGGCCTCGACGTCGACTTCCTGCCGGCCCAGCCGCTTCCGCCGGCCTTGCCGAAGCCCTTCCTCGAGCTGCTCGATCGTTCGCTGTCGAGCGAGATCCGCAAGCAGATCGCATTGCCGTTCTGGATCGACACCGTCGGGCGCTCCAACTTCGTCGAGATCAGGATCCAGCTCGACACTGCCGTGCTGCGCGTCATCGCCCGCCGCTCGGCCGCCTACGCGTCCAATTCCTACATCTTCATCCTGTGGATGGTGGGGACATCGTCGGTGCTGATCGTGATCGCCATGGCGTTCCTGCGCAACCAGATCCGTCCCGTGCTGCGTCTCGCGGCCGCAGCCGAGAACCTCGGCAAGGGCCGGTTCCTGGAGTACCGGCCCAACGGCGCCCAGGAAGTGCGGCGCGCCGGTTATGCGTTCCTCGAAATGCGCCGTCGTATCGAGCGCGCCGTCGAGCAGCGCACGACGATGCTCAACGGGGTCAGCCACGATCTCCGCACGATTCTCACGCGCTTCAAATTATCGCTCGAATTGCTCGACGACGGCCCCGACAGCGAAGCCATGCACCGCGACATCGACGAGATGGGCCGCATGCTCGAAGCCTATCTCGCCTTCGCGCGCGGCGACGGTGGCGAAGCCTCGGTGATGACCGACATGGGGGCATTGCTGGAGGAACTGAAGTCTGACGCCGAGCGGCAAGGTCACACCACGATGATCGAGGTTTCGGGCGAGACCAGCGTCATCGTGCGGCCGGATGCCTTCAAGCGCTGCCTGTTCAACCTCATCAGCAACGCGCAGCGTTACGGGAAGCAGATCGAGCTGCTGGCGCGGCGCGACGATCGCTTCATCACGATCCATGTCGACGACGACGGGCCGGGGATCCCGGAAGACAAGCGGGACGACGTGTTTCGCCCCTTCTACCGGCTCGACGCCGCGCGCAACCAGGACCAAGGCGGAACCGGTCTCGGTCTCGCGATCGCTCGCGACATCGCTCGGTCGCACGGCGGCGACATCCAACTCGGTCAAAGTCCGCTGGGAGGGTTGCGGGCCAGCGTGCGAATACCGGTCTGAGGCGGCCGCGTGCAAGTCCGAACTCCCTTGAGGAACGCCGGACCCCGGTCAGGGCGACGCCGTCTTCTCGCCCTCGAGGAGGGAACGAGCCATGTCGTCGACCAACGATGCCGGCAGGTCGAGACCGCCGAGCTTCCAGGTCAAGCCGCTGCGTCGCATGTGGATGCCGTAGTGGTCGTTCGGCCCATGACCGCCGTCGACCGGGATCAGGAAATCGTTGAACTGGTCGAAATAGGAGCCGGTGATGGCGGACAGAAGGTCCGCATTCATCAGCTTGGGGAAGTCCGGGAGTTCGCTTCTGACCGCCACCGTCTGAGTGCCGAGCGTCACCTTGTTGATCCTGCCCTGCGACAAGAGCGCTGTGATGTTCTCGGGCGTGAGGAGTTCGGCCACGTAGGGGTCGGCCACCGTGGTGACGGCAGCGCCTGCGAGGCTCCGGCCGAAAGCGCCCAGCTTCTTGCTCTTGCCGGACACCTCGAGGTAGGCCAGCGCGATCTGCCGGGCCAGCGAGCGCCGTAGGACATCGACGTCGACCCTGTCGAAAACCTCGGCTGTGTCGCCGGCCTGGGCGGCCCGTGCCAGTTGGGCGGCTCCCGCCAAAGGCCAGGCCCAAGCCGCCAGCCCGAGTACGACGATGATCCCGACCGCGCCTATCCACCGCCGCATCGGGTAGACCTCCTCGTTGCACCAAGCTGTCGCCGTTGCCGGAACGCTACGATCCTGGATCGCAAGCAGGCTCCAACGCTGACCGGAGGGGGTCGATTGCCAAGCCCCGCCGAACTGTTCCGCCATCTCCTTGGTGGACCGATGTGGAGGAAACATGGCTGACCAGCGCGTTCGACCGGGAGCTTGCGCCCGACGGACTCAGCTTCGGACGATTTGCGACTCGTCGTACACGGTGACGTCGATCGAAAACCGCGACTCCAGAACTTGCCGGTCGTCGAGGCGCGATGCGCTCGCTCAAGCTTCCGCGGACCACGGTCGGCGTGCTCCCGAACCTCGACCCATCGACGTGGATCTCACTGCCTCAACCCGTCACCGCATCCACTCCTCGCCGTCCCCAGCCACCCATACTCAGCGCCGATGCAGGACGTACCCCGTCCAGATGACGTCTCGACGGGATCGGAGCGCGACCTTTCCGTCAGCAGGTGAGACGACGGCCTCATAGGCCCGGCATCCCTACTTCTCCGACTGTTCGAGCTGCCTCATGAGAGCGAGAAACCGTTCGGGAACGGGCTGCTTGGCGACATCATCATAGACGGCTCGCAATTGCCGACCGATATAACCCTGGACATCGACCGCCGCCGCGGCGGGCTTGCCACCGGACGCAGGGCTGCCTCCGCCATCGCGGTGCGCCGGTTCGACCGCCGAGGCCTGGCTCCCCGTTGAGTCGTCGTCCGTCGACCCGTCGAGCTTGTTCTTGGCGTCGTCGATCATCATCGCTCCACTGGCTTTCTTCCGTCTTGCCGCGCGGCTTGCGATCCAGCATAGCTCACACTAGAGTCCTGACTGCCGAGCCGTCGTCTGAGGTTCACCCCCGCTCGCCGAATCAGAACGCCCCGGCGAGAATGAATGTTCCGGTAGCGGCAACCTTTAACGCTGCAGCGCGTTTGCCCAGGGGCGTCTGAGTGCGTCTAGGGACAGAGGTTAGCATGTCGATATCGCAGGCGATCGGCCCCCACTTGCCACACTTGCGACGCTTCGCGCGAGCCCTCACCGGGAGCCAGAAAGGCGGGGACGCCTATGTGGTCGAGACGCTTGAGGCTCTCGTGGCCGACCCGGACAGTTTCGACGCGTCTGCCGACGTGCGATGCGGGCTTTACAGTTTGTTCTTGAAATTGTGGAATTCTGTATCGGTCAATACGGTCACCGACGCCGCTAGTCCGACATCCGAAGAAGTCGGCGCAAGCCGTCATCTCGAAGCTATTTCTCTGATGCCGCGCGTGGCGCTGCTTTTGACGGCGCTGGAAGGTTTCGATGTCGGCGAGGTGGCGCGCACGCTCGATTGCTCGATCGACGAGGCGAAAGCCCTGCTCGAAAAGGCCAATGTCGAAGTCGCGGCTCAGATCTCGACCGACGTGCTGATCATTGAGGACGAGCCTCTGATCGCGCTCGACCTGCAGAACGTCGTCGAGGACCTCGGCCACAAGGTGGTCGACGTTGCGCGGACGCATCGGGAAGCCCTCAAGGCCGTACAGCATCATCAACCCGGTCTCATCCTGGCCGATATCCAGCTCGCCGACGGAAGTTCAGGCCTTGAAGCCGTCAACGAGATCCTGGGCGCCTTCGAGGTTCCGGTCATTTTCATAACGGCCTATCCGGAACGGTTTCTGACCGGCGCTCCCCCCGAGCCGGCATTTCTGATCGCCAAGCCTTTCTCGGTGGAGACGTTGCGGGCCGTCATCAGCCAGGTACTTTTCTTCGACCGCAAATCCCATCGCCGTTCGTCGGGTCTGCAGATGTCGGCACGCGCCTGAGATAAAGAGGTCTCGCCGCCCTCGGACGGCTGTGACCGAACCTCCGGCCGTGGTGCATGATGGCGGCTCTTAAGACGAACAGGGGGCGCGCCCGTCGTCCTCCTCGGGCCGATCGGCCAAAGGCATGATCGCGTCCGCCCGAGGGTGACGCCCGTCGATTGTATGGATGGGTCGTCGCCCGTGGCAGTCGCACGCTCCCCGGTGACGTGCCCGGGCTGCCACGTCGGCCCCGGGCCGTTTCTCCACATCGCAAACCGCGTTTTCCGGAGGGACAGGTCCCCCTATGGGCCAGTGCGCGTTTTTTCCGACCGGTGTTGAGTCTATAAGGGATGCCAGGGGTGATTCGACACGCCGCGACCCCGGCACCGCCGGGGTTTGCGTGACACCCACGGCCGGGTCCGTGGGGCGGCTGTTCCGGCGCCGCTCGCTCGACCCAAGCACGATGAGTTTTCCGCATGTCGCTCCTTCCTGTCGAACTCAATCGCGCCGAACATCCCGTAGACGTGGTGGAGCGTCTCGCCGCGATGCGGGAATGGTCCTTCGACCGTGAGGACGAGGACGAGATCTCCATCTCGGTCGAGGGGACCTTGGCCGACTACCATGTTGCTTTCACGTGGTTGTCGGATCTGGAAGCCCTCCATG
>JAABUY010001425.1_pt1 | contig 32278 bp, 49 predicted proteins | sample 5560271 | NCBI WGS metagenome assembly JAABUY01 (sample SAMN10711886, study PRJNA513374) | rock metagenome | isolation source: Antarctica rocks | place: Antarctica: Victoria Land, University Valley | reverse complement strand
AGGATCATGGCCACGATGGACGACATGACCAGCACCACCATGAGCGAGTTCAGGATGGAGAACCAGTGCACGCGGCCGCCGGGCATGCGCAGGTAGGCGTCCCAGCGGCTCGCCCAGGACACGTCGCTCAACTCCCAGAACACGTCGTAGGTGTATACCACCTGGGCGCCTGCGCCGCCGCGCGCGCGCGCGCCGGCCGTCAGCGCGGGCGCTGCCCGCTGGCGCGGCCTTCCCGGGGCACGCGCGTCGCGCGACCCCGCGCCGCGCCTCGCCCCGCAAGCGCGAGGCGGAAGGCAGGATTAGAAGAGGGTGCGCGGGCGCAGAGCATGGGGCCAAGCGCCGCAGCTTGTGCCGGTCCTGGCAAGCGCTGTTCGGGCCCGGCGCACGAGCGCCGGCTGAGGGGCGCCTCCGTGCTGGGCGCGCGCGGGACGCACCCTGCGTGATCTCCTGCGCGGCCGGTGCCTTGCCCTCGATGACGTCCATGCACGAGATCTCGGCCGGCCGCCCCGCCCCCGCCTCGCGCGCGATGCTGCACGCCATCACCTGCGCGACCCCCGCGGCCGTGAGCAGGCCTGCGGCAGGCCCTGCGCGGCTGGCAGCGCAAAGGGTCCGGCCCTGCGCACCGCCCCGCGCACCAGCAGCGCACGCCCGCCACCCCTGGCGCAGGCACCCCTGGCTCGCCGCGGCCCACAGGCCCGCCCGCCTATGCATGTCCAGCCAAAACCTGACTTAACCCTATTTCCACCATGCACGCCCGCGCCCCGGCCTCCAAGCGCGCGCCTCAAACCCGACGACCATGTACATGGAGAGCTCGCCGCCGCCCGCGCGCCGCTCGGCCGCCTCGCGCAGCGACTTCGTCTCTGCGTCCTCGGCCGGCGCCGCGTCGGCCAGGTCCCGCCGCGCCGCGCCGGCCAGCCGCCGCCGCGCGCCGCCCTGCGCCGGCCAAACCGCCCGCTGAGCATGCCTGGCAAGCTGAGCGCGCCTGGCGCCACCTCGCCGGACACGCCAGGCTCCCTTCTCCGCTCCCGGGCCATAAAAATGCACACGCGGCAGGCCTAAGCCGGTCCTCGCGCGCGCGGTGCGCCTGCTCCCGCCTCCCAGGATGCCGCCGGCGCAGCAGGCCGAAGAGCTGATCCACGCGCGCGGGCGCGCCTCGATGACGGCGGCCGCCTCGATTTCTGCCATGTTCTCGCGCGCGCGCGTGTACTGCCCATTGGTCTTGTGCACCAGGATCTTGAACATGAGGTGGTTGTTCAGGAAGTACCGCCCGTCGCGCTCGTAGCCCACCTCGTAGCCCGGCCGGATGCTCTCCGGGTTCTCCGCCAGGTCGTAGGTCGTGATCGGCAGGTTGTCCAGGATCAGGCGCACGCGATAGTGCTGGTCGATCTTCTCGCGCAGGTCCTGTGCGCGAAGACAGGGTAGGGTTAGGGCATGTAAACCAGGCGCGCGCCGCGGCCGCGCTCACGCGCCCGGCGTGACGGACGGGCTGGCGGCGCGCCAAGGGCTCCGCCGGCTGCAGCCCTGCAGGCTCGGGCATCCGCCGCCAGTCTCCGGCGAAGGAGGTCGGGCCTTCCGTCCGGCTCTTCTACGGCGCGCCGCCGCTTGGCACAGACGCCGCTAAAGAGTATGTCAGTACCGTCTGCAGCGTGCGTCGTCAGGTCGCAACGGGGCCTCCCCCGCGCCCATACTGGGCCCCTTGCACGTTTGACCTGCAGATTCGCGTTGAATATGGATGCTCTTGCGCCCGGACCCAGGCCGCTGCTCTGCGCCTCCACTCCGCCCTGTACACTGCCTGCGCCTGACACACCCCCACGGGCCCTGCGCATTGCCCTGGCCCGTTTCAACGGTCCTGCGCAGCGAGTGGCACTGCTGGCTGCCTCCAGCTCTGGCCGCCCACGCTCGCGTTACGCTCTCACTGACAGGTGCTGGGCAGCTCGGCGCGCTGAACACGGCTTGGCTTCCGTGTGCCGCTCCAGCTCGCACAGCGCTGCTCACACTACTCGTCACACCACTGGCAGAGGGCGATTAGCCAGCCACAGACCATCGCAGGCCCTCAACAACTCTGCTTGCTTGCTAGCAGCTGAGAGCTACAGCGTCAGCGCTCCGCCGCAGCGCACCGCCCGCCGTCCAGCCTGGCAGCAGGCCAGTGCTGCGCCGCGTGCAGACCAACAAGGGCGTGCGACGGGCACAGAGGCTGCCACCCGCACTGCTGGCTCACTGCAGGCGCGTGGCCAGCAAGGCTGGCTGGACGGTGCCAGCACACCGACGTACTCCCGGCTGGGCCCAACAGTAAGGGCTGCACAGCAGCAAGTACACTGGTAGCCCAGGGACTGGCGCGCTGGCCGCTGTACACAGCGAATTGCGCGCCGAGCGGGCTGCCTCCCGCCTAAACCGGGCTGGTAAGTGCGGGGCCCGCGCACCGCCACCTCCCTGTCCGTGATCGGCCCGTAGGAGCCGTCCGGCTGGCACACCAGCTTAGCCTTCTCCTCGACCTACGGCCGCAGGGTGCGCAGCGATCAGGCAGCACGGCGCGCGCTCCTTTTCAACCGCATGCTCCCCGACGCCCGGCGCTGGCGGCAGGTTCAGCGCATCAACACGCGAAGCTGGAGGAGGCGCGCGTGGCCGCGCCGCCGGGCCGCGCACCAGCATGGAAAAGTTGTATGGCGAGTTCTCAATCCGAGAGCCCATCAGGATGGTGCCCGGGTTGATGGAGCTCAGCGACTTCTTGACGCCCTCCGGTGGCTTGCAGAACGGCAGCGTGTAATAATTGTAAGGAAGTTCGGTCTCGGAGGATGTCAAGGAATTCACCTCCGCTGCGGCCCGCAGAGGGAGGCAGGTCAGCTGGCCCGTGCCCAGGAAGCTGCTGCCCAGCCGTCGGCCCACTGACAACCAGGTTCTGATCGGACGGATCACTAGCCAGTGCTATTGAGCCTCAAAAACAGCACTGGGAGCGCTGCGCTTGCACAAGCGCAGCACTGTGTGCAGCCACCTAGCGAGCAGTCTGCGCGCCAGCTCACGGCCTGGCCGTGGTGCCGCGTGGGGCAGGGCGCAGCGAGTGCGCACCTTGCAAGTGCTGGCCCATGTAGAACTCTTGCGGGTAAGTGCCGGGCAGGTAGTAGGCATAGGTGCTCGCCGCGCAGCACAGCAGCAGCGCCGCGCAGCGCAGGCGCGCAGCGCCTCCCATCTTGCAAGACCAGGCTGCACTAGTGATGGTGTACTACTCGGAAACTCATCGACTAGCCGCTGACTTTGCTTGCTGTCACAGGCAATCCGCCTTTGCTTCGGCAGTGCACACACAGCGAGGCCTATGAGCCTGAGACAGGGCTTTACTACTAATAGGGTATACCCCAGCTTTCTTGCAACATGCAAGTTGTACTCAAAGACAAAACAAACAAACACACATGCACACACATACACACACACTCAAACATACACGCACAGCCACGCACAGATACACTCACACACACAACGTCACAGCAGGTGCTGCAGCACACACAGTGCACTCCATGATTGCAGGTACTGCTCCTACTCCCGCGGCGGCGTGTCCTCGTGCTGCTGTCGCCGTTTGCGGCCCCGCCCAGTCGTGGTTATCCAGCCTGTGAGAGTGCGCTGACCTGCACCAAAGCCATGGACTCGCTATAATCAGAGCAGCTGGACAGCCCGCCAGCAGCAAGACAGCGACACTGCCTGTGAGCGGGCAGAGCGCTAGCTGAAAGTGGGGCTTTGCATAGTCGAGCACGATGGCAGTAAGGGTCTTGTTTGAAATTGCATGCAAACAGCAAGCATGGCAAACATTTTCCATGGCGTCAGGTTTACATTGCATTCACAATACCTCCTGCGATCATGACGCGGCAGCACTGGAAGGTTGCAGGCACACAGCGTCCACGCAACAGCGCTGGCGCACGGTAATACTTGCAGCGGGGGCCGGGGCGCCACCTGACAGCCTCCAGCGCACGCGGCTGCTGAGCGGCAGCGCCGCAGCCGGCTTGTCAGGCAACGCCAGCGGCGGCAGCGCAAAGTCGGCCTCCACGGGCGCGTGGTCCGAGCCTTCAAAATCGGCCAAAATTGCGCAGTGCGTGCATGCCGAGGCCAGCGTGCGCACTCCAGGCTCCTGCGGCGCACAGAGGGGTTCATGTGAACTGCGCACCAGCCAGGCTAGGATATTTCAGCCACATGGTTGTCAGGCCAGAAGCCACGAGATGTTTTGGCTGCGCTACTTGGAGTAGCATCTACGGTCACCGCATGCAGAGTGATGTGCACGTGCTACCTAGGTCCTGCAGTACACTGCGCCGCACGCAGGGCCTATGCAGCCCTTCAGACGCCAGACACCTTGCAGCTTCATGCAGTGTATCCCACAACCTCAGCTTCCAGCCTACAATACAGGGTAGAGGGTTAGGGTAGGGTACAATCAGACTACAGTCACTCACCTGCACAGCGACATCCACGACTGCAGCTGCGCCGCAGCTGCCGCCACGGTCAGCCGTGCCGGCCGCCGGCTGTGCGCCTGCCGGCGCCGCGCCCGCCGCGCCAGGGCCCCCGGAGGCGGACGCGCCGGGCTCCGCTCGCGCCGCCGCCGGCACAGGGGACTCGCCTGCGTGCAGTGAGGCAGAGCGTGTGACATCACTAGGCCGGCAAAAGCATGGCCACAGGCATCGCTTGCTTCAGGGCCGCGGACCGCGATTGAGATCTCCAGTTGTGTCAGACTGACACACAGCGCTGGTGTGACCGCAGCCCCTACCTAGCCTGCTCGTCACAGTGTGTTGCTATCTCGTGTCAAGGCTGCACCTGCAGGTGGCGCCACGTCGGCCGCAGGCTGCCCGCGAGTTGCGCCGCCGCTCCCGAGACGGCTGAGTACTTGCCCGCCGGGCGACGCCGGTACGCCGCCAGCCTCAGGCGCAGCCGACACGCCACCGCCGCGCGCGCCGTGCCCGGCGCAACCAAGGGGTTCTGGAGCCAGGGTCCCGCCCGCCAAGATCTGGCCCACGGCACAGCAGTGAGCAACGCTTGCACGCAGTGCCGTAGTTCATGGGGCAAAATTGCCCAGCTTGATATGCATGCAAGTCCTGTGCATGCAAAGGGAGTGCCATGATAGGGGCCGCGAAAGGGAGTTGTGACATGGAGCGGGGACACACATTGCACACCACGAAATGCAGTGCAGGGGGCGCACATAGTCGACGCGGCAGCCGTCCCAGCGCGAGTGGTGGCCGCGCGAGCGCGACTCGCCATGGTACGACCATACAGAGGCTCCTACCTCCGGGGACGGGTGGTGCCGCCTGCGGCATGCGCGCGTGTATCTGACCAGGCTCTGCCTCGCGATCCCCTGCAGCCAAATGAGTGTAAGGCAGGCTGGGCGTGCTGCAGGTTACAGGGCCGCTGTCGGCTGTCAGCGCCGTGCGGCCACGCAGAAAGGCGGCGCCCCAAGCCGTGCACACCGCCTGATTCTGCTGTGTGATACGTGAATCCCTTCGCAAGGTGACTGGCGCGGTGCACTGCTGCACAGCCACATGCACATGCAGCAGGCGCGTTCAGGGTGGCTGCGAGAGAACTCGCTTTCTGGCATCCGCCCAGCGCATCCTAGCGCAGCCAGGCTGGCGCACTCGCCAGCCCGGCACCCCCGGCCGGCGCGCCTGGAGCGGGCTCACCTGAACACGTCCGCCAGGCGCCCGCGCGGCCCCGTGACGAGGGCCAGCCAGGCGCGGTCCGGGCGCTCCGCCAGGAATGCGTCCACGGACGCGCCGGGCCCGTGGTGGCAGTGGTCCTCGGGCGCTGCGGTGATGTTGAGGTCGCCGCAGAGGATGACCGCGCGCCCCGCGGCCAGCGCCGTGTTGATGCGGTGGGTCAGGATCTGCGCCGGCGCGGCGACCGCGTCGGCGGCCAGAGACGGACACGCCCCTTGCAGGAGCGATAGTGCACAGCTGTGGGCATCTCTGCATGGCTGCGGACCGCGGTACCTCACCATGTCATGGGCATGTCGCAGGGTGTCAGCACTGGAGCTCTGCAGCGCCTCAGCGCGCTGCTTGTGTCTTGGCAACAACGCCGTCGCAGTCGCACATTGCAAGGCGTGTGGCAGTCTGTTCCGACGCGGCAGGAGCACGAAAGCTCTGTCTCAGACTCCTGTGTCGTTGGCGGTACGGCAGCGCATGCAAGCACGTAGGGCTCTTGCCTCCAGGGCCCTGCCTGTGAGCAGTGCTGGCTGGCCTCCTCCAACACCCTCAGGTTTGCCAAGAGCGCGGCAGACTGCCACATGCAGACGGCTGTCCAGGCGCGCCTGGAGCATTCGCAGTTTGTGTGTGAAGCGGTCACCCTCTGGGCCCTCGCGGCCGCTGCGGGTGACGGCTGGGAGGTACACATTGAACAGCACCAGCCGGCCGTGGTCGGTGATGACGCAGCGGCCCTGGTTGTCCACTGCATCCAGCTCCGCGCGCGTGAACCTGAGAGCGGGGCCCAGAGTCAGCGAGGCAGACGCGCGAGGGCCCCTGTGCAAGTCCAGTGCCTGCGGGGCAGGCTGCCCCTGGTTGCTCCATTCACAGAGGGTCTTTGTAGGTGTAGTACAGTAGAACAAGGCTGACAACACACCAGGAACCGTGCGCAACATGGAACACGTGCTGCAAGGTGAAGCAAAGCACTCACACTCTCCGCAGCACACACGCGCAGGGCAGGCTTGGCGCACCGCCACCACCACTTGCTGTCCAGGTCGGCGCAGATGCCGGGTGCGCCAGGCGCGCGCGTGCCCGCCAGGCCGTCCTCAGCGGCAACGGCCTCCGCTGTGGACGTCCGGCAGAAGGTCGCGACGCCATGGTGCGCGCTCCACTGGCCGCTGGTGTTCAGGGAGAAGCAGGACTCCCTGGTGCGCCGCTCGCACTTGAGCTGAGCGCACGCATATACCTCTTGGACGAGCCACAGCAGGCGCTTGCTTCGCGAGCAGTGAAAAGCATGACCATGCTCTCGTACCACCCAGCTGCAACAGCAAGCTTGTCCATATTCTTCATATCGGCGCCAGACAGCTTCGTCTCTTGCACGCAGACTATGTCTGCTTTGAGGCGCTCGAGCAGCGAGGCCAGCGTTTCATCATGGTGCTCCAGCAGTGCACGCAGGCCGTTCACGTTGTAGGTCACCAGCCTCATTGCTTTGCTGCTGCTTGCTGCCCAGGTGCCAAGGAGGTGCTTGCTACCAACGCTGCAGACTCATAAGCGTCAAGCTTGGGGTCAGTATAGGAAAGCAAGCGTCTGGCGCTCCTCCTGACTTGATCAAGACTGTGTTGAAGGAAAGGCACTGAGTGCGCGCGGCCTTCGGCGCACCTCTCCGCTGTTGTTCCCTCTCCTTCCGAGCACGTCATGCACAGCAGGCTGAGACAGGGCCGGGTGAGGTCTAGGGAACGCGCCTGTCCCATGCTGCCGCCTTCCTCGCGCAGAGCCTTTCCTTCACAAGACACACCGCAACTACATCGCGCCTTGCTAAAGCCTTGAAACGGTGCGTCCTCCTGATCTACGGCTGGATAAGCTGCGCGCGGCCCTCGTACGCCGGCGCGCAGCATCGTCACCAACTCCAAGGCGGTCCGCCCAGCGCTTGGCCAATCAGCCTACCCTAGCCCCTGAGCTGTTGTGGTATGCTGGTGTGCTGCGTGCTGCCACAGTGACAATTAAGCTGCTGCACCAGTCTGCAGTGCGATCACACACGCGCGCGCAGGCAGGGCGCGCAGGAGCAAGCTGTGCAAGTGCCAGCCAGAGTCTGGTCAAGCACACCAAATCGCGCGGCCGCGCCAAGCAGGGTGCGGGCCGCACGTCACAGAGTCCATACTGCAGGCTGCTGAGCTGGGCCTCACCATGGTCCTTGACCTGGGACGGTGTGAGCGGTGCCTTGTTGGCAGAGGCTGCATTATCGCGACTTCTCCAGGACCCTCCAGCATGCAGAGGCATGCAGCCGGTCTGGCCGATGGCCACCCCAGGGAGGGCATGTGCTGAAGTTGCAACTGCATGCAAGGAAAAGGAAAAGAAAATATGGCTGCCTTCTGTGTGCCAGCCTGGTGGTGGCCACGCACGACTGTCTGAGTGCTGGCCAGGTGTCCTCATCCTGAAACGATGCGCTGCGTGCCACACACTGTCGGCTTGCAGACTGTTCCACGAGGCCCGGACACACTGAGCCCGCCAGACCGCCTAGTCGGTGCGCCGTGTGTGTGGCGGGTGCAGGGGCGCCGCCACAATGGCGAAAGGCAGTGCACGCGCGCGCGTCGCCGCTCTAGTCAGGCGCTTGGCGCCAGGCAGCTCTGCCGCTGAGCAAGCGGAGGCTGCGCTTGCGCTGGCACGCCTGTGCTCTGACAAGAGCCAGAATAGGGAGTATGTTAGAGGATGCGGGGGCGTCGCGGCGCTGGTCGGGCTGCTGGCGCCAGGCAGGACAGATGCTGTGCACCTGCAGGCTGCCACGGCGCTGCGAAACCTGTGCATCGACAATGAACAGTGTCAGAACAGCATCAGGGAATGCGGGGGCGACGCGGCGCTGGTCCGGCTGCTGGCGCCCGGCAGCTCTGCCACCGTGCAAATGCAGGCTGCCGGCGCGCTGTGCAACCTGGGCTTCGAAAACACACAGAGTAAGGACAGCGTGCGGGAGTGCGGGGGCGTGGCAGCGCTGGTCGGGCTGCTGGCGCCAGGCGGCCCTGCCGCTGTGCAAGAGGAGGCCGCTGCAGCGCTGTGCACCCTGTGCATGAGAAACACCCAGAATCAGGACAGCGTGCGGGAGTGCGGGGGCATCGCGGCGCTGGTTGCGCTGCTGGCGCCTGGCTGCTCTGCTGGCGTGCAAAGACGAGCTGCAGGCGCGCTGGCAAATGTGTGCTTCCACCATGTCAGGAACCAGGACAGCGTGCCGGTGTGCGGCGGCGTCGCGGCGCTGGTGGGGCTGCTCGCGCACGGTGACGCGCCTGCTGTGCGTGCGCGGGCCGCGGTGGCTTTGGGAAACCTGTGCATGACAAGCGCTCGGTGCCAGGACAGCGTGCGGGCGTGCGGGGGCGTCGCGGCGCTGGTGGCGCTGCTGGCGCCTCATGGCTCTGCCGCTCTGTGTGAGCAGGCCGCCAGGGCGCTGGCAAATATGTGCATTGGACCAAACACTCAGAACCAGGACAGCGTGCGGGAGTGCGGAGGCGTCGCGGCGCTGGTCGCGCTGCTGGCGGCTGGCTGCTCCGCTGGCATGCAGAAGCATGTTGTGAACGCTCTGGCAAACCTGTGCGCTGAAAGCATTGAGAACCAGGACAGGGTACGGGAGTGTGGGGGCGTCGCCGCACTTGTTGGGCTGCTGGCGCCTGGCGGCTCTGCCGCTGTGCTTGAGTGGACTGCCCGGGCGCTGGGCAACCTGTGCTGTGAACATACTCGGAACAAGGACAGCGTGAGGGAGTGCGGTGGCATTGCCGCGCTGGTCGGGCTCCTGGTGCCCGGCGGTTCTCCCGGTATGCACAAATGGGCTGCTGGGGCGCTGCACAACTTGTGCAGTGACAACGCACAGAGCCGGGAAGCAGTCAGGGCATGCGGAGGAGTTGCAGCCCTGGAGCGCGTGCTTGCATGCGCCAGCTCAGCAGCTGCGCACGACTGGGCGGCAGCGGCGCTGCGAAACCTGGGGCATGCTTAGCAAGCGGTGGGCTACTCACGACAGCCAGAGTAAAGCGGAAGCGCTCTGCGGTAGAGGCATGGCGGCAACGCTGGTGGCAGTGGTAGCTAGTGTTGGCATGCCTTACGTCTGATGCTTGATGTAACGGGCTGGGCATTGTAAGACTTGCAATGCGTCTGATGCTTGATATCTGGGCTGGGCATTGTAAGACTTGCAATGCAAGTGCTAGTATCTGCTGTCACGCAGGGCTGAAGCATTGTCGTCAGGGGTATGCAGCTAGAGCATGCGGTGGGGACAGGGTGAGGGAGTGCGGGGGCGTCGCCGCGCTCGTTGGGCTGCTGGCGCCCGGCGGCTCTGCCGCTGTGCTTGAGTGGACGGCCATGGCGCTGTGCAACCTGTGCTGTGATAACAATCAGAACAGGGACAGCGTGAGGGAGTGCGGTGGCATCGCCGCGCTGGTCGAGCTCCTGGTGCCCGGCGGTTCTGCCGCTGTGCACAAATGGGCTGCTGGGGCGCTGCACAACCTGTGCAGTGACAACGCACAGAACAGGGACAGCGTGAGGGAGTGCGGGGGCGCCGCGGCGCTGGTCAGGCTGCTGGCGCCCGGCGCCTCTGCTGCCGTGCAAGATCGAGCGGCTGCCGCGCTCATGAGCTTGACCAGCGAGAGTGGGCAGAGCCGCGAGGCAGTCAGGGCATGCGGGGGCGTTGCAGCCCTGCAGCGCGTGCTTGCATGCGCCAGCTCGGCAGCGGCGCATGACTGGGCGGCAGCGGCACTGCGCAACCTGGGGCATGCTTAGCAAGCGGTGGGCCACTCACGCCAGCCAGGGTAAAGCGGATGCGCTCTGCGGTAGAGGCCTGGCGGCAGTGCTGGTGGCGGTGGTAGCTAGAGTCGTCATGCCTCACGTCTGATGCTTGGAGCACTGGGCTGGGCACTTTTATGTGAAGTGCTAGTATCTGCCATCACGCAGTGCTGAAGCGTTTTCGTCAGGGTGTGCGTTGTCAGAGTATGCGGTGTGGGCGCTCTCACTGCGATGTAGGCCCTGCACCTGCATGTGAGCATGCCAAGGAGTGGGCTATGCCAGCTCGGGGGTGGCGTGTGCTGGGTTGCCAGCCTGCCTGCACACATGTGCCATCAGTGCCATCAGCCCGATACAAGGCATTTGCCCAAACCCTGTGGCTATATTACAGACAGGAAGTATGCAGCAGCATGTGTTTGCCTGTAGGCAGTGGAACACATCCGTGCTGTAGAGCCTATGTGAACTTGAGACGACAGTGGTTTGCCTGCATTGAGGGGTGTGGGTGCTCTAGCTCATGTAGCATAGTCTGAGCTGTTTGGCGTCTCACGCTGAGCTGTTGACCTCTGCAGTACCTCATGCAAGCACAGACACTGCTCACTGCCAGACACCGTTGCCAAGTAGACCGAGTCGTGCAGCAGTCACGGCCCCTCCCAGTGATGAAAGCACTCCCGCGCAGACAAACCAGCCAAGAGGCTTGCTGGCCTCACAGGGAGGAGCGCCATGAAAGCGCTGCTCAAAGGCTGCGCGGCCCTGGCAGTCGACTGCGGCGTGGGAGCCAAGGCTGTTGAGCACCATGTGTGGGGCAAGCAGTGCAGCGCGTCACAGTCTGCGCACGGCCTGCTGATTGGCGTCCTTGCAAGGTTGAGCACGCGGGGTTTAACAGCAATGCAGGTGTAGCCGTTGCTGCGTCTCGTAAGCTTTTGGCACCATGCAGGATCACCGCGCTCCTGCACTCGTTCCTTGCGCTTGAAAGGACATACAATCAACTGCTAGCACTAGGCGAAATGAACAGAAACGGCCTCGCTTGAGAAAGGGCCTGGAGAGGTCAAGGGCACGTGCCTTTCCACAAAGCTGCCGATTGTCTCACCAGACAGACCGCACGCACAACGTGCCTTGCTAAAGCGTCATCGCTGTCTATCCTTGTATACGGCCATACAAGCTGCTCACGGCCCTCAAACGCGGCGCGCTGCGTTTTCACCAACTCCGAGGCGGTCCGCCTCCCAGCTCTGCCGGGACACCTTGACCCCCTGAGCCTCTTGTAATGTGCTGCGTGCTGCTACAGTGACAGCTGAGGTGCTACAGCAAGTCTGCGCTTGCGGCGCAATCACACGCGCACACGCGCGCGGGGCGTGCAGGTGCGGGCCGCACAAGTGCCAAGCGCGGATCAAACAAGCCCGCCAGTGCGCGCAGCCGCGCCTAGCGGGGTGCGGGCCATACGTCACAGAGTCCACAGCGCAGGCTGCTGAGCTGGGCGCCGTGTCCTTGACCTGGGACGGTGTGAGCGGTGCCTTGTTGGCGGTGCCTTCGTTATCGTACACGCGTGGCTTCTCCCGCGCTGTCCTGCATGCAGAGGCATGCAGCCGGTCTGGCCGATGGCCACCCAGGCGGGCGTTTGTTGAAGACCTGACTGCATGCAAGGCCAGCGCCGCCGGCTGTATACCAGTCTGGCTGTGGTTATGCATGAAAGTCTCTGCGTCCTGTGGCCCTGCCATGACTTTCTGCGCTGCGTTGCTGCAGGCTGTCCGCTCATAGTCTGCTCCAGGAGGCGTCCACGCTGCGTGGGCATGGGGGCCGCGTTGGCAAGTTTGCGCTTTAAGAGCACCGAGAACCAGGACAGCGTGCGGGAGTGCGGGGGCATCGCGGCGCTGGTCGCGCTGCTGGCGCCCAGCAGCTCATCGGCTCTGCACGAGCTGGCGGCCGAGGCGCTGTGCGTAGTCTGCGCTGGCAACACCCAGAACCAGGACTGCGTGCGGGAGTGCGGGGGCGTGGCAGCGCTGGTCGGGCTGCTAGCGCCCGGCGGCCCTGCCGCTGCGCAGTGGGAGGCCGCTGCGGCGCTGTGGACCCTGTGCTACAGGAACAGTCAGAACCGGGACTGCGTGCGGGAGTGCGGGGGCCTCGCTGCGCTGGTCGGGCTGCTGGCGCACGGCCACTCGGCTGCCGTGCATGAGGCGGCTGCTGGGGCGCTGCGGAACCTGTGTGTGAACAACACTGAAAACGATGACAGCATCCGGGAGTGCGGGGGCGTGGCGGCTCTGGTCGGGCTGCTCGCGCCCGGCCACTCGGCTGCCATGCGTGAGCAGGCTGCTGCGGCGCTGCGGAACTTGTGTGCGAACAGCACTGAAAACAAGGACAGCATCAGGGAGTGCGGAGGCGTGGCGGCTCTGGTCGGGCTGCTCGCGCCTGGCGCCTCTGCCGCTGCGCATGAGCATGCTGCTGGCGCGCTGAGCAATCTGTGCAGCAGCACCCAGAATGTGGTCTGCGTGCGGTGGTGCGGGGGAATTGCTGCGCTGGTGGGGCTGCTGGCGCCTGGCAACCCTGCTGCCGTGCATGAGCACACTGCTGCGACGCTGCGGAGAGTGTGCTATGAAAATGCGATGAACGCAGACTGCGTGAGAGACTGCGGGGGCATTGCGGCGCTGGTCGCGCTGCTGGCGCCTGGCGGCTCGGCTGCTGTGCATGAGCAGGCGGCTGGCGCGCTCTTAAACCTGGCCTTCGAGAGTGAGCAATGCCGGGAGGCAGTCAGGGCATGCGGGGGCGTTGCGGCGCTGGTCATGCTGCTGGCGCCCGGCAATGCTGTTGCTGTGCATCACAATGTCGCCGGCGCGCTCGTGAGCCTGACCCGCGGGAGTGTGCCATGCCGGGAGGCAGTCATGGCATGCGGGGGCATTGCGGCGCTGGTCGCGCTGCTGGCGCCCGGCAATGCCGCTGCTGTGCATCAGAATGTCGCCGGCGCGCTCGTGCACCTGACCAGCGAGAGTGAGCAATGCCGGGAGGCAGTCAGGGCATGCGGGGGCGTTGCGGCGCTGGTCGTGCTGCTGGCGCCTGGCAGCCCTACTGCTGTGCATGTGCATGCTGCCGGCGCGCTCATGATCCTAACCAGCGAGAGTGAGCAATGCCGGGAGGCAGTCAGGGAATGCGGGGGACTTGCGGCCCTGGAGCGTATGCTTGCATGCGCCAGCTCGGCAGCGGCGCACAAGTGGGTGGCGGCTGCGCTGCGCAACCTGGGGCATGTTCATCATGTTGTTGGCGAGTTAGACCAGCCCAATTGAAGCGGACACGCTCTGCGGCCAAGGCTGGCGGCAGTGCTGGTGACAGCTAGTGTTGTCGTGCGCGGCCTGACGCTCAGTGCTTGGAGCACTGGGCTGGACAACTTCGCTTGTGTAGCTTACAGGCAGTGCATGAGGAGTCATCGTCAGGGGCGTGCACTGCCAGCATGCGGTGTGGACGTGAGCGCCCGTGCGTAAGCCTGATGTTGTAAGCCAAGGGGGGGATTGCAGGAGCACACATCACAGCATCTGTGGCTGCATCAGGTGGCGGCTCACCTGGCTGTTGGTGTGCTCTTTGACAGAGCGGACCAACAGCCGTGCATCTGTTGCGGCACGCCAGCATCCCATGCATGGCTGCTATATGCGGTTGTCCTTGAAAAAGTCCTTGAAATAACTATTTGCATCTGACGCTGTGCCAGCAACCTCTGCAATACATCCTGCATGCACAGACACTGTGCTCATGGCCAGAAACCATCATCATGGCCAAGTGTACCAAGTCATGCAGCAGTCTCGGCCCCTCACAGTGAAGAAAGCACACCGCGCAGGCACGGCAGGCAAAAGGCTTGCTGGCCTCACACGGAGGAATGCCGCAACAGCGCTGCTCGAACGCTGCCCGGTCCCGGCAGTGGACTGCGCCCCGTAGCCAAGGCTGTTGGCACAACGTGTGTGGCAAGCAGTGCCGCGTGTCACAGTGTGCCTGCTGGTTGGTGTCCTTGTAGCAGCCAAGTTGGCTGATGCACGGCTCATTCATTCATTGATTCATTCATTCATTCATCTTTGCAAGGTTGAGCGCGCGGGGTCCAACAGCAGGGCAGGTGGGGCTGTTGCTGCGTCTCCAAAGCCATTTGGAGCGTGCAGGACCACCGCGCTCCCGCACTCGCACTCGCGCTTGAGAGAGTCAACTAAGAAGTGCCAGGTGCGAAACTCGCTGTGGAGGCAGGCACTCGCTGCAAAGGAACACCAAACGGCACAACAGGCGGAGAGATAGACAGATTTGTTTCACTAGGCAGCCCCAGCTAGGCTGATGAGCGTCCAACCTTCGTGATCGAGTCATGTAGTCCATTGCGTTCACAAATAAGGCAGGCCGCACCGTGCAGGTCTGCCTGCCACACAAACAACTTCACCGTGCGTGGTGAGGCAAATAGGTGCGCAGGCCGTTCAACGCACGGTTTGCTTGTCCTTCAACGCACGGTTCGCTTGAGAAAGGGCCGGGTGAGGTCTAGGGAATGTGCCTGTCCAAAGCAAGCCGCCTTTCTTACAGACAGACCGCAGCTACATCGTGCCTTGAAACGAGTGCGTCCTCCTGGTTCACGGCCAGGCAAGCTGCGTACAGCCCGCAAACGCTGGCACGCTGCATCATCACCAACTCCAAGGTGGTCTGCGGCACAATCAGCCTAGCCTAGCCCCTGATCCTTTTGCGGTATACTGAGGTTGCGTGCTGCCACAGTGGCAGCCAAGGTGCTGCAGCAAAGTGCGCTTGCAACGCACAATGCAGCGCGGTCACCCACGCGCAAAAACACGGGGCGCGCAGGAGCGGGCCGCACAAGTGCCAGCCACGGTCTGGTCAAGCCCACCACCGCGCGCGGCAACGCCGAGCAGGGTGCGAGCCGCACGTCACAGAGTCCACACTGCAGGCTGCTGAGCTGGGCCTTACCATGGTCCTTGACCTGGGACGGTGTGAGCGGTGCCTTGTTGGCAGAGGCTGCATTATTGTGTCTTCTCCCGCGCCCTCCTGCATGCAGAGGCATGCAGCCAGTCTGACCGCTGGCCACCCCAGGAGGCCGTGTGTTGAGGTTCTGACTGCATGCAAGGAAAAGGAAAGGGAAATGAGCTGCCTGCTGTGCACCACTCTAGCATTTGCCATGCATGACTATTTCAGCCCTGGCGCCAAATGCCCTCTCCCGGGACTTGCCTGCGCTGCATGCTGCAGGCTGTCCGCTTCCAAGTTGTTCCACGAGGCGCGGAGACGCCAGACCGCCTGATTTGCACGCCCTGCATGTGGCAGGTGCAGGGACGCCGCCACATGACGGAAGGCAGCGCGCGTGCGCGCGTCGCCGCGCTGGTCGGGCGCCTGGCGCCCGGCGGCTCTGCGGATGCGCAAGCGGAAGCTGCGCTTGCGCTGGCGGAGCTGTGCTGCGACATCAGCCCAAACGGGGAGTGCTGTGACAACACCCCAAACAGGGAGTACGTGAGAAGCTGCGGGGGCATCGCGGCGCTGGTCGCGCTGCTTGCGCCCGGCGGCTCTGCCGCCATGCATCAGGAGGCTGCCGGGGCGCTGATGAGCCTGTGCTATAAAAACAATCAGAACAAGGACACCGTGCGGGAGTGCCGCGGCGTCGCAGCGCTGCTTGCGCTGCTCGCGCCCGACGGCTCCGCCGCCGTGCATCGGGAGGCCGCCGGGGTACTGGCAAACCTGTGCAGCGACAACGCCCAGAACAGGGAGTGCGTCAGGGAGTGCGGGGGCGTCGCGGCGCTCATCGGCTTGCTGGTGCTGGGCGGCTACGCCTCTACGCATGAGCGGGCTGCCATGGCGCTGGGATACCTGTGTATTGACAACGAGCAGAACAGGGACAGCGTGCGGGAGTGCGGGGGCGTTGCGGCGCTGGTCGCGCAGCTCGCGCCTGGCGGCTCTGTTGCCATGCAGAAGTGGGCAGCATCCGCGCTGGCAAACCTGTGCTGGTGCAACAGCCGGAACCAGGGCAGCGTGCGGGCGTGCGGCGGCGTCGCGGCGCTGGTCGGGCGGCTGGCGCCCGGCGGCTCCGCTGGCATGCAGACGGAGGCTGCCAGGGCGCTGGCAAATCTGTGCATGAAGAGTGCAGAGATTCCAAATGCAGACAGTCAGGACTGTGTGCGGGAGTGCGGGGGCGTCGCCGCGCTGGTTGCGCTGCTGGCGCCCAGCGCCGCGCCGGCCGTGCGCGCGCGGGCCGCGGCGACGCTGGGAAGCCTGTGCATCATGAACAAACACTGCCAGGAAAGCGTGCGGGAGTGCGGCGGCGTCGCCGCGCTGGTCGCATTGCTGGCGCCCGGCGGCTCTGTTGCCATACAGGAGCGGGCCGCAAATGCGCTGGGATATCTGTGCTTTGAGGGCATCAAGAGTAAGGACAGCGTGCGGGAGTGCGGCGGCGTCGCTGCGCTGGTCGCCCTGCTGGCGCCCGGCCATACAGCTGGCGTGCAGGAGCAGGCCGCAGCCGCGTTGAGGAACCTGTGCACTGGGAGCATCAAGGACCAGGACAGCGTGCGGGAGTGCGGGGGCATCGCGGCGCTGATCGCGCTGCTGGCGCCTGGCGTTGCGGCTGCTGTGCGAGCGCAGGCCGCGGTAACGCTGGGAAGCCTGTGCATCAGGAACGCCCGGTGCCAAGACAGCGTGCGGGCGTGCGGGGGCGTCGCGGCGCTGGTCGGGCTGCTGGCGCCCGGCGACTCTGTTGACATGCAGGAGTGGGCAGCATCCGCGCTGTCAAATCTGTGCTGGTGCAACAGTCAAAACCAGGACAGCGTGCGGGAGTGCGGCGGCGTCGCGGCGCTGGTCGCGCTGCTGGCGCCCGGCCGCTCAGCTGGTGTGCAGGATCGGGCTGTAGGCGCGCTGGGGAACCTGTGCATTATGAACAACGAGAATCAGGACAACGTGCGGGAGTGCGGCGGCGTTGCGGCGCTGGTCGCGCTGCTGGCGCCCGGCCGCTCAGCTGCCATGCAGGAGCGGGCCGCGGTCACGTTAGGGAACCTGTGCTGTGGGAGCATTGGGAACAAGGACAGCGTGCGAGAGTGCGGGGGAATTGCGGCGCTGGTCGCGCTGCTGGCGCCTGGCAATGCGGCTGCTGTGCGAGCGCGGGCCGCGGCAACGCTCGGAGCCCTGTGCGTTGAGAATGCCCGGTGCCAAGACAGCGTGCGGGCGTGCGGGGGCGTCGCGGCGCTGGTCGGGCTGCTGGCGCCCGGCGACTCTCTTGCCATGCAGGAGTGGGCAGCATTTGCGCTGGCAAACCTGTGCTGGTGCAACAGCCGGAACCAGGGCAGCGTGCGGGCGTGCGGCGGCGTCGCGGCGTTGGTCGGGCGGCTGGCGTCGGGCTGCCCTGCCGCTGTGCACGAGCATGCGGCTAGGGCGCTCGTGAACTTGACCAGCGGAAGTTGGCAGATCAGGGAGGCAGTCAGGGCATGCGGGGGAGTTGCAGCCCTGCAGCGCGTGCTTGCATGCGCCAGCTCAGCAGCGGCACACAAGTGGGCGGCAGCGGCGCCGCGCAACCTGGGGCACGCTTAGCAAGCGGTGGGCAACTCACGCCAGCCAGGGTATAGCGGATGCGCTCTGTGGTAGGGGCGTGGCCGCAGTGCTGGTGGCAGTGGTAGCTAGTGTCATCATGCCTTGCGTCTGGTGCTTGGAACACTGGGCTGGGCATTTGTATGTGCTAGTCTCTGCTGCCACGCAGGGCTGAAGCATTGTCGTTAGAGGTGTGCATGCGGTGTGGATGGGCGCTTTCATTGCGATGTAGGCCTGCACCTGCATGCCATGCCAGCATGCCAAGGGGTGGGCTATGCCAGCTAGGAGGTGGCATGTGCTGGGTTGCCAGCCTGCCTGCGCACATGTGCTGTCGACGCGTTGCTCGACCTAGGGCATTCTGCCCAAACCCTGGGGCTATGTTGCAGACAGGAAGTATGCAGCAGCATGTGTAGGCAGTGGGGCACATCTGTGCTGCACCACTTTTCGGGAATGTGAAGCAGACAATACTTTGCCTGCATTGAGGGTGTGGGTGCTAACTCGTATGGCATGATTTGAGCTCTTTGGCGTCTCACGCTGAGCTGCCAACCTCTGCAATACCTCATGCAAGCACAGACACTGTGCTCGCGGCCAGGAACCATTGCCAAGTGACCAAATCGTGCAGCAGTCTCAACCCCTGCCTGTGTAGAAACCACTCCCGCGCAGACACAGCAGGCAAGAGGCCTGCTGGCCTCACAGGGAGGAACGCCGCGACAGCGCTGCTCGAACGCTGCCCGGTCCCGGCAGTGGACTGCGCCCCGTAGCCAAGGCTGTTGGCACAACGTGTGTGGCAAGCAGTGCCGCGTGTCACAGTGTGCGCACGGCCTGCTGGTGGTGTCCTTGTAGCAGCCAAAGTTGGCTGATGCACGGCTCATTCATTCATTGATTCATTCATTCATTCATCTTTGCAAGGTTGAGCGCGCGGGGTCCAACAGCAGGGCGGGTGGGGCTGTTGCTGCGTCTCCACATATTTGGCACCGTGCAGGACCACCGCGCTCCCGCACTCGCACTCGCGCTTGAGAGAGTCAACTAACAAGTGTCAGGTGCGAAAACTCGCTGTGCAGGCAGGGACTCGCTGCAAAGGAACACCGAACGGCACAGCAGGCGAATAGATCGACAGGTTTGTTACACTACGCAGCCCCAGCCAGGCTGACGAGCGTCCAACCTTCGTGATCGAGTCATGTAGTCCATTGCGTCCACAAATAAGTCAGGCCACACCGTGCAGGTCTGCCTGCGACACAAACAATTTCACCGTGCGCGAACAGGTGCGCAGGCGTTCGCTAGCAGGCGTTCGACTTCGCTGAGAGAGGGCCGGGTGAGGTCTAGGGGATGTGCCTGTCCGAAAGCTGCCGCAGGCCGCCTTCTTTACCAGACAGACCGCAGCAACATCGCTGCGCACTAAATCGTGCCTTGCTAGGCGTCGAAACGGGTGCATCCTCCTGGATCACGACCAGGCAAGCTGCGCGAGGCCCTCAACGCCAGCACACTGCGGATCACTAACTGCGGTCCGCCAAGCGATGGCCGCACACTGAGAGCCCCTGAGCCTCTTGTGTATGCTGCGCGCTGCGTGCTGCGTGCTGCTACTGTGGCAGCCGAGGTGCTGCAGCAGCCTGCGCTTGCAGCGCAGTCACACACGCGCGCGCGCATGCGGGGCGCGCAGGAGCGGGCCGCACAAGCGCCAGCCACGGTCTGGTCAAGCCTCAAGCCCGCCACCGCGCGCAGCCACGCCGAGCAGGGTGCGGGCCGCACGTCACAGAGTCCACACTGCAGGCTGCTGAGCTGGGCCTTACCATGGTCCTTGACCTGGGACAGTGTGAGCGGTGCCTTGTTGCCAGAGGCTGCATTATTGCATATGCTCCCGCGCCCACCTGCACGCAGTAGCATGCAGCCGGCCTGACCGGTGGCCACCCCATGCGGACTTGTGTTGACATTCTGACTGCATGCAGTGCCAGTAGCTGCCTGCTGTGTACCAGTCTGGCGGTGGCCATGCATACGGTCGCACCGTCTCAGTGGCCCTTCCAGATCTTTCTGCGCTGCATTGCTGCCGGGTCCGCTTGCAGGCTATCCATAAGACGCGTACAGGCTGAGCGCCTGATCGGCGCGCCCTGTGTATGGCGGGTGCAGGGGCGCCGCCACGATGGCGAAAGGCAGCGCACGCGCGCGCGTCGCCGCACTGGTCAGGCGCCTGGCGCCCGGCGGCTCTGCCGCCGAGCACGTGGAGGCCGCGAATGCGCTGGCGCGCCTATGCAATAACAAGGTTCAAAACCGCGACTACGTGCAGGAGTGCGGGGGCATCGCGGCGCTGGTCGTGCTGCTCGCGCCCGGCGGCTCTGCCGCCGTGCACGAGCAGGCTGCCGGGGCGCTGCTGAGCCTGTGCTTTGAACACAGTAAGAACAAAGATGCCGTGCGGGAGTGCGGCGGCGTCGCAGTGCTGCTCGCACTGCTCGCGCCCGGCGGCTCTGCCGCCGTGCATCGGGAGGCCGCCGGGGCGCTGTCAAACCTGTGCAGCGACAACGCCCAGAACAGGGAGTGCGTCAGGCAGTGCGGGGGCGTCGCGGCGCTCGAGGGGGTGCTGGCGTCTGGCGGCTCTGACCTGCGCGCGCGGGCTGCCGCGGCGCTGGGGCACCTGTGCATTGACAGCGCGCAGAGCAGGGACAGCGTGCGGGCGTGCGGCGGCATGGCGGCGCTGGTCGCGCAACTCGCGCCGGGCGGCTCTGCCACAGTGCAGGAGCGCGCGGCTGCGGCGCTGGCAAACGTCTGCGCCGGAAACGCCACCAATCAGGACGGCGTGCGGGACTGCGGGGGCGTCGCGGCGCTGGTCGCGCTGCTGGCGCCCGGCGGCTCGCCTGCCGTGCACAGGCGGGCCGTGGCTGCGCTGGCAAATGCGTGCAGCGGCAACATCCGGAGCCAGGACAGCCTGCGCGCGTGCGGCGGCATTGCGGCGCTGGTCACGCTGCTGGCGCCCGGCGGCTCTGCCGCGGTGCACCTGCAGGCAACCATAGCGCTGGCACGCCTGTGCAGTCGCAACAATGAGAATCAGCAGTGCGTGGGGGCGTGCGGGGGCGTCGCCGCGCTCGTGGGGCTGCTGGCGCCTCGCGGCCCTGCCGCCGTGCAGGAGCGGGCTGCCAAAGCGCTGGCAAACGTGTGCGCCGGGAATGCTCTGAACCAGGACAGCGCGCGGGAGTGCGGGGGCGTGGCCGCGCTGGTCGCGCTGCTGGCGCCCGGCGGCTCTGACGACGTTCGGGTGGTGGCTGCCTGGGCGCTTTGCAACCTGTGCACCAATAACACGCGGAACCAGGACAGCGTACGGGTGTGTGGCGGCATACCGGCGCTCATCGCGCTCAGCAACACCGCCGCTGCGCACAAGGGCGTTGCCGGCGCGCTCGTAAACATGACCGGCGGGAGCGCGGCAAATCGGGAGGCAGTCCGGGCATGCGGGGGGGTTGCAGCCCTGGAGCGCGTGCTCGCATGCCCCAGCTCGGCAGCGGCGCACATGTGGGCGCTGTCCGCGCTGCGCAACCTGGGGCAAGCTCAAGCTGCCGGTGGCCTCCATGGGTCTGGCTTTGTTGTGCAAGCTGGGCAGCATATCTACGTGGGAGTAGAGCAGCCATGAGGCAGGGTATAAAGGCGGCGCTGAGCAGGTCGCACCCCCGGGACTGCCGGACCCGCAGGCTTCTGCCCGGGTAACATGCGCGCATGCGGCTGCCGCACGCGCACAGACTGCCTCAGGGCATGACGCTCGGCCGTGCAGGCGTCGCGGCGCCAGGGCTCTGACAGGCGGCTCGCGCTGCTGAACCGCCGTGGGCGTGGCGGTGTGCTGGATGTGTTTGTCGTTGTGTGCTTATGCAGAGCCTTGTTGCATCACCATGCTGTGCTTGGGGCGGTAGCGACCGTTCCTGGGACGAAAGATCAAGAGTACCGAGCCACCTGGCGCGCGGTTGGTGTACAGTAATGAGCGCTCCTGTGTTTGCTGTTACCGAGCGTGCCTTCCTGGCTTGCAAGTCCGGGAACCAGCTGTGCTTGCGGGAGTGTTGGAGGGAGTGCACAGCCAGGCGGTCGATCTGGCTGCTGTGTGTGTGCTGACTGTAGGAAGAGAGGTGTCTGTGCCGTCCAACCAACCGCTTGTGGCTGTGTGGGCCGTTTTCGCTGTCTCAGCCAAGAAGTTGAGGAGGATGGAAGAGTCATTTACATGTTCCAGATGTAATAAGCTTAAGCAGGCAACAGCTGATCACGCACATGTGTAGGAGCTGGATGCTGCAGTGCTTTGCATCTTTCGCACTGTTGACAACCCTCCACATGCACAGGGCTCGCATTACAACTGTATCCTTCACCGCGAGCGCTGCTACAGCAGAATCATGTCGACCAGGTCACGGGCTGCGCGCATCCGATGTCGGCAAGCTGGCAGCCATCGCTGCTGTCGCGCAACGCGCCTGACTGGCACACCGCTATGTCGCGCAGCACGGACCCACCCGAAGGTCTGACACCGCCGCATTCGCGCTCAGCGCGCAACCCTCATGGCACGCTGGCAAAGTTGGGCGGCGCCACGCGCACAGGGTGCAGGCTCCACGCCTCCTCGTGGCACAGCCGCCGCAGCGCCGCCTCCTGGTCCTCGCTCCGGCACAGCACCACGACCGCGCCGCCGCTGCCCGTGAACTTGGCCGCCGCTGCACATGCCGCACACCACCCAGCGTGACAGGCAGTGTTTTGAGCACAGCAAGTACAGCTGAAGTTCGAAAGCGGTATGCTCGCATGGACTGAAAAAACAGGGCTGCAGAGTCGCATGCCCCATGAGGCTGAGAGCGTGCGTCGCAAGCAGGCAGCCGCTCTGCCCCTCATGCGTTGCTGCCATTTTGTTGACCACTCGTTGATCATCAACTCGTTGACCATATGCTGACCTGCAACTCCAGAGTGAGACGGAGGAGGAAGCAAGCCGCGCACCGCCCAGCGCGCGCGCGGCCAGGACCATGCGCAGGTTGAGCGCGCCGAGCGCTGCGTCGCCAAACATGCGGCGGCGCAGGTCGAAGTTGCGGTCCATCAGCGCCGCGAGCGCCGCATGGTCGCGCGCCTCCAGCGCATGCCTGCGATCCGCACGGCGCACGCTGATGTCACAGACGAAGCCAGATTGTGCACGCACACGCTGCCTGCCTCAGCAGATTGTAGTAGGGGCAGGTAGCACATGCTTGCGATCGCACTGCTTCTAGTGGCACATGCGGAGTCTGGGAATATCGGATGGTTGCGCAACAAGAGGGCACTGCGCTTCTCGTGGTTGGCAGACATACAAGAGGTAGGACGGCTGCCACCTCTGCGACATGCAGCACCCATGCAAAGCATGGCAGGACAGGCAAGGCCGGCCCCCTCGCTTCGGCGTTATTGGGTTTTGCGAGGTGGGCATGAAGCGCACCGCCCCTGCTCCGCGAGGCTGGCGACCTCAGCCATGGCGGCCCTGACGCCGGGCTCGCCCGCGTCCCAGCGCCGCCGCACGTCGCTGTGCACGCGGCCGCTGTCGCTCGCGTCCGCCGCATGCACCAGCCACAGCGGCGGCAGCAGACTCGCGTCTAGCGCCTCGTACCTGGCTCACAGAACCCAGTGAGAGCTAGGTCGCACAAAGGTCCAGTCGAGCCAGACGGACTGTGTGCGGGGTTGGCACAAGCTTCTCCAGTTGGGAAATTGGTGCGGCAGCCGCTGGTGCTAGCATCTGCCGTGTGCACTAGTGGCATTGAGGGCACAATGCCCATGTCTAGCGCCTCAGCCATATTGTCGACAAAGCAGCACATGGCCAAGGGATGGGCAGCGCTCACGCTTGGGGCTGCAACGGATGTAGTGAGCCAGGTCAGGCCTCGCGCAGTGTGCTTTGCCCCAGCTCGGCATGCTGACCGCGCTGCATGCTGCATGGAGTCAAAGAAAAGAGCTCGGGCCCTTCCCGCACGCACCGCCCATGGCCGTGCCGCTCCACTAGGCCGCGCTCAAAGTCCATGTACACGAGCCCGCCATACACCTGGATGACGCGGTCCTGTAGGCCAGCCGTGATGCCCAGCTCGGCCTCCGCAGCCAGCACCAGCGCGGGCCGCTGCAGTGGCGGGATCCTGGCGCCGGCGCTCCGAGCTCAGCACCAGCGCGGGCCGCTGCAGCGGCGAGACCCTGGCACCGGTGTTCCGAGCTCAGCACGGTGCGCGTTGTGAACCTCGACGGCCAGTCGGGCGGCCGTCCCTGCGGGTGTCTTGCCGGCATGGCAGAGGTATAACAGCGGTCTCTGGTCATTGCCCTGGTGCCAGCGGTGTGAAATTCGGCTTGCCATGGTACTCAGCAGCACGAGCATACAAGACAGGCAGGACACACAAAGAGTGAAACAGGTGTAGCCGCTCCCCGGACCCAGGCAAGCAGTGCCAGCAGAGACGCACTGCTCCGCAACGCCGTAGAAGTCCAGCAGGCAGCTCAGTGCGGCGCACACGATGGCGGAGCTGCCCGACAGGCCCGCCTGCCGCGGTATGCACGTCTCGTAGCCCATGTTGAAGGCGGCGGGCGCCAGCTCGACCCCGCGCTGCGCGCAGAACTCCCAGAAGCGCTTGCATGTCGCCTGCAGGGGCGCCCGCGTCAGCGCCCGAGCCCTGGCGCTCCGCAGGCGCTCTTCCCAGCCCACGAGCGCGGTGTGCGCCTGGGCGGCACTCCTCAGCTCCAGGTGTCCCCTTCAACCAGCGGGGGAGCAGCAAGTGGGCCACCTTGAGCAAACGGATGCCGCCGCCATAGCCCTCACCCGCGAGCCGCTCCACAAGGTCCGCCATCGAGTCATACTCGCCACCATCATGCACCGGGTGGGGGCGGAAGCAGAGCTTGGCAGACGGCGTCAGAGTCACCTGCAGCCCTGAAACAGAGTCAGGAAGCTCTGCAGCCGCAGCACAAGAGAGGGATGCGGTATGGTCAGATGGACAGGCGCATAATAAGTGGTGGACTGGTCAGACGCACAGCGGTGTGCAGCGGACGCGCGCCTCTGCATAAAAGTTTGCCAGCGACAGCGAGACTGTCTTCCCGAAGAAGCCGTCTGATGGGTTGCCGAGCAGCCCAATGCGGGCATACACGCGGTGGCAGTTGGGTGCGACTACTGTCTCAGGCGCACTCTGACGCTGTGCAGACATGGGCTCTCTTGCAGCCCGCACTCCTGCTGATGAGTGCTATCACAAGTGCTGTGTTGCGGCAAAGCGAAGCACCAGTGGCGTTACAGGTGCGCCCTCAGCTAGATCCAGCATCAGACAGCATTGTGCACGGCTGGCTCTCCTCCTTGCGGCAGTTCCCGCACCTGCCATTGCTGGCCAGCAATGCATAAACCTGCCAGCACCCTATCTTGTTATATAGTCGGGTTCACCCCTCATTCTGTACCTCCCTGATCAGTCTTGCTACAGCATGCACCGCCTTTAAACCCGCTCACACTCTGCGCAATCGCGAGCGCGTATGGAAGGCTGGGGACTCTGGAACGGTCGCGTGCGTGTCGGCGCGCTTGGGAGCGCGCCCGGCCGCAGGCGCGTGGTAGTCGGGCATCGGGCGCGCCTGCACGCACGCCGCCAAGCCCTCTGCCAACGCGCACTGCGCACACGCATGAACAGGCCTCCACAGCGCCAAAGCTCTGGGTGCTGGGTTACAGGCACCGTGCGCTTCGGCCTGCGCAGCTTCTGGGCCCCCAGCAGCCCCACAGAGCGCCCGGGAGGTGTCCTAGCAGGTTGCATGCACAAAGCCGCGGGGCATGTTAAGCTCTACCTTACCCACACCCTACCATACCTTGAACTCCATCAGCCGGCGCTGCTGTTTCACCTCCGCGGCCTCCTGCGCGGCGCGGCGCGCCTCCTCGGCCTTCCACTGCGCCTGCGCAGCGAGTCCGCCCGGCGCCCCTTGTCAGACCGCGCTGTGCATGCGGCGCGCGGCGCAGCCAGCACGTCCGAATCCTGTGGCAGGTCTTGCAGGGCAAAGCAACCCTACCACTGCCGTTAGCGGGCATGGCACGGGCCAGCAGCGCGTCGCGCTTGGCCATGGGCTGCGCAACATGGGTCGGCCAGACGCGTGAGAGCAAAAGCTGTAATGACAGCTTCATCACAGAGCAACAAGCAGTGCACTGGCGGGCACGCGCCTCCAGCGCCTCCTGCTTGGCCTTGAGCTGCGCGTCGAACGCCGCGCGGCCGGGCGCGCGCGCGGCCAGCGCCAGCGCCGGCGCCGCCGGCCGCGTGAGCGGCCTGCCGGAGGGCGCCGGCGGCGCCGGCGGCGCGTGCGCCGGCGCGGGCGCCGCCACGAAGACCGTCGCGCGGTGGCGCTTCTCGGCCTCGGCCGCCTGGCGCGCGGCCTGCTCCTGGAGTGCCTGCGCGCCGCGCCAGCGGCTCGGACGCCGAGGCAGTTATCCAGCGCGCCATCACTCCTGCCGTCATGCAGTTCGGGCCTGCTGTTGCAGGCGAGCGACGGCAGCGCGGGCGCAGCCCCGCCCATCTTGCGCAGCGCTCGCGACTGCGACGCCCCCACCGCACAGCTGCGCAGGGGCGCTGGCCTACGACAGGCGCTTAAATGCGACTACGGCAAGCTGTGTTCCACCTAGCATGTATGAACACAAGTGCACATGCTCAGCAACACAGGCTACACGAGCGCACGGTTGCGTTTCCGCGCCTGCTCGTGCCGCGCCTTACTGCGCAGCCGGAATGGCGCCGGCTGCGTGGGCGCGCGCTCGGTGGGCGCGGGCGCGGGCGCCGGCGCGCGCGTCGTCAGCGGCGCCGGCGCCGCGCGGAAGGGCGCCTGCTGCAGCACGCCGGGCTCCCGGGCGCCCCGCCGCGCGGCCGCCCCGCGCCGCGCCTCGCCGCGCGCCTGAACAGGCCATGACCGAGTCAGCCGGGAGCAGCCCTGTTCGCGCTTGACCCTGGATGGCCGCACAAGCATGCCCAGCCTGAGCAGCCGCCCTCAACGAACTGGCGGCCACGACAAACGCTCTCGTCTGGGCTATGCAACGCAGCTCGTGCGCGTGCAGGCCATGCACACGCCGAGCACAGCAACAACGGTAGTTTGCAGTGTCAGGGGGGTCAAGGATGCACAAGAACGACTGGCCACATCTTCACATACGCTACACTGTAGATGCAGGTCCGCCAGAGAGGCGCTGCGCAGAGCCGCACGTCGGTGGAGAGCTGGAAGGGCTGCACGGCGGTGACGCTTTTGCGACGGGCGGCCGCACGCGGCAGGCGCGGCGTGGCCGACGGCACCGGCATGGCCTTGAAGACAAAGGGCGGCTCACACGGTGCCTGCGCGCGCCTCAAAACGGGGTGTCGGGGTTGTTACAGAGACTGACGTCCAAAGAGGCATGTGCCCGATAAGGCGCGTGTCAGTGGGGTGTGCACAGCATGAAGTACGCTGCAGAAAGCGCAGCACTTCTGGACCCCACTGGCGGAGCGGCCTGAAGCATCGGCGCTCACAAAAGCGCTGGCCGCAATGTGGATCAGGGCTGCCAGCGCACCGCGGCCGGGGCGCTGTGCGCGGCGGCGCGCGCGTCGGTGGCCAGGCGCGGCGCCTGCGGCTGCGTGGGTGAGCGCGGCGGCGGGCGCGGCACCGCCGCCGCCGCGCGCCCGTCCAGCAGCGCCGGGCTGCGGCATGCAAGCGCGTGTGAGCAGACTGTGGTGGCCGCCCATGCCTCTTTTTGCACACCAAAGAGTTGGACGAAACCAAGAGCAGACGCAGCAGCATGGACATGGCATGTTGACGCGCGACGAGCCGCAGCGCGCCGGGCGCACTTGACGGGCCGCGCATGGAAGGGCGGCAGGGCCGCCAGAGCCTCCGCCTCCAGCTCCGCGCTTGGCTTTACCGTGCCCGGCCGCGCGCGCGCGTCCGTCGCCAGCCTGGGTGCCTGCGCGCACAGCGCAGGCTGAAGACCACTGCAAAACCATCATCTGAGGACATGTCACAGCCTCAGGGTGCAAGCACGATCATGTTTGCGCCTAGATTGATTTTTTGGTGTGATGCATGCGTGCAAAAACTTGGTGACAACACAGGTTGCACAGTGCCCATGAAGCTTGCCTGCGCACTCATCACTGTGTGTGTGCGTGCATGCAAACATGTGCAGACTTCTCTGACACATCGTTGTGATGCCTCGAATTGTGGGGTAGGGGGCGAAGGGGCCGTGCAGCGCGCCTTGGCCTCGGTGAGCTGCCCAGCCGGCAGCGGGGGCGGCAGCGCCGGCCCCAGGTGCTGCCCGCGCGGCATGACGTGGAAGCGCGCGGGCGTGGCCGCCTGGAACTCGGCCACCTGCAGCGCGAGCGGCCGCCACTCCTGCGCGTCGGCCTGCGCGCGCCGCGGCAGGGGTATATGGTAGGGTTAAGTTAGGGTACCATACCCTATATCCACACGGTGTTGCGGGAATGCCGTGCGCGTCCAAGCAGTAGGGCGCCAGCGTTCTTGTCACACGAGGGCTGCTTGGAGCGGCTTGCCTGGGCGCAGCTCTGGAGCACCTGTCGACGATCACTGCTATGCGTTCGTGGGCGTCCAGTCCACCAGCACGGCGCGCTTGGTTGTTAGGCCGCATGACAGACATATTGTTCCGCCGAACACAGAAAACAATCTTCACTGCCGCCCCGGTACGACTGCGCAGCTGCGCACCGCACTGGCGTCCGCAGCGGCCGTGCGCCGCCGCTTGGCAGTGCGCAGGTCCGGCGCGGACGGCTGCGTCAGGCCGCGGCCGGCCGCGCGCTGCGCCTCTTGCGGGCCCGGGCGCCGCGCCGCTCCAGCCGCGGGCTCACTCGGCACTGGCGCAGCCGGTGCCTGCAGGCGCATGCACGCCCTGTCGGCACGCACACTCACACCACTGGCTCTCTGGGGAGTGTCAGAACTGTGAAGGCGCCTTTTGCGCGCAGCCACGCTTGCAGGCCACTGCCAATGTGCGTCACTGCTGCTGTGTCAGTCCCCTTGGCTCACAACCGGGGTCGGACGCCCCAGGGTCAACCATGGGTCTATACCGGCTGCGCCTCCGCCTCTGCTGCGCGTTTGCGCGTCTGCGGGCCCAGGCGCGGGCTGCGCGGCACTGTCGCGCGCGGCCGCTGCTGTGCCGCCGCCTTGCTGCCCTGCTGGGGCGCCTTGCTGTGCGCGGGCGGGCTGCCACCAACTGCCGCGCCAGCTGCGGCCGCTGCCAGCGGCTTTGCCCCGCGCAGCGCCGGGCGTCGCACGCCCGCAACGGCGGCCTCGGCGCCGTCACCTGCTCCCGCAACCCCTGAAAAAGAAATTTATGACGGTCTTTGCGGCAGCAAAGCAGCACTTCATGGCCGCGCCAGCTCAGCAGGAGAGTCGCACATGCGGGGCAGGATCAGGGAGGTAAAGAGACAGGGCCTGGCGCACTCATAGCGGCGCGAGCGGCAGGCGCGCAGGCACGCGTCCATGACGTCACAAGGTTTGGCGGCTGGCGCGGGGCCAGCGGCGCCCGCGCCGGCGCCTGATCATGCTGTCTTGCGGCTGCGACTGGCGCCTGCAGCGCAGGGCTGCTCTGCTCAGCAGCAGACCCAGTGCCTGCCGCGTTGTCCTGGGCCTCTGGCGGTGAAGGGGCGGCGCGGCCTGAGCCCGGCAGGCGCCCTTCCGCGGCCTGCTTGGAGGCGCGCACGCCCTCCGGGGTCGCAAGCCCTGCCGCGCATGTGCCGTGCGTTGGCCGCAACTGGGGCGGCCACCAGGCGCCGGGACTGTGTACAAACGTGCATGGCTATTCATCTCAGGTTATCTTCCCTCAGTTGGTATCGGCGCTGGCGCAAGCCGCGCGCACCCGCAGTCTGGCTGGTGTCGAACCAGCCGTCCTTATGGCAGGCAGGAGAGCACGTGGCAGCGTCTTCCAGCGCCTCGAAGTCGTAATAGCGCGGCGCATTGAACTCCCAGCGCGGGTCCACAGCTGCAGGGGCCTGCGGCGGCCCCGGATCCTGTGCGGCGGCGGGCGCGCAGACCTCCGCCATGGTGTCCTGCTGCCTCCTGTGCTCACTGTCCTCCGTCTACAAGCTTTCGGGCCTTCAGCAGCTGCAAAACCTGGACTTGAAAAGTGCAAAACCTGTAAATTCCAACAGAGCTCTGAGAGCTGTGATGGCCAGCCTCTTCGCCTGATGAGCCTACAGGAGGCCCTCACTCGGGCTGTGAGCGCACGCGCAACCTAGTGCTTGATTGATGGGCACGCGCGCACACTCTGCATAACATGTTCATCAAGCAGGTGTGCACGCCTCGGGTGATAGTCAGGTACATATGCACGGCTTGCCTTCGCGTGTTTTGCCAAGGCATCAGCACCACGCTGTGCGCGCTGTGCAGGTGATTATTGAGGGCTTCAAGAGCTACAAAGACCAGATAATTGCCGAGCCCTTCAGCCCGGCCATCAACGTGGTTGTCGGCGCCAATGGCTCCGGCAAGAGCAACTTTTTCCATGGTGCGCCGCTCTGCACACGTTTATGCGTTGCCGGCGCGCGCCTGTGGCAGAGGCTCTTTGCCTGCAAACCATAGGTAGCAGCGGGGCCGGTGTGAAGAGGGTGCTGCAGGCCAACGCGCGCCTGCGCCGCCGTTCAAACCTGTGCCTGGCTGGGGCGCTGTGCTGACGCCCGCGCCTGTGCCGCAGCCATCCGCTTTGTGCTCAACGACATCTTCACTACCTTCCATGCCGAGGACCGGCAGAAGCTGCTCCATGTACGCACCCGCGCCGCGCTTGCGCAGCCTGTCCTGCGGCCGGTTCTCTGCATGCGCAACCTTGGCCGCGAGCGCGCGCGGCTGCGGGGCCGCAGGAGGGCGCGGGGCACGCGGTGCACGCGGCGTACGTCGAGGTCGTCTTCGACAACTCCGACAACCGCTTCCCGGCGCGCCGCCCGCGGCCACGCCCCACTCCAACCTGCGCTGCACCGCCTCTGCTTGGCTGCTGGCCATGTCAGCCCCTGTGCAGCTCAAGCATACCTGAAAGCTTAGGTGACACAGAAGATGTATGCTGCAGGTGGACCGGGAGGAGGTGCGGCTGCGGCGGACCATCGGGCTCAAGAAGGACGAGTACCACCTGGACAAGAAGCACATCACGTGCGCTACCACGCTCCATGCACTAGCTGGCTGGTGACCTCTGGTACATGACTGGCAGCGTGCTGAAGCGCTGGGACAAAGATTGTGAAGATGATGAGGACACTGAGAAGTCCTGCAGAGGAGCATCAGCATGTGGCCACTGCATTTTAATTGCAGGCACCCCGTTCTCTTCGGAGAAATTATGGTCAGAGAGAGGATGGGCAGTGGTCCCACGGACTGCGCGCGCGCGCAGGAAGACGGAGGTGATGAACCTGCTGGAGAGCGCGGGCTTCTCGCGCGCCAACCCCTACTACGTCGTGCAGCAGGGCAAGGCGCGCCCCCCACCCCCCGGCCCTGGCCAACAAGGTGGAGACTTGTCGTTATTGCGCACATGCGGGCTGCACACTGCCCTTGGTTGTCCTTTGCTGTGGGGCTGCTCCTCGTCGCATTGCTGTAGCCGCTCCTCATCCGGCACACAAGTGTTGTGTAGGATGGACATGCAGGTTGTATTTGTGTCGTGGCTTGCCCAAGCAAGGACGAAGGCCAGATGCTTGTCTGAGCAAGGCATGAGGCCAGACACGATTGCATGACCGCGGCGCGCGCCCGCCAGATCATGGCCATGTCGACGATGAAGGACAAAGAGCGCCTGGAGCTGCTGAAGGAGATCGGCGGCACCAAGGTGTACGAGGACCGCCGCCGCGAGAGCCTGAAGATCCTGCACGACACCGACAACCGCGGCCAGCAGATCAATGAAGTGGTGCGTCCCTAATGCTGCTGCGTTTGTCCAGGCGGTGCACCCCCTCAGCAGGGCCACCACCGCTTTGCTAGTGTGTGGCAACGACCACAGACGTCGACTGAACCGCTTGTCCACTTGTCCGATTGTCCGCTTGTCCATGCAGCGCCAGGCAGTCATGCTGTGTCGTTGAGTGGGCGCCATGCCCCAGCATGGTAACGAAGCCCATGCTGTCACCCCCCCCCAAAAACATAAAGGTGGAAAGGAAACGAGAGTGATGCATTGCGCAGCGCCCTCGCCCCTGCCTCATGGTCCATGCGTCAGCTCAGGCGCGCGGCCGCGCGGCCGCGACCAGGTGAGCGCGCTGGAGGAGCGGCTGCGCGAGCTGGAGGGCGAGCGCGCGGAACTGGCCAAGTTCCAGGCGGTGGACCGGCAGTGCCGCAGCCTGGAGTACACCATCTACGACGCGGAGATCACCGACGCGCGCGCGAAGCTGGAGCAGGCGCGGCTCCGCCCCAGCCCTGCGGCTCGGTGTCCCCGGGCTGCGCGGCGAAGCTTGTGATCTGGCGCACGGCCGATCAGATGCTCGCGGCCGGGGTCTGGTGGAGTTGGGGCGCCCTGGATGAGTGGGGCTGGCGCA